>Ga0224557_1003267_pt1 | contig 12808 bp, 12 predicted proteins | sample 714S31014metaG_FD_180677 | JGI IMG/M metagenome (GOLD analysis project Ga0224557, IMG submission 180677) | Peat soil microbial communities from Stordalen Mire, Sweden - 717 S3 10-14 | ecosystem: Environmental > Terrestrial > Soil > Wetlands > Peat | place: Sweden: Norrbotten County, Stordalen... | reverse complement strand
CTGACTGGCTGGATAACGTCCTCAGCGCCAATGATCACCTGTTCACCGGGACGCTCGGCCCGAGGATTACCGAGGACGCGCAGCGGTACTGTCCGGTTGAGACCGGGGCGCTGCGGGACTCGATTGAGGACTCGATGAACGGCCACACGCTGATCGTGTCGGCGACGGGCGGCGCGGGCGGCCGGACCTATGCCGCCTGGGTCGAGTTGGGTCATAGAGTTTTTCATCCGTCAACGGGAATTGTCGGCCCAGAGCGGGTGGCAGCGGAGCCGTTCCTCAGGCCCGCTTTGTATATGGTGCGGGGCTAACAAGGGTCTACGTGGTACAAGCGGCGCACGGTAGACCGCAAGAAGTGCAAGAACGGCCACGCGCTCGAAGGCGACAACGTGCTCCTGTGCAAGAACGGCACCCGGAAGTGCCGGATCTGCGATGAGGCGCGCGTTGCCCTCATCGCCAGCCGCAGCCGCCTGCGGAAGGCCGCGTAGCTCACAGTCCCGCCGAGGGTGGTGAGCAGCCGTGACGACTCCCACCCTCTACCCGACGACATCCCTCGTGGCTGTCGCCTGGATCGCGTCCATCCCGGGCCTGACCGCTTCCGGGGTCGGTACCCAGCTTCCCGCCGATGAGATGTCGTGGGCTCCCGGCGGGTACATCGTCGTCCCGTTCACCGTCGGCGGCAGCCCTATGCAAAACACGCCGGTCGCGCGGCCGGTCGTGCAGGCCGAATGCTGGGCGACGATCCCGGACGCCCCGGACCTGCCGTGGAACATGGCCGAGAACCTCGCCGAGCAGATCCGCATGGCCACCTACGACCGGACGGGCGTCTTCGGCCGCACCCTCACCCTCCCCGCCGGTTACCCGAACGCCTGGGTGCGCTCCGCGGGGGTTCTCACTCACCCCAAGCGCGTCTGGTCCGACGCCGGCGACTACGCGGGGTACCTCATCGATCTTCAGCTGACCTGGGTCGCGGCCAGCGAGCGGATTCCCTAGGGAGGCAGTAGATGGCAAGCACGCCCGCGAAGACGACAACCGCGGCGAAGACCACGACGACGGCGAAGAAAGCGTCCACGCCGGCGAAGGCGACAACAACCACGAAGGCGTCCACCACCAGCTCGTCCGCGTCGAAGAGCACGTCCACGACGACGGCGAAGAAGGCGACCACGCCGGCGAAGGCCCCGGGCGCGGTGCTTGAGGACACGCGGTGGATCACCGGGCCGAACGACGGCGCGTGGACGATGTGCGGGCCTGTAGCGGTCGCCAACCATCTCCTCGCCGTCACCGGCATGGAAGCCAGCAACGCCGACATTGAGCGGCTCTACCGGGCGGCCGGGGCGATCGGGGATTCCGGTGCACCACTGGAGTTCTTCCTCGCCGCCGCCATGACCACGGAACTCGCCGGGTGCCGCCTGGCCAGCTACGAGCCCACGGAACGGATCATGCTCGCGGATTCGATGCTGCTAGGCGCGGACGCGGGTGTGCTGCTGCTGACCGTGGCCGGCGTACCCGACCTGCATGCCGCCGCCCTGACCCCGGACGGCCGGGTCGTCCTCTGGGGCGACGAGGTTCCGCTCGTGGAAGCAGACGTCATCGCCGAAGATGCCTGGTCGCTGACCTGGCACGGAAAGGCCAGCTAATGCCGAAGGTAAGGCCCGTCTTCTTTGACGATCGCCGTGAGATCGAGGTCAGCGACGGCGAGGCGAAGGTCATGAAGGAATCCGGCCTGCTCCACGGCGACCCGCCTGCCGCAACGCCGCCCGCACCTGCCGCACCATCCGCACCCCCGGCCGGTGCCGGGCCAACTCCCGCGAAGGGGAAGTAACCCATGAGCAACCAGATCCTGACGCCCACCCAGTTCGTCGCCGACGGCCTCGGCCTCGACCTCACCGCGGCCCTGGCCACCCCGACCGCGACCACGCTGCAGTTCACGAACACCGGCCGGGAGATCCTGTTCGTCGCCGCCGGCGCCGGGTCGGAGACGGTGACCGTTGACATCGGCGCCCTGGTCCTCGGCCAGTCGATCACCAACTTCTCCTCGGTGAACCTGACCAGCGCCCACACGGTTGCCTTCGGGCCGTTCCACACGATCGTGGACCAGTCCGGCACCACCACCGTTCAGGTGGTCCTGTCCACGATCACGAGCATCACGGTCGCGCTGCTCCAGACCGTGGGCGTCTACTAGCCCCGCAGCCATGCCATGCCCCCTGAGCGGGGCTTTTTTCATGCCCGGACTCCCCCGGAGGGATCTTCCATGACCACCCCAACGCCCGTCTCCCCGACGCTCACCCTCTCCGCCGACAAGGCCACCTACAACGTTGGCGACACCCTGACCCTCACCGCGGCCTACACCGACGCCTCGTCGGCGCCGCTGACGCTGACGATCTCCGCGACCGCCGTTGACGCGAACGGGGTCTCGGTGTCCGCCACCACCACGGCCACGGTGAACACCGCAGAGCAGCAGCCGATGACGGTGACCGTGAGCGACTCGTTCAGTGACTCCTACACGGAGGTCAGCAACGCGACCGGGACCGCAGTGTTCACGACCGTGATCCAGGCGCCGCCCGCGCCGTGACCGCGCTGCTGATCACGGCGACCGTGACGGATGCGAACGGCGAGCAGGCCACGGCGTCCGTCACGGTCGACGTGCTCGCCGGGGAGGGCGCAGAGGGCCGCTAGAACGCGCCCGGGTCATTCACCGCAGCCCCCTTCGAGGGGCTTTTTTCATGCCCGCTTAAACAGCCATGCATGCAGGTCACGGCTGGACACGCCGAGGAATCGGCCCCCTTTCTTAAAAAGCTTCCGGCTTTCAGCCGCCATTATTAGGAGGCGATTCCGATCGCAATCCAGCCCCTTAACGTCTGCATGGGTCCGGCTACCCTTTACTGGGCGCCGTTCGGCACCACCGAACCCGCCTATTCCGCTATCGCGTCCCCTCCTGGCCCGGCGTGGACGGACTTCGGCGCGACCGCGGACGGCACCAGCGTGCTCCTGGAAGTCGACCAGACCTACTCCGATGTTCTCGCGGAGCAGCTCGTCGACCCGATCGCCGCCCGCCTGTCCAAGCGGGTAATCCAGGTCACGGCGACCCTGCTCGAAGCCACCTTGCAGAACATGCAGGAGGCGATGAACCAGAACGCCACGATCAGCCCAGGGTCCGGTTACTCGGTGCTGGACACCAACACGGCCCCCTCGTCGTCCCAGCCGCAGTACAGCGCGCTGATCATGGACGGGTGGGCGCCCACGACGGGCACGACCGAGGCGGAATGCCGGCGGCGGATCATCGTCCGCAAATGCCTGTCGTCTTCCAAGGTGGACATGGAATGGGAGAAGAACAAGCCATCCACCTACAAGACCTCCTGGACGGCGTACTACGTAAGTTCCTCGATTTCTCCGTTCGAAATCATTGAACAAACCTCCTGATCAGCGAGTCTTTGTCAGATCAGACAGGAAGGCATAAGTGACAGCTCAGAACGCCCGCAAGCAGCCCCGCGCGCGGGCGGTACCCGACGACGACGGCGACCTCGCCGACGGTGTTATCCGCATCGGTGACGAGCCGGAAGAACCCCGCTACGAGGAACTGTTCCGGCTCCGCGGCCAGCCGTACGAGGTGCTCGCCAACCCGCCCGCGTCGATGATGCTCAAGTACTTCGACCAGGTACGGAAACGGGGGGCGAACGCGGCGTTCTCGTGGGCGCTGGAGCAGATGGTCGGCGCGGACGCCTACAAGGCGCTCCTGGAAGACGACGCGGTGACGCGGGCCGATTTCCAGCAGGTCATCGACCTGATCCTCGGGATTCTCCTCGGCAATCCCGAAACGCTCCCAAAATCACGCGCGACTGGCTCGCGCCGGTCTGGTGGGTAACCGAGTCACTGGATGACCTGGCCAGCGACTTCTCCGTTTACCACGGCGTCCGGGACATCCGCGTGCTGCCGTCCCGGGCGTTCCTGAAGCTCGCCGCCCGGATCGGTGCGTACGGCGGGGCCGTGCAGGCGCGTGCCGTGGTGCAGCGTCAGGCACGGCAGCAGGCCCGCAGCAAGCCGTCCCCGCCGGTGAATCAGGTCGCGTCCGCCGCTCAGCTCCGCTCCGCTCTGGCACCTGTCCCCGGTGTGGGCATGTGGGGCGACGTTAGGCAGGTGAAAGCACCGTGACCGAGATGACCGGCGGCGAGTCAGGGTTCGAGATTGCTCGCGCGTGGGTTTCGGTCACTCCCGACGTCTCCGACTTTGAGCAGGCGCTGCAGGAGGAACTCGGCGGCGTTGTCGTCGCCGTCACGGTCACCCCGGACACGGCCGACTTTCAGGCCGCGCTCGACGAGGAGGTCGGCGGGACGGTCGTCACCGTTCCCGTCACCCCCGACGCCACCGATTTCGATGCGTCGCTGGATGAGCAGATCGGCACGCCCACCGCGACCGTCACCGTGGACGCGGACACGACGACGGCAACCGATCAGGTCGATGAGCTGGTCACCGCGATCGACGGGGACACGGCTACGGTCACCGTCGACGCGGATACCGTCACGGCGCAGGATCAGGTGGACCAGTTCCTCGCCGGGGTCGACAAGGACGTCGCGACGCTGCCGGTTGTCGCGGACCTGGAAGACGAGGGCCTGAACGGCAAGCTTGCCGCGGCCGGTGAGAACGCGGTCACGGTGCCGGTCGCCCCGGACGTGGCCGGGTTCCAGGACGCTCTCGACGAGGCGCTCGCCGGGATGACCGCCACCGTCGCGGTTGTCCCGGATACGGCCGATTTCGAGCAGGCCCTTGATGAGCAGGTCGGCGGGATCACCGAAACCGTCACGGTCACCCCCGACGCGGCCGACTTCCAGGAACAGCTCGACGAGCAGATCGGGCATTTGGCGGTACTGACGGGGATCGGTGACCAGATCGCCGCCGCGCTGGAGGGTGCCCTGGCGGGCGCCACGGCTACGGTGGCCGTCGCCCCCGACGTGTCCGGGTTCGCCGAGCAGCTCGATGAGCTGACCGCCGGGATGACGGTGACGATCCGGGTGCTCCCCGACGTCGCCGACTTCGAGCAGTCGCTGCAGGAGGAGACCGGCGGGATCGTCGTCTCCGTCCCCGTCGAGCCCGACATGGCCGACTTTCAGGAGCAGGTCAATGAGGAGATCGGGTCACCGACCGCGACCGTCCTGGTTGACGCGGACACGGGCCCCGCGCAGGAGCAGATCGCCGGGCTGACCGCCGAGACCGGCACGCTGGGCACGGAAGCCGCCGCCGCCGCCGCGGACATCGACGCCATCGGTGCCGCGATCAGCAGCGCGGGTGAGGCCACGGGGCTGGAGCAGACGGTCACCGAACTGGGTGCCGTTGAGACCGCCGCCGCCTCGGCGGGCGAGGAACTGGCGACGCTGCGGCAGCTCACCAGCGACAGTTTCGGGTCCGTTGACTACAGCGCGCTGACCGCCGGCCTCAACGGTGTCGCCACTGCCGAGGACCAGGCCGCCGCCGACGCCCAGACGCTGCAGGCGGACCTGGCCGAACTGCGCACCGAGATGGCCGATCTGGAAGCGGAAGCGGTCACGCTCGATAACCAGTTCCTGGCGTTCGCGGCGAGCGGGACCGCGGGCGAGGAAGCACTGACCACTCTCGGCGCGCAGATGGAAGACCTGCGCAACTCGATGGCCGGCAGTGCCGCGGAGATGGACACCTTCGCCGCCGCCCTGGCGTCCGGCAATGCGGACATATCAACCGCGGACGCGACCCTGGGCGAGTTCGCGGCCAACATCCGCGCGAGCGAATCCGCCCTCGGTGAGGCGTCCGGTGCCGTCGGCACGGAAGCTGCGTCGTTCCTTACCATGCAGGAGGCGGCGCAGCGGCTCGGCGTGTCTGTCGAGGAGCTGCCCGCGGCATTCGAGGCGATGGATGCCACCCTCACCGCGAACGCGGCGGCGTCGGCTGCGTCGATCGCCGCGCTGAACGGCGAGGCGGCGGCCGTTGACGGCCTGGACGCGAGTGTCGCCGCGCTGGACTTCAGCAAGCTGGCGTCGTTCATCCCCATGGCCGAACTGCTGTCCCCCGAAGTCGCCGTGCTTATCGCCGCCACCGCCGCGGTCGGTGGCCTGGGATACGCCGCCGTCACGCTGGGGAACCAGTCCGACACTGCCGCGCAGGGCGTTGACCGGATCACCAGCAGCCTGACGCAGCAGGACCAGGCGACCGGCTACAACATCGCCGGGTACCAGGAGCTCGCCACGCAGCTCGGGTCCACATCGAACGTGATGGACACCACGGCTTCGAGCGCCTCGAAACTTAACGCCGAGTTCGCGGGCCCTTCAACCGCGTCATACGCCGCGCAGCTTTCCACGGTCAACAGCGTGATGACCACGACCGCCCAGACCACCACGAACGCGGCCGGTACACAGGTGGCCCTGGCGGCCACCCTGAACACCACCAACGAGGGGTTCGAGCAGGGCCACGACGGTATCGCCGTGTACGGGGACGCCATCGCCGATGTGAACACCAAGGCGCAGCAGGCCCAGTCGGCGGCCGACAACCTGTCCAGTCATCTCGGGACACTGGAAAGCAAGTACAGCCTGACGCAGGTCCAGGCCGAGGCCCTCGCCACGGCGGCGGGAGTGTCCGCGACCCAGCTCACCGGCAGCGGCAGCGCCGCCCAGAACGCGATGAGCAAGATCGAGACGTACGCGAACAGCAACGAAGCCGCCGCCGGTCCGGTCAATGCCCTGTCCAATGACATGGCGACGTTCAGTAACAGCGCGCTGACCGCTTCCAGCCGGGTGACCGCGCTGGACCAGTCCTACAACCTGCTGGCCGGTAACTTCGTGTCCGCGGAGCAGGCCACGCTCACGGTGTCGCAGGATTTCCTGACGATCGCCTCGAACGCCGAGCAGGCCGGGGCGAAAATGACCGGCACCAACGCCGCGTCCATCACGCTGCAGCAGTCGTTCTACTCCACCATCCCCGCGATCGAGCAGGCCGCCAACGCGATGGCGCAGAGCGGTGACAGCACGAGCCAGGTCACCACCTACATCAACGATCAGATAGCCAAGCTGTCGGGGCTGACCGGCGGGAGCCAGCAGGCGCAGACGGCCGTGCAGGGCCTGAAGCTGTTGGAGGACAATCTCAAGACCTCCACGGACAACGTGAACACCTCGGCGACGACGGCGGCGGGGACGCTGGAAAACCAGTTCTCGGCGCAGCTCATCAGCGCGGGTGTCAATGCGCAGACCGCACAGACGGACGTCGCGCAGCTCACGAATGCGATCCAGAACAACGGCACCCAGTCCACGGCATACCAGTCCGCGCGGCAGCAGATGATCAAGGATCTTGAGAACGCTGGACTGACCGCGCAGCAGGCCACGGTGCTCGTCAACGGCCTCACCACCTCGATCACGTCCATCCCGGCGAGCAAGAACGTGGCCCTGACGGAAACCGCGACCGGCACGTGGAGTATCCAGGAAGCCCTGACCGGGACGACCGGTGTCGGGGGGATCCTCCCCACGCCAACCGGGGGTGCGACCGGCGGCCTGATCACGGGCGGTTCGGGGCTGCCCCGGGCGGACGACATCCCGGCGCTGCTGTCCCACAAGGAGTACGTGATCCAGGCGCCGGCCGTGGAGAAGTACGGGACGGGCCTGTTCGACAGCCTCAACTCCATGCAGGCCGCCGTCAGCCCCCACCATTTCGCCGCGGGCGGTTACGTCAGCAGCTACAGCGGCACATCCCCCGCGGATCTCGGGACGTGGCTGACCGGCGCGTACAACGGCAACAACGCCGCGTTCACGTCGGCCCTTGAGGCATCGCTCCCGCCCCCGCCGGGGTACGCCGGCGGCGGGTACGTCGACGGCAGGCATGCCTGGGATGCCGGCGCCGCGGGCCACGCGTACGGCAAGCAGGCGGCCAGCTGGGGGATGCTGAACGATCTGCTGGAGCGCAGCGGATGGGGCGGCGGGGCGGCCAGGCCGGGCGGCGGCGGGGGAAACCCGGTGGTCGTGAACTTCAACGGCGTCTCACGGTTCCCCGACCCCGAGCAGATACAGGCGATCCAGCTGGCCATCAGCGCAGCCGTCGGCGTGTCCTGAGCCCCGGGGGTGAGGAGCACGGATGCCGCTTAGCCCGCCGCAGCCCGCGCAGCCCGCGCAGCCGTACACGCTCTACTTCGACTTCTACGATTACGTGTCGGGGCAACTGGTCGATCCGGTCAGTGTCCAACTCGACATCACGTACGGCGATTATGCGGGGCTCGTCCCCGACTACGCCGGCCCGTTCACCTACACGGGCGCCTCCGTGGCGGCCCCAGGGACGCTGTGGCGGATCGGCACCGGCCAGTACGGGTATCAGTGGGAAGTGCCCGCGACGATCATCCCGGGCGTCTACACGGCCAACTGGACGACGGTCTACGGGGCCGATCCCGATACGTTCCTCACGCCCGAGAACTTCCCCGTCACCGGCGGCGGCCCGTTCACACCCATCCCCGCGGGTGACATCGGGTTCTGGACCGGGCAGATCTCCTACCAGCCGTCCTGGGCGAGCGCGCCGTTCGTGATCCCGCTCGGCAGCGTCGACGGGAACGGGGTCGCGTGGATCCTCAAGAGCGTCACCGGGTGGGACGCCCCGCCAGCCGTCGGGCAGGTCATCCAGCGCAGCGCCGACCATGGCGGCTGGCCGAGCGCCCAGTATTACGGGCCCCGGCTCATCACCCTCGACGTGATGGCGTCCGCCCCGACGCAGGCCGCGCGGGACGTCGCGAAACAGCAGCTCGTACAGTCCTGCCCCATCAGCGACCTGGCCACGTTCACCTACAACGAGCCGGTGCCGAAGCTGGCGTATGTGCGGCAGAACGGCACGGCGAAGATCACCACGACATGCCCCACACTGACCGACGCGGTATTCAAGATCCCGTTCGTGGCCCCGGACCCAAGGAAATACTCCACGGTGCCGCTCGCCGCGACCGCCACACTCCCGGTGCCGGTGATCAACCCGCTGACCCTCCCCGTCACCCTCCCGGCCGGGTTCCCGGGCAGCACACCGCCGATCGACACCGCGATCACCTGCACTAACAGCGGCACGTTCGAGACGCGGCCCACCATCACGATCGGTGGCCCGATCAGCAACCCGAGCGTCGTCAACGCCGCCACCGCGCAGGCGATCACGTTCACCGGGCTGAGCATGGCCGCAACCGACCAGCTCGTCATCAATACCGACGCCCGGCAGGCGTACCTGAACGGCACGTTCTACCCGGCTGACGTGACCTCGGCATGGTGGGTACTGGACCCGGGCGACACGCAGGTGTACCTGACCGGGGACAACTTCGCCGGCGGCGGCACGGTCACCGTGCAGTGGGCGAGCGCATGGGCATAGGAAGGGGCACCTGTGGCCAGTAGCGTCTCCTGCGGCGTTCCGTGGCTCGTCGATGGCCCATCCCTTGACGCCGGGAACCCGTTCCGCCAGTACGACGTCGGCACCAGGGTCTTTAACGCCGGGACAGCGACCGGCGTGCAGGTTCCCGGCGGCGTGTTCCCCGGCCTCGGCGCCATGCAGGTCACCGCATCGTCCGGCCTGTCCGTCCAGGTCGCCGCCGGGTACTGCTGTGTCCCCAATGCCAGTAGCACCCAGGGCGGCTACATTTTCGGCACCCTCACCGCCGCGACCCTCACCCTCGCCGCATCGAGCCCGCTGAACCCGCGTACCGACCTGATCGTCGCCCGCGTCTACGACACCGGCACCTCATCCGGTTACTGCGACGTCGAGGTGATCACCGGCACCCCCGCATCCCCGCCGGTCACGCCGTCGGTGCCGGTGAACTCGATCGCCCTGGCCACCATCTCCATCCCCGCCGCGGCGGTCGCGCTCGCGTCCGGCGCGATCACCGACCTGCGGTCCTATGTCGTCGCGCCCGGCGGCATCCTCCCCATCGCGAACTCCGCGGCCGCCCCCGCCGCCCCGGCCAGCCAGGTCATGTTCGACATGTCCCGGAACCTGCTCGTGCAGGGCACCGGCACGGCCGGGTCAACGGCGCTGCTGAACACGGGCGCGTGGACCCCGGCGCTCGCCTACAAGACGTCCGGCGTGACGGACTCGTCCGGGAAAGGGAACCTGACCCAGGTCCTGTCCGTCAGCGTGACCACCGACGGCCAGACGGACATCGAGATCTACTACAAGTGGCCCGGCCTGTACGTGTCCTCGGCGCCGCTGATCGTCACCCTGTCCGTTGCGATCGACGGCACTGTCCTCGACCAGACCCCCGTCTACGTGCAGTCGTCCAGTTCGGGTTCGCCGGGGAACGGCGGATCGGCCCGGTACTACACGGAGGCGGGGAACAGCACCACCCCGTCGTCGGGGACGCACACGATCACGTTCAGCTTCCAGTCGGCCAGCTCAAGCGCGACAACGACGATGGCGTGCTCATCCACGGCACTCGGGTGCCTGCGGGTCGCCGCGGCGGTGTCCTAGCACCGGAGAGGGCCCACCTGTTTCCTCGCCGCCTGATCAGAGCGACCCGTACTCGGGCTGGACACCGCGCGGATCTCTTCCCTCTCCGGTGCGGAGACGGCTGCCCGGACATGGACCCAGCATTACCGAGGTACTGCGCTCTCGGCACCGCCTCCGCATCCATTAGAGCACTTCGGGCGAGGTGAGTCATGGCCTCGTCCGTCAATCTCGGCGCGCCCCTCTGGCAAGACGGAATGCAATGGACGTCCCTGCTGCAGCGCCAGTTCGACGGCGGCGCGGCGGTCTGGGACTCCAACCTTTCCGCGACGGCCGTGAACCCGCTCGGCGGCGTGTTCCCCGGCCCTGGCACCCCCCTCGCGGTCACCGCTCAGGGCAGCCCGAACATGAGCGTGCTCGTCAACGCCGGGTATGTCGCCGTCCCGCACCCCACGCAAGGCCACGGCGTCTACCTGTTCGGGCTCCAGGCGCAGGCCACGCTGACCGTCGCGGCGAACTCCTCGGGCTCGTCGCGGACCGACATCGTGATCGCCCGTGTCTACGACGAGGGCAACAACACCAGCTACTGCGACGTGGAGATCGCCGCCGGGACACCCGGGGACGGCCAGCCGGCCACACCCAGCGCGGCGATCATCCTCGCCGCCGTCACGGTCGCGTCCGGGGCGACGGGCATCACCAGCGGCAACATCACCGACAAGCGGACGTATTCGGTCGCGCCCGGCGGTGCGCTGCCCACGACAGCCGCGGCGGCTCCCGCGCTCGGCCCCGGCCAGGTCATCTGGAACTCCAGCACCGGGCTGCTGGAGACGCTGGCCCCGGCGGTCGTCTACGTCGATCTGTTCACCACTTCCACGACCTTTACGGGCCCGGATGGCGTCGACGAGGTGTACGTCGAAAACTGGGGCGGCGGCGGTGGCGGCGGCGGCGGGTTCCAGGACTGGCAGAACGGCGCCGGCGGCATCAGCCAGGGCGGCGCCGCCGGCGGCGGCGGTGAGTACGCCGCCGATACCGTCACGATTGTCCCCACCCATACGTATGAGATCACGATCGGGGCCGGGGGGGCCCGGGGCAACAGCGGCACCAACTACGGGTCCGGTGCCGCGGGGACGGCCGGCAGCGCCGGGACGGCTACCACTTTCACCGGCGGTTCCGTCACGGTCACCGCGAACGGCGGCCAGGGCGGTCAGCCCGGCGGCGTCAACTATCCCGACAGTCCCGGTGAAGGCGGCACCGGCTCCGCGGACAGCGCGGAGTTCCCGGGCGGCACGGGCGGCGCGGGCGGCTCGGGCAGGCATGGCGGTGCCGGTGGCGGCGGCGGTGCGTCCGGGGCACCCGGCGCGGCGGGCGGCAGCGGGCAGGACGGCGATAATTACGGGGATCCCGGCAGCGGCGGTATCCCGGGCCCGGCGGGCGGTCCCGGCGGTGACGGCGGCGGATACTCGCAACTCGGCGCGAAAGGCACCACCCCCGGCGGCGGTGGCGGCGGCGGCTGGGGTGACCCCGACACGTACTGGCAGCCCGGCGGGGCCGGTGCCCCCGGTCAGATGCTCATCTCCTGGGTCATTCAGCCGGCGCAGCTCGTGCCCATCTTCACCACAGACAGTGACGTCGATGACCTGGATGTCATCAACACCTCGACGGGCGGCACCGGCCTCGACACCGGCGGGACGTCCCTCTACGGGTGGGGTATCGGCGGCGGGACGGACGACGGCTCCTTCAGCGCCGACGGCTTCCTCGCCCAGGAAATCCAGGTCACTTTCGACGCCGACGGGGCCACCGACTTCCAGATCGACGCGAAATGGCAGCTCGCGGTCCCGGAGGCGGCGGTGGATTCCGCTTCACCGTCGATCCCGCACGGGGAGTGCCGGATCATCGTCCAGCTTGACGGCACGACCCTCGACACCGTGTATCTGTGCTGTGCGGCGTCCGGTGGGGTCACCTATCCGGGGGATGGGGGGGCGTTCACGGTGTACACGTCGGCGCAGCGGGGCACCACGCCGGGCAGCGGCTCGCACACGGTGACGCTCGCCATCCAGACGGAAAACACCCTGTCGGGGAAGCTGTCCGGTGTCCATATCGGTGACGTGGCGTCGGTGGGGACGTCCCCGTACCCGTTCGCGGGGGGCGCGCTGCCGTCGCCCTATACGGCGGGGCTGGTGGCGGAGAACTGCTCGCTGCGGGTCGCCGGGATCATCGCGGCGACCCTGTGAGCACGCCGCTCCAGCAGTATTACGCCTCGGGCGGCCCGTTCCGGGAAGCACGCCAGAGCACCTACCGCTACCTCGCGACCAACGTCCTGTCCGGTGCCCTGATGGGGGACTGGCTGCCGATGGAGCCGGAGAACTTCTCCCGGGCGATCAACGGCACCGGCAGCCTCACCGGC
>Ga0224557_1003265_pt1 | contig 12814 bp, 11 predicted proteins | sample 714S31014metaG_FD_180677 | JGI IMG/M metagenome (GOLD analysis project Ga0224557, IMG submission 180677) | Peat soil microbial communities from Stordalen Mire, Sweden - 717 S3 10-14 | ecosystem: Environmental > Terrestrial > Soil > Wetlands > Peat | place: Sweden: Norrbotten County, Stordalen... | reverse complement strand
GGCGAGACACGTAGCTCTTGCCCTCGAACTCTGGCCGTGGTTTCGAGAATTCTGTCACAAGCGGTTTCAGTTCCGCACTGGAAATTGGCGCACCAGAGACTGCGGTTGCCATTTAGGGGTCTCCCGACAATCGGATTGTGAAGATTCCGAATTCTAACCCCTGAAGCACAGAAACGCGGGTGACGCCGTGTCCAGTTCGCTTTTCCGAGCACCCCGGCGTGCGTTGGAGTTGTAACCACTACCCAGAACTCTCCGGAACTCCGGATTGCAGTTGCAAAGGGTTACGGGGGTACCTTGCCGAGGGCTGGGCTCCCCGAGTGCCAAAGAATAAGCGTGTACGATTATCTCTGAACATTCATCTCTCAAAGGAAACAATGGCTGCTACAGCAACAGGACAAAAGCGCGGCAATGGCAACGGCGACGGAGTAAAAACCCGACCGCAACGCCGCCTTACACAGGCGGAACTCGATTCATTCCTCGAAAAAGCAGCCGATTTGCTCCGTGGCGGTGTCGACCACTCTGAGTTCCGTGGCTACTTGTTTGCGCTCCTCTTCTACAAGCGCATCAGCGATGTTTACGTCGAAAACGTAATCGCGTTGGAAAAGGAACTCGGCGACCCAGAACTTGCGAAAGACCCTCGGATGCACGATTTCGTCGTCCCTGATGAGTGCGTTTGGGAAGCGGTGTCTGGGGTCACCGAGCTAAGACTCGGAACCGCTCTCAACGACGCAATGCGGGCCATTGAACGAGCAAATGAACCTAAGTTCAATGGAATATTGGCGAACAGTACCGTCGATTTCAACGCACAAGACCGCCTTCCTCGTTCAAAACTTGTTGCCATCATCAACCATTTCCGAAACTTCGTCGCCTTAAATCGGGCAAGCGTTCACGACGACTTGTTTGGAAACGCCTACGAATACCTCGTCCGTAACTTTGCGTCAAAGGCTGGCAAATCAAGCGGCGAGTTCTATACCCCTAGCCTGGATCATTCACGAAGGCACGGCGCGAGCTGTTGGAGCGCGAGATTGCGGAGGAGTTGCTCCTGGCTGGGGTAATGTTGGGCGCATTACGGGATGGGGGAGCCTGAGCGACCGTGCAGTGGGTTCGGCGCAGCTTTTTTGAGCGCAGTGTTTCCTGACACGCAGCCTGCGTGACGGTGGGGAGTGAGGTTTTCCGGTCGGCCGAGGCCGGGCTACCCCGGCGAGGCTCCGAGTGCCAGCGCCACTTGCCGGAAGACGGGCAGAAACGGGAACGACGCGGGCAGGTGCAGCACCACGCGCCGCACCGAGACCACCACGCGGGCACCCAATTTCAGCAGCCGTTCGCGGAGCGTCCAGACCTGAGCGCGAGCGCAGTTGGTGTGTGCGGCTCGCAGGCGCAACTCCTGCATCAGGACGTAGGCGGCGGCGGTCAGCATGACGCGGAACTGGTTGGCCCAGAACCGGCTGCAACTGGTGCGGTCGATCTGAAGAGCGTGCAGTTCCTTGATCCTGTTCTCGATGTCGCCGCGCTGGCAGTAGACCCTTTCGTAGAGCCATTGCGGACTCTGTGTCATGTTGGTGAGGACGAAACGCGGGTTGTCTTTGGGCTCTTTGCCTTCGCCGCAAACCACCTCGGCCTTGATCAGGATGCGGCGCTCTCGCTCCCAACTCCCAGCCGCGTAGTTGGCTTCGCTGTAGACATGTTCGGTCTCGCCGGTAAGTGCGGCGAGCACGCGGGCATATTGCATGGCCTCTTCCGCCTTGCGCTGCAACACCGCGTTGCTGGCCATTGCCACGACGTATTCGACGCCGGGCTCGGCATCCAGGAAGTCCAGCAGAGCGGGATGCGCAAAGCCGCCATCGAGGCGAACGCGAATGCGCACGCCCGGGAAAAAGTGGCGGACCATCATCAGCAGGCGGCGCAGGATCCCCACCGCGCCCACGGCTGCGGTCACATTGCCGGGGCGCAGCACAGCCGCACACAAATACTGCTCGACTTCGTCGTTGAAGCTGACGAAACCCATCACCGGCAGGTAGCACCAGCTGTCGTAGTGTCCGTTGAAGAACGACATCTGCTGTGCTCCATGAGTTGGATCGTCGGTGGGATCGAGATCGATGGTGACGCGGCGGGCTTGTCCGCGCAACCGCTTGGCATGGCGCTCGATTACGCTCTCGGCCAGCGTCTCGCCCATGCGGTAGAGCTGCTTCGCTCCGACCGCGTTCTCAAAGCGCGACAGCGTGGGCTGCGATGCCAGATCAAGTCCCGTAACCGGGTCGCGATCCAACAACATCTTGTGAACGGGATCGGACCCCAGACGGGCCGAGTCGTTGGCGTCCGGATAGCCGCAGGCAATCGAGAACACCCGCTGCGCCAGAAGCTCCTTCAGCGAATGATCCACCTTGCCTGCTTGCCGCTTGTCTTCCAGGCATCCAGCCAAACTGTCGATCAATCCGTAGCGCCGGTCGGCAGCCTTCAGCAGGATGGCCCCGCCATCGGAACTGCTCTGCCGTTGATCGAACTGCAATACGGCTGGCTTGGTAAAAATCTCAGGGAACAACAAACACTGTGTCGTGCTAAAGTCGATCACGCGGAAGCCTCTCCTGTTCCTACAAACACTGTCTCAGCAACATGTTTGTAGCAGAAGAGGCTTCTCGCTTCTTAAAATTCGTGAATTATCCGGGCTAGGCTGTCAGACGAATCCAATCGCCTACTGCTTTACCGCACTACCAGAGAAGATATTTCCGTCAGAAGCGCCAAACTGCACCGCAGAGCCACTGCTGGCCGCTTGCAGCGCAAGTTGGTACGTCGCAGTGACTGCGCAACCAGGTGTGGTCGTTGCCAAACTGACCGATGCCGTTCCCGCTGCCGTGCTTTGTAACGCATAGGTGCCAGAAGCACTGTAGACGCAAGGTGTAGCGTTGCCCGAGAAGTAGGTATCGATCGTACCGCCGGATATAGCACCCGCCCCATTGAACACGATCGTTCCTATAGCGTCATAAAACGGTGATCCGATCTTGCTGTAGGGACTCACGAATTGAACTGAGTAGGTGCCGCTAAGACTGGCATTCGAATAACCGCTCTGCGCGTAGACCGTGCCAGAATTCTGACTACTTGATCCGCCGGAACAACCAATTACGGAAGCCAAAAGGCAAAGAAGAACCGCACGCTGCTTTTTCATGACGTTCACCATCCAAGAGACACGATACACCTCAAGACCACTTCCAAAGAGATATCCTAAGGCGTCGCGACGTTATGCTACGCGATCACAACATCCGTCTTGCCAAAATCCCCACCCTTGAACAGCAGCCGCTCGCCCGTCGCAATCGCCAACGCATACGAGAAGCAATCGCCAAAATTCAACCCCGCCCGGTCACGCCCCTTGCCATAGCGCCGGAATCCGTCCCGTGCTATCAATGCCTGCTCGTGGTCGACTGGAACCACAGTCAATCCCAATCGAGCGATCAGAGTGTCCAGGGCGGCAATGGGATCCGGTTGTCGCCGGTTCATGGCCACGGCCGATGTCTCCACCAGGCTGGCCGCCGAGATCAGTCGCTTCGGGTCACTCAAGATCGCCGCAAGATACATCGACGCGTCCGGCTCTTCCAAAAAGATTGCAAGCAGCGCAGACGAATCGACGACCATTCCTCAGAACCCTTCTGGGCCAAATCCCAAAATTTCGTCGTCACTCAGATCGCTGTTGACCGCCTGCAGGTCAAAGCTCCGCACCAGCTCAAGAATCTCATCGACAGACGGAGTCCGCTGCGGTCCCCTCGCAGATCGGGCCCGCGCAATCCGCTCATCCGCCGCCCTGCCGATCGCCTCGGTGATGGATTCGCCGGTCAGCGACGCCATCTCTCGGACCTTCTGCTCGACCTCCGAGTTGTTGATATGCAGCGCCATGTACATAATGTACATAGACTAGCCGCAAACCTCAAGCCCCAACCTTCTGAAGCCCGCGATCCACCTAACTCACACAAAACGCTACTCCGCCGGCGTCTCCTCTTCCTCTTCCACCTTGTCCCCCTCACCCGGAGCCAGAAACAAATTCGTCTCCAGCCCATGCTGCCGCGTGTACAGGTCGTAGTACCGTCCGCCCAGCCGGTACAGCGACTCGTGCGTCCCGCGCTCCACAATCAACCCACCCTCGATCACCAATATCTGGTCCGCCCGCCGAATCGTCGACAGCCGGTGCGCGATCACGAACGTCGTCCGCCCTTCCATCAAGTGATTCAGCCCACCCTGGATCATCGCCTCCGACTCCGAGTCCAGCGAGCTCGTCGCCTCATCCAGAATCAGAATCCGCGGGTCGGCCAGGATCGCCCGCGCAATCGAAAGCCGCTGCCGCTGCCCGCCGGACAGCTTCACTCCGCGCTCGCCGACAATCGTCTCGTAGCCGTCGGGAAACTTCTCCGCAAACTCATCCACCCGCGCAATCCGGCAAGCCTCCATCACCTGCTCCTCGGTCGCATTCGGTCGCGAAAATTTCACATTCTCCCGGATCGTCCCATCGAACAGGAACGTCTCCTGCAGCACCACGCCCAACTGCTGCCGATAGCTGCTCAGCCGCAGCGTCGCCAGGTCCACCCCGTCAATCAGAATCCGCCCTTCAGTCGCTGTATGGAACCCGCAGATCAGGCTGATGATCGTCGACTTGCCCGACCCCGACGAACCCACCAGCGCGGTCACACTCCCCGGCTTCGAGTCAAAGCTGATCCCGTGCAGCACCGGCTTGCCCTTCTCGTACTCAAACTCCACCTTGTCGAACGCCACATCGCCGCGAATCGGCCCGGCCGCCTCCGTCCGCCCCGGCTCGGAATCTTCCTCGCTCACATTCATGATCTCCGTCGTCCGGTCCAGCCCCGCCAGCGCCTCGGTCACCTGCGTCCCGATGTTCACCAGTTGCGCAATCGGAGCAATCATGTACGCCAGCAGCATGGTAAAGGCGACGTATCCGCCGGTGTCCAACCGGTGCGCCGCAGTCTCGTGCGCGCCCAGGTACATAACCAGTCCGCCCACCACCCCCAGCACCATCGTCGACGACAGCGTCATCAGGCTCTGCGCCGTCAGCGAGCTGATCACGTTGTCCAGCAGCCGCTTCACCCCCGCCGCGAAAACCTTCGCCTCGCTCTCCTCCGCGTGGTATCCCTTCACTACCCGCACCCCGCCCAGCGACTCGGTCAGCCGCCCCGTCACCTCCGCATTGATCCTCGCCCGCTCGCGGAAGATCGGCCGGATGGTCTTGAACGCCTTCTGCAGGATTCCCCCAAACACCGCCATGATGCAGAACGTCAGCAGCGTCATCCTCGCGTTAATGCGGATCATAAAGTAGAAGGCGATACCCGCCGACAGCACGCCGCCCACAAAATCCACCAGCCCGGTCCCCACCAGGTTGCGCACGCCTTCCACGTCGGTCATGATGCGCGCCACCAGCGTCCCCGTCCGGTTCTCGTCGTAGAACGCCACCGGCAGCCGCCCGATATGCGCCTGCACCTGCATCCGCAGCTGCGAAATCAGCTTCTGTCCCTCGGTCGACAGCAATTGTGTCAGCCCGTACGACGTCACCCCCTGCACAAACGTGGCCCCAGCCACCATCCCAATGATCCGCGGCAGCAGATGCATGTCATGCGGGCCGCCCATCACCTTGTTGATCAAAGGTCGCGCCGACAGCGGCAGCACAAAGCTGCACGAGCGGTTCACCACCATCAGCACGAAGCTGACCGCGATCAGTCCCCGCCGCGGCCGCATCAGCGCCCACACCTCGGGCAGCACCTTCTTCAGCGGCGGCCTGGGCCGCTTTGCCGTCATCTCCGCACTCGCGGCGCGCCCCACGCCCCGGCTCGACCGGTCAGGCGAATGCATCCCGTGGCCACCCACCCCACCACCCATGCCGTGCCCGCCAAACGAACCCATATCCCACCAAGTGTACCTTGTGCCCGCGGATTCGCACTCATCCCGTCATTTGTTGTTGCCCGTCATTCTGACTCGTAGAGTCAGAATCTCCGTATTTGCCTTTGCTTACTTGCCGCAGCTACAGTTTGCCCTCGGCGGCTTACCTGACACCTCATAGCCGAAAGCTGAAAGCCGATAGCTGATCGCTCATAGCTCACAAGCTCATAGCTGACAGCTCAAGAACGAAACCGCCCTCAAATCAGTCGCCCGCCTGCCCCGCCAGCTTTCCACCCCGCCGCACCGCAATAAACGACCGCACGCACAGCCCCACATAAACCACGCACAGCACCGCCATCGCCACCTGGAACCTCACCGCAACCACCGCCGTATCCGACAGCGGCGCGCCGTGCGCCTTGGTAAACTCCACCACCGCGCGCGATCCCGACCCCAGAAACCCCAGCAGCCCCACCGTCACCGCAACGTGCATCCATAGCATTCGTTGCTTCGCGTTCTCCGTCTGCGCCAGTCCTCCGCACACCGCCAGCGCCAGCCCGAAGTACGCCGGAATCAGCGCCGTCGGGTGCGCGCCTCCCGTCCCGAAAAATCCCCACGCTCCCAGCACAATCAGCGCCACCCCAAACCCAATCGTCAGCTTCGCCATCACGTAATCTCCTCGGTCTTTTCGCGTTCTTCCTTCTAGGTAACCCCAAACCGTTCTTCGCGTTCTTGCTCCCAGGTAACCCAAGCCGTTTTTCGCGTTCTTGCTTCTAGGTAACCCAAGCCTTCAGGCTTGGGCCTCCCATGTCACGCGGCAATGAGGGGCTTTTAGCTAAAGCCCCACTAGTTTTGTGGCGCTTACGGACGGGCTGAAGCCCGTCCCTTTCAATGCTCGAACTTGTTCAGAGCTTCCCTAAAGTTTCTGATCGAAACGGCTTAGCGGCATTGAATTTTCCCAGAAATAGCTAGTATTTTGTTGCAAATAAACCTAGTTAACAGTGGGGAAGTCCCTTTCTGGTTAACAGGATGCGATGAAGCAATCGGGTTAGCGACGGCGAGTTCGCTTGGGTTAACAGGCTGGCTCTCTTTTGGAACCCTGACCGGCGAATTTTGGCTCCATCTGACCGCGAAAGGATCCGGCAGGCCGAGTTTTTCTACTTAATTCCATTATGTTAATTGTAACGGAATGAGTGAAACTCATCTGCTATGCAGGAAGGGAGCGCTATCTCCTTTGGATGGTGGGTTGTGGACGGCTTTTGCACGAGTTGAGGGTCTTGACAAGATTTCTGGGGCCGTTTTGCTAGACCTGCGCGACTTTCACTCATATTTCACACAGGGCGGGTTGACATGCTGGGAACAATCGCCTATCGTTAGCAATCGAGGGGTTTGAGTGCTAAGAGTGCATCTCAGACCATTCGGACGGTGCGGCTGATGCCCGGCAAGGCGCCGAAGCGCAGATCGCCGCACTCCAATCTACAACCAACACTGTTGGCAACAAGGAGACATAGAAATGGCAACAACGTCATTTACACCCCTGCACGACCGGATTCTGGTCCGTCGCATGGAAGAGGGCGAGAGCATTCGCGGCGGTATCATCATTCCCGATTCAGCTAAAGAGAAGCCGCAGCAGGGCGAAGTCATTGCTGTCGGCAAGGGCAAGTCGAACGACGAGGGCAAGGTCTTCCCGCTCGACGTGAAGAAGGGCGACACCATCCTCTTCGGCAAATACTCGGGCACTGAAATCAAGCTGGACGGCGAAGAGTTCCTGATCATGCGCGAAGAAGAAGTCCTCGGCATCGTCAAGAAATAGCACTTCGGCACTTCGTGCGGTTCTCGACCGCTTCGCGGTGAAAGACATTCCGCAAACACACCAAACTTTGGCCGGTATATAAGCCGGTAACAGGAGCAGCACAAATGGCAAAGCAAATTCTGCATGGAGAAGAGTCACGGCAGGCAATCCTGCGTGGCGTCAACATTCTGGCTGACGCGGTGAAGGTCACGCTCGGCCCCAAGGGACGCAACGTCGTCATCGAGAAGAAGTTCGGTTCGCCGACCATCACCAAGGACGGGGTCACCGTCGCCAAGGAGATCGAGCTGAAAGACGGGCTGGAGAACATGGGCGCGCAGATGGTGCGCGAAGTTGCCTCCAAGACCTCCGACGTGGCCGGCGACGGCACCACCACTGCGACCGTTCTGGCCCAGGCGATCTATCGCGAGGGCGTGAAGACGGTGGCCGCGGGCGCCAACCCGATGGCGCTGAAGCGCGGCATCGACAAGGCAGTCGAGGCCATCATCGGCAAGCGCGACAAGGACGGCGTGGTCCATGGCGGCGCGCTGAACAAGTTGTCGAAGCCTGTTTCCGGCGACATGATCGCGCAGGTCGGCACCATCTCGGCCAACTCGGACGAGCAGATCGGCACCATCATCGCCGAGGCGATGAACAAGGTTGGCAAGGACGGCGTCATCACCGTGGAAGAGTCGCGCACCATGGAGACGCAGCTTGAAGTGGTCGAGGGCATGCAGTTCGACCGCGGCTACCTGTCGCCCTACTTCGTCACCGACGCGGAGCGCATGGAAGCCGCGCTGGAGAACCCCTACATCCTCATCTATGAGAAGAAAATCTCCTCGATGAAGGACCTGCTGCCGCTGCTCGAATCCATCGCCCGCACCGCCAAGCCGCTGCTGATCATCGCAGAAGACGTGGACGGCGAAGCGCTGGCGACCCTGGTGGTGAACAAGCTGCGCGGCACGCTGAACGTCGCGGCGGTGAAGGCCCCCGGTTTCGGCGACCGGCGCAAGGCCATGCTGCAGGACATTGCCATCCTCACCGGCGGCAAGGCGGTCACTGAGGACCTCGGCATCAAGCTCGAGGGCGTCAAGATCGAGGACCTGGGCACCGCCAAGCGCGTCACCATCGACAAGGACAACACCACCATCATCGACGGCGGCGGCAAGGACGGCGAGGTCGAGGGCCGGGTGAAGGAGATCCGCGCTCAGATCGACAAGACCACCTCCGACTACGACCGCGAGAAGCTGCAGGAGCGGCTGGCCAAGCTGGTGGGCGGCGTTGCCGTCATCAAGGTCGGCGCAGCTACCGAGACCGAGATGAAGGAGAAGAAGGCGCGCGTCGAGGATGCGATGCATGCAACCCGCGCTGCGGTCGAGGAAGGCATCGTCCCGGGCGGCGGCGTCGCGCTGCTGCGCTGCGTGCCGGCTGTGGAGACGGTGATCAAGGGCCTGGAGGGCGACGAGAAAATCGGAGCCAACATCATCAAACGCGCCCTGGAAGAGCCGTTGCGCCTGATCGTCTCCAACGCGGGCGAAGAGGGTGCAGTGGTTATCGGCAAGATCCGCGACTCCAAGGACACCAACTACGGCTACAACGCCGGGACGGACGTGTACGAGGACCTGGTCAAGGCCGGCGTCATCGACCCGACCAAGGTGACGCGGACGGCGCTGCAGAATGCAGCTTCGATCGCCGGCCTGATGCTGACCACCGAAGCCATGATCTCCGAGATTCCGGAGAAGAAGGAGTCCGCCGGCGGCGGACACGGCGGCGGCATGGAAGGCATGTACTAATACTGCGCGTATGGCGAAGAGCGCCTTCGGCGCAAATGCCAAAACAAAAACAAAACTCCCCGAAGCGAGATGGATCGCTCCGGGGAGTTTTTTCTGGCTGACGGATGATTTGTGCGGGTGCGAAGGATTACTCCACGTTGCCGGGGCGGACTGCTTCGGGGGCGTGGAGCTTGGTCTTGGCGGCAGTAAACTTCACGTGCACAAGGTCGTGTTGCGGATTATCGATCGCAGGCGCGTTGAAGGTGGCGATGTAGGTCTGTGCGATGGAGCGCTGAAACTGTTGCAGGAACGGCGCGGTGGACACCGGGTTTCCATTACCCCCTTCAAAGTAGTTGGTGCCACCGGTCCCCTGCGCAATCTGGAGGAGATACGTCAACCCGCCAGTACGCGATCCATTGCTGTAGTAGATCCCGTCGATCGCGACGCCGGCGCGCTGAGCATCCTCGACCGCCGCTTTAACGAAAGGGCTCTCCTGGAGCAGGGCCTGCTGTCCTTGCGCATGCGTTTGCTGTGTCAGCAGCTGCATTTGCGCAGATTGCTGCTGTCCCGCCAACTGCGATTGCGCCACTTGGGATTGCTGTGCCTGCGACTGCAATTGCGCCGCTTGCGATTGCAGTGCCTGGTTCGTCGCGGCCACGCTTGCTGCTGCTTCGGCGGCCTGCTTGGCGGCACGCGCATCTCCTTGACCGTTGCTGTAGGTGGGATCGACGCCGTCGCTCAGCATCAGGATGAAGCGAGCCTTGCGCGGCGAGGATGTGGCGGCGGGAGTGGCGGAGTTGGGCCAGCTCTTGACGAAGTTCGAGATGCATATGTAAGGATTCGAGTTCAGGCCAGCCATCCCCTGCGGAAGACGAAGCTTGGAGGCGGCAAGCTCGTGGTCGGTCGTGAAAGGCAGCGCTGTAACCTGGTCGTTATGCATGTATCCGACTGTTATCTCAATGCCGGGCGGCAGAGAACGCACGAAGGAGCGCAGGTTATTCAACTCGGAACTAAGAGCAGTCTCGAGCAGGCCGTCGTCGATCAGCAGCGCGACTTGCGCGTTGGCGGGAGTCACCGGCTCCCACGCGCTCACCGGCTGCTTGTGGTCGTTCACAATGACGGTCAGGGCGGAGGCGCTGGCCGGAGGCGTGGACTTGGGATCGACGCTGACCAGCGCCTGCGTCGGGACAGGGCCTTCCTGCTTCGCGGGTGCGGCGAGGCCGAGCGGCAGGGCAAAGACAAAGAGGAGGGCGGAAATCAGTGGACTTTTCATAGGCCTATATTAGACGCCAACGCGGCCCGACCGTTGCCTCCGCAACAAATCGGGCCGCAGCCCACGTCGAACCGCAACCCTCTTCGCGCTCAAATCCCCGCCGAGTCGCACCTTCAACCCCGCGCGCACGGTGAACGGCAACTTTGGATAGCCGATCAGACCGGTGCGCTTCGGGGCTTTTCTTGCGTTGCCGGAGTTCGCCGAGGTGAGTATACTTGCGCCGTTCCTGGATAGAGCCTTTCCGCAGTCGCTTCAAAAAAACAAGTGCTTTCAGCAGTTTCCACCATCACAAATTGACAAGGAGATCGTATGGGAAAGATCAACATGGGCCGTGTGTTCCTCGCAGGCATCGTTGCCGGCATCGTTTCCGACGTCCTGGGTTACCTGGTCGACGGTGTTCTGCTCGCACCCAGGTGGGCCGACGGCATGGCGGCGCTTGGGCATCCTGCGTTCACCCCGGGCCAGATCGTCCAATTCAACGCCCTCGGACTGATCGCCGGCATCTTTCTTATCTGGCTCTACGCCGCCATCCGCCCACGCTATGGCGCAGGGCCGCGCACAGCCGTCAAAGCTGGCATCGCCTTCTGGATCATCGGCTACGCTATCCCGAATCTCGGCTTCATGTGGATCCCGCACCTGTTTAGCCATCACCTTGCCGCGTTTACCACGGCCGGTAACCTGGTCGAGACCATCGTTGCCGCGCTTGCCGGCGCTGCGCTGTACAAGGAATCCGCAACCTAGGGCGGCAGTTCAGATCGCCTGGAACTCGACCAGTTGCAGCGGCCTCCAACCGTGCAGCCCTGGATGATGGGTGCTGCGCGGCGATGCGCCTGTAACCCAGCCCGCCGCGTTGCATCGGGAACTGGCGCCTGCGGCCCTGCCTACTTGATGTGGAAGCGCGACTGGAATTGGAGGATGAGCCCGCGCACCACGGCGGGCCAGGGCATATTCGCGTTTCCGGAAAAAGTCTCCGCCCAGAGCAGGTGCCCGCGCGAGCCGTTGGGCGTGACCGTATAGATGCGAAGCGTTCCCAGAGGGGGGCCTGCTGCGCTATCGTTCAGGGCTGCCCAATTCATTCCCTGATCGTCAAGCGGCAACATCAGAAAGCTCAGGTCCGCCGGGGCGCCTGGCGCGACGACCGTCTTGCCGAGTTTGCCGGTAACGAAGGTCGTCAACCGATCCCGCGCTACGCCGTCCAGGTTGTGGGTTTCGATGGCTACGCTGCTGGCTGCGCTCAGCGCCTTCTGCAAGACCGCGCCGTCGCAGTGGTAGACATAGTCCTTCAGGGTGCAGCCGCCCAAGTCTTCCGTGCTGGTATGGCTTTGCCCGCGCGCTGGCGCCGGCGACAGGCCCAGTAGGAGAATTGCTATGGCGATCAGCGAGGGGTACGCGAGCAGCCAGCGGCGCGAGTTGCGCGCGGCAAAGCGGGGCCGATTCATCATGACGAGGATTCTACTCCGCTGCGGCACGCGCGCAGGTTCATTTCGGCGCGGGTTTGCAGTCGATCGCGGGCTGTTATGCGGGGCGATCGCGCAATTCTACGCCCGCTCTATGCCTTCGCACTTCCGCCTTCTTACAGTCACCCTACGTTGCCAGGGCGGACTCTTTGGGGGGCGTGGAGGATTGTCTTGACGGCGGGAACCTTGGGGCCCTTGATCTTGGATTTTGATTTCGGCGCCTTCTTGGGTTTTACGATGTCGAATTTCACATCGACAAGATCGCGCGAGGATCCGTTACCAGCGGCGGGCGCGTTGAAGGTGGCGATGTAGCTCTCAGCGAGGGCGCTCTGAAACAGTTGTAGATAGGGCGTGGTGGAAACAGGATTTCCTAGCCCCTCGAAGTAGTTCACGCCGCCGGTGGCCTGGGTGATCTGACTGAGGTAGGTCTGGCCGCTGTTGTCAGCGATGCCGCCGCCGATACCCGCATCGCCGAAGTAGATGGCGTATATGGGAATCCCTGCGCGCTGCGCTGCGGCAATCGCGCCGTCGACGTAGGGGCTACCCTGGTTCATCACGCCAGCCTCGCCATTGTATGGATCGACGCCGTCCGTGATCATAAGGACATAGCGGGTCTTGTGTTGCGCGGCAACAACGGGCGAAGTCGTGGAGGACACTG
>Ga0224557_1003264_pt1 | contig 12819 bp, 14 predicted proteins | sample 714S31014metaG_FD_180677 | JGI IMG/M metagenome (GOLD analysis project Ga0224557, IMG submission 180677) | Peat soil microbial communities from Stordalen Mire, Sweden - 717 S3 10-14 | ecosystem: Environmental > Terrestrial > Soil > Wetlands > Peat | place: Sweden: Norrbotten County, Stordalen... | reverse complement strand
AGGCAAGCCCCCCGCAGCAACGACTGTTCCACGTGGAACATCCTGCCTGTGCCTCGAGCGGCCGCCAATCGACATCCCAACGAAAGCCGTTGCCGGACCGGGTCGCGCTGAAGGCGCGCACTATCCTAGCCTGGGGCGAACGGGGTCCCCGGCGAGCACCGGGCCCCCAGCGAACTTGTTTGCTGGGGCAGGAAGCCCCAGGACTAATCGCCCCAATTATCCTGCGGTCTGAAGAGGATGCTGAAAAAGGGCTTTTTCGTTAAGGGCACGGATTTATCCGTGCCGTAAACGCCGCAGAATCATCGCGGCTTTTAGCCGCTGAGGTCATCGTTTGCGGTCCGAGACGACCTTTTCATCACCCTCTGAAGGCCCGCGCTAAGATCACAAGGAGACCATTGTTTTCGTCAACCCCTACATGTAGATACGGACTAACGGCGAAGTTCGAACAGCACCCCGTCGGCCGTCTGCGGCAACGCCGCCTGCTCGCGGACCGGGAACTGCTCCGCCAGCTCCGGAGGCAGCGATGTCCGGCTGCTACCCAGGATCAGGATGCGCTGGCTGGCGCGGCGGCCAGTCTCGCCGAGCGCCGCTTCCATGTTGTCCACCGCGCGCAGGGTGACGGTGTCAAAGCGCCGCGAGGGCGGCATCGCCTCCACCCGGCCGGCCCAGACCTCCGCCGGCAGATCGAGGCTGCGCGTCACCTCGTGCAGAAACGCGGCCTTCTTGCTGCGCGATTCCGCCACCGTCACGGCCACGTCCGGCCGCAGCAACTGAATGGGCAGTCCGGGAAAACCCGCGCCCGAACCGAAGTCCAGCAGCGTTTGGCAGGCGCCAAGCCGCAGGCCGGCAAAGAGGCTCTCGCCGAAGTGCCGCCGCACGATCTCCTCCGGCGTGCGAATCGCGGTCAGGTTGATCCGCGCATTCCACTTCAGGATAAGTCCAAGATAAATAGACAGTTGCGCGTAAATGCGGGGCCAGTCAGGAGCCGAAAAGTCGGGAAAGGCCGGAGACGCCGGGACCGCAGTCAGCGCAGTGTACGGCTGCAACAGTGCGGCAATCGACTCAGCGTCCAAGAAAATGATGCTATCACCGGCAAAGCAAGCTGGCAGCTTCAACTCACAACTCACAACTAGCAACTCACAACTAGCAACTGTCTTCAAGCCACGGAGGTAGTCACCGCCCGCGGAACCCACGCACCGGCCTCGCGAACCAGCCGAGCGAACAGCGCCCGCGACGCCGCGCTCTCCTCGAAGGTGCGTTCCGGGTGCCACTGTACGCCCAGCACAAAGCCGCCGCCGGCGCCCGGATGGTTCGGCTGCGCGCCTTCAATCGCCTCAATCACGCCATCCTCGGAGCTGCGGGCCGACACGCGCAGCCCGTCGCCGGGAGATTCAATCGCCTGGTGGTGGCTGGAGTTCACAGGCAGCCGCAGCAGGCCATCGCGCACCGGCGCCTCTTCCGCCGCAGCCGCCTCGCCCACCACCTCGTCGAGCAGCGACCCCGGTGCCACCGCCGCGCTATGCGCCACGGCCACCGCGCGTCCGGCCTTATGATTCACCGGCACACCGGGCAGGTGCTGCACCAGGCTGCCGCCGCGCCACACGTTCAGCATCTGGGTGCCAAAGCAGATGGTCAGGATCGGCTTGCCCATATTGTGCGCATCCTGCAGCAGCAGCTCGTCGACGTTCTCGCGAGCCGCGTCCGCCGGCGCGCATTCTTCCATGGGATCCTGGCCGTACTTCTGCGGATTCACGTCCGCGCCGCTGCCCGGCAGCAGCACTCCCTGGCAGTTCGCAATCAACCGAGCGGTCTCCGCGGGCGGCTGGTCCAGCGGCACTTCCACCGGCTCGCCACCGCTGCGCTCAATCGCGGTGGCGTACGCCTGCCACGAGCGCCGGTTGTAGTCGAAATCCGTGCTGGTCGGAACGGGAATGGCGATGCGCGGCTTGGTCATGGCTAGATTCAAGGTACTAGGTTCGAGGTGCGAGGTTCAAGCTGGCAGCGCACGGCACGGGCGCGTATAATTGTAATCAAATAAGTTACGTAATAAGCTTGCGGACTACGCCTAATCCGGCGGAAACCTCTGCTTTGCGGAGGCGCAGAAAGCATCGGATATATCACCGTCGTCCGCACAGTACTCTTCTAGAACCTTCTTTCCCTCCGGCGTGATATCGATAACAGTGGCCAGGTTTAGCAGACTCATCGCGTGGACATTGGCCCAATTAACCTGCTTGAGGTCATCCATCGAATAGGAAATGTCGAAGGCCAGAAGTTGGGCCGGATTTCCGTACCTGTCAGGACCATCTGCCATAAAGGTGAACTGCAGCTCACCAGATTGGTTTGAGCTGTCCACCTCGTGTTTGGCTACCTCGTACATATCTTGCGCGAGCAATGTCACGTAGGTATCGCCGCTGTATGGTCTGCCCTTTAGCGTAAATCTAGTGGCTCCGCCGGGCGCGGACGCGTCGGAGTGCCTCACAACGCTTCCCGGTAGCTCGTAAGCGTCAGAGGTGGAGACGGGCGCATTGAAAAAGTAGTATGCGCAATACGCTACGAGAGCACACACTCCAAACACACACAGAGTACCCAGAGACCTTTGCTTCAGTGTCGGCGCCATTACTCCCGTGGACTCCTCACCCCCGACTCTAGCCCGAATCAACACTCAAGACCAGCAAAAGCCTGTCCCACTGGCGGGTGGCCCACCTTCACCAACCTCAAAATCGGGCGCTCCATCCTTCGCGCCTTTGCGAACGCCCAGTGATTGAACGTCTGCCGATTCACCCGACGGCGAAGGGAAACTCTCCGAGAATGATCGTGGCTAGAAGATATACGTCCGCGAAATCATATTTCCGGCCGAGCTTAGGGATCCAATAACGCCCATGGGCTAGCCAATGGCGAAGCTTAAGTGCGCCCCGAAACTCGCCGATCCTTTTCTTCAACGTCGGATGGTGTTGGCTCCAGAGCCCCAGGATATCGTCCTCAAGACTCACCCGCGCCGCAGACTGTTTGTAAAGCTCTCTGAAATCACGAGAGAGGTCATCCTTGAGCCGATCCTGACATCGGATCAAGTAGTCAATCCGAAATACCGCCTCTAAGGACGACAGGACCGCCAAGGAAGACCGCAGATCCGTCTCAATCACCCGCCTGGTGAGGACCTCACTAAGCTCTGACGGCGTGGACGAAAGATAGCGTGAGACGTTGTTCTCGCCCAGAGTCGAAAAGAAAAGACCTAGAGAGTCGACCGCATCCGCCTGATACTCAGCAATCTCAGGCAAGCTCTGACCCTCAAGATCAGAAGCTCTAGCCATTCGCGATCTCCGCAAGAAGGTTCAGGAAGGTCTCCTTGTTTATCTCAATGATCTCCATTTGCGGAGCCTGCTTCATGATTCTCCAGACCCAACGAACTGTCGACGGGTCCCTGGCCGGAGGTGGGGGCGGAGGCGGACCCGTGAATACAGACACTTTGATGAGATCGGAAACTCTCTTGACCTCGCTATCCATAAGCACCAATCGAGCGCTGCGACCCTGCGGCCCTAAGACATCCACGCGTCCCTTGGCACCGATAATGAACGTCCCAACCGGCTCTAGCCTAACCGCCTTCCTTCCGATAGTGACTATCATCTGAGGAGCTTGATAAGAACCGATCTGCTCTTCGTCGAGTTCCACGTAGCCCTTCGAAATCTCGACCGCACCTGCTCGGACATACTCATCTAAGTAGCCGTCAACCTGAAGGAACAGCTCGTCCAGGCGCTTAAGCCACGCATCCCGCTCCTTCGCCCGGTCGATTTTGCCGGTACCAGCGGCCTGCTGCTCCTGCCTCACCAAATCGTCGAAGCTCGTGTTCGCCATTTTCCATCCCTCGCTGCTTTACTTTGTAGGATACCGCGTAGCCGGGTGCCCCGTATCTCGATTTTGAGATGCGGGCATTGTGCGTATGCGCTCGCCGCCCCGCCCATTTATCCTTCGCCAGCCCTAAGCCGCGACCCCACGCTAGCGCAACGCTTCCATCCACCGCTCACACCGGTCAACGGCTCCGGGCTGCGGAATGCGCGGCAACGCCAACAGCCTGGCACTCCGTCGGATATTGAATGGCTGTTGACTGGGTAAAAATGGATATTCTCTTGCCTTTGGGTAGGAAATGCACCCTCAAGTAGGCGCCTTGATGGCTACCCGGCACCTGCACCCGCTTGACACACCGCGTATAATTAAGGGTAGGTCGAGACAGAATCCGCCAGCCGCAGGCTTGTGTCTCCCAAAGCTCCAAAGAAACCATAACTCCAGCGTTTTGAGTGTCTTGAAAACTATCTCCTTTGTTTTCTAGATCATGGCCGGTAAGTGGTTTATTTGGTAGACTATGCAGAAATCGATAGGGGAGGGTGCACCATTCCAGAGCCAGTTCCAGACCTCAGCTGCGGCCACGCCTGGCCTGGCAATGGTTGCGGGGGCGAGCAGCGCCGGCGACGCTGGTCGTCAATCCGCGGTGACGGGGTCGGGCGAAGTGATGTCGGAATACTGGTAGTACATTTTGCTGATCTCGGCGTAGAGGCGCTCGGTCAGGGCGTCGGCGTCGCGGGTGGTCAGGCCGGCGGTGGGGATGGGGTCGCCGACGATGATCCTCAGCGGGCGCGGGCGCAGCGTATAGACGTGGATGGGCAGCAGCTCGTAGGTGCCGACCAGCGCCAGCGGGACCAGCGGAACGCCTGCGCGGATGGCCATGAACGCGCACCCCGAGTGCGCGGCCTGCAGGCGTCCGTCCGGCGAGCGCGCGCCCTCGGGAAACAGCACCAGCGGCATTCCCGCCTTCAGCGCCGCCACTCCGCGCAGCAGGCCGGCGACCGCCGAACGCGGGCTGCCGCCGTCGACCGGGACCTGGCCGGAGCGGTTCAGGTACCAGCCGACAAATGGGACCTTCCACAGCATCTGCTTGGCCAGGATGCGGAACTGAAACGGCAGCTTGGCGAAGAGCACTGGCGTATCCATATAACTCAGGTGGTTCGACGCATAGACCGCGACGGGAAAGTGGCTCAGCTTCTCCGCCCCGACCACCCGCACCGGCGAAAGCGAAAGCAGCAGCAGCGTCCGGGCCCACGCGCGCGCCACCAGGTGCTGCTGGCCGCCGGAGCGGTCCCACAGCCCGCAGACCAGAGAGATGCAGCCGAAGAAGGCGGTCGCCAGCGCCATCAGCGGAATCATCACGAACATCGTGAGATAGCGCAGATGCGCGGGGATGGGTTGCGCGGGCGGCGGCGCGGCTAGTGGCGCGTCCGGCCCGGTGGCTGGGCCGGTGGCCTGGCGGGAGAGTTCCGGTTTGGTGGCGGTGCTCATTTGGCCTCGACCGCCTGGCGCACCGCGCCCACCAGGTAGATGGATCCGGTGACGATGATCAGGCCGCCGGCGGGCGTAACCGAGCGAGCCAGGGCCAGCGCGGCGGCAGGATCGCGCGCGACCTGTGCGGCGGGAATGCCCAGCGCGCGGGCGGCAGCCACCAGGTTTTCCATGCCGGCGGCGCGCGGGTTGTCCAGGTGCGTCAGGACGATGTGGTGCTGGACGCGCGAAGCAGCGGGAGCGTCGGGCGTATCGAGCGCGCCGGGCGAGTCAAACAGCGGGAAGAGGATCCGCGACATTTCGGTCAGGTCCTTATCGCGCAGGCAACTGAAGACCAGCGTGCTCGGCCGGTCTTCCGGCAGCGTGGCGATGGCCGCACGCAGCGCCCACGCGCCGGCGGGATTGTGGGCCACGTCCAGCAGCAGGTTGGGCGGCAGGAACTCCAGGCGGCCGGGCCACACGGTGTTGGCGATCCCCGCTTCCACTGCGGCGTTGGTGATTTTGTAATGAAACTGGTTGCGTAATTCGATCGCCGCCGCAATGGCCAGCGCCAGGTTGCGGCGCTGGTGCTCACCGGCCAGCGGCGAGCGCACATGCACCACTTCGCCGTCGAGCAACAGGTCGTATCGGTTGGCGTGCAGCGGCGAAGAGCACAGAGTGACCTCAGGGGCTAAAGCCCCATCCTCACCCGGCGGGCTTAGCGGCACGGCTAAAGCCGTGCCCTTAAGCGAAACCGGGGCGGCCTGTCGCTGGAGCGAGTCAAAGCTGCGGCCGGGCAGGTAGTCGGCGGCATTTACGCCACGAACGTTCAGCGCGACGGCGGCTTCGCCGATGGCCTGGTTGGCCTCGGGATGCTGCGGCAGGGTCACCAGCGTGCCGCCTGGGCGCAGGATTCCCGCCTTTTCGCGGGCGATCTCGGCGACCGTGTTGCCCAGGTATTCCTGGTGGTCGAGCGCGATGTCGGTGAGGACGGAGAGCAGCGGATCGACGATGTTGGTGGCGTCGAGCCGGCCGCCCATGCCCACTTCCAGGATGGCGATCTCCACTGGTTTCCCGACGGTTCCGTCTGTTTTTTGGTCCGCGAAGTACAGGAAAGCCAGCGCGGTCAGCGTCTCGAAGAAGCTCGGATGGTGCGGCAGCCGGCCGGCCGCGACCAGTTGCCGGGCCGTCTCGTCGACGCGAAAGTAGAGGCGCGCAAAGTCTTCCTCGGGAATCTCGGAGAGACAGTTGACAGTTGACAGTTGACAGTTGTCAATCGCAGCACGCGGGCCGCTGACCCTGCTGCTTACCCTGATGCGCTCGGTCACACGCGCCAGGTGCGGCGAGGTGTAGAGCGCCGTGCGCACGCCGGCCGCGGCCAGAATGCCGGCAAGCGTCGCCGCCGTGCTGCCTTTGCCGTTGGTCCCGGCGATCAGGATGGAGCGGAACTGCCGCTGCGGATCGCCCAGCGCCCGGGCGAGCACGCGCATGTGGTCCAGGTCGAACTTCCTGCGCGGAGCCACGGCGGCCAGCTCCTGGGTAAGGCCGTGCAGATGGTCAACCGCCGCTGCGTAGGACATGAAGCTATTTTAGTGTGGTTTCGCATCCCACATCTCAGAAGCGAGATGTGGGGCACCCGGCCCTCACCGCCGACGAGCGAAGCGCCCCTTTCGCCGCCACCAGTAATAAAGCGCGACCAAGAGAAGGGCGGCAATGATAAGCTCCGCATACTCTGCGACCCCATGAGTATGTGGAACGGTCAAGACCGCGATGATAAGGATGGTTCCCTCGACCACCTTGAATCGGTCCATCACTTGCAGGAAGCCCTTCATTGCTGATTCACCTCGGAGTCTTTCAGTAGCAGGAGAAGGTGACGAAGTGGAAGTCGCCGGCCAGCTGATACCGGATGGGGCCTGTTGGCATGGCGCAATGCTACACCTCATCTCAGACGGGTTCTGCGGCGGTCCATCCCACATCTCAGGAGCGAGATGTGGGGCACCCGGCCGAATGGGTTGAAGATTCCGCGCGGAGGCAATGTCTGCCGAGTCCGGGAACCTCAATGGCCGGTGGGGTGGAGTTTTTTCTGCCGCTTCTGCGCCTTCTGCTGCGCCTTCCGGGTCTTCTTATCTTGCTTCCGCAGGTGTTTTTGGTAGGCCTTGAAGGACTTGGTAGAGTTGGTAGGGGCCGTGCCCGGCCCGGGCGTTGCCGCGTGTGCCAGGGGTGGAATGGCCAGGGTGAGGGCGAGAGGCGCAAGCAGGAAGAACCAGACTGCGGATTTGGACGACACCTTGGGCAAGGGAATCCCCCTTGAACGGATTGTATAAGCCGGGCAGATCGCCGCAAGAGAAAGTTGCGCCGGGGTGTCGCGGGATGAAACGGCGACCCGGCGGTCGGTCGAATCTCTAAAAACGCCCTCGTTTTCCTACGAGGCAATAACGTAAACTCGTCCCAAGCGGCGTTCCGATTCGGGAAAGCTCCTAGACGCTCGAAGCAGTTTCCCGTCGGCATCGAAGATGCAGCGGATATGGTGGCTATTGTTGAAATCGCGAGGCAAGAAGATGACGCGCTTCTCACCAATGGAACCACTTACGTCTGTTGATCTTTTCTGCGGAGCCGAAGGCTTCAGGCAGGCCGCCGAGGGTGGAATCTATCTCTGACACACTCCCAGAAGTGAACCAAGCCACGCGCCCCAAAATCGTCCTCGACACCTCTGTACTCATCGCCGCGCTGCGGTCCGGATCAGGAGCTTCGGCTGCGGCGCTGATCAGGATTCTGCGGCTCGACGCACGCTTGCTCCTCAGCTACGCCCTCGTATGCGAGTATCGCGATGTAGCTCTTCGACCCGACCAACTCGCGGCCTTCCAGCGAACCGCGCAAGAGGTCGAATCGCTTATCTCTGAACTCGAAGAGCTCGCCGAGCCCCTTCCATTCTCCGAGCGTCACCGGCCCATCTCGCCGGACCCCGACGACGACCTGGTGCTCGAAGCAGCCATCAACGGGCGCGCCGATCTCATCCTCAGCCACAACATTCGCCATTTGCGCCAGGCCGCCGCAAGGTTCAAAATTGAGGTAGTCACCCCGCAGGAGTTCCTCCAACTCCTGCGACGCGAGGAGTAAGCATGCAAGGCGAACCCAAACAAGAATCATCGAGCCCTGTCGTGGTCCACCTCGACCCATCGCTGCTTGCGGAAGTCGAAGCCTACTCCGCGAAAGAAGGCATTTCGCTCGACAGCTTCATCGGCGCCGCCAGCGCCGAGTTGGTCCGCCGCCGCAAGGAAGAGGAGTGGTATGCCCGTCCCCGCCACTCCACCCCCGAAGGTCGCGCCCGGGCCATAGCCATCCTCGAACAAGACACCTCTGCTCCTTCAGACCCCAACGACACGCTCCTGAAGTAGCCTGCAAGTCCAAGCTTCTGCTGTGAACCAACCTGATTTGTCAATCAAATCACCGGGCGTGCTCGAAGTTCCCACGTCCGCCATCGCGGCCACCCACTAGGGCGGGTTCAATAGCTTCCGGGTCCTGCCAGTGCCAGGCCAAGAGCGCGAAACCTGGATCCCGCCCCGTTCTCATCTCAAGAACTCCGTACCATCTATAACGCTCGCAGATTCAGGTATATACGCGGTTTTCGCTTGACACCCCATGTTACAATTAAAGAAGAGCCAGGCAACAGCGTCGTGTCCCCCGGGACCGGACCTGGAGCCTGCCGCAGGTGGGAACGGAAAACAAATGCATCGACACGAAAACACACGCCACACTTGTGTCCGCGCTACGGCAGATCCTGGGCCACGCATACCCAAACGCCTCGTTCCAAACCGTTTAGGTCGATGCCATATACCAAAACGAATCAACTGCATATCGAGGTTCGAATCTAAGTCCTTTCTTGAGAATATCTTGGAATCAAATGCCGGGGGAGGGGGGGCACCCCCTGGCGCAACCCATTGCGACGACCGGCGGCCCGAGGCTGAAGTCACCGCCGCCGTCTGCAACGCGGCATGGCCGAACCAAGCAAAGCAAAGCTGCACGTTTCTTGTACGAAGTCAACCCGTATCTCCTTTGGCTGGAGTGAATCCGAGGGGTATACCCCCGGGGATGGTGGAATGAGGGCGCAGAACATGGCTCATATGGAACGAACAACGAAGGACGGTGAATGGTCAAACGGTCAACCGCCCCGAGCGGCAGCAGGGTTCGGCCCAGTTAAGCGGAGCCGCACGTTTTTTGTACGAAGTCCACCCGTATCTCCTTTGGCTGGAGTGAATCCGAGGGGGTATACCCCCGGGGGGGTACTTGGAATGAGGGCGCAGAACAGAGTGGTACCCCGAATGGGGTGGGTGTAGCCCAAAGGTGGGATGGCAAGATGGATAACCCGGGGCGATATTCAGGGATGTGCCCGGAGGTGAAGCCGGGTGCAGGCCCACAGTCCGAAAGCAGGTCCTCACCGTCCGGCTCGGCAACCCCCAAAGCTGCCGAGGTCACAACAAAGGAGAAACGCTAATGCAATTCGCGGTGATCTATGCGTTTGTTGTAATTGCGGGTGCCCCTCTCATCGGCATCTGGCGAGGACATGTGTGGGCCAAAGCCAATGGCAAGGTTCTGCGCTCGACGGCCACGTCGACGGAGCAGGACCTGACCGCATAGATCGCACTATGGAAACTGTGAAGAGGGGCAGGACGACAAGCCAAACCGGCGCGGCCTCTCCTCTTCACCTCCTTAAGGCAGTTGTGAGTTGTGAGTTGGAGTGCGCGACTTAGGGTGCGGCGATGGCGGCTTCGAGCGCCGGATCGCGAGTGGGCGCGGTATCCTGTAAAGCGTGAGCATAGAGCAGATTCGAGTCCAGCTTCCGGATGGGTCGGTGCGCGAGGTTGCGCGTGGGACGACTCCCCTTAATATAGCTACGAGTATTTCGCCGCGGCTGGCCGCCGCGGTGGTGGTGGCGAGGGTTAAGCCACTGACTTCCCAGGGTCGACCTGCGGTCGAACCTGGGGCACCCGCCGGAGCGGATGAGACGTCGGAAGATGCGATGTACTCGGCGGCCGGCGGAGGCGAGGACGGCGCGCGGTTGGTGGACCTGGCGGCGCCGCTCGGCGAAGATGTCGAACTGACGCTGCTGAAGGAGCAGGACGAGGCGGCGCTGAAGGTACTGCGCCACTCCGCCGCGCACGTGATGGCGACGGCGATCCTGGAACTCTTCCCCGAGACCAAGCTGGGGCACGGGCCGGCGACGGACAGCGGATTTTTTTACGATGTGTATCGCGCGACGCCGTTCACTGAGGCGGACCTGGCGGCGATCGAGGCGCGCATGCAAGAAGTTGTGAATCGCGATGAGCGATTCACGCGGGAAGAGGTCCCGCGCGAAGAGGGGCTCAGGGACTATGCCGCCGCGGGCGAGTTCATGAAGGTCTACTTCATCGAGAAGTTCACCCGGCCCGGCGAGGAGATTTCGCTCTACAAGAATGGCGGGTTCACGGATTTCTGCCGCGGCCCGCACATTCCGTCGACGGGGCGAGTGAAGGCGTTCAAGCTGACGGCGATTGCGGGCGCCTACTGGCTGGGCGACGAGAAGAACCAGCAGTTGCAGCGGATCTATGGGACGGCGTTTTTTAGCGCGAAGGATCTGGACGCGTACTTCAAGCGGCTGGAAGAGATCAAGGCGCGCGACCACCGCGTGCTGGGCCGGCAGCTCGACCTGTTCTCGATCCAGGAAGTGGCGGGTGCGGGGCTGATCTTCTGGCATCCCAAGGGCGGGATGGTGCGCAAGGCCATGGAAGACTGGATGCGCGAAGAATGTATCAAGCGCGGTTACAGTATGGTGTTCACCCCGCACATCATGCGGCGCGAGCTGTGGCAGACCAGCGGGCACGAGGGGTATTACGCGGAGAATATGTATCCGCCGATGGAGCTGGATGACGCGGAATACCGGCTGAAGCCGATGAACTGCCCCGGCCACATCCTGATCTACAAGTCGAGCCCGAAGAGCTACCGCGACCTGCCCCAGCGCTATGCGGAATTAGGTAACGTTTATCGTTACGAAAGATCGGGCACGATGCATGGGCTGCTGCGGGTGCGCGGATTTACTCAGGACGATGCGCACATCTTCTGCACACCGGAGCAGGTGACCAGCGAGATGGAAGGCTGCCTCGACTTTGCCGAGGCGGTGCTGAAGACGTTCGGGTTCAGCGAGTATCGCGTGGAGCTGTCGATGCGCGATCCGAAGAAGGCGGGCGACTTTGTGGGCCACGCGGCGGACTGGGAGAGTGCCGAGTCGATACTGCGGGAGCTGCTCACGCGACGCGGGGCGCCATTCAAAGCGATTCTGGGCGAGGGCGCATTCTACGGGCCGAAGATCGATATCAAGCTGGTGGATGTGCTGGGCCGGATGTGGCAGCTTTCCACCGTGCAGTTCGACTTCAACCTGCCAGAGCGCTTTGAGCTGGAGTACAAGGGCGAAGACGGCGAACTGCATCGGCCGGTGATGGTTCACCGGGCGCTGTTTGGATCGGTCGAGCGCTTCTTCGGCGTCTTGATCGAGCACTACGCGGGCGCGTTTCCGCTGTGGCTGGCGCCGGTGCAGGTGGGCCTGGTGCCCATCTCCAGCGAGAAACACCTGAACTACGCCGAGCATGTGAAGACGGCGCTGGAAGCCGCCGGGCTGCGCGTGGAGCTGGACGCGCGCAACGAAAAGATGAACGCCAAGATCCGCGACTTCGGATTGCAGAAGGTGCCGTTCATCCTCATCCTCGGCGACAAGGAAGCCGGGAGCAACAGCGTCAGCGTGCGCACCCGCGGCAAGGGCGACCAGGGCAGCGCCACGCTGGAAGACTTCGTCGCGCGCGCAAAAACGCTGGTCCAGAGCCACGCGATGGAGCTGTAAAGCAGTTGTCAGTTGCTAGTTGCTAGTTGTTAGTTGCCAGTTGCTAGCTGCTAGGTGCCAGGTGAGTCTGCATGCAGACGATTGTGGTGGAGACGGAGATTGCAGCGCCGGTGGAGCGCTGTTTTCTTTTGTCGCTGAGCATTGATCTGCATACGGAGAGTACGGCGCAGACGGGTGAGCGCGCGATTGCAGGCGTTACACATGGGTTGATCGGGTTGGGAGAGACGGTTACGTGGCAGGGGCGGCACTTTGGGTTGGTGCTGACGCACGAGACGCAGATTACGAAATACGATCGGCCAAGCCACTTTCAGGATGTGATGGTGAAGGGAGCGTTTCGCAGCTTCGTGCATGACCACTTTTTTGAGACGGACGCGCACGGTGGTACGCGAATGCGAGACGAGTTGCGGTCTGCCGCGCCGCTGGGCGTGCTGGGGCGGCTCGCGGAGAAGCTGGTGCTGCGGCGTTATCTGCGCAGGTTTCTGGTGGAACGGAATGGGGCGATTCGGCGCGCGGCGGAGTCCGATGCATGGATGAGATATTGCCCCAGGGGCTAGGTAGTGTCTGACGAATCGATTTTTCTGAGATAGAGCCTGATGAAGGCGAGCTTGATCATGGCGAGGAAGCATTTTGGGAGCTTGTCGAAGCGT
>Ga0224557_1003262_pt1 | contig 12830 bp, 12 predicted proteins | sample 714S31014metaG_FD_180677 | JGI IMG/M metagenome (GOLD analysis project Ga0224557, IMG submission 180677) | Peat soil microbial communities from Stordalen Mire, Sweden - 717 S3 10-14 | ecosystem: Environmental > Terrestrial > Soil > Wetlands > Peat | place: Sweden: Norrbotten County, Stordalen... | reverse complement strand
CCGCGCGGCGAGACGGCGGCGTTCTTGCATAGCCGCAAAATCACGTCGGGGCGCACCTGGTCGTGTCATGCCTTATAGCTTACTGCCATAGAACCAAAGTTGTCACTATATTATGCGAGGTTCAGTAGGCGTTCGGGCCAACTGCTCAGGGAATCCTTACCCAGCTCTCGGTCCGCCCCAGCAGGGAGATGCCGATAAAGCCGCGCATATGGAGATTGTCCTTCCCGACGGCCCAGATCTTGCCCTTGTATTCCTTTCCATTCTCCGGGTCCACGACAGTTCCGCCCACCCAGTCATCTCCCTCCGGATGGAAGTTGCGCATCATGACCATGCCCAGAATGAGCTGGTTCTTGTACTCGCCGGAACACTTGTCGCACACATCGCGCGGAGTGCGGCCAGGGCGCACCTGCGTGACGCGGCCAAAGAGTTTGCCGTTCATCAGGTAGGTTTCCGCCTGGCCTCCGGGTGTGCCATCGCTGTTGAGGATCTGCCAATGCCCGATGGCGTTCTGAAGTTTCGGCGTGAGTTGCTGCGCGCGGGCTCCGGCAAAGGAAACCAGCGCGAGCAGAGCAACAGCGAAGGCGCAGAGGCATTTGTGTCGAGTCGCTTCCAAGAAGTCATCCCCTTTGAGTGGATTAAAAAGCCAACGTATCAGAAGTGAGCACCTGTCCATCGGCGGGAACTTACCGCTTTCCACCGGGCGCAGACAAATTCACTACGGCAGCACGATCGCGTTATACCCGTCGTTGAGCAGCTTCTGCCGCCATTTTTCGGCCTCGGCGCCGCTGTTGAACGGCCCAATCCGCACGTGGATGAGCCCATCCGTAGCCTCGCGGTGCGCGGTAACCGCATAGCCGCGCTTGCGCAGGGCCGTCATCAGCACATCCGCGTCTTCCGGGTGGGAGACGGCCGCAATCTGCACCATCAGCGAACCCGCCGGAGCCAGTGCCGGTCCCACTCTCGACGCTGCCGGCAGCGTCGGCTGAATCGGGTTTACCGCCGGCCCCAGTGCCGGCCGCAATTGAGGCTGGCCGTTCGATGAGCCGGCCGCGCCAGTCGCCGCCGAACCCTGCGCGCTCCCATCCGCATTCCCGCCCGAACCCGCGGACAGCGCCCCATCGTCCACTTGATCGGCCGCCGCGCTCTGCTGTGTCGCCGCCACGCCGCCTGGCGCCATCGCCGAGGGCTTGGGCCGCGAACCGTTCCCCTGCACTGTCTCTCGTCCGCCGGCGCCGGGCTGCGCGGCTTCAGAAGGCTCATGCGACCCGTGACGGCCCACCGCATATCCCCATGCGAAGCACAGCCCGCAAATCAGCACCAGCCCGAAGAAGATGGCCAGCAGCATAGCGGAGCTCAACGTGAGTTCGGTGTCGCGCTGGGGTTCGGCCTGTTCAACCACTCTGTCGTCAAAGACTCCCCTCATAACCGTCCCCGAACTGGATTCATTCCAACAATGCGCGGCCCTCTTCCTTGCGCGGCACAGGGTCTTGCGCTCCCCCTGGAGCGACGTCGCACGGATTCTCCACTCCACGGACGAGGACCTGTCCGTGGGGCCCCGGAACAGGAGGTTTTCCGGCTCGGTCTACGGCTTCTCTGAGCTTGGTGTTCCGAACGTTCCCAGCTTGTTGAACAGCGTCATCATCTCCAACGGCAGCGGGAAGATGATGGTGGTGTTCTTCTCGACGCCGATCTCGGTCAAGGTTTGCAGATAGCGCAACTGCAGGGTCATGGGCTGCGTGGCCAGCAGCGCAGCCGCGTCCACCAGCTTCTGCGCGGCGTTGAACTCGCCCTCCGCGTGAATGATCTTCGAACGGCGCTCGCGTTCCGCCTCGGCCTGCTTGGCCATGGCGCGCGTCATGGTCTCCGGCAGGTCCACCTGCTTCACTTCCACTGAAGTCACCTTCACCCCGAACGGTTCCGTGCGCTGGTCGATGATGGATTGAATCCTGAGATTGAGTTGGTCGCGATGGCTGAGCAGCGTGTCCAGCTCCACCTCGCCCAGCACCGAACGCAGCGTGGTCTGCGCAAACTGCGAAGTCTGGTAAACGTAGTTGGCCACCTTGATGGCGGCGTCGTTGGGGTTGACCACGTAGAGCGTCACCACGGCGTTTACCTTCAGGGTGACGTTGTCGCGGGTAATCACGTCCTGGGGCGGAACCTCCAGCACGTCCTGCCGCAGCGAAATGCGCACCATCTGGTCGAACGGCCGGAAAACCAGGATGATGCCGGGCCCCTTCGGCGCCGGCAGGGCGCGGCCCAGCCGGAAGATCACCCCGCGTTCGTACTCGCGCAGTATCTTGATGGAGTTGAGCAGATACAGGACTAAGATGGCGATCACTATCAGAAACGGCGTTGTCATTTGGTTTCCCTCACTCAGCACGGATTGTACTCCAGGAACGCTTACGCCTGGGACTCCGGGTGGCGGGGCGGCTCGGCCGGCGTCACGTGCAGCAAATACTGCTCATGCCCCACCACTCGCAGCGGGGCTCCCTTTTCAACCGCCTCGCTGGCCACCGCCTGCCAGATCTCACCCTCCACCAACACGTGTCCTTCCAGCGCCAGAGGCTCCATGGCCTTGGCGCTTCGGCCCACCAGGCCATCCACACCCAGCCGGCTCTTCATGCGCTGCGCCCGCACCACCAGCCTCGCCATAAAGACGGTAATCAGGCCAAATCCCACACTTAACCCTATTGCAACCGCCGGGGCGACCTCCATCTCCGGCACCGGCGCGGCAACCAGGGTAAGCGCCCCAAACGCCAGGCACACGATCCCCGCGGCCGCCAGCGCGCCGTGACCGCCGAACTTGGCTTCCAGCACGAGAAGTCCCAGCGCCGCCACCAGCAGCATCACGGCCGTGTACCGGATGGGCAACAGGTTCAGCCCAAAGATCGCCAGCAGCACCATCAGCGTGCCCAACGCGCCGGGAACGATGGTGCCCGGTGCGTTGAACTCGAGATAGATGAGCAATGCCCCGCCGACCAGCAGCAGCAGGGCAATATTGGGGTTCACCAACCAGCCCAGCAGTTCATCGCGCAGCGAGGGCTTGAGCACTTCAATCCGCGCCCCCGCCAGGTGCAGCACCAGTTTTGCCCCGTCCATGCGGGTAATCGTGCGCCCATCCAGCGCCGCCAGCAGTTCGGCATCGCTGGTTGCCGTCAGGTCGATCAGGTGCTGGTCCAGCGCCTCCTGGGCCGTGTAGGAGTGCGACGAGTGAACGGCGGCTTCAGCGGCCTCGGCGTTGCGGCCCCGTTTGGTCACATACGAGCGCAGGAACGCCTCCGCGTCGTTCTCGATCTTCTGCGTCATGGTCGCGTCGGGCTGCCCGCCGAACTCGATGACCGGGTGAGCTGCTCCGGCGTTGGTGCCGGGGTCCATGGCGGCCACGTCCGCCGACTCCAGCAGAAAGAAGCCGGCCGAACCGGCGCGAGCTCCTGCCGGCGACACGTACACGATCACCGGAACCCGCGAACCCAGAATGGCTCCCACCATGCCGCGGGTCGAGTCCAGCAGCCCGCCCGGTGTGTCCAGCTCCACCAGCAGCGCCTGCGCGCCGTCCGCGTTCGCCCGCGCAATCGCCCGGTCCAGTTGCCCCGCCGTTACCGGCTGAATGGTGTCGGACAGAACCAGTTTCTCCACCAGGGGCTGCACGGCTAAAGCCGGAGAGCCCAGTCCCAGGAACCCCAGAAACGCTGCCGCAACCAATCCCGCCAGAACCGCGAACCTGCGTGTGCGCTCGACCATGGTTTGCTCCTTCAGGACCACCCGTTACAGCCCTGCCGCCGTGTACCCAAAAAACTCCGTGCACCATCCTTGCGACTTTTTTCCGTCGCAAGGGTGGGAATCCACCCTACTTCTTCTGTCCTTCCCTGGCCTCGATCCGTTGACGCAGCTCCTGCGCCGCCCGGTTGCCAGGCTCAATCTTCAGGGCTTCGCCCGCATCGTAGCTTGCCCGGTCCAAATGTCCAGCCGCAAGGTCCAGCCGGCCCATCACCAGGTACACCTCCACCGAGGGCATCAGTTCCAGCGCCGTGCGCGCCTCCTTGCGGGCGGCCTCGGCGTCGCCGGTCCGCTCCCGCACCTCGGCCAGCCCCGCGTGCGCCTCGGCAACCTTGCCGTCGGCGGCGACGGCGGATTGATACAGCCGCTCGGCTTCCAGCAGCAGCCCGCTGTCCAGATAGTCCTTCGCCTGGACGGCCAGTTGCTCCGCGCGCTTCTCCGGCGTCAGGGCGGCCAGCCGCGAATCGTCGATCTGGTCCAGCATCGTCGCTGCCTGGCGAAAGGCAACCGCATCGAAACTGCGCGCAATACGCTCCAGCGGATCGGCCTTCGCCTCCGCGTCCGCCCCCGCCGCCTGCTTCACGGCAGGCTCTTTCCACGACTCTTCCAGCGCCTCGGCCTCGCTGTCATTGGGACGCAACCGCAGGCACTGCGCCAGCTCCGTCAAGGCTTCGGCCGCATCTCCGTGCCGCTTCAGGCTCACCGCCAGGTTGAAATGGTAGTCCGCAGCGTTGGGGTCGGCGGCCACCGCAGCCCGAAACAGCGCAATCCCGTCGTGCCCCTGCCGGCTCACCGCAACCCCCTGGTTGTTCACCACCGCAGCCAGCGGCAGAACCCGCGCCACCCCGCCAAACGCCTCCTCGGCCTTGGCATAGTCGCCGGAAAACACCAACGAAAGCCCGCGGTAGAAACCTGCCTCCAGCGCGTCGGGCCCCTGCCACCTGGGATCGCTGCTTCCCACCTTGGCGAAGGCCGCTGCGGCCTGCTCGTACTGCTGGCCGTTGTAGTCCTCCCGGCCCAGCGCCATCCACGCTGGCCCGAACTCCGGGCTCAGAACCACGGCCTGGTTCAGGTGCCGCAGCCGCTCCGCCTGGTCCGGCTCCGTAATCCCCCGGATGTACTGCTCGAATGCGTCCACCCGCATCCCTTTGCCCGCAGCCACGAACGTCTCTTCTGCCACGCTGAAGCCGGGCTCCAGTTGCCGCGTCAGCTTCCACGCCAGCGAGCCGAAGACCGCAATCAGGTCCCGCATCTCCCCCCGCGCGGTCACCGCCTCGCTCATCCGCAGGTGCGGCACGTCCACCACCTGCGCCTCGGCCACAATCCCCGTCCCGTCGGTCAGGAAGCTGCCCACAATAATCGAATCGGCGTCCAGCGTCTGCGCCAGCTTCAGCGAACTGGCCCGCGAAGGATGAAACCCCTGCGGCAGCCCCAGGTGGTCCAGCGCATACAGACGGTCCGCGCGGCTCATGGGCGCAAAACCCGCCGAAGCAAACCGGCTGCTCAGAATCTCCGGCGCCGCCTCCCGTATCCACTCCAGGCTCGGCAGCCCGCTCCGGTTCTCAAACGGCAACACCAGCAGAATCCGACCCCGTCCCGCGCCAGCCCGATCCGCACCGCTGTTCGCCGCCGCCTGTCCGCGCCCGTTCGCCGTCATCACCACGGCCAGCACAAGCCCCAGCCCCAGGCTTGCAGCCACATTCGCTACCCGCCGCAATCGAGATGAAAAAAAAGTATGCACAACAGCCTGATTATAGGTCGTAGACCGCAATTCCGTCGGTTACCGTGGCCGATCTGGTATCCCCATCGCCGCCTGGAACTGCCGGTTGAACCGGATCAGCGCCACCCATTGCCCCTGGTCTTCCTTCTTCCAAACCAGATCTCCGCCCAACTCCCTGGCAATAACCTCCGGCGGCAGATCGTGGTGCAGCCCGAAGTACCGCTCGTCCAGTTCCGCGCTCTTTGCACCCAAACTCAGCAGCGGCCGCGGCGGATCGTACTTGGTCGAAAAAACAAGCGCCGCCGAGTACTTCTCCGGCTCGCCTGCGGCCCGCTCGATCTGCGCCCCGGTAAAATCCTCCACCCGGTAAACGTCGTAAGGCTGCTTCAGGTAGCCCAACTCAGGCCGCGTCAACTCATCGGTCATCGGCCACGCGGAAAGCACTGTCGCTCCCGGATACCGCTTGTTGAGCTGGGCAATTCCCGCCAGGTGCAGCCGCACCACGTGCGCGTAGTCCAGGTTGTCTTCCGGCGCAAACCCGTACGGCGGATTGATGAACAGCCCCACCACAAACGCCGCCGCCGAGAACGCCGCCAGCCCCTGCCAGAACGGAACCCGCCGGTAAAACGTCGCCACCGCCACCAGCAGCACCAGCGGGTACATGGGCAGCAGGTAGCGCGTCAGCAGCGCCCCGCCCAGCACGCTGAAAAGCAGCGCATTCGCCAGCAGCAGCAAGAAAATCCGCCGCAGCGCCGCAGCGCCGATCGTCGCCCGGTCGTGGCCCTCCGCACCCAGCCGCGGCTCCAGCAGCAGCGCCGCAAACGTCATCAGCACCGGCACAAACAGGTTCATGTGCGCCGTCAGGTGCAGCACGCGATGCCCAAAGGCCGCCAGAATTCTCACCGGCTCCAGCGTAGCCTGCGCGTTGTAGCGCAGGTACTCGGGGTTGCCGAACAGAAACCCGGTCTTCGCGTAGTGCCAGCCGTACCACGCCGCCAGCGGCAGCACGCAGCTTGAGAGCCACGCCGCCTCCCGCCAGAGCCTGAACCGCGCCGGCGGCCTGGCCTGAAACCCCTCCACCAGGCTGACCGCAGCCAGGGTCAACGGAACGGCAATCGCCGTCTCCTTGCACAGCGCCGCAGCCGCAAACCACAGCGCCGCGACCCACGGCTTGCGGTCCCGATCCGGCAGCGCATACACCAGCCCCCACAGCATGCACGCCGCAGCAAAAATGTCTGCGTGCGCCAGCGTGCTCTGCGCAAACCAAATCGGATAAAGCCCGGTAAGAACCACGGTCCAGAAAGCCACCGCGCCCACGCCCACCAGCCGCATGGCCAGCCGCCACACCGCCAACAGTGCCAGCGCCGCCACCATCAGCACGGCCTCCCGCGTGACCTCGGGATAAAAGCCTGAAAGCTTCCACCACAGCGCCAGGTAGATGCTGCCGAGTGGCGGGTGCGAGTTGGCCGTCGCCGTGATCGGAATCAGCGAGCCGGTGCGAAAAAAGTCCCACGCCGCCGGAATGTAGTAGCCCGCCTCATCCCAGTAGTAAGGCAGGCGCAGCAGGGTAAAATGGGTGACATAAAGCGCCGTAAACACCACCGGAAAGATCATCCAGAGGGGCAATGGCGCGTCCCGCCGCGGCTGCACCAGTCTTGTCAAGCGCAAGTGATCGCTCCTGAGACCGAAGAAACTTCTGAACAAGTCGACGCTTTGAAAGGGCGCGGTTTTAGCCGTGCCATAAATGTCGCAAGCTTAACGAAGGCTTTAGCGCCCGTGGGAATGCGTCCCGCAGCAAGAACTCAATAAGAAGCTCCTCAATCAGTTCACAGGTCCTTGCGGAAAGTTGTGGCCGTGCGGCTCCAGGTTCAGCACCCCGAAGGCCTGCTCGTACTGGGCAAGATTCTGCCCCAGCACGTTCCACAGCGCCTTGGCCTGCTGCGGACTCAGAAAGATGGCCTGGTGGTTGCGGATAGTCACCTGCTCGGGGCTTTCGCTCGAAGCCAGGCCGAATACAAGCTGGAAGTCCCACACGCTCACGCGCACCTGTACGCTGTTGGCATAGGACTCGCGGTAGTCGGCGGTCTGGGCAAGATTCAGTTGGGGCTGTTGCGCGGATGGGCTCATGGTTTCACCAGATTACTCCCGCCCGCCCCAATCGGACCAGCCAAGCCAGGACCAGTCCTGCCGTACGCGTTGCGCCCGGAAGCGCGACCCTCCGCCGGCCTGCCCGATGGCCTGCGCGGACAAACGTGGCCCGCTGGCCCGCGCGGATAAGGTTGGTGCGAAAGGAGGGACTCGAACCCTCATGGGTTACCCCGCCAGATCCTAAGTCTGGTGCGTCTGCCAATTCCGCCACTCTCGCACATTCAAAAAAATGGCTTAACCACTTTGCCAGTTCGTCCCGGCTATTCCAGCTTCCCCGGCCGCCGCAACAAACCAGGTCCTCGCCTCATATGATACCCCGCCCATTGTCTTGGTCAGGAATAAGCTAAAGTTGTTGCCGGCACTGCACCCGCCAGGGTGATCGGAAGTGTTCGGAGTTGACCCTCTCTTCGCCTATCCCGCACATTTCTAAGTTCTTGGTTCGACGGGAAGATGCAAAGGCCGGGGTGATTCTATTCTGCCGCCAAATGGAACCTACACTGAGTTGCACGAGGTCGCCCTCTGGGCCCCGCGTCTTTGTCGTTGCGGCTAAGGTGGGATAGCACGATGCACTCTTTACAGGAACAGTGAAATTGCTTTAGCGGCCCGCGCCAAAGCGGTCGCCGTCACACAGGCTAAAACACCATGCCCCATTGAGTGTGCGGGGAGACACAATACCGATGACGAATGAATCCACTCTCGAACTCGCCCTGGAAGCGAAGTTGAAACGCATGCGCCTGCGGCTGGAGGCGCTCGACCAGGATACGCTGGCCGTCAAGGGCGTTCCCGCGAGCCACCGTTCATTCAGCAAGGCCAAAACCAACCTTTTGATCAAGCGCTCCACTGAAGGCATGCCTTGCGTGGTGTGCGTAGATGAGGATCTGGAGTACAAGGGCGCTGACCAGGCGCTGGCCCAGGCCTTTGCCGCCGGTCCCACGCAGCAGGGTTGGCGCATCCTGGCCTTCAGCGGCTGTGTGCATTGGGATCTCTCAGCGGCGCTCGAATACGCTCTCGACTTTCTCGGAGCGGACGAAGAGCCCGGCAAGGCCTCTGCGGCGTCCACTGCTCCAGGTAGGAGATTGCTGGCGGCCTGGGCGGAGAATCTCACTCACACGATCGCCGCCGGCCAAACGGTTTCGACGCTATTCCGCGACGAAGAGATGGAACAGGTCGCAGCCAGCACGCTCGCAGGCATGGATCGCATCATCGGCCCGGCGAATCATTCGCAGGCATTCCACCTGCAACAAGACAGTTTCGCCGGCCTCGGATTCGCGCCGGCCATAACCCGCCACCAGCCCGAAATGCGGGAACGCGCGCGGTTATAGTTCTGTTATGCGTCTCCCACTCTTTTCGATCACCCTGTCCGCTATCCTCTGCCTCCTCCCGGCTGTTTCTCCCGCCCAGACCGCGAAGCCCGCCATCACTCTCGATGAGTTCCTGAACACGACTGAAATCACCGACGCTCGCCTTTCGCCCGACGGCTCCGCGGCGGTCATCGCCACCCAGAGCCCCGACTGGAAGGCAAGCACCTGGCGGCACGACCTGTGGCTGTGGACCGCACAGGCCGGCCTGCATCCGCTGACCCACTCGGGCAGCGAAGAAAACCCCCAGTGGAGCCCGGACGGCAAGTGGATCGCCTTCGTCAGCGACCGCGCCATGGCTGGCGAAGCAACCGGAGCAGGCGGCGGACCGGAGAGCGAATCGGCCAAGGCGGATCGCCTGTGGCTCATCCCGGTTGCGGGCGGTGAAGCTTTGCCGCTCTTTCGCGAAAAGCTGGACGTGCATGCCTTCGCCTGGTCTCCGGACGGAGCCGCCCTCTATTACTCCGTGACCGTGCCCCAGACGCACGACCAGGAAGACGCCCAGAAGACCGAGTGGAAGGACGTAATCCGCTGGCGTGAGCAGCATCGCGGCGACCTGCTCATCAAGCAGGCCGTTCTGCCGGCGCTGGCTCGCGCCGTGGCCGTCGAGCCGCCGGCCAAGGCTGCCGACGGCAAGCCCGCCGACGCCAAAACCGAGGACAGCAAGGCGGCGTCCAGCCTACCTCCCGGCGCCGAAACTGTGGCAAAGAATGCGCTCGCGATCGGCGAGATCGCCCCCGCGCCCGACGGAAACACCGTGGCCTTCCTTACCCAGCCCGTTCATCGCCGCATGGAAAACCCCGCCGACTATGAGATCTTCCTTGCCGCTTCATCGGGCGGCGAGGCCCATCAGATCACCCACAACGACGCCACCGAGTCCGGCCTGCGCTGGTCACCTGACAGTCGCTGGCTGTACTTCACGGTGCAAGCCGCCTCGGGTTCGCTGGAGGGCAAGTACCGCGATGTGCAGGGCCGCCTTTACCGCCTGGATCCCGCTACCGGCAAGATCCAGCGCCTGGGCTCGGCATTCGACGGCTCCTTCGACCAGTTCACCCTCCTGCCCGACGGACGCGAACTGGCGCTGGGCTTGAAAGGAACCGAGGAGCAGCTCTACCAGGTCGATGGCGACAACGCGTCGAAACTGCCGGGGCTGGCCGGCAGCTACGCGAGCCTCGAGTCCGCCCGCGCTTCGAGCGCGATCCTTGTCCGCCACTCCGCCATCAACCAGCCCACCCAGGTTTACCTCGCCCCTGATCCGCTCCATCCTGACCGGCTCACGGCCCTCACCGCCTTCAACCCCATCTTTGCCCAGCGTGCCCAGTCGGAGTGGCGGCCCTACACCTGGAAGTCCGACGACGGGCGCACCATCGAGGGCGTGCTCATCTTCCCGCCGGGGCAGAAGGACGCCAGGCGCCTGCGCATGTTCACGCTCATCCACGGCGGCCCTGCCGACGCCGACGGCGACCACTTCGGAGCCGACTGGTACGACTGGGCCACGCTGGCCGCCGCCAATGGCTGGCTGGTCTTCCGCCCCAACTACCGCGGCTCCGCGGGCTACGGCGACGACTTCATGCTTGAGATCGCCCCTCATCTCGTCTCCACGCCCGGCCGCGATATTTTGGCCGGTGTTGCCGCGCTGGTCAAGGAGGGCCTTGCCGACCCCGATCACCTGGCCATCGGCGGCTATAGCTACGGCGGCTACATGACCAACTGGCTCATCACCCAGACCACCCGCTTCAAGGCTGCCGTCACTGGCGCTGGAGCCGTGGAGCACGCCGCCAACTGGGGCAACGACGACGAAACCTGGGACGACGCCTGGTACCTGGGCGGCCAGCCTTGGGAAAATCCCCAGATTTACCAGTCCGAGGCCGCCCTGTTTCGCTTTGACAAGGTAAAAACCCCCACCCACCTGGTTCAGGGAGGCGCCGATATACGCGTAAGCTATCTGGAGGGGGTCACCATGGAGCGGGCCTTCCAGCAGTTGGGCATTCCGCACAGCTTTCTCGTCTTTCCCGGCGAAGGCCACGGCCTGGCTAAGAACCCCTGGCACGGTTACATCAAGCTGCGCGAGGAACTCAAGTGGCTTGAAACCTATGCCGGCAAGTAGAAGGTCCGCAAGCAGATTTGCGCTGAAGACGCCAATTATGGAAGCCGCAGGACGCCTCCGCGCATCTTCCTCATAGGAACCCATGAATCCCATCGACCATGACCGCCAACACGCCTTCCAAGAGACGCTCCTGAGCGCCCGCCGCACCATGCTCATGAGCGAGACGCTGAAGCTGGCCATGGACAGCTTCCGCGCCAGCAAGATGCGCTTTGCGCTCACCGCGCTGGGCATGGTCATCGGCACCGCATCCGTCATTCTGGTCATCACCATCGGCATGACCGGCAAGCAATACGTCAGGGAAGAACTGCAGAAGATCGAGACCAACTCGGTCGAGCTGGAATACGCCGGCGGCGGCGCCACTGCCGCGGAGCGCGTGCTCTACAGCGACTCCCTCACCCGCGACGACGAAAAGGCCGTGGTGGACAAGTTGCCTGGCGTCATGTACTCCTCGCCCGTTCTGGAGATGCACGACCGAATCAATTTTGGCGGTGGTGTGGTCAAGGATACGCTGGTGCTGGGCGTAAGCCCGCAATACCAGAACATCCGCAACCTGCTCGTGCCCGTGGGCCGTTTCTTCGACGACGAGGACGACTCAGCTCACATCAAGTGTGCCGTGGTCACCGAACTCTTCGCCAAGGAACGCTTCGGCAGCTCCGACGCGGCGGTCGGCCAGACCTTTGAGATTCTCGGCATCCCCTTCACCATCATTGGCGTCTTCAGAGAGGCCGTGCCCGACTTCGGCAATTCGGAGATTCAGGACCAGACCATCCTGATTCCCTATTCGGTGGGCCGTTACTTCGCCGGATCGGAAAACGTGAAGCAGATTTACTTTTCCATGCGCACCATGGAGGAGGTGCCCGACGCCGCCAAAGAGATCAAGCGCATCGTCCAGGCGCGCCACCGTGCCGACTCCATCTACAATACGCAAACCCTCCAGGAGTACCTGACCGTTTCCGGGCAGATAATGGACGCTCTTACCCTGCTGCTGGTGGCCGTGGCCTGCGTCACCCTGGCGGTGGGCGGCGTGGGCATCATGAACATCATGCTGGCCGGCGTCCGCGCCCGCGTCCGCGAGATCGGCATCCGCAAGGCCCTGGGCGCCACCTACCGCGAGATCAAACTCCAGTTTCTTACCGAGGCCATCATCATCTCCCTGACCGGTGGCATCGCCGGCGCGATTGTTGGCCTCGCCTTGCCGCTGTCCGTCCGCTTCTTCACCGACTATGCCATTCCCCTCTCCCCCTGGTCCGTCCTCATTGCTCTCACCTCGGCCATGCTGGTGGGTGTCATCTTCGGCACCGTGCCCGCCACCCGCGCCGCCCAGTTGGATCCCGTGGAGGCGCTGAAATATGAGTGATCCCGAACGCCAGTCCGCAATCCCCGAAACTGAGCGCCATCCCGCAGTCCTCGCAACCGATCCTGAGGACAAACCCTCCCAGGGCCCGAGCCTCACGCTCATTTACAGCCTCATCGCCCTTGCCCTCATTGCGGCCATCGGCTTCGCCATGATGATCGTGTTCCCGTTCCATCACCGGCGATAGCGGCTCCAATCCTTGCAGCCGGACGCTTGAGAAACCGAAAACGCGCCGATAATATTGATTCGGTCCACAACTATGAGACCTATGCTGCATATCTGACGTCTTTCTGTTGAAAGTAGTGCTGAACGCGTTGCGGTTGTTTTTGAATGCTGCGCAGAGTGCGCACCACCGTTCGAGTAAGC
>Ga0224557_1003258_pt1 | contig 12858 bp, 12 predicted proteins | sample 714S31014metaG_FD_180677 | JGI IMG/M metagenome (GOLD analysis project Ga0224557, IMG submission 180677) | Peat soil microbial communities from Stordalen Mire, Sweden - 717 S3 10-14 | ecosystem: Environmental > Terrestrial > Soil > Wetlands > Peat | place: Sweden: Norrbotten County, Stordalen... | reverse complement strand
ACGCGCTAAAATGCGATATGGTTGTCACGACCGGCGGCACGGGGATTTCCGCGCGTGACGTGACGCCGGAAGCAACGCGACCGGTGCTGGAAAAAGAATTGCCCGGTTTTGGCGAAATCATGCGCGTGCAATCGTTTGCCAAGGTGCGGACGGCGATTTTATCGCGGGCGGTGGCCGGGACGCGCGGCGCCTGTTTGATTGTGAATCTGCCGGGCAAGCCGTCGGCGGTGCGCGAGTGCCTGGAAATTCTCGCGCCGGCCATCCGCGAAGGACTGGCGCATTTGCGCGGAGAAAATCCGCACGAGAAGAAATAAAATGGATCCGTTCGGACGAAAAATTGATTATCTGCGAATCTCGGTCACCGACCGTTGCAACGAGCGGTGTCTCTATTGCATGCCGGAAGGTTACAAGGGCTGGGAAAGCAAGCCGGACCATTTGACGGCGCAGGAAATCGTGCGCGTCGCGCGCGTGGCGGCGGGGCTGGGTTTCCGCAAATTCCGGCTGACCGGCGGCGAACCGCTCGTGCGCGGCGACGTGCCGGAAATCGTCCACGCCATGGCCCGAATTCCCGGCGTCGAATGCATCGGGCTTTCCACCAACGGAATGAAACTGGCCGCGCTCGCGCAGCCGCTGCGCGAAGCCGGTTTGCGCACGGTGAACGTGAGCCTCGACGCGCTGGACCCCGCGATTTACCACCGCATCACCGGTGGCGACGTGGCGCGCGTGCTGGCCGGCATCCGCGCGGCGGTGGCGTCGGGTTTTGAACGCGTGAAGCTGAACTGCGTGCTGATGCGCGGCGTGAACGAGGCGGAAATCTGGCCACTGGTTTTGTTCGCCGCCGAACACGGCCTGCCGCTGCGGCTCATCGAATTGATGCCGCTGACGACGACGGATGTTTTGACGGAGAAAAATTTTCTGCCGTGCGGCGAGGCGATGCGGCTGCTGGCGCAAAGGGATGAACTGGTTCCGCAACCCGACCGCAAGCTCGGCCACGGGCCGGCAAAATATTATTTGCTGAAACAAACCGGCGCGCTCGTCGGTTTCATCGGCGCGCTGACGAACGAGCATTTCTGCGACAACTGCAACAAGATGCGGCTCACCGCCGACGGCAAGGTGCGTCCCTGCCTCGGCAATCACATCGAAGTGGATTTGCGCGCGGCGTTGCGGCACGGCGCGGACGACGGCGCGTTGAAGGAATTGCTGCAAACCGCGTTGCGCTTGAAGCCGCTGGAGCATCAGTTCCGCAATCAATATCAGCCGTGCCGTCCGATGACCGCCATCGGCGGGTGAAGATTAGAACCAGGAATTCAGTCAACCGGTGCCGGCGGGACCGCCGCCGCGGCGTCTGGCTGTTCGGGACAAACCAGGCCGAACTGCTCCCGGCTGATCCAGCCCGCCGCGAACGCCGTGCGGATGAAGAAATAATTTCCCCGCGTCCGCAACCGGCGCGCCGGCGCGCCCGCGTTCAATGTCGAAACCACTTCCGCCTCCCGCGTCGGCGTCAGCAGCAGCGCTGCATTTTTTTTCAGGACAAAACCGGTTTGCGTCCGGCTCACCACGCCGAGGTTGGCCGTGATGCAGAAAAGAAAAAATCCAAACGCCAGTGCCGCCAGCGCCTGCTGCCAGCCCGCCTTCCGCCGCCGCAAAATTCCCGGCAGCATCAGCAAACCCGCCGCCAGCCAGAGGCTCGCCCCGGCGAGCCAGGCCCAGGCATTGGGTGGCAGCCAGGTGGATGCTGTCTCGAACCACTTCAGTTGCGGCGCGTCCAATTGCGCCGCCTGCCGCGCAAATTTCAAGTCCGCCCCGGCGCGCGGGTCGAACGGGTCAATCCATTGCGCCTGTTCCCACGCCAGAATCGCCGCGCCCGCGTGGCCGCGCCGCCACTCGGCAATGCCCAGATTCACCAGCGTGCCGGCGGTGGGCTGCATCTGCGCCGATTCTTCAAACGCCGCCGCCGCCTCGGGAAATTGTCCGGCCCGGCTCAACTCGACGCCTCGCGCGAAAAAATCATTCGCCGCCGCGCCGCTGGTTTGTGCGAAACAAACCAGTGCGGCCACCAAAATCGCGCAGCAGCCGAGGTAACGAGGCTCAAATTGAAATCGTAAATCGTAAATCGTAAATCGCAAATGGATCGGAGCCTCCTCACGCCGGCTGCTACAACGATGAAATAAAAGCCGGCTCACAATTTTGCCTCCAGTTCTACCAACACCGCTTCCACGTCGGATTCAAGCGCGAGACAATCCGCTTGAGTTTGGGCCGAGGTCGCAAACTGCGCGTCCGCCGCCGCGAAAATTCTTCTGACCGTTTCGCCCGCTCGGTTGTTTTGATCCGCGCCATCTAATTGCGCCAGGACGTCGGCGCAGACCAGTGCCCGCGGATTCGCCGCATCCCGCGGCGCGACGGCAATGCGCATCGCCTCCGCTGCGTGCTGGACAAACGCCTCCGCGTCGCCGTCGGCAACGGCCTTTTGTAATTGTCGCTTTTCACGGCGCAACGCGCGGCGGGCCTGGCGGCGGCGGACAATTTCCGGATGCGCTTCCAAAAACCGGCGGCGGCGGTCCCATCGCCAGAGCGCGACAAACCCGATCACCGGCGCAAGCTGCACGCCCACAAACCAGCCGCGCAATTGCAGCGGCTTCAGGCTGCCTGCCGTTTTGCCCGGCACCGTCGCCAGCGCGCTTAACTTCAACGGCGCGCCGGAGTCCGATCCGTCGTCCATCGCCGGCAATTGCACCGGCAATCCTTCGCCAACCACCGTGACCGGCAGCGGTGGAATCGTCAGGTCCACATATTTTGCGCTGGCCGGGTCAAAATAGCTGAACGGAATTGCAGGCGTCTGACGCGCTTCATCGGTCAGCGGAATCAAGGTATAGCCGGTGTCCGGCGGATTGTCGGCGATGATCTGCCAGTCCGGCGAGCGCGGTAGATCGGGCGGTGTCAGCCGCGTCAGATCGCCTTTGCCGTGAAAAACAATTTTCAGATGCGCCGGTTCGCCCACGCGGAGCCGGTTGGTGGACAATTGCGGCGGATCGTAAAAAAATGTTCCAATCGCGCCGGTGAAGCCGGGCAATTCGCCTTCGACCGGCAACGGCCGGACGTTGATTCCGACCGCGTCCGAAACCAGCAGGACATATTTCGTCGGGCCGCCGGGAATCGTCACCTGTCCGCGAATGGTAATCGGGGCGGTAAACTCGCGACCGGCCGTGAAGCCTTGCGCCGAAAATTTCAACGGACCGACCGAAATCGGGGTCACCACCATTTCGCAGATGAAAGCCGGCTTGAGCTGGCCGTTGACGGTGGCCGTCTCGATGGATTGCCGCGCCGCCGTCTTGTCGGTCATCAAGCCGTCGCCGTTGATCTGGATTTCGCGGAGCGCCTCGATGGCGTTGTTTGTTCCCGCCGGCAGCATTACGCTCACGTGAAACGGCTCGCCGAGAAAAACATTCGTCGCCGAAGTTTCCAGCACCAGCTGCCGCGCTGGGTGCGAATTGGGATTTTCTGCGACCACCTCCAGACCCGCCGCCGGGATTTCCACCGGCTTGCCATAAACGTCCACGGTAAAATTCGTGATGGCAAAATGTCCCGTCGCGGTTGCCCGCACCTCGTAAATAAACGAGGTGAGCGGACGGAATTTGTCTCCCAGAAACTGTGTCAACTGGCCGTGTGCGTCCGGGCCGAATTTCAATTCCGGCGGCGCGGCGATTTCATCCGGCCACTGAATCGAGGATTCCGTCGCGTCCACCGTGACGCGATAAAAAGTTTTTTCGCCAGCGCGCACCATCGGCGGATCGAACGCCGCCGTGGCCGTCACCGGCGTCGTGACATCCACCGCCGGCTGCGCGACTTGAAGCTGGGCCAGCCCGCCCGGCGGCACTTGCGGCGGCGCTTGTGCCCGCAGCAAAAATGGCGCGGCGAGCATCAATGAAAGGAGAACATTCAACACCCAATGTCCCAACACCCGCGCCTCGAAAAAATTTCGGCGTTCGGTGTTGAATGCTGAATGTTGAATGTTTTCCATTTGAGACTTCACCAGTCGCGTCCTTTTTTATCGTTCGGCGGAGCGCCTTGTTTGTCGCTCATTGGCAGGCGGCGGCTGCCGTCGAACGAAAGGCCGTCGAGGATCTGTCCGGCTTGATCCGGCGAAAGCGGAATCTGCAATTGGTCACCCTGACGAGCCGCGCCTTCCTTCTGGCCGGCGAGTGAATCTGGCTGCACGCCCGGCTCGTCCGCATCGTCATCACCCGCCGCGCCGGGCGGCGCGTTGGACGCGGGAATCTGGCCTTTCAGCTTGCTCAACATCTCTCCCAAATCCTGCCGCTGCTTGCCCATCGCGCCCATCATCTCCTGCATCTGGCGCAGACTGTCCACCAGCTTCGCGATGCCACGCTCGACAATTTGCGCGTTGCGCGCCGCGTTTGTGTCGGCGGAATTCAACTCGGCGGCGCTCTTGAAATCATCCGCCGCGCGCTGCCATTTCTGCAAAGTTTTTCCGTAGGTTTCCATCGCCGCCTGCACGGCCTTTTGCGCATCGCGCAATTCGCGCCGCGCGCCCCGGCCTTCGAGATAGGCGGCAACCATTTTGTCCAAATTGTTTTGCGCCAGCGAAGACTCGGCCTGGCGGATGGCCTGGCCGCCCGCCGCCAGCGCCGCGTTGCCCTGGGTGGCGACCTTTTGCGCGTCCGGCCCGTTTTTCAAAATCTCGGCGCCCTCGTCAAACCGCGCGTGGCCGAGATTGTAAAGCGCCGTCGGCTGCACGCGCTCATCCTGCGCGGCCAGCGCGGATTGGAACATTTCCTCCGCAGCGGCGTATTTTTTGGCGGCCAGCAAATCCGTCCCGGCGTTGTAAAAATTCCGCGCGGTGACGGGAGCGACCGCATTCGTTTCGCCGTCAGCGAATGCGCGGCAGCAAATTGCCAGCGCAAACACCAGTGCGAGTCTTTTCGATGTAGTGAACAGTTTCATGACGTTGCCGGAAATTTTTTCCGCCGCGTGCCGGTTAAAGATTCGGCGATGACGAGCGCCAACGCAATGGCGAGAGGCAGATGAAAATGGTCCATCCCGTTTTGGGCGGACTGTCGCGGGCCGCCCGCGCTGTCCAGCAGATGAATTGCCGAACGAATCTTCGTCAGGCCCTCGCCCAGCGCGCTCAGCGGATAATAGCTGCCGCCCGTCGCCTCCGCGATTTCGCGGAGCGTCTGCTCGTCGAGCCGGCTGTGAACGATCTGACCGCCGGCATCGCGCACCAGTTGCATCTGCCCGGCGGCGTTCGCAAACTGAATTTCCTTTCCCGCCGGCGTGCCGACGCCGATGGTGAACACCACCACGCCGTTCGTCGCCAGATTTTTCGCGGCGGCCACGCCGGATTTTTCCAAGTCCTCGCCGTCGGTCACTAGGACGATCATTTTGCGGCGGCTGGCCTTGTCCATCGCGCGATACGCCTCGTTCAGCGCGCGGCCAATGTCCGTGCCCGGAATCGGAATTGTGTTGTCATCCACGGACAGCAAAGTTTCCTCAAAGGCATCGTAATCAAATGTCAGCGGGCACTGGATGAAAGCGCTGCCGGCGAACGCGACGAGGCCGACGCGACCGTGGCTTTGGCGGCGGACAAATTCGAGGATGGAAAATTTCGCCCGCTGCAACCGGCTCGGCATGACGTCGGTGGCCAGCATGCTGCGCGAACAATCCACCACGAACACCACGTCCTCGCCCAGCCACGCATTGGCCGTCCCGACGCTGCCCCATTGCGGCCGCGCGAGCGCCAGGCCGAAGAACGCGAACGCCGCGAGCAGCAGCGCGTTTTTGAACCGCCGCCGCGCCGGGCTGTGCGATGCCGTGAGTTCCCGCGCGAAATGCGGCGACGCCATCCGCGCCAGTTGCCTGCGGCGCGCGTTTGCGGCGTGCCGGTGCAGCAGCGCCAGCAAGACCGGCGCGACCGCCGCCAGCCACAGCCAGCGCGGTTCGGCGAAATGGAAAGCGGCAAAAGACATTTACGATTTATGATTTACAATTGACGATTGACGATTGACGATTGGAAAAGGCGTCCTGCTGCCGACCGGATGGTAGGGCGGCGCTGCCGCGTCGCCAATTCCGCGCTGCACGCTTGTAGAGCGACGCAGCAGACCGGCAGGTCTGCCCCACCAGACTCGCGCGCCAAAGCGGACTTGATCCCGCGCCTCGGCTTTTTTGCAATCGTAAATCGTAAATCATAAACTTTCAGGGCACGCGGCGAAATCTTGTGCTCGCCAAAATAATTTCCACCGCCAGCAATCCAAGCGCGGCGAGCAGCGGCCATTCAAACAACGGCTGATAGGTCGCGAACCGCCGCACTTTCACCTCGGATTTTTCCAGACGGTCAATCTGGTTGTAAATGTTTTGCAGCTCGCGCTGGTTGGTGGCGCGGTAAAATTGTCCGCCGGACAGCGTGGCCATTTTGCCCAGCACGGAATAATTCGCCGGTTGCAACAGCAGCGTCGGAATGATGTTGCCGTTCGCGTCGAGCCGGAATTGTCCCGTCGCCGGATCGAACGCGGGCATGTTGCACGGCTGTTCGATGCCGATGCCGATGGCGTAGATTTTCACGCCGAGCGCGGCGGCAAGCTGCGCGGCGGGCAGCGGGTCAATTTTTCCCAGGTTGTTGTCGCCGTCCGTCAGCAAAATCATGATGCGGCTTTTGCTGTTCGGCACCGCCTTGAGCCGCTGGGCCGCGACCGCCACCGCGTCGCCGATGGCCGTGCCGAGGTCGGTGATGATGCCGACGTGCAGCCGGTGAAGATTTTCAACGAGCCAGTCGTGATTGAGCGTGAGCGGGCTGGCGAGATACGGCACGCCGGAAAATGCAATCAGGCCGATCCGATCATTGGGCCGCTTCTGGATGAAATCCCCCAGCACGCCGGACGCGATGGCGAAGCGCGACAATTTTTCCGCCGGCCGGCCCATGTCAATCGCCTCCATGGACCACGACAAATCCAGCACCAGCATGATGTCAATGCCCGGCGTCTCGGTCTCGACGTGATAATTCGCCAGCCGCGGTCCGGCGAGCGCAACGATGCCGAGCGCAACCGCAAGCAGCCGCAGGAAAAATAAAAATTGGCCCGCCGCCGCGCGGGCTTTGGCTCCGGCGGCGCGCGCGATGTCCGCGCTGGAAAACGTCAGCGCCGACAGCTTGCCGGCCTTGCCGCGCAGCAGCGCATAGACCGGCAGCAAGCCGAGCAGCGCCAGCAGCCACGGATATTGAAATTCAAATGCGCCGTTCATTTTTAGTGGCACAGGCATCCTGCCTGTGTCTTGCATTTTCCGTGAGCGCGACAAGTTCCAGCGCGTGGGTTGCGGCGTTGAGCGGAGCGGCGGCGGGCGAAGTGGAAAACTTCCGATCGTCACATTCGCGTAGAAAATCGGAAATGAACCCGGAAAGTTCCGCGCCGATTTGTTCGCTGGCGGCGAGCGCGGCGCAAAATTCCGTCGTGGTCAATTCCGCCGCCGGCAGTTCAAACGCGGTGATGACGTAACGGCGCAAGATTTGCGAGACGTTGCTCAAAAGTTGTCCATCTTCGGGCTGGCACAACAATTTCGTCAGCGCCTCGCGCGCCACAACCTCTGGCGGCAATATGACCGATGGTTTTGGCCGAAAAATTTTCCACAAAATCAAAACGGCCAGCGCGATGACAGCGATGCCGGCCACAAGAATCATTGTTCCGTGCCGCTCCCAAAGCGTCGGCGGGATTTCACCGTAAGGCGGCGCGAGTGCGGGAAGCGCGTTTGTTGACGCCTGACCGAAAAGTCGCGGGGTTGCAAATAAAATGGCGGTGAAAACAAACATTGAACATCGAACATCGAACACTGAACACTGAACGATTCCGCGTGACGCGGCCATTCGATGTTGGGCGTTCGATGTTGGGCGTTCGATGTTCATCACAAAATCACCCGCGCCTCCGGCCCCGGCGGATTTCAAAAAACCGTTGCAGCGCGGGCGCGAACGGTTCGGCAGTGTTGAGCCGCAGCGTGTCCACGCCGGTGCGGATAAGCGCGCGGTCCAGTTCCGCCAGCCGCTCCGCGTTGACGGCGGCAAAACGCTCGCGCACGGCGTTGCGGTTGGAATCCAGTTCCAGCAGTTCGCCGGTTTCGGCGTCCTCAATTGTGAGCAGGCCGGCAACCGGCAGCGTGCTTTCGCGCGGGTCATGCAGGTGCAGGCAGACGACATCGTGCCGCGTGTTCGTGAGGCCGAGTTCCTGGACGACGTCGCGCGATCGGAGCGCCGATCTCTGAATCGGCGCGTTGGCGGTTCCGGAACGCGCCGAATCGGAGTTCGGCGCTCCGCTGTGCAAAAAGTCCGTCAGCAGAAAAACCATCGCGCGGCGGTGCAAAACGTGGTTCAAAAATCCGAGCGCGCCGGAAATGTCCGTGCCGCGACGGCGCGGCTTGAACACCAGCATTTCGCGGACGAGGCGGAGCAGATGGCGGCGGCCTTTGCGCGGGGGAACGAACAATTCCATTTCATCGGTGAACAGCAGCAGCGCGACTTTATCGCCGGTCCGGGCGGCGGACATGGCGAGGGTGGCGGCAATTTCCGTCGCGAACTCGCGCTTCGTCCGGCTGGCCGAACCGAAAGCGGATGACGCCGAAACGTCCACGGCGAGAACGGCGGTGAGTTCGCGTTCCTCGCGGAAGCGTTTCACGAACGGGCGGCCGAGGCGATGCGTGACGTTCCAGTCAATGTCGCGCACATCGTCGCCGGGGATGTATTCGCGCAGCTCCTCGAAATCCATGCCGCGCCCCTTGAACCGGCTCAAATACGCGCCGACCATCGTGTCGTTCACGAGTCGGTTCGTGCGCACCTCCACACGGCGGACGGATTCGAGCAGTTCGGTGAGGGTCATGGGAAATAGACTCAATGTTTTTCAACCGGAGTGGCGAGTGAAAACTCTTTAACAATTTTCCCGGTTTCGACATCAACAACTGACAACAACCTCGAATGGCGTGCAAATGTTTCGATGTTTTGAGCCTTGTCCTCCGATACTTTTACAAGCGAAGGAAGACAGAAAAGAAAACGTCCATCTGGCGAGAACACAGCATCCACATCATCTTTCAATGCGATGGCGTTTGGCTTGGTTTGTTCGGGCAACGAGGCGATTTCTACACAACCTTCCTGAAAAAAAGCCTGATGTTTCCCGTCATCCGAAATGGCTTTTAGTGATCCGAACTGCGCGTTCTTTTTTCGCCATAGTTCCTTGCCGTTTTTTGCAGAAAGGGCCACGAGGTCGGCGATGTTGTCTGTCTCTTCGTCAGATTCATACACGACAACATACGGCAAATCGGGTGTGTCCGGCCAATAGCCGGGTTCGGCGAACTTGCCTTTGGGAACCGGCCAATCCCAAACCAATTTGTCGGATTGATTTCTGGCGCGCAGATGCCTGTCGCGGCAAAAATTGACGTAACATTGTCCGTCTGCCAGCGCAATCGTGCCGGTTTGCACGTCATCGTCAGTTTCGGAACGCCACAAGGTTTTGCCAGAAGATGTATCCATTGCCATCACTACCGCATTATTTGGCGGGCTGTCAGCCAGAATTAGCGTGGATGTCGTTTCAACGAAACCGCAAATGCTGGGACTGACAATTTCGACTTTGAAATTATTCACTCGTTTGCCAGAAGCATCATAGCCAGTCACCGTTGAGAAAAACTTGTCGCCGACGAGAGTCGCTTGATCGGTCAACATCGCAAGCGCTAATTGTCGGTGACGCGACGCGGACAGATTGTTGACCGGATAAGCCAGTTCGTTAGTGGAAAGGCTAAATTGATTGAGCATTGCTCCTGAAGAAAAGTTCCACACTCCCACGCTTCCCTTTCCCGAGACCGTGATTAAGTTTGAATCTGTCGCTGAAAACCAAAGCACCTCTTGAGAATCATAAACTGCTTTTGGTGGAGCGAACTCCAACGCATGAGTCCGCGCAACCAGCAGCCACACGCTTGCGATGGCAACGAGCGCCTTTTGAAATTTATGCGAATTCATGGCGGCGTTGATGCCTGACTGCTTACGGCACAGGCACCGCGTTGAACACTTTCTTGATAATCGCGTCCGTCGTCACCGCCTGCGCCTCGGCTTCGTAGGTCAGGATGATGCGGTGGCGCAGCACGTCGGGGCCGATGCTTTTCACGTCTTCGGGAATCACATAATCGCGGCCTTGCAGCAGCGCCCACGCCTTCGCGGCGAGCGTCAGGTAAATCGTCGCGCGCGGGGACGCGCCGAACTGGATGAAATGCTTTACGTCCAGCTTGAAATCCTGCGGCTTGCGCGTGGCAAAAACGATTTTCACGATGTAATCGCGGATTTTTTCGTCCACATGGATTTGATCCACCAGCTTGCGCGTCTGCAAAATTTCTTCGAGCGAGACGATGGGGTTCACCGGCGTTTCCGGGCTGGTGAACGCCATTCGATCCAGAATTTTGCGCTCCTCGGCCTCGTTCGGATAATCAAGCAGCACCTTGAACATGAAGCGGTCCACCTGCGCTTCGGGCAGCGGATAGGTGCCTTCCTGGTCAATCGGATTTTCCGTGGCGAGCACGAGAAACGGCGATGGCAGCTTCATCGTTTCGCCGCCGAGCGTGACCTGCCGTTCCTGCATCGCCTCGAGCAGCGCGCTCTGGACTTTGGCCGGCGCGCGGTTGATTTCGTCGGCGAGAACGAAGTTGGCGAAAATCGGCCCGCGCGTGGCGTGATATTTTGAATCCTGCGGGTTGTAAATCAACGTGCCGACGATGTCCGCCGGCAGCAGATCGGGCGTGAACTGGATGCGGTGAAATTTCGCCTGGACCGCCGCCGCCAGCGTGCGGACTGAAAGCGTCTTGGCGAGTCCGGGCACGCCTTCGAGCAGGACGTGGCCGTTGGCGAGCAGGCCGACGAGCAGCCGGTCCACGAGTTGTTCCTGCCCGACAATGACGCGGGCGATTTCTTCCCGCAACGTCCGGATCCAGTTGGACGTTTGCGCGACCTGGTCTTTCAACGAAGTGTTCATGCCGGTTGAATTTAGGGCGGGCGGCGCGGCGACTCAAGCGCAGGCTCCGAAAATCGAGCCGCCGGGCGGAAACCAGAGATGATGCGGGCCGTCGGTTGCCGGCAGGCTACGTCGTCGCGAAATCCACGTTCGGAACTTCCTTGACCGACGGCGGCACGCTGAAGAAATCGCCCTCGGATTTAAAGCCGAACATGTTTGCCACGAGGTTGCTCGGAAACGTTTCGCATTTGTTGCGGTAGTCGCGGACGTTGCCGTTGTAAAACCGGCGCGCGGCCTGGATGCGGTCCTCGGTGTTGACCAGCTCCTTTTGAAGCTGGAGAAAATTCTGGTCGGCCTTGAGCTGCGGATAATTATCCACCACGACGAGCAGTTGCTTGAGCGCGTCCACCAGCTGGACTTCGTCGCGGGACTGGTCGGCCACCGGGCCGTTGTTGGCGGCGCAGCGGTTGCGCAGCTCGGTCACGCGCTCCAGCACCTCGCGTTCGTGCGCGGCGTAGCCCTTGACCGTGGCGACGAGGTTCGGAATGAGGTCGTAGCGGCGCTTCAATTCCACATCCACGTTGCTCCACGATTCGCGGATGTAATTGCGCAGGCTGACGAGCGCGTTGTATTGCGCCAGCAGATAAATCAGCGGCAGGCCGACGATGACAAAAATGGCAATCAGGACGGCAATCATGCGTTGGCGAAAAGATATTGCGGCAAACGCGAGCGGATTTCAACCAGTCGTTGCAGGTTGGATTCGATTTGCTCAACCGAGAGGCGGGTGTTGAATGCCAGCGCAATCACCTCGTTTTCGATTTCAATGCTCAAATCGCGGTTGGCGAGGAGGTATTCCATCATCTTCGCGTTGCAGACGTCGCAGGCGAATTTTTTGTCCGGCGAGCGCACGCAAAACGCCTTGGAAAATTCGGCGGACTCGAACTTGATGTCCTGGTAGCCGAACACCTCGGCAACCTTCGTGAAAAGATTTTCGCGCCGGATGGTCAGGTCGGGAAAAGCCGCCGGCAGCGTCAGGATGAAGAACGAAAACCAATGGTCTTCGGTTTGCCGATGGCCCTTGGAATCGGTCGAGTGCGTCTCGTAATGATAATCGAACGCGAGGATGTCATTCTGCTGATAAGTTCCCGAAATCACGTTCGTGGCATAGCGGTTTCCGCCTTGCGCGAGTTGTTTGAGAAAGCCAAAACGGCCGGCGATGTCGCAATCCCTGCCCGCATCAAAATTCAGATTCAACCGCTGCGCAAGTTCCAGAAGCCCTTCGCGCCGCTTTTGCTGCGCGAGGGCGTTGAAGATGGCGCCAATCGCAATCACGATAACCGCCACCACAAAGAGGAAGGGCATTGCGTTCTGCATCCGGCATTTCTAAACCAAGGCCGCGTTTCAGGCCATTACAATTTCAGGTTCAATTTTTCATCATCCGACGGGGGGATTTTGCTTTCCCGCATTTCCGTTCGCCGCCATCTTTGCGGCGTGGAATTGTCCGTCAAAGAAATCCGCCAGGCCGTTCAAGCGGCGCTCGTCGAGGACATCGGCGGCGGCGACGCGACGACGCTGGCGACGGTGCCGAAAAATCTCACGACGCACGCAGTCATGCGCGCGCGCGAGCCGCTGGTCGTCGCCGGGATTGAATTCGCGGAAATGGCGTTCCTCGAAGTCGCAACCAAATATTTTCGGAGGGAGGAGTTCCACGAGTGCCAAATTTCGAGAATTGTCAGATCAGGGACTCGTGAAACTCGTCCCTCCGAAATCCGCATTGAGCATTGCGTTCCCGATGGCCGGCGCGTCAAGGCCGGCGAAATTTTGCTGGAAATTTCCGGTCCGGCCTGCGCCATTTTAAGCGCCGAACGCGTCG
>Ga0224557_1003257_pt1 | contig 12859 bp, 9 predicted proteins | sample 714S31014metaG_FD_180677 | JGI IMG/M metagenome (GOLD analysis project Ga0224557, IMG submission 180677) | Peat soil microbial communities from Stordalen Mire, Sweden - 717 S3 10-14 | ecosystem: Environmental > Terrestrial > Soil > Wetlands > Peat | place: Sweden: Norrbotten County, Stordalen... | reverse complement strand
CGTCGAAGCCGAGGAGGCGGAGCGCGACGTAGGCCTCGATGGTCGTGCTGAGGTCGCCGGGGCCCTCGTGGTAGAGGGGCCAGCTGCCGTCGGCGCGCTGCTTGCCGAGGATGTGCTCCTTGGCCCCCTCCGCGATCTCGGCGTGCCCGAGGCCGAGGAAGCGGAGCAGGAGCAGGTGCTCGGCGGTCATGGTGACGTTGGTCTCCATCTCCGCCGTCCACCAGCCTGCGGCATCCTGGCGCTCCAGGAGCCAATCGACCGCGCCCCGCAGCGCCGACTCGCTCATGACCCACCCCCGAGTTCGACCCGCGAGGTCCGGGCTGGGCCGGGGCCGGTCGCGCGCTCCTGATTCGGCAGGGCCGCCATCAGCGTCCGGGCGGCCGCACGCCCGCTCCTCACGGCCCCCTCCATGGTCGCCGGCCAGCCGGTGTCGGTCCAGCACCCGGCCAGGACCGCGTTGGCAAGGGCGGTCGCCGGCCCGGGGCGCCGCAGCCCCGGGGCCGGGACGAAGGTCGCCTCCGGGTCGCGCACCGCGACGCCGCGCAGGAGGGTGGCCCCGCCGAGCTCCGTTAGCCGGGAGCGCAGCTCGGAGTCGGCGAGTGCGACCAGGCGCTCCTCGGGCTGGGAGATCAGGTCGCCGGCGCTGCTCAGGCTGCAGCAGAGGTACCCGGGTCCCTTGGCGAAGATCCACTGCACCGGCGAGCCGGTCATGGCGGCGAAGTCCAGGTACGGCCAGACGTCCGCAGGGTCCTGGGACCTCTCTATAGCGGGGTGAGCCGAGCGCGGCTCCGCCGCGCCGGCGAGAGGCGGCGAGCCCCTGTGAGAAGAGGCGGGGTCCCCATCGGCGCCTGCGCCGATGGGCCGCTCGTACCAGAGGTGGACGTCGACGATCGGCTGGGTGGTGAACGTCTCCAGGTCCGGGACCTCCAGCGCCTCGGCGCCCGCCATCCGGACGAGCCGCTCGGGCGGGACGGCGAGGACAGCGGCGTCCACGCCGATCTCCGCATCCCCCGTCAGCAGCCCGCGGAGCTCGCCGCCCTCGACATGGAGCCCGGTCACCGGGGTGCGCAGGAGCACCTGGTCGCACTGCTCTGCCGCCCGCTCCGCGAAGCGGGCCAGGGGCACGGTTGCGTAGCCGATTCGGGCGGCATCGCGACTGCCGAGCAGGGCGGTCCGGACCACCATCAGGCCGGCGGCGGCGCTGACCCGGTCAAACGGGGCGTTGAGGGCGGGGACCAGGAACGGCTCCCAGAAGACCCGCTGTGCCTGCGTCCCCTGCCCGTGGCGGTGAAGCCAGGCGGCGAAGGTCTCCCCCTCCTCCCCGCCGCGGGGACGCCTGGCGGCGAGCAGGGCACGCGCCACCTGCAGCCGAGACCGGACACCGAGGGCGCGAAAGCGCAGGAAGGGCAGGGCGAGGTGCAGCGGCGCGGGCAGGCGGAGGGCACGGAGCCGGGCGCGACCGGTGTCCGTGAGCATGAGCACGTCGAAGCGCTCCTGGATGCGGAGGTCTCCCCGCATCCCCAGCTCATCGACGAACTCCAGGAAGCTCGAGTAGCAGCCGAGGATCGCATGCTGGCCGCTGTCCATCTCGATGTCGCCGAGCTGGAAGGAGGTGGCCTTGCCGCCGAGCAGGCGGCTGCGCTCCACCAGGGTCACCCGCCAGCCCTCACGTTTCAGGGAGAGCGCGGCGGCGAGGCCGGCCAGCCCCGCTCCGACCACCGCGACGTGGCGGGCGGGGATGGCGTCCCCATCGCTCGGGGCACGGCCATCGGCACGCCCTGACTGGCGTGTGCCGGGGACGCCGGCCCGTGGGGCCGCCGGATCTTCTCGGCGCGATTGCACTCGCGGCTGCGAAGAGCCCACTCGCGCCGGGAGCGCCATCCCCGCCCTCGAGGCGTCCGTCTTCATCATCTAGGGCCCGCCGCGGTGGAGGACATCCAGGAGCGGAGCATCACCCCCGCCTTCTCCCGGGAGGAGAGCCGCACCCGCTGCCGCAGCGGCAGCTCGGGCTCCGCCTCGATGCGGTCGAGGATGCCGCTGTAGATCCCGGCCATGGTGCGGACGCAGGCTCGGGCGGAGCCCGGGATGTGCTCGCAGACCTGGATACCGGAGGCGTAGAGGCGGCGGGCCCGCGCCGCCTCAAACTCGACGAGCGAGGTCCAGGCGCCGTCGGGCCGGCCGGCCAGCACGGAAGTCTCGGAGACGCCGAAGCGGGCCAGCTCGTCCTGGGGCAGGTAGAGGCGCCCCAGCGAGGCGTCCTCCCGGACGTCCCGGAGGATGTTGATGAGCTGGAGAGCCGCGCCCAGGGAATCGGCGCGCTCTAGGGCGTCGTCGCCATCGAAGCCGAAGATGCGCACGCACATCCGGCCGACCACCCCGGCAACCAGCTGGCAGTAGCCGCGCAGATCCTCCCAGGTGGCGTAGCGATTCTGGTGGAGATCCATCTCGACCCCGCTCACCAACCCCTCCAGCTCCGACGCGGGGATGTGGTGGCGCTCGACGGTCCGGGCCAGGACCCGCATCACCGGGTCGCGGGTGGGCTCGCCGGCCAGGGCCCGGCGCAGCCGCTGCCGCTGGAGCTCGAGGTGGGCGCGGGCAGCTCCGTCGACGGACGTGGGCTCGGGCTCGTGACCTCCCGAGCTCAGGTCCAGCCGCACCCCGGTGTTCGTCGTCCCGGGCCCGTCGGTCGCGTCGTCGATCTGCCGCGCGAAGTCGTACAGCGCATAGATGGAGATCCGCTGGGTGCGGGGCAGGGCGATGAACCCCCAGTAGAAGTTGCCGGCCTCCCGGCGGGCCATCCGCTGGCAGTAGCGCTCGGCCGCGGCCAGGGAGCCGTCGCTACGTCCGCGGACACCCTCGGCGACGGCACCTGCCACCAGGCCGAGCTTGGCCGCCGTCCCCACCTGCGGCCGCCTCTGATCGGTCCGGAACCCCTCCCTCCGGATCGCCGCGATGATCGCCTCGCCGCCCCGCCGGTAGAGGCCGAGCTGGAGGCGAAGCCGCGCCGGCATGGGGAGCTGCTCCAGCTCACCGCCGCACCCGAGCAGCTGGAGGGCGCGCTCGCACATGGCCTCCACCGCACCGGGCAGGCCGAGACGGTCCAGCTCGGATTGGATCAGATAGGTGCGTCCCCTGCCCCGGTCGACGGCGACGTCCTGGGCGAAGTTGGCGAGCTGCAGCCCGATGCAGACGTCGTCGGAGAGCGGCACCGCGCGTGGGTCCGCCACCTCGAAGAGGCGGAGCACCATCCGGCCCACCGGGGCGGCCGAGAGCATGCAGTAGTCGCGCAGCGACTCCCAGGTGGCGTAGGCGCTGACCTGCTGGTCCTGCACGTTGGCGGCGATCAGATCGAGGAAAGGCTCGGCTGGGATCTCGAAGCGGCGGACCGTGCCGGCGAGGGCGACCAGCACCGGGTGGACCGGTTGGCGCCCCTGGAAGACGGCCTCGACCTCGGACCGCCAGAGCTGGAGCCGCCAGAGCGCGTCGCCGCGGCTCTCGTCGCCGAGATCGTCGGTGGTCCGGCAGTAGGCATAGATCCGGGCCAGGTGGAGCCGGAGGGGGCGGGGCACGATCACCGACGCCACCGAGAAGTTCTCGTAGTGGCGCCGGGCCATCCGGAGGCAGAGGGCGTCGGCCTCGCGCCGGCTGATCGATGCCGAGCCATCCCGGATCTCGGTGCTCACGTTCTGCCTCCGGCGGCATCCGCCTCGTACCTCGCGGGGCGGCGCGCCAGGCGCGCCCCGGTGAGGACCGCTCCCGGGTCCGCCGCCCCGCCCCGCCTCTCCACCAGGCTGGCTTCGCGGAAGAGGCCGCCGACGTCGCGGGCCCCCGCGCAGAACATGGCAATGCGCAGGGTGTCGGTGATCTCGGCGACCGCCGCGTCGAGCTCCTCCTCCCCTTCATCCGCCGCCCGAAGCATGGAGCCGGCGATGGCCGCCAGGTCGGCGCCGAGGGCGATCGCCATCGCCACGTCGACCCCGGTCCGGATCCCGCCGCTCGCGATCAGGGTCCCCCGGGGAGCAACCTCCCGGGCCAGCCGGATCGCGTCGGCGGTGGGCAGCCCCCAGTCGGCGAAGGCGGCTGCCACCCGCGCCCGCACCGGGTCGGCGATCCGGTGACGCTCCACCTCGCTCCACGACGTTCCCCCCGCTCCGGCGATGTCAACCGCGGCGACGCCGGCGTCGAAGAGGGCGGCCACCAAGTCGGGGGCTATCCCCCATCCGACCTCCTTGACGATGACCGGGACCTCGAGGGAGGCACAGAGCGCTTCGATCCGGCCGAAGAGCCCGGCGAAGCGGGTGTCGCCCTCGGGCTGTAGCGCCTCCTGGAGCGGGTTGAGGTGCAGCACCAGGGCGTCGGCCTCGAGCAGGGCGACGATCCGGCGGCAGGCCGCAGGCCCCACCCCCAGATTGAGCTGGACCGCGCCGAGGTTGGCGAGCAGGGGGACGTCGGGACAGAGGTCGCGGACCGCGAAGGTCGCGAGCACCTCGGGATGCTCCAGCAGCACCCGGCAGGAGCCAAGGCCCATCGCCACCCGGTGCCGTTGCGCCGCCGCCGCCAGGGTCCGGTTGATCTGTCGGGCGCGCGGTGTGCCCCCGGTCATGCATGAGAAGAGGAGAGGGGCATCCAGCCGGCGCCCCAGGAAGGATGTCTCCAGGCAGACCGACTCGAGGTCGATCTCGGGGAGGGCGCGGTGGACAAAGCGGTAGCGCTCGAAGCCCGTGGTCACACCCTTGGCGGCCACATCCTCTTCCAGGTTGATCCGGATGTGCTCCGCCTTCCGGTCGACGATGCCGGTCGGCTCCGCCTGATCGGCCGGGAGAGGGGAGGCGCTGCCAGGGGTCATGGCCGGCCGGCGCCCCGAGCTGCCTTGCCGAAGCCGGGCTCACGTCGGAGGGGGCCGCCTCTGGCGCAGATCACGGCAGGGCTCCCGTCACCCGGTCCGTTGGGCGACGAAACGTGCGATCGCCGCGAAGTCGTCGACCCACCGCGCCTCAACTCCGGAGCTGGCGACCGCGGACATCGACGCGTTCACCGTCTGGGTCGCCGCCACCGCCGTGGCTGCGGGCTCGCCGAGCGAGCTCAGGATCTCGCGGATCTGGCTCTCGCCGTCCTCCGCCTCGGGATCGGCGTACAGCTGGCAGAGCCGGCGCTGCTCCGCGTACGAGGCCCGGGAGAAGGCGCTCACCACCGGGTAGGTCAGCTTGCGCCGGCCCAGGTCGGAGGTCCGCCCCTTGCCCGTCCGATCGGGGTCGCCGAAGCTCCCCAGCCAATCGTCCCGGATCTGGAAGGTCTCACCGAGCAGGCGTCCGGCGTTGCGGAGCTTGGTGACCGTCCGCGGCGAGGCGCCGGCAAGGATGGCCCCCATCTCCATGCATGCCCCGAGCAGCGCTCCCGTCTTGGCCGTGATCAGCCGGACGTAGGTCGCGCGGGGGGTGTCCGGCCGGCCCTCCAGGGCGAGGTCGAGGCTCTGCCCCTCGATGACCTCGAGCACCGCCTGGCTCAGACCGCGAGCGGCGCGCATCCGCCGGTCGGCGCGGGGGCCGGGGGCCAGCAGCGCCATGTAGGCGGTGGCGAAGAGGCCGTCGCCGGCATTGATCCCCTGAGCCTGACCCCAGATCGCCCACACCGTCGGCCGGTGCCGCCGGGTGGCGTCGCCGTCCTGGATGTCGTCGTGGACCAGGGTGAAGTTGTGGATCAGCTCCACGGCCGCGGCCGCCGAGACCGCCCAATCCACCTCACCGCCGCACGCCTCGCAGGCCCAGAGGGTGAGCGCCGCCCGGAACAGCTTCCCCCCCCCGCCTCCGGTCGGTGTCCCGTCGGGGGAGACCCAACCCAGGTGGTACGCGCACATCTTCCCGAGTGGAGAGCTGGTGGCGGGCAGCGCCCAGCGCAGGGCGTCCTCGACCAGCGGGAGATGGCGGCTCAGTGAGAGAGGCAGCGCAGGCTGGGCTTGGTCGGGTCCGAAGGCGACCGGCTCGCCCTCCGCGATGGCGTCCGCGGCGGAGAACTGGGCGTCGGCGATCACGGACATGCTTCTCCTCCACGTCCCCCGAAAGTTCTCTGATGGTAACTATCCGCGCCCGCAGCGGGCAAGGGCGCGCTGGCGGATGTAGCTTGGATCTGTCACGGTGCCGCCCCGGATACCTGGCGCGTCAGGGTCGGAAGGTATCCGATTTCGGGGGCCGTCGGGCCCACGTGATGGGGTCATGAGCTTCCCTGACCCGGTGTGTACCATTGACCTCGTGACAATGATCGAGGCTGAGGGAGGTCTGAGCCCCCAGGTTCGGGAGGTCCTGGGAGCGTACCTGGGGGCCAGCCTGCTGGCCGACGGGTTCCAGACCGAGTTGTGGCGCGAGGCCAGGTTGACCCTCGCCCAGCTCGCCGTCCTGCGCAGCCTGCGGGACGGCGGTCCCCGGACCGCCGGGCACCTCGCCGAGGCCGCAGGACTGTCCGCCGCCTCGGCGACCCGGCTCTTTGACCGTCTGGAGGACCGGGGCCTGGTCCGCCGTCATCGCGGGCACGACGACCGCCGCTGCGTCGAGATCCACCTCACCCCGCGGGGGCGCCAGTTCGTCGGTGCGGTCCGCGTGCTCCGTGACAGCCCGCTGCGGCGGGCGGTCGAGGCCATGACCGAGGCCGAGCAGAGGACCCTGGCCGCGGGCCTGCGCCGGCTCGCCGAGCAGGCCCGACGGCTGGAGCGGCTCCACCCGCGGGTGGCCCTGCCATGAACCTGAGCCGCCGTCTGCTCCCCCTGATCATCGGGCTGGCCGGCCTTGCCGGCCTCCTGCTCGTGATCCAGCCGTCGCGCGTGCTCGCGGCGCTGCACGGTACCGACCTCGGTCTGGTCGGAGCCGCGATGCTCCTCACCATCGCCTTCTATGTCCTCCAGGGGGTGCGCTGGCATTTCCTGCTGCGGGCGGCCGGAGTGCGGCTGCACCTCCACGAGTCGGTGCTCATCAACCTCGCCGGTCAGACCGTCACGGCGGTCATCCCTCTCGGCGATCTCACCCGCGCCCTCTTCGCGACCCAGGCGACGGGCGTCCCCTTCGGCGTCACGGCAGCCACGGTGACCGTCCAGGATCTGACCTTCACCTCGCTGCTGGTGCTCGCCGCCACCCCGGCTCTCCTGGGCATCCCCGGGGGATGGCTCGTCTCCGCGATCGTGCTGGGAGGGATTGCCGCGACCCTCCTCATCCTCGTGGCGCCGGGCGTGTACCGGCCGATCCGGAGGCTTCTCGGTGCCGTCCCCCTCCTCCGCGGGAGCGTCGAGCAGGTCGACACCCTGCGCCGGGAGAGCGTCGTGCTGCTGACCCGTCCGCTGGCCGTGGCCAGCGGGATCATCGACCTGGCCAGGGTCGCCCTCGCCGCCGGGGCGCTCGAGCTCCTCCTCCGCGCCATGAACATCGAGCGCGGGTACTGGGTGGCCCTGCTGGTCGTGGCGGTCGCCTACGTCGGCGGCGCCCTCAGCTTCCTGCCTGGCGGGATCGGCGCCAATGAGGCCAGCCTCATCGGGGTGCTGGTCGGATTCGGGGTCCCGGCCGGCCAGGCCGCTGCGGTCGCGCTCCTGGAGCGTCTCCTGCTCACCGGGGTACCGTCCGTCATCGGCGTGCTCGCCTACCTCGCCATCCACCGGCGCCTCCATCTCGGCAGCCTGGTGGCCTCCCCCCGCACCGTCCTGACCTCCGCCTCCACCTCAGCCGCCCCCGCCACGTGCGAGGTGGCCGCCTGAGCGTGCCCCGTCCCAGCTCGCCGTCGCGGCGAGGCCGGCGCACCGCGCTCACCCCCGGCCCGCAGGCGGGTCCCGTCCCGGTCGCCGCGGGCCCAGCTCCCGGCTCTCCAGGCCCATCTGCCCCGGCCCGGCGCCGGCTCCGGCCCACGCAGTTCATCCCCATCGCGTTCGGGCTGGCGGCGATCGTGGCCCTCATCGTGGCCTGCAACCCCTTCGCGCTGGGAGGGGCCTTCGCCCGGTTCGAGCTGCCGCTGATCCCGGCCATCCTGGCCCTCTCGGCCGCTTATTACATCCTCCAGGGGTTGCGCTGGTACTTCCTGCTCCGTGACATCGGTGCCGGGATCAGCATCGGCGACAGCATCCTGCTCAACATCGCCGGGCAGGCGACGACGTTCCTCCCCCTCGGCGAGCTGACCCGGGCGGTCTTCGCCAGCGAGGCGTCCGCCGACGTCGAGTTCGGCGAGGTGGTCGCCACCGTCACCGTGCAGGAGCTGATCTTCATGCTCATCCTCATCCTGATCGCGGTGCCCGGAGTGCTCTCCATCCACCGCGCCCTCCCTGTCCTGATCGTCGCCCTCTGCGGCATCGCCCTGGTCATGGTGCTGCTCCTGGTCCCGCCCTGCTTCCACCTCGTCCACCGCCTGGTCGAGCGCACCCCCGTGCTGCGCCGCTTCACCGGTCAGGTGGATCACCTCCGTCAGGAGACGGTCGTGCTGCTCCAGCGGCCCGACACCCTGGGCTGGTCGGTGCTCAGCCTCGCTGGTGCGGGGGTGTCGGTCACCCTCTTCTGGCTGGTCGTCCGGGGCGTGGGCGGCGACCTGAGCTGGCCGGTCACCTCGTTTGTGCTGGCGGCATCCTACGTCGCGGGGGCGATCAGCCTCATCCCGGGCGGGATCGGCGCCGCCGAGGCGAGCGTGGTGGGGCTCCTGGTCCTATCCGGTGTCGACCCCGCGGCGGCGATCGCGGCCGCCCTGCTCCAGCGGATCGCCGACAAGGGATTCGCGACCCTGATGGGCTTCATCGCCTATGCGATCGCCCGGCGCCGGTTCCATCTCAGCGGCCTGTCGGCGCTCCGGCCCAGCCAGCCCGTGCCGCCGGCGCCCGCGAGCCTCGAACCGGTCGGCGTCTGAGCGTCGCGCGCTGCCCCGCGGCCCGGCCGGATCGGGCGCGAAGCACAAACCCCCGCCCGGGGACTTGTGGGCGGAGCTCGAAGCCGTCAGGTTCTCTCCGGCCCATGATGAGCACGCGGCCGTTCTGCCGTTTCGGCGCGGGATGAGAGCTGTTGGACGCATTTGAACCAATCTGACATGCGTATCACCCCATTGGGTGATACCGATCGACCCATTGAGGCGTACATTGAACGGCGCATGAGTTGGCACCAAGGTCGGCGGTTGACCGACCGGGGCGCCGTGGTTTCGAGTGGGCGGCGGCTCGCCGCGCGCAGCTCCGGTTTCTCGAGCACACGGCGTGGGGATGTGCCGTCGTAGCGCGACCAGGGCCCCCCAGACCGCGTCCCCGGGGCCACCTGCACGGTAGCCTGCACGTCGGCCTAGATACCGGCGCTGTCAGAAAGGAGGGAGTCATGTCCGTGGAACCGTCTGAGCGGGGCGGCAAGGGTCGCCGGAACTGGGGAGGGCACCTGCCTCCCCGGCTGTGGATCGTCGTGGGGATGGCCGCCATCGGCGCGGCTGCCTGCGGCAGCAGCAGCACCAGCGGCAGCGGCGGCGCCACCAGCACCAACGCCGCCAACATCAACCCCACCTCCTTCAACGAGTCGGCCGTCTCCTGGCTGAAGGCCAACGTCAACGCCACCGGGACGGCACCCTCCACGCCGACGGGAACGCTGAGCCTGGCCGGCTCCACCGACGTCTCCGGGATGCTCGACCCGCAGGGTGAGTACGACACCATCGGCTACTCCGTGCTGCTGACCATGGATCGGACCCTGGTCGGCTACCCGCCCTCCAGCAACTTCAACACGGCGACCTCGGTGGTCGACGACGCCGCCAGCAACTACACCGTCTCCAATGGCGGCAAGACCTACACCTTCACGCTCCGCTCGGGGCTGCGGTGGGCGGTGACCGACCCGTCGACCGGCCAAGCGGTCGCCCCCGACGACGGCACGCCGGTGACATCCCAGGACTTCGAGCTCGGCCTGGAGCGCGAGTGCGACCCCTCGCTGTCCGCTTACGGCAACCCGAGCTACTACACGTCGACCATCGCGGGTTACGCGAGCTTCTGCAGCGGCTTCGAGGCGCTGCCTGGTACCGCCACGCCGGCGCAGCGGGCGGCCTACATCTCCGCCAACCCGATCTCGGGCCTCTCGACCCCGGACAGCCAGACCCTGGTCATCAACCTGACCAGCCCGGCGGTCGACTTCCCCAACATCATGTCCATGTTCTTCGCGGCCGCCGCGCCCCCGACTTCGCTGACCTACACGCCGCTCACCGCGGGCAACCCGATCTGGTCTGACGGCCCCTACGAGGTGCAGAGCTACGTCCCGGGGCAGACGCTCGTGCTCGTGCCCAACCCCTACTGGGGAGCCACCTCGGGGAGCAACACCACCGCCACCAGCTGGAGCCTCGACCCCAACCGCCACCGCTACGTCTCCGAGATCAAGATCGATGAGACGCTCGGCTCCGACGCCGCCGCGGACGAGGTCCAGCAGGAGATCCAGGCGGGCACTCTCGACCTGGAGTGGAACACCACCGTCCCGGCTTCCTCGCTGCCCAGCCTGGCCAACTACTCGAACCCCCTGTTCGGCAGCTTCCCCTCCCCGGGGATCACCAACCCGTACCTGGTCTTCAACCTGCAGGCGGCCACTCCGCTGCAGAACGTGAAGGTCCGCCAGGCCCTCGAGTACGCGATCAACAAGGTGGCTCTGACCAAGATCTACGGCGGCACCAACTTCAACGTGCCCCTGAACCAGGTCTTCGGCCCCGGCGCCCAGGGTTACGTCGCGGGCTACAACCCCTACGCCACCACCAACAACGAGGGTGACGCCGCCACCTGCAAGTCGATGCTCAAGGCGGCCGGGTATCCGAACGGGTTCACCATCACCGACGCCTACCGCACCGACGGCAACCACCCCGCCATCTTCGAGGAGGTCCAGAAGGACTTCGGGGCCTGCGGAGTGACCGTCAACGGCAAGGGCATCTCCCAGGGCTACTACACCTCGTCCGGCATCCTGCAGACCACGGCGAGCGCCCTGGCCAGCGCCGGCTGGGACATCACCGAGCCGGGCTGGGTCCCCGACTGGTACGGCCCTGCGAGCGCCCGGTCCATCCTCCCCGACCTCTTCGGGAGCAGCAACTTCCCGGGCACCAACTGGGGTGACTTCAGCAACTCGAACGTCGACAGCCTGATCACCAAGGCTGAGACCGCGACGACGCTGTCGGCTGCGACCTCCTACTGGCAGCAGGCCAACAAGGCGGTCATGGAGCAGGCACCATTCATCCCCTTCATGGGCCAGCTCACCAACCTGATGCACGCTTCGTCGGTCCACAACGCCATCTACAACCCCTTCTCGGCCCAGTACAACCTGGCTGACATCTGGGTCAGTTGACCTTCGCCGTTCGATGAGGGGCCAGTCGCCCCTCACCGACACGGGACCTGGGTCGGCGCCTCCGCCGCGGCTGCGGCGGAGGCGGCCGGCCCGCCGGCCCGCCGGCCCGAGGCGACGACTCACGGCGGGCTCAGCCCACGTGACCGGATCGGATCGGCGTATCGTCGGGAATCTTTTACCGGCCCTGGCCCAGAGGCAACCGCTGACCTACCCCCATGAGCCTGCTGAGCGTCCGTGACCTGACCGTCTCCTTCCCCACCTCCGACGGGGTGGTGAGGGCGGTTCGAGGTCTCTCCTTCGATGTGGAGGCGGGCCAGACCCTGGGCATCGTGGGCGAGACCGGGTCCGGCAAGAGCGTGAGCGCGCTCAGCCTCCTCGGCCTCAACCCCGGGGCGGACATCAGCGGCTCGGCCGTCTTCGAGGGCAAGGAGCTGCTGGCGCTGGGCCAGGAGCAGCTTCGGAAGGTCCGGGGAGCCGAGATCGCCATGATCTTCCAGGATCCGCTCTCCAGCCTCCACCCCTACTACCGGGTGGGCTGGCAGATTTGCGAGGCGATCCGCACCCATCGCCGCACCAGCCGCGACGAGGCGATGCGGCAGGCGGTGGAGCTGCTCCGGATGGTGAGCATTCCTCAGCCGGAGCGGCGGGTGCAGGCCTTCCCCCACGAGCTCTCCGGGGGCATGCGCCAGCGCGCCATGATCGCCATGGCCCTGGCCCTGCGGCCCAAGCTGCTGATCGCCGACGAGCCCACCACCGCCCTGGACGCCACCGTCCAGGCCCAGCTCATGGAGCTGTTGGGCGGCATGCAGCGGGAGCTGGGGATGGCCATGATCGTGATCACCCACGACCTCGGCCTGGTGGCCACGGTGGCGGATACGGTGCTGGTGATGTACGCGGGTCGCGGTGCCGAGCGGGCGGACTACCGGACCATCTTTCACAGCCCTCACCACCCCTACACGCGGGGGCTGCTCGCCTCCATCCCGGGGGCGGCCGGGAGCGGCGGCCGCCTGGTGCCGATCGTCGGTCAGCCACCCAGCCTCATCCGCATCCCGAGCGGCTGCGCCTTCCACCCGCGCTGCCCCTTCGCCATGGACGTCTGCATGCGCGACCAGCCTCCCTTCGTCCCGGTGAGCGGCGGCGAGGGGCACCTCTCCGCCTGCTGGCTCCCGCCTGACGCCGTGGGCGTCGATGCGGCGGCCGACGCTGCACGGCAGCGTTACGTCGACGGCCGGCGGGGTCCGGCCATCGCGCGGCTCCGCGCGGCCACCTCCGGCGCTCGCGCGGGAGGGGGCGTCGCGCATGGTTGACATCACCGCACCTGTGAACCCGGCCGGCGATGAGCCATCCGTGGCGGCCGCACCGGCGGAGGACCGCCCACTGCTCCAGGTGGAGAACGTGGTCAAGCACTTCCCCATCAAGCGCGGCATCTTCTTCAAACGCCAGATCGGCAGCGTGCAGGCCGTCGAGGGGGTGAGCCTGGAGGTCCGCCGCGGCGAGACCCTCGGCCTGGTGGGCGAAACCGGCTGCGGCAAGTCCACCCTGGCGCGCTGCATCACCCGGCTCCA
>Ga0224557_1003256_pt1 | contig 12864 bp, 13 predicted proteins | sample 714S31014metaG_FD_180677 | JGI IMG/M metagenome (GOLD analysis project Ga0224557, IMG submission 180677) | Peat soil microbial communities from Stordalen Mire, Sweden - 717 S3 10-14 | ecosystem: Environmental > Terrestrial > Soil > Wetlands > Peat | place: Sweden: Norrbotten County, Stordalen... | reverse complement strand
CAGAAGGAGTACATCCATGGTGGCGAAAAGTTTAACCGCTTGGCCCAGGGCCTGTTTGTGACGGGGAGCACAGGTCAAAGCAGGAAGTCGGCGCAGGCAGTCGGCGCAGGCAGACGGCGACCGGCCAGGAGTGGACCGAGGCGAGTAGAATCATCGGCATGGGTCTATTTTTTGCAGCCGGCTCGCCAACCACCGAGTTCACCCCCGCCGAGGTGAAAGCCGGGCTTTTTTCCGCGCTGGACAAGCTTGGCGCACGCAGGAAAGTGCTGGCCGTCCCACCCGATTTCACCCGCATGCATTCGATGTCCGGGCAATTGACCGAGTACGCGTGGAACTACTACGGCGAAGCGCTGACCGACGTTCTGCCGGCGCTGGGCACGCACAAGGCGATGACTGACCACGAGATCCAGACGATGTACGGCCCAACGCCGCGCGACCTGTTCCGAGTGCATGACTGGCGCAACGACATTGTGACGCTGGGCGAGGTTCCGGGCGAGTTTGTGCGCGAAGTGAGCGAGGGCAAGCTCGAGTATTCGTGGCCGGCCCAGGTGAACAAGCTGCTGCGGGACGGCGGGCACGACCTGATTCTGTCGATCGGCCAGGTGGTTCCGCATGAAGTCGTCGGCATGGCTGGCTACAACAAAAACGTCTTCGTGGGCACGGGCGGCGTAATGGGCATTCATCGCAGCCACTTTCTGGGCGCGGTGTACGGCATGGAACGGATGATGGGCCGGGCAGACACCCCGGTTCGGCGGGTATTGAACTACGCCAGCGAACATTTTGCGCAGGCCCTGCCGATCGTCTATGCGCTGACCGTGGTGAGCAAGAACGCCGCCGGCAAGCTGGCGATCAACGGCCTGTTCGTCGGCGACGACGCGGAGTGCTTCGCGCGGGCGGCGGAGTTGAGCATGAAGGTCAACTTCGCGATGATGGACCGGGAGATCGCGAAGGCGGTGGTGTTCCTCGATCCGCACGAGTTCAAGAGCACGTGGCTGGGCAATAAGAGCGTCTACCGGACCCGCATGGCGCTGGCCGACAACGCCGAGTTGATTGTGCTGGCGCCGGGCGTGCACGAGTTTGGCGAGGACCCGACGATCGACAAGCTGATCCGCAAGTACGGATACTGCGGAACGCCGGCGACGCTGGAGGCGGTGAAGAACGATCCGGCGCTGGCGGGGAACCTGTCGGCAGCGGCACACCTGATCCACGGATCCAGCGAAGGGCGGTTCAGGATTCGGTACTGCCCGGGCGGGCTGACGCGGGCGGAGATCGAGGGCGCGCACTACGAGTTCGGCGACCTGGCAACGTACTGCGCAAAGTACGATCCGGCAAAGCTGAAGGATGGCTGGAACATTGTGGATGGAGAGGAGATTTTCTACGTCTCGAACCCGGGGCTTGGGCTTTGGGCGTACAAAAGCAGGTTCAAATGACTGAACGGAGATGGCAGTGAAATTGGAGTTGTCGACAAAGGGAATTGTTCTGATTGTTGTGGCGGTTGCGATTGTAGAGGGGTTGATTCTGAACCCGATCAGGTTTCACCAGACCGCGCGGGTGGACGGCTACAGTATGCAGGTTCCGGTGCTTTGGAAGCCGGTAAAGCACCCGCGCGAAGGCATTATCGCCGGCTTTCAGCGCGAATGGGTGGTTTCCGAAACCGATGGGGTAGCGCTGGGGGACCGGAGCGGACCCGACTCGCGGAATGCGCCCTGGACGATGGAGTCCGCTCAGCGCGAGCAGGCCACCGTGGTTGAGTTTCAGGGGAGAAACCCGGATTTCTCCGACCCGCAGCTCTTCGACCTGCACGATGGAAAGTTTACTTCGGTCTGCGAAGAGGCGAAGGTCAAGGGCTATCAGGCGCTGGTCTGTTACGTGGTGGGAACGCCGTTGCAGTTTTCCTACCTGGGCAGCAAGACATACGAGCCCGCGGCGCGCAGGATGCTGGCTTCACTGAACTGAGTCGGCAAGTCTTTCGCAGCGCAGATTTGCCCGTCTGCCTCCTAGCCGGTATGCTGGGACGGCTGAAGAATTGGTTGGACCACTAAGCCTGAACATTGAAATGGAGTCACAAATGCATGTTGCAGTTGAAAATCTGACGCTTCCAAAGTTTTCCATCGGAGTAGGTGACCGCTTTGCCCACCAAGCCAAGGCCCAACTGGCCGCGTGCATGAAGGCCGCGGACGCCGGCGTCGAGGTTGTGCCGGTATGGAACAAGTCGAACCGCGAGCACACCATCATCGGATCGGAGCCGGTGGAGACACGGGCGGCCGCGGACGCTGCGGTGAAAGAGATGGGTTGGACCAAGCCCTACTTCGTCGACGCGGACCACATCAACCTGAAGACGGTACAGCGCTTCCTGGATTCGAGCAACTTCTTCACGCTGGACGTGGCCGACCTGATCGGTCAGCCGGCCAAGCCTGAGGATGTGGCGGCGTTTCTTGGCGCGCATCCTGAGCTGGTGGGGACGGTGACGATTCCTGGCATTGCGGAGCCGTTCAAGACGGACAAAGCGTTCGTTGAGGGCGTTGCTAACAAGTTCCTGGCGGCGGTACAGAATGCGGGCGAGATCTACGGGCTGCTGCTGGAGAACAAGGGTGCGGGGCGCTTTGTGCCGGAAATCTCGATGGATGAGACGGACTTCCCGCAGACGCCGGTCGAGTTGCTGATTATTCTGGCCATGATCGCGGACGAGAAGATTCCCATCCAGACGATTGCGCCGAAGTTTACGGGCCGCTTCAACAAGGGTGTGGACTACGTGGGCGACGTGAAGCAGTTCGCCAAGGAGTTTGAGGAAGACCTGGCGACGATTGCATTCGCCATCAAGCGCTATGGGCTGCCGGAGAACCTGAAGCTTAGCGTCCACTCGGGCTCCGACAAGTTCTCGATTTACAAGGCGATTCACGACGGCGCGAAGAAGTTCAACGCCGGGGTGCACCTGAAGACGGCAGGCACAAACTGGCTGGAAGAGCTGATCGGGCTGGCGGAGTCGGACGGGACGGGGCTGGCGATTGCCAAGGAGATTTACTCTGAGGCGCTGGCGCACAAGGACGAACTGACCGCGCCGTATGCCACGGTGATCGACATCGACGACAGCAAGCTGCCGTCGGCGGCAGAGGTGAACGGCTGGACCGGCAAGCAGTATGCGGCGGCGCTCCGGCATGACCAGTCCAATCCCGCGTACAATCCCAGCTTCCGCCAACTGCTGCACGTCGGGTTCAAGATCGCGGCCAAGTTGGGGCCGCGCTACCTGCAGGCGCTGGAGGCCAATGAGGATGTGGTCGCGAAGAACGTGACCGCGAACCTGTGGGAGCGGCATATCAAACCGGTGTTTCTGGGGTTGTAGAGGCAGAGGCTTAACACCGATTTGCACCGATGGGACCGATCCAAGGGCTGAGAGAAAAGACAAATACGGAGATTCTGAGCTGCGCTCAGAATGACGAACAAAGAAGAAGCAGATTCCTCCCCCTTCGACAAGCTCAGGGTGCGGAATGACAATTAGGCAGGCAGATTCCTCCGCTATGCTGCGGAATGACAAGTAGGCAAGAAGGAGAATGTCGTGAGCTTAGGTTTTGAGATACCGAAGAAGGGGTCGCTCGATCTACTTTCGCTGGGCGCGCTGGTGACGCGGCTCGATCCGGGCATTATTCCGTTCCGCAAGGCGACCAACTTCGCCGTGCATGTCAGCGGCGGCGAGTTCAATGTGGCGGCGAACCTGTCGGACTGCTTTGGCCTGAACACCGGAATTGCGAGCGCAATGGTCGAGTATCCGATTGGCGACCTCATTCACGAGCGTGTGCGCGCGATGGGCGTGAAGCCGTTCTATAAGAAGTTCAAGCACGACGGCGTAAGCGGGCCGAACATGGCAACGGTGTACAGCGACCAGGGATTCGGGATCCGCGCGCCGATTGTGTTCTACAACCGGTGCAATGAGGCGGCGGCGCAGTTGCAGCCGGGCGACTTCGACTGGAAGGCCATCTTCGCGTCGGGCGTGCGGTGGTTCCACTCCGGGGGCATCTTCTCCTCACTGTCTGAGACCACTTCCGCGCTGGTGATTGAGGCGATGAAGGCGGCACGCGAGGCCGGCGTGGTGACGTCGCTGGACCTGAACTACCGCGAGAAACTGTGGAAGCCGCAGGGCGGGATGAAGCGCGCACACGAGGTTCTGGGACTGATTGTCGAGAATGTTGACGTGCTGATCGGCAACGAGGAAGACCTGCAGAAGGGGCTTGGGTTCCATGGGCCGGAGGTTGCGGCGAGCGCGCAGGCGGCTAGCTCGAAGCTGGATACGAGCGCGTTCCTGGGGATGATGGAGCAGGTGGTGCTGCGGTTCCCAAAGACGAAGATTGTGGCGACGACGCTGCGCGAGGTGCACAACACAAATCACCACAGCTGGAGCGCCGTGGCATGGGTGAATGGGACTGCGGTCACGGCGCCGACGGCCGAGTTGAGGGTGCTGGACCGCGTCGGCGGCGGCGACGGATTCGCAGCCGGGTTCATCTATGGCCTGTTGAGCGGCAAAACGCCGGATGAGGCGGTGAAGCTGGGATGGGCGCATGGCGCGCTGATGACTACGTTCCCCGGAGATACCACCATGGCCACGCTGGACCAGGTGGTGCAGTTCGCGCAAGGCGGATCGGCGCGCATCCAGCGGTAGTTCGCTGGCTGTACAAGAGGCAAATACGGGGATTCTTCCCCTTCCCCTACGGCAAGCTCAGGGTCAGGGTCAGAATGACAAACTGAGAGTGTGCGTGTACGCAAGAGTTGAGAGAGGAAGATTTCGATGGCAAACTCGTTGTTTGATTTGACTGGAAAGACCGCGGTGGTGGTGGGAGGAACGTCGGGGATCGGGCTGGCCATGGCCGTCGGATTGGCGGAGGCGGGCGCCGACGTTGTGGCGAGTTCGCGCCGGCAGGAGCAGGTGGACGAGGCGGCTGCGCAGATTGAGTCCAAGGGCCGCAAGGCGCTGCGGCTGACCTCCGACGTGGGCGACCGGGCCACGTTGCAGCATCTGCTGGACGAAACGGTGAAGGCGTGGGGCAAGGTCGACATCCTGATCAACTGCGCGGGCAAGATCAAGCGCGCCCCCACGGTCGATTTTCCTGAGGACGTGTGGGACGACATCATGGACACCAACGTTACCGGGACGCTGCGCGCGTGCCAGGTGTTCGGGCGACACATGCTGGCCAATGGGTATGGACGCATCATCAATATCGCGTCGCTGAACACGTTTGTCAGCCTGAAGGAAGTCACCGCGTATGCATGCAGCAAGGCGGCCGTCGGCGCGTTGACCAAGTCGCTGGCGGTGGAGTGGAGCGCGCAGGGCGTGACCGTGAATGCGATTGCACCCGGAGTGTTCCGCACCGCGCTGAATGCGGAGCTGCTGGATAAGAGCGAGCGCGGCAAGGAGCTGCGGATGCGCACGCCGATGGGAAGGTTCGGCAAAACCGAGGAGTTGGTGGGGTCGGCGATCTTCCTGGCCAGTGATGCGTCGGCGTTCGTTACCGGAGAGATACTGGTGGTGGATGGCGGCTTCCTGGCGAGCGGCGTGAATCAGTAGCACTCTGTGCCGTTCCCGAAGCTGCGTGTAAAGACAGAAGCCTCAGGGGATGCGGACGACCAGGCCGGTGCTGAGTGCCTTGGTGGGGACGGTGCCGTTGTAGTAGTTGCAGTAGCTGAACTCCAGAATCCGCCAGTCGAAGATTGCGATCAGTTTGCGGTCGACGCCAACGACGTACTCGTAGTCGATGTGCTGCTGCGTCGCGTCGGTGGAGAATTCCTTGTAGCTGCCGACGCCGAAGAGGAACTCGCCGTAGGGCTTGAGCTTAACGACCGGCAGATCGACCTCTACGCGCGGCCCGATGACACCGTTGTAGTGCTGCTTGCCGCTGCCGTTGAGCAGGTAGCCGCGGAGGTCAGCGCCGATCTTCACCACCGGGATCGGAAGGTCGGCGTAGAGGCCGAAGGTGGGGCCGTAGATCTTCGTCGCCGTGGTGGTGGTGGTGGGCGGCAAGCCGGACGTCTGGGGCAGGTCGAGGTTGGCTCCGGTGAAGAGCGCATAGGCGCCGACCTGCGCGGAGGCGATCGTCGCGGAGAGCAGTCCTGCAAGGGCCCAGGCACCTATACGCCAAACTGTCATGGAGGGTATCCTCGGACTCAGAATATCGTGAGCAATTGGCTTGCGGTGGGAATAATCGTTGACCAGCGTTTTCTCGCAGGGAGTGCGACGGATTTCGAGCGGTTCCGGGCAGTATACTTCTTGAGAGAACTGGTCGCGGCAAGCGGCATTTCGAGCCAGGGAATGCAATCCAACAGTTAAGAGGTTCCGCATGAGCGAAAACGGGAATGGCCACCGCGCCAACGGCAACGGAGCGCACACCAACGGCGATGGCGCGAGCTCGAACGGCAGTGGAGCGCGGGTTGTGGGCAATGACTACCAGGTGCCGGCGCCGCGGGCGGAATGGATCGTGAAGCGCCGGGAAGAAGCCGCGCGCACTGGCGACAGCAACGTGAGCCAGATGCATTTTGCGCGCAAGGGGCTGATCACCGAAGAGATGGCCTACGTGGCGCAGGTGGAGAAGTTGGCGCCGGAGTTTATCCGCGACGAAGTTGCCGTGGGGCGGATGATCATTCCCGCGAACATCAACCATCCGGAGCTGGAGCCGATGGCGATCGGGGTGGGATCGCTGTGCAAGATCAACGCGAACATAGGGAACTCCGCGATGGTGTCGAATGTGGACGAGGAGCTACGCAAGCTGCACACCGCGGTGCACTACGGCGCCGACACGGTGATGGACCTGTCGACGGGCGGCGATATTCCGATGATCCGCGAGCAGATTCTGCGGCATTCGCCGGTACCGATTGGGACCGTGCCCATCTACGAGGCGCTGGCGCGGGTGAAGAGGCTTGAAGACCTGAACATCGATCTGTATCTGGAGGTGATCGAGGAGCAGGCGCAACAGGGCGTGGACTACTTCACGATTCATGCCGGCGTGCTGGTGCAGTACATCCCCATGGTGGCGAAGCGCATTACCGGCATTGTCAGCCGCGGCGGCGCGATCCTGGCGCAGTGGATGACTTCGCACCATAAGCAGAATTTCCTGTACGAGAACTTCGACCGCATCACCAAGGTAATGGCGAAGTACGACGTGAGCTACTCGCTGGGAGATGGGCTGCGGCCGGGTTGCCTGGCGGATGCGAGCGATGAGGCGCAGTTTGCCGAGTTGAAGACGCTGGGCGAACTGACTCGGTCGGCGTGGAAGTCCGATGTGCAGGTGATGATCGAAGGGCCTGGACATATCCCGATGGACCAGATCAAGCTGCAGGTGGATAAGGAAGTGGAACTGTGCGACGGCGCGCCGTTCTATGTGCTGGGGCCGCTGGTTACGGACATCGCACCGGGCTACGACCACATTACGTCGGCGATTGGCGCAGCGATGATCGGCTGGCACGGCGCGGCGATGCTGTGCTACGTGACGCCGAAGGAGCATCTCGGCCTGCCCAACGAGAAGGATGTGAAGGACGGAATTATCGCGTACAAGATTGCGGCGCATGCGGCGGACGTGGCGCGGAAGCGGCCAGGCGCGCGCGACCGCGACGACGCGATCAGCCATGCGCGGTACACGTTCGACTGGGACAAGCAGTTTGCGCTGTCACTCGATCCGGAGACGGCACGCGCGATGCATGACGAAACGCTGCCGGACGATTACTACAAGGAGGCGGCGTTCTGCAGCATGTGCGGGCCGAAGTTCTGCAGCATGAACTGGTCGAGCAAGGTAGACAAGTTCAACGAGCAGGAGCACGGACTGAAGAAGCCGGACCTGACGCAGATTATGACGGACCAGATGGCGCTGCGCCGGTAAGCGCGATGGTGCGACGGAAAACAATGGGCCACACCGATTAAGGTGCGGCCCTTCGTTTTTACAGCCGCCGCGGAATTGCCGGCGAAACTTGCAGATTCGGCAGGCTAGGCCCGGACGGCGGAAGACGCGGGCTTTGGCTGTGCCTGGGGCGCTTTGCGTGGCGCCGGATGGTGAGATATCTCAATCTTGCTGAAGTTGAAAGCCATGCCGGCCACGTACTGAGAAATCCGATGGGGCGTTGGCAGGGAGCAGAGGTCTGGGGAGAGGGTCAGTGCGCGGGCCTGGATCATAGGCGATCCCGTTTATCCTTACCCGGGGAAGCGGTGACGATGGCAGGGGCGGCGACGATTGCGATGAAGGCGATGGCGAGGATCAGTTCGTGGAACATTTCGGGGCCCCTTAGCAAGCAGCGGAACAGCTTCACAAGTTCCGGCCTCCGCACCATGCGCAGGGTGACACCTTGTGAGGAGATCACGGTTCCACGCTGACTGCGAAACCGGCTCGGCCGCTTCTAAATGGATCATCTGATGGATTTGGGACGGGGAGAATAGCACTCGCGGGACCTGGAATGCAGCGCAAGTTGTATGTTGAGGGGTGCGGCTGCGGAGAGACTACTGCGCTGCCTGGTTGAGGGCTGCGGCGGCGCGGTCGAGGGCCTGAGCGAGGACGCCAAGTTGGGCCTGTGCGCGCGGCGGTTCCAGCGCTTCAATGGCGTCGCTAACTCCCGGAATCACCTCGGCGGAGTAGCCGGTGAATTCGCCGGGCGCATAGATACTGTGTCTATACCAGGGACGGGTCGGCAGGCCCGCCGGGATCAGCAGCGCGTGCTCCGCCGCGCAGAGCGCGCGATTGAGCGCGGCGGCGTTGGGCGGCGCATGCTCGGGCTCCTGAAGTTCGTGGGCAGCCTGGGCGGCAGCGGCGAAACTGCGGGCGGCGGCCAGCGCGCCGGTAAAGTCGAGATCCAATCCGCGACCGGCGGCGCGAGTGCGTGCCTGATCCAGATAACGGCGAATCTCTTCCGCATAGATCCGGTAATCGTAAGGCAGCACGTCGGCGTCGGCCATGTGCAGGATCTCCAGACCGAAGAACCTTGCCTGCTGCTGGGTGTAGGCGAAAGTTGGATCGGCGAAGCGGACGAACCAGTCGTAGTCGTCGTAGACGCTGTGGTAGACGCCGAAGGAGCCGTCGGACCCGATGTCCGTGGAGGGCACGCCGGCATGCTGGAGGAAAGGCGTGTAGTCGGAGCCGGAGCCCAGGTCGCCGACCGGGACACCTTCGTCAGTGGGTTGCAGGCTTGCCGAAGCCGGGTCGCGGCGGTGCTGCTCCTCAGCCTGGCGCCACTGCTCCAGGACGGTTCCGCCGGCGGGCGACGGCACCTGATTGGCGATCTCGCGCAGAAACTGGCGCAGCGAAGGCACCGCGCCGGCGTTGAATTCGGGGCCGGCTACGGCTTCGTCCACGTTGAAGTAGGCTACGGCGTGTTCCAACTCGGCAGGGTGCTGCTCCACCCATTCCGTAGACCCGATGAGGCCTTCCTCTTCGCCGTCCCAGCTGGCCACGACGATGGTACGGCGCGGTTTCCATCCATGCTGGAGCAGGACGCCCAGCCCATGCACGGCTTCGAGCATGGCCGCGGTGCCGCTGCCGGGGTCGGCTGCGCCGAAGACCCAGGCGTCGCGGTGGTTGCCCGCGATTACCCACTGATTCGGTTCCGAGGCGCTGGGAATCCTGCCGATGACGTCCCAGATGGTGCGCAGGCGAGCGTCCCGGACCAGCTGCATATGCACGGTGACGGGCGCGGCGACGTTGCCGCCCACGTGATAGGAAAACGGCAGGCCGCCCTGCCAGTCGTGCGGCGCAGCCGGTCCGCCGAGCGCACGCAGAATAGGGGCTGCGTCCGCGGAGGAGAGTGGTTCCACCGGGATACTGGGAAGGTCGTTGTGCAGCTTGTCGATCGGGACGCGCTGGGACGCGGGAAGCCCGGGCACCGAGGCGACGCCCGGGGTGGTCGGGTCGCCGGGATAGATGGGCAAAAACTGCACGGAGCCTCGCTGCACCGCGGAATCGGGGCGTTCGGGGCCGTCAGGATACGCCTCCCCGCTACTCGAACCATCGTCGGCCGGGTCAGAGTAGAGAAGCACGCCTTTGGCTCCGTACTGCTGGGCCAGGTACACCTTCGAGCCGCGATAACCTCCGCCATAGCGCAGCAGCGCGATCTTGTCCTTCAGGCTGATGCCGAGTTCGGCGAGCCTCTGGAAGTCCTGAATCCTGCCGCGGTTGACGTAGACGACCGGCGCAGTGATATCGCCCGCAGGGGACGAGCTGTTGAAGCCGGGCAGGATGGCTGGGTCGTCCTGGAAATGGTCGACGGCGCCGTTGGCGGCGGGGGCGACGTGCTCGCGGGTGGGGCCGCTGAAGATCCTGTTTCCGTTTGCATCGAAGGCTTCGATCAGGGTAGACACCGGCTTGTCGATGAGCACACTGTAGGGCACGATTTCGGTCTGGAGTCCGGCGGCTTTGAAGTGGGCAGCGACGTAGAGCGCGGTGGCGTAGTCCTGCGGCGAACTGGCCCAGTGCGGCGCGGCGGTGAGTGCCTGGAGGTGCTGCTGCGCGAGTTTGGCGTCGGGCACGGCGAGGAACTCCGCGTCCAGCGCGGCCTGCCGCGTGAAATCGCGGAATCCGAAAACACCACTGGGCGCAGCAGCCGGAGTTGGCGCGGCGGGCGCGTGGGCTTGCGCGCCAACCAGTCCGGCTCCGGGCCGCGGAGTCTGTCCCGCGACGAGCAGGAGAGCGGCGAGCGGAAGCAGGGATGCGAGAGAACGAGAGCCGGTCAAAATCGTTGGCCTATGTGAAAGTCGGCGGCGCAACCCGGGCAACCGGGGAGCAGCCACCTGCTTTACACTTCCTCGCTGCGCGAGCAGCTTGCCAACACTCTGCAGCAGCAGTACCTCAGTTGGGAAGTCTCGCAGACGGTCAAGCAGCCTTACAAGCAGTCCATTTCGGGCTTGCTGACGGTCTTCAGTTTGTGGGTTGAGGCATTGCATCATGCGAGATAACCTATTTGCTGATACGTTACTGGGGCGTTCCATTTGCCGCGTTCAGGGCGTTCCAGTATCACATCCGTAAGTAGGAAGGTAGTTCCGCCTTTCGTTTTCCGGCGGGCGTTTCAATCTCAAAGTTCACGATGTTGCAGTCCACGACGTTGTTGGCCTTGATCTTCTTGAGCCATGCGCTCAAACTCTGCTGCGCAGCCTGCGATAGATCGAGCTGTGGTGTCAGCTTTTGCCCCACCACGACGAGCGTGAGGGGCAGAACGGAAGAGGGAGGGCCGGGACGTACACTCAGGAGTGCTAACACAATCGCATGTTGCGGCCCAGTGTCGACCCACAACCACCCTCCTGCCGAGCCGCACGCCTGTGGCAGACAGCCGATGGCGAAAAGATTTGTGCCGGATATTTGAATAGGTCCCTGCCCTTGCGCCATGAAGTCCTGTGCCGCATCTGCAGTATTGTTCGTGTGCGCTAAAGGAGGCTGCGTGGGGAGCCATGCTGAAAGAGTCGGCTTAAATCGCGTGTCGCTCGCAAGATCGCTCGAAGACTTGCCGACGTACTGTGTCATCCAGCCGAAATCCTTGTTATTGGTGGGAGCTGTCCAGCTTGCTGCCGGATAAAGCAGACAAGCCAATGCAATACAGCCGAACCACTTCATTCGCTTTGTTGTTGAACTGTTCATCGAAAATTACTTGCCTCTTAGGGAATTTTGCAGCTTCGTTAGGGTTTCGGCGTCGGCGTTGGGAATGAGCTTGCAGGCGCAGTATTCATATTCGTGTCCTTTCAGGCTAAACCCTGCGCCGCTCGAAAATGCGCTATGCCACAGGCTGGGTACAGAACTTGCAACGAGTGGCGGCCAGCGGGATATCGCCCAGGCACTGCGGGCACGCCTTGGTTGCGGGCGGTTCGGGGGCCGGAGGGTTGTACCTCTTGAGCAGGTACTGCGCCGGCAGCACCAGGAAGAAGTAGACGACGGCGGCGATCAGCAGGAAGTTGATGACGGCGGTGATGAAGGTGCCGTACTTGATCTCGCCGCCATGGACGTGGCCCACCAGGTAGTCGAAGTTCGGTTTGCCGACGACGGCGCCGAGCAGCGGGTTAATGATGTTGGCGGTAAGCGAGGTGACGATGGCGGTGAAGGCCGTGCCGATGATGACTGCGACGGCCAGATCCATCACATTGCCGCGGAGAATGAAGTCGCGAAATCCCTTAATCATGGAAGAAAACTCCTTAGAAATCGACAGGCGCTGAGTATACCTTAAGGCGCGTGGGCGGAGCAGGGAACGAACATGCGCTAAACGACATACGGGAAGAAGAGGAAGAAGAGGATGAGGCAGAGAACCATCATGTCCATCAAGAGCAACAGGAGGATGCCGAAGTGATAGAGGTTCCAGCGCGGCTGCACGCAGCGGACGGTTTCGACCAGTCCCAGGAAGGCGAGGACAGCCGGAATGGCGAGCAGCGGCGTGGCACGCGTGCGGGGAAAGCCGGACAGCCAGAAGGAGACGCCGAAGCTGCCCAGCACCAATAGGTTGGCGCGCAGCAGCGACGGGCGGCGGAAGTGAAAGACGGCGGAAGAGAAGATTGGGCGGGGCAATGAGTTGGCTTTCGCGGACTTGGCGTTCGCGTCCGTTCGATTGGACTCCGGGCGCGTGCGATTGGATTCGCGGTTTATGGCGGCCGTTGTCTAATGTCGGCGTCATGATCGATGCTCCGCGGCGTCGCACAGCTTGTCGATGCGCCGTTCGCGGCCCTCGACGGTCCGGTAGTAGAAGACTGCCAGCAGTTCACCACGGCGCTGGGTTGGGGTCATCTTAGCCCACCCGGCGCGGGCCTTGGGCCTTGCGCGGAACGCGGCGGCGATGGCCGGCGGCAGCTCACGCTCGCCCTCCATGGTGGCAAGCAGGCGCTCGGCCATCTGTTCGGCCCGGCGCAGGCGCGCTTCGTCGCTCTTGACA
>Ga0224557_1003252_pt1 | contig 12872 bp, 11 predicted proteins | sample 714S31014metaG_FD_180677 | JGI IMG/M metagenome (GOLD analysis project Ga0224557, IMG submission 180677) | Peat soil microbial communities from Stordalen Mire, Sweden - 717 S3 10-14 | ecosystem: Environmental > Terrestrial > Soil > Wetlands > Peat | place: Sweden: Norrbotten County, Stordalen... | reverse complement strand
CGCGTCATGGCATAGCGGCGGCTAAAATCTTTTGAACGAAAGAAAAAAGGCAATTCATTCAAGCTGTACTTGAGTGAATTGCCCTCGGTTCCTGGTCCCAAATCAGCTCATTCAGAACCCGTAGGCAGGTATCGGCGCGAGTCCCGGTTTAGGCACGGGCTTGCTCAGTACATCCAGCTCATCGATCCCGGCCTCGAGCGAAAAGCATTGACGAACCGCCGCGAGAGTGATGATCACCCTGCATTGCTTTCGCAATTCTGTGACCACTCCTTCAACGCCCGCAAAGACGCCGTGGCGCACCCGTACCTTTGTACCTACAGACAAACCAAGATACGGCCGCAATGGAAGCCCGCTGGCCAGTCCCGTACGAATCTGCGCAAGCTCTTCATCGCGAACCATATCCCACGACTGATCGCCCAGGAGGCGAAGAACGCCTGGCGTCGAGATCACTGCAATTCTGTCGTTGGGAGTGAAGCGGGCGAAGACATATCCCGAGAAAAGCGGCCTCTCGGCCACTACCGTTCTGTCAGTCCACCTTACGCGTTCGGAATAGAGCGGAAGATAATGTTCGACGGATCGAACGACCAGATGCTGTGCTACGCGTTTCTCATGATTTGAAAGCACATGTAAAACGTGCCACGAACTGCTTTGCATTGATCGCTCCTTGGGGGATGTGCCGGGGGCACAAAAAGCGGTTCAATTACTCGTTGCAGGTGCCTTTCTTCTCATCGGCGTCTTTCATGCGGGGTGCAACATGCGCTTCATCAACGAATACGGCAATCGCGTTTCGGAGGGATTGGTTGGTCCCTACCCGCTTATTCTACATCGTTTGCATCCGCCTATCCGGCGGAAGTCGGAAGCAGAGATTACTAAAGGTGCATGTGGAAAACCGGGTGTTTTCTTTTGGCACACATTGCGCGATCAAGCGGCAAACCAGTACGAAACGTGTCCAGGTCTCCTCCACGAAAAAGTAAAGTATGGCTGGGATCACAGAGAATTCAGCGGATCTTCCGAAAAACGACATCGGGATATTTACTGTCGGGCAGAAGAACATTGTTGCGGCCGTATAGAGGAACCCAATCGTCGAAATCCACCTTGAGCACTGTCTCGAAGTCCCTGGCTAAACGAGTGTCGCAAAACCGGAACATGGCGTTTTCGATCACCAGCAGGCCTCCAGGCTTGAGCACGCGCGCCAAGTCAGCCACAGATTGCTCGAAGTCCGCGAAGCGGATGAGATGACTGCTGTTCGGCGGCGGTGTTGAGAGGTTCAAATCTCCATGGCGAAAGACCGCCATCGCGAAGATTGCGTCGTAGCTGGCGTCTGCCTCGCGCGCGGTCGACCCGGCAGTAGCGAAGTTGATGCCCTTATCTCCACGCCTGAGATGCCTGAATCGGCACACCGCAATATTGAAAGGATTGATGTCGAGGCCGAGGATGATTGCCTCAGGAAAATAGCGTCGCAAACAGAACACTTCCTCTCCCGTCGAACATCCGAACGACAGGATGTGCGTGGTTGCACTGTCTCCGACCGACTGACGTACAAACTGAAATATGCCAGGGTATCGATCGATGGAAGTGGTTCCGTAAGGCTGGTAAAGGCCTTTCGGCGGCCGCAGTAATATGAGTGCCGAGTTTCGTGACTCAACACCTTTGAGCAGCCTCAACAAAAAGCGCGCAATTCGAAACCCCGGCACCCTGCGCAGGAGAGGCTTTAATTGAATTTTGAATGAGGTCATGCAAGCCGCTCCCAACGGCCAAGATTTTGTCCCAACCGGAATCGGGAAGTCTGCCCGTTTTGAGAATAGCTCCAGGACTTATGTTGTGATGGAAAAGATCGCGTATTGACCTCAAGCAGCCCGTTTGCTGTATCGTCGTATCAATCCTACTTTTCGCCTGCCTGCAGCGACCGGATGGTGCCGGTATTGAGGATATTCTGTTTTCCCCCGTGTGAGCCTCAAGAATGAACATCACAGCGCACCAAGCTTACGGTCTCTGCATTCATACGGAGATTGCTTGTCCGGAGCTTGCTCTTCATCCACAACCTGGCGCAATTCCGGATGTGACGATTCATCTGTTGCCGGCGGTGCCGAGCGTTACAGAAACGCTTGAGGAGGGATACTTTGAGGTTCATTCAAGGATTTTCCGTATGGCAGTGGCTGGAGTTGGGAGCTACGTTGTCGAGGAAGGCAGTCGAATCTCCATTGAGCCCGTGGAAGGGGCGCCATTGGAGGAGGTTCGATTATTTCTGATGGGCTCGGCGATGGGGGCACTGCTTTACCAGCGGGGGTTGTTTCCCCTTCACGGCAGTGCCGTAGAGACACGGTGGGGAGCGATGATCTTCGTCGGCGAGCAGGGCGTGGGCAAGTCCACCCTTGCTGCCGAATTTCATCAGCGCGGATATCGCTTGCTGTCGGACGATGTGTGCGCGGTGACGACCGGGGCCGAGAAGTTACAGGTACTTCCCGCGCTTGCCCAGGTTCGACTTTGCCCAGATGCATATGAGCGTCTCGGGCAGCCACCGGGCGGTCGCTTTCATGTCGACAAGTTCGTGGTCCCGTTGAATGACGGATACTGCGCTCAACCGGTGCCGCTCACGGGGATTCATATTCTTAAGAATCGCGACGAGGGTGAGCCGCAGTTCACTTTACTTCGCGGTTTTGATCGCATACAGGGTCTTCTTGAGAATCTGTATCGCCCGGAATACCTTAAGGGACAGAGCACGCAAAGCCATCTTATGCGGCTCGCGGGACTGATTGCGGAAATGACATCGATTGCCGAGATCTCCCGCCGCCGCGATACTGAGAAGATAGGGAGCCTGGTCGACTATCTGGAATCGGCATGGGCAGAACATTTTGACAGCAATCAGGGGCTGGAGCGAGGCTAATGCGCCATTTTGAGCCGGAAGACAAACTACGTCGCACGCAAGTGGCACTTTCAACAGAATTGGACCAGGAAACGGTTCTGATGAGCATCGACGCGGGAGCGTATTACGGACTAGCGGGGACGGCGCGCGAGATTTGGGCAAAGATAGAGACACCACTGACGTTCTCGGCGCTTGTGGATGAGCTTGTGAAGGAGTACGACATCGCGCCTGAGCTTTGTTCCGCGGAACTCGAAAAGTTCCTTGGACAAATGGAACAAGAAGGTCTTCTGCATGTGGAGTGATCTTCGGCGTTATCGAAGGACTTCCTCCACCCGCAGGAAGTTGCTTTGGGAGGCCCTTCGAGATTTAGCAGCCGCACGGGTCGTGATGGCTTGTGTGCCTTTCCGGCGCATCGCAGCGTGGCTTGGAACGCCCGGTACCGAAAGTCCGATGACTGCCACGGCCGAAGAAGTCCTTGTGGCACAAGAGATAGGTTGGGCAGTAGGAGTATTGGCTCGCCGGGTTCCGTGGGATGGGCGTTGCCTTGCTCAGGCTCTGGCCGCCACCCGAATGTTGCGCCGCCGTGGCCTGGAGGGAACGGTCAGTTTTGGAGTGAGCCAGGGAGAGCCGGTGAAATTTGATGCGCACGCCTGGGTGCGGGTCGGCTCCTATATTGTTACCGGGGCGCCTGGGCATGAGCGCTTCAAAACCTTGATGACCATTTCCCGGGGACAATCATGAGCGGGATCTACGGCATTTTTAGATTTGATGGTGCGCCAGTAGACCCGAAGTGGCTGGAGCGAATGAAAGCCGCAATGGGATACTACGGGCCGGACGGCGCGCGCTCAGTAATTGAGGGGCCTGTCGGATTAGGCCACCTGTTGCTGAAGGTCAATCCGGAAGATGCATTTGAGCAACAACCTTTGCGCAGGCTGGGAAATCTGCTGGTGTGCGCGGCGCGGCTGGACAACCGAGATGCCCTTCTGGACCACTTCCGCATCTCTGCCGCTGATGCTCCGCAGGTGAGCGACGGACATCTGGTGGAACAAGCCTTCGATTGCTGGGGTGAGGAACTCTGTTCACACCTTGAGGGAGATTGGTCGCTGGCTGCCTGGAATGCAGGGGAACGCCGGCTTCTTCTTGCTCTGAACCCTTGCGGAAACGAGACGCTTTATTACCACGCCGGCGACGGGTTTGTTGCCTTCGCATCCAGTCTGAAGGCACTCCTTGCGCTTCCCGGCATCAGCAAAGAGCCGGATTTTCTGCGCCTTGCGGAGGTGCTGATCAGTTGGGATCCCGATGCGGAGTTAACTGCTTACAAGCAGTTTCGGCGACTGATATGGGCGCGCGCGATGACCGTTGCCGCCGATGGCCGTATACAAATCAGGCGCTATTGGTCTCCTGAGGGACGCGAACCGCTGAGATACCGCCGGGATGAGGAATACATCGAAGGCTTTTTGGATCACTATGAACGCGCCGTCCGAAGCTGTCTGCGGTCGACTAGAACGATCACCGCGCAACTCTCAGGCGGTCGCGATTCGGGTTCGGTAGTGACCATGGCGGCGCCAATTCTGGCAGGCCAGGGGCGCGACCTTACGGCGTTTACATCGGTGCCTTACTTCAGTCCCGACGGAGCTGGAAAATCGCGGCTCGGCAATGAGTGGGATCTGGCCCAGGAAACGGCAACTATGGCGGGCGCCAACGTCAGGCATGTTGCCATTGATGCCAAGAACTACGGCGTCATCCAAGGCATCGAGCACATGCTGAATATTCATGACGGCCCGGGTCATGGGGCAATCAACCACTATTGGTGCCAGGCGGTGTTTGACGCTGCCGCTCAAGCTGGATCCAGCGTCCTCCTCCATGGCTTAATGGGCAACGCCACCGTTTCCTGGTCGGGAAACGGATCAGCACTTCTGGCTCTGGTTCAGGGATATCCCACGACAGCTCTCCGGTTGTTCCAGAACGGAGAATCGAATCCATGGAATACCTTGAAACGTCAGGTCTTGAAGCCGGTACTGATGCCGGCAAGGCGCCTGCTCAGGCGCCTTAGAATGCCCTTGAAGAATCCCTGGCGTTCGTATTCCGCGCTCAATGTGCATCTGGCGCAGGCGCTCGATATCAATGGCAGGATGCGCGATCAGGGTTTTGATCCGACCTTCACCGGTTCCGCCCTTTTAGATTGCCGCCCGCATTTTTTTGATCCTTCTTGCTCTGTCGGCGTGAGCATCGACTCGGAGATTGGCGCGTGGCATTCGTTTTCCTGCGTGGATCCGACAGCCAACCTATCCATGCTGGAGTTTCTTCTACGGGTGCCCGACGATCAGTTCTGGCGTGGAGGCGACACAGGCTCTTTGATGAAGCGCGCATTTCAGAACAAGATGCCCAGTCAAGTGTTGCACTCACGCCAAAAGGGGTTACAAGCCGCGGATGTGGGACACCGGATTGTCAATGAAATAGATACGTTTCGACAGTGCCTTCGCTCGCTCGAATCAGTGCCGGCGGCAAGAGAAGCGCTTGACCTGCCGATGTTCGGCCGCTGCCTGGAAGAGCTCACGAAAAGGGTCGATCCGGAATCAACGGATCGGGCTGAAGCGATCCTTCTTCGTGGATTGGGTGTGGGTTTGTTCCTTCAGCGTCTGGAACATTCCGGCGGTTGAGGCTCGAGATATCCATGCTGAAGAGACAAATCACGGAATTCATCCGACAGTTGCCGGCAGGACGCCGCGCCATCGTACTGGTGTGGAAGGCCACACGATGGTGGAGCGTGGCATGGGGCGTGCTGCTGATTGCCCAGGGTCTGCTACCCGCAGGCCAGGTTTTGCTGCTCAGATCACTGGTCAACCAATTTGTTGCTTCGGAGCGATGGACAACGATCGCGCCATCGGCAATTGGTATCGCCGCTCTATGGATTGTGGGCCTGCTGATATCGAGTGCATTGACGTGGGTGAGGGCCGTACAGGCAGAGTACGTGCAGGACGAAGTTCATCGGCTGATTCATGAGCACGCTATCCGGCTTGACCTGGCATTCTACGACCGTCCTGAATCCTACGATCTGTTATGGAGAGCGCAGGTCGACGCTCCCTCGCAGCCATTGGCGCTGCTGGAGAGTCTCGGCACGCTGGTGCAGAATGGGCTGGGATTCCTGGTATTAGCCGGTATTTTGTGGGCCTACGCCGCCTGGTTGCCTCTGCTGATGCTATTGACCGCAGTTCCGGGTCTGATTTGGATAGCACGCCATATTTTGAGCGAGCACCATTGGCACCTTGAGCACACGTTCGATGAGCGGCGCGAGCGCTACCTCGACTGGATGATTACCGATCAGCGCGCTGCGACTGAATTTCGCCTCTTCGACCTGGGGACGTATCACCGAAAGGCCTTCGAAAAGCTGCGCGGGAGCCTGAGGGGCGGGAAACTGCGTCTGGCGCGGAAGGGGGCAGTTACCGAACTTGAGGCCGGTTTGCTTGCCTGGACGGGCAGTCTGGTTGGCCTGGGCTGGATGGTGCACCAGACCCTTGCGGGGAGGGCCAGGCTGGGCGATCTGCTTCTTTGTTTCCAGGCCTTCCAGCAGTGCCAGGCTCAGCTTCGCGCTTTATTGGAGGGCGCAGGCAAAATCTACAGAAGCCTGCTCTTCATCGACAATCTTGACGAATTCCTGAGGACGATGCCGGCTATCTTCGCAGGCCATGCGAGCGAAGCTGGCCTGCCCATCAAGGAGTCCATTCGCTTTGATGGAGTCAGCTTCACTTACCCCGGTGGAACCCATTGCGCCCTGGACAAGTTCGAGCTGGAGATCCCGAAGGAAAAGGTGGTTGCGATCGTCGGGTATAATGGTGCGGGTAAAAGCACGCTCATCAAGCTCCTGTGCCGCTTCTACGATCCCGACGAGGGTCGAATCCTTGTGGATGGCGTGGACTTGAAGGAGATTGATCACGAGGCATTGCGGCGGCAAATCGCCGTGCTTTTCCAGAATCCTGTTCATTATGAGACCACAGTGCGGGAGAATATCGGTTTTGGCGAGATCAGCGCTCTGAGCGATGACAAGCGGCTTTGGCAAGCAGCCAGCGATTCGGGAGCGCTGGCACCGATTGAAAGGCTGCCGGAAGGCTTCGATACGGTTTTGAGCAAGATGTTTGGCGGCACGGAACTGAGCGAAGGAGAATGGCAGCGGATCGCGTTGGCGAGAGCATTTTTCCGCGAGGCTTCACTCATCGTTCTCGACGAGCCCACGAGCGCGATGGATTCATGGGCGGAGCAAGACTGGCTTGGCCGTTTTCGAACGCTCACTGCGGGGCGGTCCGCATTGATGATCACACACCGCTTTACCACCGCCATGCACGCTGACATCATTCACGTGATGGAGAAGGGGCGCATCATCGAATCTGGAACTCATGGGCAGCTGGTCTCCAAGGGAGGAGTGTATGCCTCTTCCTGGGCGGCCCAGATGCGGGATATCAGCCATGCTCGGCCATGACTGGCGGCAGAGCGCCAGCCCAGCGTTTCGGCTGATGATCGCCACCTCGTGGCTGGCGCCGGACTCATGGAAAGAAAAGCAGGAAAAGGAGATTCTGGAGGCCTCGGGGGAGGGACTGGACTGGACGGAATACCTCTTCCTGGTTGATCGTCACAGAATCCCCGCGCTGAGTTGGGCGGCAATAGGCCGCGTTCCGGACCTAGCCGTTCCGGATGGGGTCCGGCAGGAACTAAAAAGGCGCAGTGACGACTGCCGAATGAGGGCAATTCAGCATAGCCTGCTGCTGGCTCAGGTACTCAAGCGGTTGAATCGAGATGGTATTCCTGTGATGCCTTGCAAGGGGCCGGTTCTTTCTTTCAACCTGTATGGCGACGTGGGGCTCAGGCAGTTCAGAGATCTGGATGTAGCCGTCGCGGAAAGCGATCTGGAACAGGCGCGGGCGAGTCTGGAAGATCTTGGATGGCGTGTGGGCGAGGGAAACTATCGTTTGAGCCCTCGCCAGTGGGACAGTTTTCTGCGTAATGAGTACGAAATGGTCTTTGAGCATCCTCAGACGAATTGCATTCTTGAACTGCAGTGGAGCAACCAGTGGGAGACCCCTGAGGTTACGAGAGCGCGGTGGGCCAGGAGTACTCCCTCCGAATGGCAAGGCTGTTCAATCCGTGAGATGAATTCCGGCGATTTGATGCTCTATCTTTGCAGTCATGGCGGCCATCATGCGTGGTTTCGCGCCAAATGGCTGGGAGACGTGGCGCGCGCACATGCCATGGGCCTGGCCGATTGGGACGCAGCCTTCCATGAGGCCCGGAAAGACCACCGGGAGCGAGTTTTGGAGGTTGGGCTTGCGCTCCTCGAACAACTGTACGGGCTTCCCGCCCCAGAACCGCCGCCGAATCCCAGAATCCGGATGCCGGCTCTGCTGGTCGAGATTCCCTTCAAGGCTCTCCGCGACACCAAAGTACCCACTTTTCGTACGGATTTGGGCTTTCTCCGTTATCGGCTTCGCATGAGCCGCTATGAAAGAATGCTCTCGCCGCGAAAGCCCTGGCGTCGCAGCCTCGGTGAGCTCTTTCACTTCCGGGAGGACTTCAGAACGGTTCCGCTTCCGGACTGGCTTTTCTGGCTCTACAGGCCGTTGCGGCCCTTCCTGTGGCTGTTGCGCCTGGTTCGTCAGGCGTGGCAAAAACCGCCCAATCCAAGCGAGAATGGTGACGAGAGAATCTGATGCGGATGGCTCCCAGGCACTGACGTGGACAGGTGTGGAAGGTGACGGAAGTACCTAAAAGTTAAACACTCTATTGAATTTGTGCGCCATTTTCCTTCTTGCCTTCGCTCTGCAGCCGTGTTAGGCTTTTCTTGTCAAGATCCTATCCCCCCAAAGGAGATTCAACATGGCCAAAGTTCACGAAACAAAGGTAGAAGAGACCAGGAAGGCATGGGGAACGCCCCAGCTCAAGAAGTTCGGTATTGAGGAAATCACGGCCAACTTTAACGGTGGCGCCAAGACCGACAGCAAGAGCACCCATAGCTAGTCGTCGGGCGATCAGCCTCAAGCAGGGCTTGCATGCTCAGTTCCTTTGTACCCATTGTGCTGGTTGGCCATGGGTGAGGGTGGGTGTGTAAACGGGCTCTTTGATCTTCTCCAATACCGAAAAAAGAATTGTCTCACAGCCTTTAAAAAAGAGATGGTTCTGGTCGCGGACCGTAGTATTTTAACTGGAGACTTTGCCCTCTCCGGAACTAATGAGAAGGTGCAGTGAGGTATTCCCCCAGTCCACCGCTTCGCCTCCTTCGCCGGTTTATTCTTTCTGTGGAGTATAACGGCGTACAGGGTGCGTTGTTGCATTCCTGGCGTCGCCTCTTCTCATCTTTAAAGAACCACGGCGTAAGGGGGACTTTTGAACGCGCCTTTGTGAAGGCACCAGTCCCGGCGGAATTTCCTGAGCGCTCCAGTCTACATCCCTTCGATCTCGAACATGGCACCGATACGGGGGGATGGATTTCGGGCGGGGACTTGGCGGCGTCTACCCTTTCAGCTTTATACACCACCATCTATTTAGGCATAGCACCGTCGGCATTGCGTGCCGCGCTTGCCGCATCGCCGATTGCCCGCGGCGACTTGACGTTCGTTGACATCGGCTGCGGAAAGGGCCGCGCACTGCTCATCGCCGCGGAGTTTCCTTTTCGCCGCCTGTTAGGTGTAGAACTTGCCCCGGAGCTTTGCGCAATTGCTAACGCGAACTTAGCCCTCAATCCAGACTGGACGAGCCGGATTTCCGTAACGAATGGGGATGCAACCACCTTCGTTTATCCGGAGGGCCCACTTTTTATTTTCCTGTACACACCATTTCTCCTCCCGTTGGTGCGCCGCTTCATGGCAAATCTGGAGGGCCAGTTGCGCCGTTCCCCACGCCCGGCCTATCTTCTCTATGCGAATCTGTACAGAACGGAAGCCGATGCTCTGGCTGATAACACGTACCCTGATTTGATCGGTGCATGCTCACTCCTCCGACCAATCTTCGATACCGTTTACCCCCTAGCGCTAGACGATGCCGCGGCAGAGCCCCGGAACGGTAAATTCAGCCGATTTGTGCTGTACCGGGCCGGCCTGGCAGACTGAGAAGCGGTCCTACTGCGGCTGCGGGCGGGTGCGGCACCATGGAATCTGTGAACATCCGACGAAGGGCAATCCGAGTAGAGCCAGACACTCGGCCGTTTAGGATAAGAAAATGCAGATCGGCAATGAAACCGAGGACAGCTATACACGAGCCCCCGAGCGGCTTGGTGTGGCCAGGTGCGTTGTTCTGTGGCTGTTATTCTTTTCGTTTTCTCTGGCGCTCGGCTACTCCACTCTCAACCGCTTCGACCCCAGACAATTGGGCAGGGACGAAGGCGTGTATTACAGCATGACTGCCGGAGAAACAGTGGCGGATAGTATCCCCTTCTGTTACCGGCTTCTGGTGCCATCGATCGCGAAGCCTTTCTACTGGCTGGCGCGGGGCAGAGTAGCAACCTGGGATCCCGTGTGCTTCGGGATGCTCATCTCCAATTCCCTGTTCTGCGCGACCTTTTCTTTTTTGATGCTGATCATGGGTTATCGCATCCTGCGCGATCTGCCGCTCGCTCTGCTCGGCTGCACTCTCGTCCTGCTCGACTATGCAGTTCCCGATCTCTGGCTCTCGGGTTATGTGGATGCGTCAGAAGCCTGTCTCCTGATGGCTGTTGCACTGTTGCTGTATTCGAATCGATGGTGGCCGCTTCCACTTATCGGCTTCATCGGGGGTTTCGCAAAACAGAGCTTCCTGCCGTTTGCAACGGTCTTTGCCCTGGTGTGGTGGCTCTCCACTCCGCGCACCAAGAGAGCATACGGACAGCTTTTATGGATCGCCGCGCTCGCCGCTGCGACATTTACTGCAATCGTTGTCGCCTATTGGCTCGTGGAGGGCAGGTTGATGATGCCCTGGTCAATGGCCTCGCAATGGTGGGCACACGATGATTTCCTTGGGAACCTTCTTGAGTCTGTCATGGACCATCGATTCATGTATCCGTTCTTCTGGCTGCTGCCACTGGGCGTATGGCGCTTCAACCGGTTTCCCCGACAGTGGGTGATGGCGACCGTGGTCACCGGTTTATTTGCCTTTGGACTTACCGGTTACGCCGAGCTGGGGGGTACGGTCAACCGTCCGATTTTTAACATCATTGCGCCGCTTTTCGGCCTTTCCACTGCCTGCCTGATCGCAACCGGCGGCAAGTGGAAATGGAATCGCCCAAGTGCACCGCCGGAATAATCGGGCCAGCCACTCGAGATCCTGGATGGAATCAATATCTTCGCTTGTTCCCGATTACGCTGGACTGTTTCTGCAATCGCTCACCGAAGCAAGAGATTTTTAAAGCCTTCTAACTCTGACCGAGCGGGAGGTTAGAAACTCACCTTCCGGCCGGGAAACCAAGTTACCTGCACGGTTGTCGTTGTTACGTTCTGCTGGCCGGGAAGATAGATGGGAGCCTTATAGCGCTCATACGTGAAGTTGCCCTTGATCTCAAGGTCTTTCCGTATCCGCTTGACCACCTGCACCGACATGTCGTTCAGGGTTGTCCCGCCCTGAACAAAGTCCCATGCGACCTTTTGATTCCGAACCGCGACCTGCACTAATTCATTACCACTCAGATGATAGGTAATCCAACCCTGGCCGCCCTTGCCCTCGCGCCCGATCCAATCACCAAACATTTGACCATTGTTCGTATAGCCCTGGCGCTGGAGCGCCTCCCAATACATGAAGTAGCCGCCGCTGCTGGTTGTAACGGGGGGATCGGTCGAAACAGCTTCGACCCGCACATCCAGTTTGGGCAAACCCGGCACGCGCGTCAGATAGATGCCTGGACGCCAGGATGCACGCCGCGGCGCATCCGCGGGGGATACATCGTCGTGAACCTCCGAGTCGCAATAGAGCGTCAGCCAGTTGCGCACGAAGGGCAGGCGGTAAGAAAAGTCGAAGGCTGCAAAGCGGGCGCCCGGATCCTGAGAACTTGCTTTCACGGCAGCCGTGGGTGCGCTGACGCTGAAGAAACTCCGCAGAAAGCTCTTCACCGTGATCGGCTCGTGATCCACGCCGCCCCATATCACCGTACGTTCGAATCCGAACTCAATGTTTTCCGTCGGCTTGATGCTGATTTTTTCAGCATGCACCCAGGGGTCTCTTGGATAGCTGTGTCCCTTCAGCGACCCAACCATGAATTCGTAGCGTATGGGACCGAGAATCTGTGAGAAAAGAGGGATGGTCAGCGGCTCGATGCGATTGATCCGGAACGAGTAAATATTCTCTGCGTTGTTCGAGTACGACATCGCGCCGCCAACGGCGGGGCTCTGCCAGAAATCCTGTTTTCCGAACGAGATCACGTGATTCAAATACTGCGCGGAGACATAGGCCTCCAGCACACGCCCGCGGGCTGCGGTAGGAATCGGCCCTTGGGGTATCGTCGCCAACTCGCTGGTCGGCATCGGAACGCAGCCTGTATTGTTCAACCAGCAACTCGGGCTGAAATAATCTGTTGTCAGGTCGTCTGCCGCAAGCTGACTGGCGAGCGCAGCTGAGTAGCCCGCTGTCGACGGAGCGCCCTGAAACTCTCCGCGCACATAAATCTGGAACCGGCCTGCCGATGCATAGCCGCTGGCGCCGGTGTAGTTGTTCACTCCCGTTGCGAAAGGACGGCCATAGTCGTTCACAATCGTCGAACCAAGATGAAAGCTGTCACGCAACGGCGTACCGCTGATGCCGCGAAGGACGCTGTACGTTGAATCGATGTGAACGCTGCCGTGCCTTATCTTGCACGGATCGTCCGTCTCCTCACGCAACTCGCGCTTGAGAGAGTCAAAGATCCCTTCCGCTTCGTTCTCGCCCGGCTCCCCTTCTGAATCCTCGAGCCGCTCTTCGGTGTCCTCCAGCATGTTGCTCAGACTTGCGCGCGTCCATGGGCGCAGATCCAAAAAGGCGGTCGGCACATATCCCAGCGAGTAGAGGCGCAGGACTTCGGGAT
>Ga0224557_1003248_pt1 | contig 12881 bp, 8 predicted proteins | sample 714S31014metaG_FD_180677 | JGI IMG/M metagenome (GOLD analysis project Ga0224557, IMG submission 180677) | Peat soil microbial communities from Stordalen Mire, Sweden - 717 S3 10-14 | ecosystem: Environmental > Terrestrial > Soil > Wetlands > Peat | place: Sweden: Norrbotten County, Stordalen... | reverse complement strand
TTAGTATCGAATCGGTGTCAAGGAGAATGTTCGATGCTTCCCGAGAAACGGCGTTTTCGCGACCTGGTATCGGTGGGACCGGCGATAGAGCGCGATTTTGAGATGTTGGGGATCCGCGGCGTCCCGCATCTGGCGCGGCAAAACCCCGAGCGAATGTACGAGAAACTCGGCAGCCTCACGGGCCAGCGGCAGGACCCCTGCGTGCTGGACGTTTTCTGCGCTGCCGTGGCGCAGGCGCGCGATCCGCGCCTCCCCGCGGAGCAATGCCAATGGTGGTATTGGAGCCAACGCCGCAAAGCGAGCGCCGCAAAGTGAAATCGGCTCGCGCGCTCACCACGCCCGACCTGGTGCTGTTAAGCCTTCTGGCCGAACGCCCCATGCACGGCTACCAGGCGAATCTCGAGCTGGAGCGCCGCCAGGTACGCGACTGGGCCGGCGTCTCCCGGCCGCAGGTCTACTACTCGCTCGAAAAACTGGCGCGGGCCGGACTGATTCGCGCGGGCTCGGACGAGTCGCCGGCGGCCGGCCCCGACCGTTGTGTCTATAAAACATCCGGCAAGGGCCGGGCCGCACTCGCCGACGCCCTGGAGCGCGAGGACTGGACCACCACTCGCGACCGTCCGCCGTTTCTCACCTGGCTGGCGCTATCCTGGCAGGCGCCCCTGGCAACTGTCCAACTGCAAGTGGTGCGCCGCCGCCAGTTCCTGGAGAAGGAACTGGCGCGCGAGCAGGTAACGCTACGCGCCATCCGGGCGGAAGTGGGACACAACTTTCACGAGGCGGTGTGGATGGTCAGCCTGGTGATTGCCCAGTTGCGAGTGGAACTCCGCTGGCTGGGTAAACTGGCCGGCGAGATCGATCGTCGCGCCCCGGCGCGGGAAGCGCGGTACACCGAAGACGAAGAGTTTCACCACAGAGCAGTTGACTGGGCGGCGCCCAGTCTGGTGGGGGAAGAAACATTGATACAGCGTCGATGGCGATAGCGCAGCCGTAAAAAAGTGTCGGACGTGGCGCCGCTCTGAAGTCGCGGCGCCGGACATAGCCCGGACCGCGTCACCGAGCCTTCCTCGCTGCGGGGAAGCGCGGTCCACGGCCCACCACATCCGCTATGGCCGTGCGCTGCCCTCGCGGCCGCTCGGGCCGGCGCGCACTGTGTTCCACAAGCTCGCGCCACCGGCTGCCTCCTTCGCCTGAAGATTCGTAGCGCTCGCTCGAGCTCCGCAGGCGCGATCCGTTCGCCGACGGTTTCCACGATCTGTGGGAGCCCTGCGGTGATACTGTAGCGGTATCCGCCCTGGTGGCAGTAAAGGCCGATGGTGCACTGGTGTTTTCAAGCCCGTCACAGAGCATGGTCCCCAGTTTCGTGGTCTGGTGAGTGGTGGTGGTCCCCTTTGGGGCCAACCCCGATTAGGAGACTGCACGTTTCTTTCCACGCTGGCGCCACCACGGGCGGGGTGAGGAGTCAATTATGAGCCGGAAGAAGACCAGGCTGCAATCCGTTACCGAACCACCCCAAGTGCGTCCCGATGTGGCCGGCATCGATATCAGCCCGGAAGTCATTTATGTCGCCGTAGACGCACGCCACCACATGCCCGTCCGCCAATTCGGCAGCTTTACGGGGGAACTGCGTCGCATCGCCGACTGGCTGCGCGAATGTGGGGTCCGATCCGTGGCTATGGAATCCACCGGGGTGTACTGGATCCCCCTGTATCAAGTGCTGGAGGAGCGCGGGATCGAGATCTACCTGGTAAACGCCCGGCATTACAAAAACGTGCCCGGCCGGAAGACCGATGTGTGCGATGCGGCGTGGCTGCAATACCTCCACGCCGTCGGGTTGCTCCAAGGATCCTTCCGCCCGGCACAGGAGATCTGCGCCTTCCGTACGGTGTTGCGCCACCGGAGTGGATTGGTGCAGGCCGCCAGCCAGCACATTCAGCACATGCAGAAGTCACTGGATCAGATGAATGTGCAGATCCATCGCGTGCTCAGCGATCTTACGGGGGTGAGCGGTCTGGCGATTCTGGACGCGATTCTCGGCGGGGAGCGCGATGGCCATCGATTGGCGGCGTTGCGCGATGGGCGTGTGCGGGCCAGCGAGGAGACCATTGTGGCGGCACTGGAAGGAGATTACCGCGCCGAGCATCTGTTTACCCTCAGGCAGTCGCTGGAGAGTTACCGGCATTATCAAAGCCTGATCGAGGAATGCGATCGCGAACTGCGGAGGATGTTAGATCAGTTAGAGGGCCGGCCGGATGGTCAGCAGCCGCCCCCTCCGGCCCGCAAGACGATGCGCACGCCGACCGATGAGGAACTGCGAACCAAGTTCTATCACATCTTCGGTACCGATCTGACGGCCATTCCGGGAGTGAACGTCGGCACCGTGGAGGTGCTGCTGGGAGAGGTCGGCCCGGACCTGCGTCGCTTTCGCTCCGCAGGGGCATTCGCCAACTGGTTAGGCATATGCCCCAATGAGACGATCACCGGCGGGAAGGTGAAGGCGAGCAAAACGCGCAAAGTAGAGAGTCGTCTCGCCTTGAGCTTACGGCTGGCGGCGGAGTCTCTGTGCCGCGACAAGTCGTACCTGGGGGCATTCTACCGGCGCATGAAATTCGTGTTGAAGGGCGGCCCCCAGGCCATTACCGCTGCCGCCCACAAATTGGCTCGCATCATCTACACCCTGGTGGTAAAACGCGTGGCATACGACGATAGCGTATTCGCCGAAATCGAACAGCGGAACCGCGACAAGCAGCGCTTCCGGCTGATCAAGCAGGCTCGCACTCTGGGTTACAACCTGGTACCCCTCCCGAATGCCCCCATCGCTTCGTAGACCAATCGTATGTGCCTAACATCCGCATTTTCAACGGTCCGTGAATTTGTTTCTTAGGAGGAGGCACAGAGACACAGAGAAAGGCCTAAGAAAGGCCCAAAAAGGGTCTCGTACAGTCGGGGCGCCTCCGCGCCGAACTTTTGAGGCCACAGAGGGAAACAGAGGCCACAGAGGACTGCCTTTGAATTCGCCGCCGGCTGGGGGTGTGACGGGTGTATCGGCGGCTCGATTGGCACAGGGACACAGAGAAAGGCCAAAACAAAAGCTGGCGTACAGCGTGGGCTCCGCCAATACCGACCTTTGAGCGCACAGAGGAGGCCACAGAAGGACTGCCTTGACTACCCGCTGATGAGCTACTGTCCTTTGAATTCGCCGCCGGCCGGGGGTGTGACGGGTGTATCGGCAGCTCGATTGGCACAGGGACACAGAGAAAGGCCAAAACCAAAGCTGGCGTACAGCGTGGGCTCCGCCAATACCGACCTTTGAGCGCACAGAGGAGGCCACAGAAGGACGGCCTTGACTACCCGCTGATGAGCTACTGTCCTTTGAATTCGCCGCCGGCCTGGGGGGTGACGGGCGCTGCTTGAGGCGCCTGCTGTTTCTTCTGCTGTTGCATCAGCAATTCGATCGGCATGCTATCCGCGGGCGGAATCACCGGCACGGGCCCGGTCTGGTCCATGCCCGGCTGATGGATTGGAACTGTGCCAGGGCTCAGTTGCGGGACCGTGAAGTTCAGGTTTGGCATGGGTTGGTCCGCGGGGATGGGCCGCACAATTTCCGGTGTGATGATCACCAGAAGCTCCGTATGCGCGCGGCTGACGGATTTCGTTTGAAACAGTTTCCCTAATATGGGGATGTCCCCGATCCCCGGAATCTTCGAGAAGTTGTCGGTTGTCTGATTGTTCATTAGTCCCGCAATCACAAAGCTCTGCCCGCTTTCGAGTTCCACTTCCGTCTGCACGCGCCGCATGGTCGTCCCAGGCACGGTTGTGCCTGCGATGGTCACGGAGTTGGTGTAATCGAGCGCGCTCACTTCGGGCGTGACCTGTAGCCGGATGGTGCCGCGGGGGGTGATCAAAGGCAAAAAGCCGAGCTTGATGCCGTACTCCTTGAAAGCAATCGAAACGGAGTTCGACCCGCCTCCGGGCTGCACCATGGGATAGGGAAACTCCCCGCCGGCGATGAAATGCGCCAGAGTACCGTTGATCACCAGCAGGTTTGGTTCGGCCAGCATCTCCAAAAGGTTCTTGCTCTGCAATGCTTGTATGGCCATGCCGAGATTCAGGTCTTTGCGGAACAGAAAGATGTCGATCGCCTGGCTCAACGAAAAGGTCTGGCCGCCGTCCGAACTGAGGACCGGGCCGGTTCCAAGAGCCGTATTTTGATTGAAGGCACCGCTCATCAGGCTACTCCCGAGCGCTATGCTGGTGCCGTGTTCCACGTCGGCAAACCGGACTTTCAACAGAATCTGTGGCTCTTCCTGGGGGATGGCCACACGCAGTAGATTCACTGTCTTGCCCAGAGTGGAAGCGATTGCCACCACCCTGTCCGCCGAAACCACGTCTTTCACCGAGCCGCGGACAAACGCGATGTCGTTTGCGAGACTGAGGTCCACGTTCGAGCCGGGGAATTCGCGCGCGATCTGTTCCCGCACCGCATCCAGCCGCAGCGAACTGGCTCGCACCAGAAGGTCGTAAACCAGGCGGATATCGCCTTCCTGCCAGATCACCAGCGAGGTCTCGCCCGGCGCCATGCCGTTAATCAGGACCTCCCTCGGGCCAATGACGACAGTCTCGGCCAGACTGGTATTGGCGATGGATACCCGCTTGATGGTCAAGGGGCTATCGATACTCAAAGATTTGCCTACCGTGACGACCAACCGGTCGGCGGCCGTGGCGTCCGCACAGACGCCACGCATACAGAAGATGCCGATGACGCCAATTGCCTTGAGGATTCGTTCCCATTGCACGTTTGAATGATCGGCGGGAAAGGGCGAAGGGATTAGAGCGCCGCATCATAAAGTCGCGCCGCTACGCCGCCGATCTTTGCCATGTGGGATCGAATGCCGATATATCGATATTGTTCTGGACGCAGCAACCGTTTGTGGGCCGGGGGCTGGCGGATGTCTTACGGGACCGGCCCCAGTATCGCCTGGTAGAGTGCTGCGACAGCCTGCCGGCGGCGCTCGCTTGTATCGGGACTGCCCGGCCCGCCGTAGTGCTGGTCTATCTGACCGCACGCATCAGCCTGTCGGAGGTGCGCGCCTTAAGGTGTGCCGGCGATCGCTCGCAAATCGTGCTGTGGGGCGAAGGATTGACGGGCGAGTTCGCCTTTCAGGCGATGCAGCTAGGTGTACGCGGCATCCTGGCGGGCACCATCTCGATTGATGGCCTGCTGGCGGCGCTGGAGAACGTCCACCGTGGCATGTTGTGTTTCGAACAGGAGCTGATGGACAGCGTTCTGGCGCAGACGCGCGTGACCCTCACCAGGCGCCAGGGGCAGATCGTGTCGCTGGTGTCGCAAGGCTTCAAGAACAAAGAGATCGCCACCGCCATGGGGATCACCGAAGGAACCGTGAAGGTCTACTTATACAAACTCTTCCGCAAGCTCGGCATGAACGACCGGCTGGACATGGCGCTATACGGCATCAAGAACCTGTTTGTGGCCCAAACCGCGACGCCCGATTCTTTCGGCCCGCGCACCCTTCAGCCGCAAGTTCGCGACCGGCCGAGTCTGAACTGACCGCGCGGCTTCCGGCCGTCCCATGGGATAATGGGGCGTTTTGGATGCCCATTCTTTCTCGCTTCCTGGAAGCTATTCACTCTCACCCGCGCTGGAGTTGGGCGGGTTTGATCGCGTATGCCGCGGCGGTTACGTTTCCCCATGAAAACGTGCAGTGGCTGGTGAATGAAATCGCCAATCGCATCACTCATCGCCATCTGTACCAGGTATCGGCGGCGATCACCGCGGTGGAGGCCATCTCGCTGACGTGGATCGTGGTTCGGCGGCTCAAAACGCAAGATGCGCGCTATACGGTGGCGGCGTTCTGGATTCTGACACTGGCGCTGATCGGGTTCACGTGGCGGGTGTTCACCGCGAATAATGTCGAGCTGGTGCATTATCCGCAGTACATTCCGGAAGGCGTGGCCCTGCTCGCCCTGACACTTTCGCCGGCGGAATCGCTGGCATGGATCGCCATCTTCGGCGGCCTGGACGAGTGTTATCAATATGCCGTGCTGTCCTGGTGGCGGAAGGTGCCCTACGATTTCAACGATGTCTTCATGGACATGCTGGGCGGCGCGGCCGGCGTGCTTCTGGCGATGGTATTTCTGCGCTGCGACCGCCGCGATACCGGCGCACGTCCCGCCATACCGCTCTGGAAACGGCCAGGCGTGATGGCAATTCTGGCGGTGGCCGGGATCGGCATTCTGTTATGGTCGTCGGGCCTCATGCTGGTGTTTGAGGATAAGGCGGATACACGCCATTGGTTTTCTTTGAGCCGGTTCCACGCGCCCGCATTCTGGTTTCAGATGGCGGCCAATGGACCCAATCGGTATCACACGCTGTCGCCGATAGAAGGTCCGATCCTGCTCCTGGCGACCGTTGGGTTGTATGCGTGGATCGATCGGCGGGTGAAGATCTCCGCCGGCAAATAGCGAAAAAGTATCCTGTGCATTCAGACCCAACCGCTTGCTCCCGCGCGCGCCTCGGCATGCGCATTTGACAGAGCCGGGCCCAGAGGGCTCCCCGTTAGGGAGCGATTGCGCACGTTCGAGACATTTGGTCAGCTTATTGTTTCGCGGGCTCTTAGTCAGACCTGGGATGACTCTCGCCATGTTCCCAGGCCACCCGACCCCAGCTCGCGCCGAAGCCGCATCTATCCCCACCCGCAGAGCCGCTCGATCTCCGACGCCGAGCCATCGCGCAGCCAGGCATCAAGCTGCGCGGGCTCCTTCAATTGCTGTCCCCGCACCCGCGGCGCCACCACGTAGCGGCACGCGAGATCGGCCAGCGACGTCATATCGCCCCACAGCTTTTCGAATTGCGCCACCGGGAAGATGTCCTCCTGCCCCTTGCCCCAGCGCTTCTTCACATCCTTCAGCGTGATGTACGACGGCATGCGCGCAGCCATCCGCCGCGTGGCTTCCACCAGCTTCTCCCGGTCGGCCAGATCGTCCCGAGTGAGCGCCATCGCCGCCAGCAGCCGGTCCACGTCCACCCAATACGTGGCGCTGTTGTAGTACGAAAGCTGCGATTCCACCTCTTCGCGCGGCAGCGCCATCCCTTCCACCAGCCGCAGCCGGCCGTTCACGCGCGCCAGTCCGCCGCCGCGATCTTCCAGATGGCGCGCGATCACCTCGGTCGTCAGCCCGGCGCCTTCCGCGATATGGTAGCCCAGTAACGCCGGATCAATCGCCGCCCCCGCGGTGTCGATATTATGCACCAGAAGGTAATTCAGACGAGGGTTGCCGTCGATCAGCCTCCCCAACGTGCCGTTGCGCAGCAGGTTGGAAATCTCATACCAGTGACCCACCGGATGCAGGCACTGGAGCGGCAGATTGTCGGTGTAATCGCTGCCTTCGCCGGCCTGGCGCGCCCAATGAATCAGCGTGTGGTGCAGGCTCTCGCGGACTTTCTGCGCCTGCTCGTCGAGCAACTGCTGCGGCATTTCCTCCCACGCGAAACGCAGGTCGCGCTCCATGGGGATCATGCGCAGGCCGATGCTGCGGCCCGGAGACAGCAGCACGGGACCAGGATAGCCATAGTTTTCGCGGTCGCGCAGATGCTCTTCGATGGCCTGGTGAGTCAGATAGCTGGTGGTGAAAACGTGCGGCACCGCCGCGCCGGAGAGCTGCCCGATCTGCCGGCTCTTGGCCAGATGGACCTCCAGAAAGCTGCGGTGCCGCCCGCCCAGCCTGCAGAAAGGATTGAGCGCCTTCACCACGCCCGCGCCTTTGGTCCACCGGCTGCCCGTCCCGCCGGCCAGCGTCACCACCGCAACCGTGCCGCGCGCCAGCGCCTCCAGCCCAATCCAGCGATAGCGCTCCGGCAGCCCGTGAACGGCATCCACCACGTCGCCCGCCCGCACATCGGTGATGTCCGTCGAGGCCGGCAGACGGTTCTGCGCCAGGCCGATGCGTCCGCTGCGCAGGTCGGACTGAATCTGCTGGTGCTGCGTGGCGTCGAAACCATACGCCTGGAGCAGCGAGGCCAGTGTCTGCGCGCCTCCCTGCTGCTGTTCCGGACTGCGCGGCAGCAGGTGGTCGAACATCTGCTGCACCATGCCGGCAAATTCGGGCTGGTCACGGCAGGCGGAGGCGAACCGGTCCAGTTCGACGCGGCGCGCGGGGGAAAGCAGGCGCGCCTCGGTGCGCACCAGCGGCGGCACGGCCTGGGTGTAATACTCCGCCGGCATGAGAGCGCCGCCACCGAGCAATCGGGCCGTGGTGCCCTGTTCGTTGATGGCGAAATTGTAGACCACCGGCTCCATGGCGAACGGCACGGCGTGTTCCATGCGCCGTTTCGTCGAGCTCATAATATGCTGCAGACGGTCGAGCGCTTCGGCTTTGCGATGCGGGGCGAACAGAAAACCCATTCCGCCGCCGGACATGCCGCCCAGCATCCAGAAGCCCCAGAAATCGTCGCCCATCTCCGCGCGGACCGTCTCAATCAGCGTGGCAGTATAAAGATTGCCGGCCCACGGAATGATGGTCTGGATGGGGCCGTCGAAGTTGCGCCCCGTCGACCCGCCGATGGCGCGCACGTCCCCCGCGCGCAACTGTTCCATCACGTCGTCGAGGATGCCCATCGCCTGGCGGCGCGCGATCCACTCTTTTTCCGACCGCAGCAGGTATCGCTCGGTGACCATTTCGAGAATGGGACCGACATCCTGCGCCATGCCTCCATGCACCAGCACCAGGCTCGATTGCAGCAACTGGCGGGTGGCGGCGGAAATCTCCCCGGTGTCGAAAATGCGGTGGCGCGGCAGCAGACAACCGCGGCTGACGCCGAACTCCGGATCGCCTTCCGCGGCCGCCACGCCGTGAATCAGTTTGATGCCCGGCCACACGCCGCCGGAATCCTGCCAGCCTCCGCCCGAGCCGCCCAGCCATTCGCCCAGGATCGCCCGCGCGGCCACCAGGCGGCGCTCTTCCTCGGTCAACCCGCCCTCCAGCGATTGAATCTGGCCGGTCGAGCGCATACACGCCGCAATCAGGCTGGCCAGCAGCGTAGTGGAAACGGCCAGCCGCGATCCCTTGGGAATACCGTTCACTTTGCTGACGATTTCGATGCCCAGACCGCGCCCGCCGGTGAGCCGCTCCAGGATCTCCGCGAGCGGCTGCGTGGCGCCCTCCATGCCGGGCGGCACCAGGCCGGAGGCGATCACCGCGGCCTTCAACAGGGAGAGATAATCGCGCGCGAAATCGAAGATTTCATCGATGGAAGCGATCTCCGCGGTGGCCTGCAAATCGACGCTCACCAGGCGAAGCACCGGCTGGTCGATGACGCGCAGGTAGGCTTCCACCGGCGGTTTGGGCGTGGACGACGGCGCTCCGCCGCGAACCGCCAGGTCCACCGATATGTTCAGGACGCGCGCGCCTTCGGGAAAATCCATGCCCAGGAAAAAGATGTCGCTCCAACCGCTATGGGTGAGGTCCATGCGGACGGGCGTGGATTCGCGCAGCAGCGGAAACAGGCCGGCGTCGGGCCGCAGAAGTTCCGGGCGAAGCCGCAGCGGGTAATCCGCCGGATGGCCGATGCGGAACATCCACTGGTTGCCGCGCACCGAGCGGACGCTGTGGCGCACCTGTCCGGCCAAAGTTTGAAAGCCCAAGCCGCGGTATGCCGTGGCCAGCGCGCTGGAGATGGCCGCGCCCGGCCCCGCGGCGGTTTGCGCGGCCAGGAAAATATCGATCGCTTCTTCGAAGCGGCGTTTTAAGAGGTTGGTATAGCCGGCGAAGGGAATGGGCGCGGGAGCGGCCGCGCGGTCGTGCAGGGGGATGTGGAAACGGTGGATGGCGTACAGGAAAAACAGCGCCCGCACGCGTTCGTAGAGGTTGTCGCTCGCGCGGCGGAAGCGGTCGAGCGCCTGGCACTCCTCCAGCAGTTCGGGCAGCGACAGTTCCTGGCAGACCGCGTCGAGCGAGCGGTCGCGGATTTGCGGATCCTCCGCGGTGATGACGGCGATGAGGCGGCTCACTGTTCCGATCCCGCCGCCAGTTCGCGGTCCGCCAGCAATTCCACCAGGAGGGCCAGCACTTCGGCGCGGTCGCGCCCGTGCAATGCCAGGGCCAGTTGCGACGTGAGCAAGCCGTAGCGCGCTCCCATGTTATAGCGCCGGCCGGTATTCTCCATGGCCAGGTATTGTTCGCGGCGCGCCAGTTCCGCCAGCACGCTCGAAAAGGTGACGGGCGCCGCGGGCGAGGCGGCGATGGCGCTGCCGAGCAGTTCCATGACGGTGGGCGTGAGCGCGTGAATTCCAAAAAAGCAGAGATAGTAGCCGGCGCGTATGCCTGAGACCACCAGGCGCTGCTCGGCCTCGGTGGGGGTGGGTTTTTCGATCACGGTATCGACGCGATAGAGGCCGTGCCGCCCTGCCAGCCGATGGGCCGCCACCGCGCCGAATTGCGCCAGCAGCGACTCGCGGGTAGCCTGCACGCCCGACACGGAGCATTCCTCCGCCTGCGCGATCTCCACCACCTGTGCGGCGCTGGGCTTACCGGCGCTGACATAGATATGGTCGCCGACCATGTGCAGAAAGGGATCGCTGCCCACGAAGTCGCGGGCGCAATAGATGGCGTGGCCATAACCGAGAGGCCGTGGCTGCGCGATGAAGCGGACCATGCCGGCGTGGTTGCCGGCGGCCTGTATGTAGCGGCTCTCATCGCCGGGCCACACCACGATGCAGATCTCTTCCACTTTGGCGGCCAGGGCCTGCTCGATCAGAATGCCGAGGACGGACTTCTCGTGGCCGTCGCGATCGACCAGGGTTTGCAGGGGAAGCGCGCGCTGGTCGGGCCCGGCTGCGGTAATTACCGCCTTTTGAAATCGCAAGTTATTCGAGGCTCCTGGACAGACAGTGTAACTAACTGCGGGCAGATTAGGGACGGCTGCGGGGCGGCTGCGGCCTGCAAACCGGTGGTCGCCGCATTACAATTATGATGGCGTATGCTCCGCTGCCACACTGCCTTCTACCTTTCGCGCGGTCGGCGAGATAAGGGTTGCGGATACCCTCGGTGTTTCCGGAGCCGTCACGCAGGGCTTCGATTCCGGATGCCCGGCTGATGGTCGCCGGCGCCATGGAGGATCTAGTCTGGCTCAGTCTAGTCTCTGACCTCGTGAGGCCGCCAGCCTGTTGCATGAAATGACGCGGCGCGGGGCGAAGTACGGCATGGTCACCATGTGCGTGGGCGGAGGCATGGGGGCAGCGGGGATTTTCGAGAATTTGAATTAGAGGCGAAAGAGATGGCAACAAGCAACGCGACGGTAACGGCAAAACGAGTCAAGGGCGGCAGCTTTCTCACCGAGGAACGTCAACCGCAAGACATTTTCACGCCGGAGGATTTCTCCGAAGAACAACGGCAAATCGCCAAAACAGCCATCGACTTCACCACCAACGAAGTGGTCCCGGCGGCTGCGGAGATCGAGGCTAAGAATTTCGCTCTCACCAGGGACCTGCTCCGCAAGGCGGGCGAACTCGGGTTGATGGGGGTGGACGTGCCCGAGGTTTACGGCGGGCTGGAACTGGACAAAGTGACGTCCGCGATCATCGCCGAATCCATGAGCCAATTGGCCAGTTTCTCGGTGGCCTTCAGCGCGCATGTGGGCATCGGCACCCTGCCGTTTGTCTGGTACGGCACGGAGGCGCAGAAGCAGAAGTACCTTCCGAAGCTGGCCGCGGGCGAGTGGATCGCCGCCTATGCGCTGTCGGAATCCTCGTCGGGATCGGACGCCATGAATTGCCGCACGCGCGCGGTGCTCTCCGAAGACGGCCAGTACTACGTGCTCAACGGCGAGAAGATGTGGATCACCAACAGCGGCTTTGCCGATGTCTTCACGGTCTTCGCCAAGATCGATGGGGAGAAGTTTTCCGCTTTCGTGATTGAGCGCGGCACGCCGGGCTTTTCCATCGGCAAGGAAGAACACAAACTCGGGATTCGCGGTTCGTCCACCTGCCCGCTGATTCTGGCCGATTGCAAAGTCCCGGTGGAGAACCTGATTGGCGAAGCCGGCAAAGGGCACCACATCGCCTTCAACATCCTGAACATCGGACGTTTCAAGCTGGGAGCGGCATGCGTGGGCGGCGCGCGGAACAGTCTGGCGAACGCCATCCAGTATGCCAAGGAGCGCAAGGCGTTCGGCAAATCCATCTGCGAATTCGGCTTGATTCAGGAAAAGCTGGCCGAGTGCGCCGCCGGGATTTACGCCGGCGAGTCGCTGACCTATCGCACCATCGGCATGATCGACGCCGCCCTGGCCGACGTCGATACCGGCGCCGAAGGGGCCTCGCGCGAGATCCAGAAGCGCATTGAGGAATACGCCGTGGAATGCTCCATCCTGAAAGTCTGGGGATCGGAGATGCTGGATATGGTGGTGGACCACGTGCTCCAGATCTACGCCGGATACGGCTATGTGGAGGAGTACCCGGCCGAGCGGGCGTATCGCGATTCGCGCATCAACCGCATCTTCGAAGGCACCAACGAGATCAATCGCCTGATTATCACCGGCTGGTTGATGAAGCGGGCGGTGGCTGGGCAGTTACCGCTTCTGGCCGCCATCAAGCAGTTGATGGATGAGGTGATGTCCGGCCCGAGTGCGTCGGAGGAGCGCGAGGGTCCGCTAGCCGCCGAGCACAAGATGCTGGCCAGCGCGAAAAAGCTGGCCCTCTTCGCTGCCGGCGCGGCATCGCAGAAATACGGTCAGGGCCTGGCGGAACAACAGGAGATTATGGGCGCCCTGGCCGATTGCATCATGGAAGTGTACGCCTTGGAAAGCTGCCTGCTGCGCGCCGGGAAGTTGCTGGCGACAAGAGGCGCTGCCGCCGGCAAACAGG
>Ga0224557_1003245_pt1 | contig 12888 bp, 13 predicted proteins | sample 714S31014metaG_FD_180677 | JGI IMG/M metagenome (GOLD analysis project Ga0224557, IMG submission 180677) | Peat soil microbial communities from Stordalen Mire, Sweden - 717 S3 10-14 | ecosystem: Environmental > Terrestrial > Soil > Wetlands > Peat | place: Sweden: Norrbotten County, Stordalen... | reverse complement strand
GACCAAGAAGTGGAACAGTTCAAGAAAATGGAAAGCCTCGGCATGGCGGTGACTCGCCCGGACCTGGCGCCGTTCCGGGCCAAGATGGAGCCGGCGTATAAGCGTGTGGCCGCCTTTGCCGGCGAGGAGAACGTGAAAAAGTTCAGGGAGATGGTGGAGAAGACGCGCAAGGGCTGATTGACAGCGATCGGCTTGGAGACGGCCGGGTGCTCAGGGATGAAGCTGCCGCCCGCAGAGAGTGCACCCCGGCCGTTTCTGATGCGCCGCCCAACGCATCACGGACAGCAGGAGGCCATGAAGCCACGCTCGTTGGGTGATGTTATCGGTGATGTGGTGCTCGCTATCGCCTGAGCTGGCCCTCTCCGAAACAGCCGGCCGCAATAGTAAACGCGGCCCTTTGCCCGGACGATGGCCAGGGTCGAGAGATCTTCCCGGACAGGTGTGGCACTGCTGCTCCGCCTGCGAAAGCTTATGGCACGATCACGATCTTGCCCTTGGCTCGCCTTTCCATCAGCTCCATCAATGCGTCCGTCGCGCGATCGAGAGGATACGTAACGGTAACCGTTGGCCTCAGCTTGCCGGCGGCGTAGAGACTGACCAGTTCGTTGAGATGAGCTCTGGTCCGAAGCAGGTCGCGCGGCAGAAAACCTCCCCAACTCACGCCGACGATCGCGCACCCCTTGAGCAATGTCAGGTTGAGGGCGATTCGCGGGATCTCTCCGGCGGCGAAGCCAACGACCAGAAACCGTCCATCCCATGCCATGGCACGCAATGCCGGCTCCGAATAAGGGCCGCCCACCGGATCGCAGATCACATCTACGCCGCGATCCGACGTCAGCTCACGCAAACGCTCTCGCAAGTTCTCCGTGGAGTAGTTGATGGTTTCATCCGCGCCGTGCTCTCGGCAAAGATCGAGTTTGTCCTCCGACGATGCAGCAGCAATAACCCGCGCCCCGAGTGCCTTACCGATCTCGATGGCAGCGATTCCCACCCCGCCCGCTGCGCCGAGCACAAGCAGGGTTTCCCCATTCGCCAATCGGCCGCGATCTTTCAGCGCGTAAAGCGAGGTTCCGTAAGTCATCAAAAACGCGGATGCCTGAACGTAGTCCATGCCCTCCGGTATCGGAATTAGCCAGTCGACCCTCGCGATCGCCTCCTCGGCGAAGCCGCCCGCCCCCATGGTAGCTACAACGCGGTCGCCCACATTGAAGCCGGAAACGTCCGCTCCCTTTCGCAGGATAGTACCCGCCACTTCCCTTCCCGGGGAAAAGGGGAAGGCCGGCTTGGCCTGATACTTGCCCTGGATGGTCAGAATGTCCGGAAAGTTCACGCCGCATGCTCGAACGCGAATAACAACCTCTTTCGGTCCAGGTTCAAGCGAAGGCACATCTTCCAGAACCAGCGAGGCGGGCGTACCAAAGGCTTTGCAGAGAACCGCTCTCATGTCAGTTTCCTGTCCGGCGAAGATTGCCGGAAGCATCTCCCGGAAACATCTTCCGGAAGCATTTCAATGTACCGAAATAAGTTAAGCCAGGTCAACCGAAGTCACTCGCTGATGCCAGAACCATCGGCTGCCATCCTGCAACTGCCAACGTATTCGGGATGGTGGTGGGTCACGATCGCGCGATTTACCACCGCAGCTACTCTGGTCACGAAACCGGGTGAGGCCAAGCAGCAATTGCAGCCGCTCCCGTAAATATGGAACATCCCGGGGATCATGCCGTTTTCCGGTTGCTTCCCTCTAATGTTCCCAGGATCAAAATAATCTCCGTGAACCATCAAGTTCTTCAGGGGAAGGATTGTGTACTAGCTTGACAACATTTATTGCCCGCAATAACATCGATTTGCGGTTTCGACAAGTCCCACCCAATCCGGATCATTCAGCGGAAATCCATCCGTGTAGGTTTGGTCCTCATACTTGATACTTGTTGAGACCGAAGCGGCTTCGGCCGGAGTAGTAGCACGGAGGAATTAGCAAGTGTCTCGTCTAAAGGGAACCGTTAAATGGTTCAACAACGCTAAGGGGTTCGGCTTTATCGGCCGCGATGATGGACCCGATGTTTTCGTTCACTACACTGCCATCGCCTCGGAGGGATACAAGAGCCTTCAGGAAGGTGATGCGGTTGAATTTGAGATCGTCGAGGGCCAGAAAGGGCCCCAGGCCGGCAACGTCACCAAAGACGCCTGACTTCGAATCAGCCGGCGTTATCGCGAAACCCAGCCTGGAGTGGCCGGGTTTCCTTTTTTTTGCAGGATCCGCCCGCAAGGTATGATTGCGCGTTGCTAGAATTCAGAGGTGGAGCGGCGCGTGGATAACAAGGGCATCGCCAATATCCTGATCGAGACCGCCGATCTGATGGAGATCGCGGGCGAAGATTCGTTTCGCATACGTTCCTACCGCAATGCCGCCGAAGCCATTGAAGCTTTGCCGCGGCAGGTCACCGAGCTAATCGACGATCCCAAGCAACTGCTGGCAGTTCCCGGCATCGGCAAGGGCATGGCCGCGAACCTGCGGGAGATCTTGCAGGAAGGCGAGCTGAAGCTGCACGCACAGCTGCTTGAAAAATACCGTCCGTCGATGCTGGAGTTGCTGAAGATCCAGGGACTCGGTCCAAAAACCGTCAACCTGATCTGGTTGAATTTTCAGGTTTCCGACGTGACCGGGGTGGAGCAGCTGGCGCGCGAAGGCAAGCTGCGCGGCCTGCCGCGCATGAGCCAGAAGACCGAGCAAAAAATTCTCAAGGCGATTACAACCTATCGCGGCATTTCAGGCCGTTTCCATCTCGATGAAGCCGACCGCACGGCAGACAAGTTGATGGCGCACATCGGCCAGATGCCCGGAGTGGAGACGATGACTCCGGCCGGCTCGCTGCGTCGCGGACGCGAAACCGTGGGCGACCTCGACTTGCTCATCACCGGGCGCTGCTGCGCCGAGCCGGCGGAGCGCGACGCGCTCATCGACCGCATCTTGCAGTTCCCCGGCATTGCCGATGTGCTGGCGCGCGGCGAGAACAAGGTCAGCGTCAAACTTCGTAGCGGCATGCAAATCGACGTGCGCATTCTTCCGCCGGAATCGTTCGGCGCCGCCTTGCAATATTTCACCGGCTCCAAGGCGCACAACGTGGCTCTGCGTCAGCGCGCGCTGAAGCACGGATTCACGCTCAACGAGTACGGCTTGTTCACCCTCGAAGACAACCAACTGGCGGCCAGCGCCACGGAAGAGGAAATCTACGGCAAACTCGGCCTCGATTGGATTCCACCCGAGTTGCGCGAGAACTCCGGTGAGCTGGAGGCAGCCGAAAAGCACGCTTTGCCGCAACTGGTCCGCCTCGAAGACATTCGCGGCGAAGTTCACATGCACACGGTCGAAACCGACGGCCGTTGCACCATCGAAGAAATGGCGCTGGCCGCCCGCGAACGCGGCTACCAGTACATCGCCATCACCGAGCACTCCAAAAATCTGGCGTTCGCCAACGGTCTCGACGAGAAGCGGACCCTGGAGCACGCCCAAAGGCTTCGCCGCGCCAACCAGCAGATCGAGGGGATCACCATCCTGGCGGGCATAGAGGTCGACATCCTGGCGGATGGCGCACTCGACTTGGACGACTCCGCTCTGGCGCAACTGGATGTCGTGATCGCCAGCGTACACTCGGCGTTCAACCAGGAGCCGGCGCAGATGACCGAGCGTCTGCTGCGCGCCGTCGAAAATCGTTACGTCAGCGCCATCGGTCATCCCACCGGCCGTCTGCTGCTGCGTCGCGAGGCTTATCATTTCGATCTCGACGCGGTGCTCGAAGCGGCCGCCGCGCACAACGTGGCGATGGAGTTGAACGCCTATCCCGACCGGCTCGATCTTTGTGATGTGCATCTGCGCCTGGCGCGCCAACGCGGAGTCAAGATACTCATCAACACCGACGCGCATCACACCTCGCATTTCGAAAAGCTCAAGTATGGCGTTCTGCAGGCGCGCCGGGCCTGGCTGACTGCTGCCGACGTGCTCAATACCTTGCCCGTCGACCAGCTGCTGGCCGCCATCAAGCGGGAGTAAGTCGGATGGGCAACCGCCGGTTAAGCGCTTCCGATCAAAATGCCGGTCAAAAATACCAGCACTCCGCCGAGCACAACCTGCATCGTGGCGGAAAGCCACGGGGTGTCCATGTAGCGGGCGCGAATCCACGAGATGACGGCCAGCTCGAACGCCACCACGATGACGGCAACCGTCATGGCCACTCCAAAGGAGTGGATCAAAAAGGGCAGCGTATGTCCGATGCCGCCGGCCGTCGTCATCAGTCCGCAGACCAATCCGCGCATCCAGGGATGGCCGCGGCCGGTGAGGCTGCCATCGTCGGAGAGCGCCTCGGCAAAGCCCATGCTGATGCCGGCGCCGATCGAGGCGGCCAGGCCCACGAGGAAAGCGTCCCATGAACTCCTGGTGGCGAAGGCGGCGGCGAAGACCGGGGCAAGGGTGGAAACCGAGCCGTCCATGAGGCCCGCCAGACCGGGCTGCACGATCTGAAGCACGAAAAGCCTGCGGTTGACCTCGTCTTCTTCGCGCCGGATATCGGGCTGGAGCTTTTCCTTCCCCAACTCGTCGGCGCGCAACATGTGCGACCGTTCCTCTTCCGCCAGATCGCCCAGCAGCTGGCGCAGACTGGCGTCCGCCGTAACCGCCGCCGCCTTTTCGTAAAAACGGCGGACCTCCATCTCCATGGCGCTCGCCTGTTTGCGCACCACCTCGAGTCCAAGCGGCTTGTAAAGCCACACCGGGCGGCGCTTGACGAACCCTCTTACGTCGTCGCGGCGGATCAGGGGAATGTGTTCGCCGAACTTCCGCTTGTAAAGTTCGAAGAGGCGATGCCGGTGGCCCGTCTCCTCCTGGCGCATGCCTTCGAACACCTGGGCCGAAGCGGGATAATTCTCCCGCAGTCCTTCGGCAAAATCGGCGTAGATACGCGCGTCTTCTTCTTCCAGCTCGATGGCAAGCGCTAGAACTTCCCGCTCCGAGAGGCTTTCAAAGTTTCTCATCGATTCCCCTGTTCGGCGTCCGACGGCTATTCGTAGACAGTATAGAATTTGCCCGCGGCAGCAACCAACGCAGTGTCTCAATCCGTTGGAGAGCTTTCGAAACTACTCACCGCGCAGCCAATCGCGGAGGTTAAGTTGCAGGTGTCCGCCGAAATCGCGATGACTGTTGCGCTCGATGGTGAAGGCGACGTCCAGCAACTGGCCCGCCTCGAACGGATTCGCTTCGAACCGGCCGGCCATTCCCCAGCCGAGGGCCTCGATGCCGCGAGCCAGGCCGGAGCTGTTGTCCACTCCGCGCGCCAGCTTCAGTTTTAGGTGCTTGCCTTTCAGAATTAGCGCCGGCGCCAGCGAGCGCGCCTGGCGCGCGATGAAGACCGGCTGCGGATTCCCCGCGCCAAATGGCTCCAGGCGGCGGAGCGCATCCCAGAGTGGCGGCCCGATCTCGTGCAAGGGAAGTTCCAGATCGTATTCGAGCGCCGGCACCAGGTCCTCGGGCCGAAGACGTTGCTCGGCGAAGCGGTGCAGCCGCCGGCGCAACTCGGGCACGTGTTCGGCGCGCATCGAAAAACCAACCGCATGGGCGTGGCCGCCAAAGCGTGTGAACAGTTCGGAGCAGTCTTCCAGCGCTTCCAGCAGATGAAAGCCGGAAATAGAACGTCCCGAACCATGCGCCTCTTCTCCGTCGCGCGAAATCACCACTGCCGGACGCTGATAGCGATCCACCAGCCGCGAGGCACAGATGCCGATCACTCCGCGATGCCAGCCTTCACCGTCCAGCACCAGGCAGAGAGCGTCGGCGAACTCGGGCGACTCTTCCAGTTGCGACGCTATGGCTTCCAGAATGCGCGCCTCTTCCTGTTGCCGATCGCCGTTCAAGCGGTCCAGGTTCTTGGCAATTTCAAGCGCGCGGGCGGGGATTTTCTCCGCGAACAGGTCAACCACGTTGCGCGCGACATCCATTCTTCCCGCCGCATTCATGCGCGGAGCGATGCGGAATGCGACGTCGGTCGCGGTGAGCGGACAGCCTGCTTCGATGTTGGCAACCTCGAGCAACGCCCGCAGACCGGGATTCACCGGACGGCGCAACTCATGCAGCCCGAGGCTGGCAAAGATGCGGTTTTCACCGATGAGCGGCACCGCATCGGCGATGGTCGCAATGGCAACCACCTTGAGAAACGAAGGCACCAGGCGCAAGCGTCCGTTTTTCTCCAGCAGGGCTTGCGCCAACTTGAAAGCCACTCCGGCTCCGCATAAACCCTTGTCCGGATACCTGCAGTCCGCCCGGTTCGGGTTCAGCACCGCGAGCGCCTTCGGCAGGCCCTTGCCCACTTGCGGCAGGTGATGGTCGGTGACGATGAGGTCGACCTTCAACCTGCGGGCGGTCTCGGCGGCGGCAAAGGCCCGCATTCCGGTATCGACGCTGATGATGAGACGGATTCCCTCGGCGGCGGCCCGCTCAATGACCTCGTCTCGCAGGTCGTAGCCCTCCAGCAAGCGATGCGGCACGTGAAACTCGCACTGGCCGCCGCACAGCTCAATGGCCGTCTTGAGGATCACGGTGGCCATGGTGCCATCCACATCGTAGTCGCCATAGACGAGCACGCGTTCGCCGCGCGCGATGGCCAGCAAAACACGCTCGACCGCCGTCCGCATGTCGAGCATGAGATAAGGCGAGTGCAGGTCCGCCAAGGACGGGTTCAGAAAACGGCTGGCTTGCCCGGCATCGCCAATCCCTCTCTGCGCAAGCAGAGTCGCAACCGCGGTCGGTAGTTGCAAAGCTTGCGCCAACTCGCGGGCGCGCGCATCGACGCCGGCTGGCGCCGGTTGGGGCAAGTCTGCGAAGTGTGGGAGCAAAGGCGCGTCCGCGCCGGCGGCATGCACCAAGACGCCGCCGGGTGCGGAATCTCCCTGCACGGGTGCGGGGCAAGCCGGCGGTCGGAGAATCCAGCGCAAGCTCAGCGCTCGTCGTCCGAGTCGGACTCATCGATGGTGATGCCGCCGAAATCCTCCGCCAGGTCGAGCAGCCTCTGGTAACGATCATGCCACTCGCAGGAGATCTCGAACAGGAACATGACACCCTGGTGCGGAAAAGCCAGTTGGATAGAACCGATCTTGCCGAGGTAGGTGCGCAACCAGCGTGCTTCTTCAACGTCCTCGTCGTTGGAGTAATTGGCGTGTTCGAGCCGGCGGATGAGATAGTCGATGTCGGCTCGCTCCAGCGCCACGTCATTCATGACCAGAAATGGCGCGCCGCATGCCTTCGCCAGTTCGACAAAATCCTTCCAGCTTTCAGGATTCTCATCGCTGTCCCAAACGACGCTGTTCAACTCGTCGGGAACGTAACCACGAAAGCGGCGCATGCCGTGGCCTTCGGTGAAGGCGGTCATGTCGTCTTTCAGCGCACTGAGATCATCGAGCATAGAGCTTGTCTGCTGTTTTACCAGAAACCCGCCTGCTTTGCACGTCTCCGCCAGCCGTTCACCGAGGCCAGCGGGGCCGGCGCAACTTTCGCTCGGTGCCATGTGCTAAGATGTTCTTTTTTCAAAGATATTTTTTCAGCCGCGGCGCTTGCTAACGACATGCTTCTTTCCCGAGAATACGTTAAATACCTGGCTCGTCAAATCGTCAAACGCCTTATCGGCGGCCAATTGGTGGAAGCCAAGGACGTGAACGCCCTGACCGAGCGCATCGACAAGTCCCTTTTGGATGAACTGGCCGTCGAAGATCGCATCAACGAGGAGGTTCGCGCCATTCTGGAGGCGTACTCCGACGAAATGCGCCGAAGCGGTGCGAACTATCAGGAGATGTTCAAGAGAGTGAAGGGCGAGTTGGTGCGCAAATACAGGGCGGTGCTATGAGACTTAGCCACGACAAGGTAAGCCGGCTCACCAAGAGTGTCTTCGAATCGCTCAGAGAATTCGAGCAACTGATCTTCGTCGAGGACCCGCAGACCATCCGTCTGGAGATCCGCGCCGCCCTCGAACACCTGCTGAACGAGGAAGAAAGCCTCGATAAAGCCGCCCGGCAGAAGATTGAGTCGCAAAAGCGGACCATCGTCGAAGGCACTCAGGAGTGGGACATCCTTTACCGCAAGTATTATGCCGATGAAGTCAAAAAGCTCGGCATCAGCTAAGGGGCCGCTGTCGAAGCGGTTCAAAGCATGGCCGACTGGAATTCATTGAAGCTAGAGATCAGTCGGCAGGCGCGCCAAGCCGGTTTTGATCTCTGCGGAGTTGCACCGGCTGCTCATTTTGCCGAGCTCGAGTATTTCCCTCGCTGGATTGCCGCGGGCCGCCACGGCGAGATGAACTACCTGGCAGCCCGCACCGCGGACCAGCGACTGAAGCGCGAGAGCCTCGCCAATGTTGCGCCCTGGGCCCGCTCGGTGGTTGTCTGCGCCATCGACTACGACAGTCCGCACCCCTACTCCACCGAATGCCGCGACCCCTCACTCGGCTGGATTTCCCGCTATGCATGGGCCCAAGCCGACTATCACGACACGGTTCTCAAGCGCCTGCAAGCGCTGGAATCGTCGGTTACCGCACTGGCCGCGCATGCAAAATTGCCCGGCACGCCGCAGCCTTTGCGAAGCTGGTGCTACGTCGATACCGGACCGGTAGTGGAGCGCGTCCTGGCACGCTATGCCGGGATCGGGTGGGTGGGCAAGAACACCTGCGTGATCAATCAGCAGCTTGGGTCGTGGATTTTTCTCGGCGTTCTGCTGACCTCGCTCCCGCTGCCACCCGACCTGCCCGCGCCCGACCGCTGCGGCAGTTGCACCCGTTGCCTTGACGCCTGTCCCACCGGCGCACTGCCCCTCCCTTACCAGATGGACGCTTCCCGTTGCATCGCTTATCTCACCATCGAGAAACGCGGCAGCATCCCCACCGGCCTGCGCGCCGGAATCGGCCGCAATATCTTTGGCTGCGACATCTGCCAGGACGTATGTCCCTGGAACCGGCGCACCGTCCGCGCCAGCCGCCACGACGAGCAGGGCGAACCCTCGGCGGCGCCGGCCGCGGCGACGATTACGGAACTGGCCCGGCAAAAGCATTTCGTGAATCCGGAGCTGCGCCGCCTGGCAGCCATGAGCGAGGAAGAGTTTCGCTCCGCTTTCCGGCACTCGCCGGTCAAACGCGCCAAGTACCAGGGCCTGATGCGAAACGTCATCGTTGCCATGGGAAACAGCGGCGACCGGTCCTTCATCCCCGAGTTGGAAGCCTTTGCCGATTCCGGGAATCCGGTATTGAGCCAACACGCCCGCTGGTCGCTCGCCATCTTGCGCTCCGCCGAAAAGCCTGCTAAACAACACTTTGACCCATAATGCGCACAGCACTTGGGCAACCACCAGTTAGCACTTAAAGGGCCCGTGACAGCAAATCCTTCATCTTCCTCGATCAAAGAGAGCAAAGACCGGCGCTGGAAGCGCGTGCCGCTCGATGTACGAGTCAAGGCCATCATCCTGCAAGATGAGCGTAAGACCGTAGTCCACGGTCGCTCGATCCAGCTTTCCTTAGGCGGCATGGGCGTAACCATGACGCGCGAGATACCCAAGGGCACGGTCGCAACCCTTATCTTCAAACTGCCCGGCGATGAAGACGAGCGCACGTTCGAAGCCGAAGTGAGATATCGGAACGGCTTCCGCTGCGGCTTCGAATTCCTCAGGATTTCGGCGCAGACGCGGCAGCAATTGCTCCGCTTCTGTATGCAGGCGCTCTAGGGCCTGTGAACACTGATAGGACGAGCCCAGGCGAAGACGGCAGGCAAAAAATAAGCCCTCCCCGGGCAGAGGAGGGCGTGGAATCAAGCAGGCGCGGTTAGCCTTTGCTGACGTTCTGCGCCTGCAGACCCTTGGGGCCTTTCACACACTCGAACTCGACCGTTTCGCCTTCGTTCAGGGTGCGATAACCGGTCTCCTGGATGACTGAATAGTGCACGAAAACGTCTTCGCCAGTGCTACGCTGGATGAATCCATAACCTTTCGCGCCGTTGAACCACTTGACAGTACCCTTCTCTCTCACGGAAAACTCCTTTCCAACCGTTGACAGTTACTCCATACCGGCAACGGACTGCGGCCCATCACCGTTACGAATTATTTGCAAGTTGGCGCTTCTTCGAGCGCTTTTCACAAAAGAATATGGACTCCCGAGTTCGCCGCCAGCCGCGTCGCAGGGCGGTAAACTCCGGAGTCCATCTCTTCTGTTTCAAATCACTTCCCGGAAACATCAACCTACGTCCTATGCAGAGCTCGCATCTAGCAAGCTAGGCATCATGGCAGGAACTCCGGATTTTAGCAAACATTTTTCGTTGCGTAAGTTGTCGATGTTTCAAATCGGGAGCTGAAATCGGGGAATTGGCACTTCCGTAACCTGTCGGTCGGCTTTCACGAATCCTGGTGCTCTGGAGGGCAGGGTACTCTGCTACCATAAGATCAGGCCAGTTTCGCGAAAGGTATATCCCATAAGCAGTCGGGCGCACACGGAAGTCCCCGGATTGGGGTGACACTCACCCGGCGGTAATAGCTCCGGGATACCCCCACTCTGAAACCGCTCTAGTAAATATCGCCAATGCCTGAAAAATCTTCCATCGGGTTCGAGCCAGCGACACCGGCTGAAGCCATAGACGAGGCCGGCACTACGATTTCGTCCCCAGAAGCGGCTTCGCCTAGGGGCGCTCCGGCCTGGGTAAGGTACCGCCAGGGAATGTTCAAAGCATTGAAAATGCAGGCGATACCGACCCTTAAATATCTGGCAACCACGGAAGTGCATACCTACGCCTTCTCCGTCGCAGCCAATGCCATCCTGTCGTTTTTTCCGGCCGTGGTGCTGTTCTTAACCATCACCGGTAAAATCCTGCGCAACGCGGCTCTGTACGCCGCCGTGGTCAAGCTGGCCAAGGATTTCCTGCCCAGCAACCAGGACTTCATCGTCGGCAGCATGCAGCGGCTGGCATCTCACCACCACGTCCAGATCTTTTCCCTGGTCATGCTGCTCATCAGCTCGACCGGGGTGTTCGAACCGCTGGAAGTGGCGCTGAACAAGGTGTGGGGCATGAGCAAGAACCGCTCCTACCTGGGCAATCAGCTGGTTGCCCTGGGGCTGGCATTCGGTTGCGGAACGCTTTTTCTGATCTCGGCGGCGGCCAAGGCAAAGAGCGATGAGGCGATGGCGGCGCTGGTGGGGAACCATCCTTTTGTTCTCAAGGTCGCGACTTTTCTGATCGACTGGCCGATGCTGAAGCTGGTAGGGCTCGCCGCCGTCATCTCCATGTTCTTCCTGATCTATTGGGTTCTGCCGAACGGCAAAGTGCCGGCGCGCTCGGTGCTGCCGGCTGCCATAGTCATCGGCGCGTTGTTCGAGGTCTCAAAGTATGCCTACACCGCGCTGCTGCCGCTGGTTAATTTTCAGGATGTCTACGGGCCTTTCTATGTCTCTGTATCGCTGATCTTCTGGGCTTTCTGGATAGGGATGCTGCTGCTGGCCGGGGCGCACCTGTCGGCGGCGGAGCATTTGCCGCAACCGGAGGTAAAGCCTGCGCCCGCGCCGGCAACGGTGCAGGCCGCCTCTAGCACCGCTCGGATGGCGCGCCCTTGGAGGTAATAACGTAGCGGTGGTACCGGTTTCCGCAGCCGGCCAGGACCGCACCTCCCTGCTGCGGAATGCATCCAAAACTATGCCAGGATGTGCTACGGCTGGCGTGCCATGACTGCGTGCTGGGACCAAGGGCGTGCTATGAATTGCAAGCGTCGGAAGCGTTTGATCGCGGTAATACTCCCCTTCATCTTCATCGCTATCGCTATCGCTGTCGTTGCCATACTCCCGTTTGCCGCCGCGGCCGACGAGCGCGGCGAAGGGCCGCTCGTTCCCGACCAGCCGAAGCAGATTACGGTCGAGGAAATCATTCGCAAATTCGCCGCCAAGGAGAAGCAGTTCAAGGAAGCGCGTGAACAGTACACCTGGCGGCAAAGCATAAAAGTGCAAACCCTGGACGGCGGCGTGGTCGATGGCGAATTCCAGTCGGTCTCTGACGTTCTTTTCGACGATCGCGGGCGCCGCATCGAGAACGTGGTCTACGCTCCGGAAAGCACCTTGCAACGCATCAGCATGACCCGCGAAGACTTCGAAGACATTGAAAAGCGCATGCCGTTCGTCCTTACCAGCGACGAAATTCCGCAATACGAGATCAAGTATCTTGGCCAGCAGAAGGAAGACGAGCTGAACACCTACGTCTTCGAGATCCACCCCAAGCAGATAGAGCACAACCAGCGCTACTTCGAGGGACGCATCTGGGTCGACGACGGCGATTTCCAGATCGTCAAGACCTATGGCAAGAACGTTCCCGACGTGGTGAAGAAAAGAGGAAATGAAAACCTGTTCCCGAAGTTCACCACCTGGCGGGAACAGGTCGACGGGCGCTATTGGTTCCCGACCTTTACCCGCGTCGACGATACTCTGCACTTCAAGATGGGCGACATTCACGTCCGGCAGATCGTCAAGTACGCCAATTACAAGCGCTTCGGCTCACAATCGCGAATCACCTACGAAGGCCGGGAGCTGCCGCCGGGCGAGCCGAAAACCCCCGAGAAGGCACCGCAGGGCCAATCGCAGAAGCCTTAGAGCAGAAGCGCAGATTCACCTGAAGATGCAGCGATTGCAGCCCGGCCCGCGACGCCTGCGCCTTGGGCTTCTGGACACACATCTGGACACACCCAAGACGGAAGAAATGTAAAGATTTCCCGCTCGGAACGTTGGGCCGGGGTATCGTCGTGGATTCGTCCCTGCCTTCGGATGCTTTTCGCCTGCCCTCCCGGCAGGTTTTTTGGCATAATCAGCCCGAGGGCTCATTTGAGGCGAAGGGCGCGGC
>Ga0224557_1003244_pt1 | contig 12891 bp, 18 predicted proteins | sample 714S31014metaG_FD_180677 | JGI IMG/M metagenome (GOLD analysis project Ga0224557, IMG submission 180677) | Peat soil microbial communities from Stordalen Mire, Sweden - 717 S3 10-14 | ecosystem: Environmental > Terrestrial > Soil > Wetlands > Peat | place: Sweden: Norrbotten County, Stordalen... | reverse complement strand
TTGATAACGAGGCCACTATCACAAGCACGGTGATAATTAACAACTTTTTTATCATATACGTCGCTCTTTCCTTAGCTCCTAACTCCTTATTTCTTTTTTGATCCGGAGCTATCTCCTGTCGCGAACTATTTTCTCCATGTCCTGTCCCGACTTTTCCAAGTCGGCAAGCGTCATCACAGGCGTCATAGAAAGATCAGCCCCCCAATCGAGCCACGGCGGCTCGGTCACTAAGGCCATTTTGTCAATGCTCGGCATATCCAGCACGAAATATATTGTCCGCTGTCCGTCAGAGGGTGTAAAGTACACCGCCTCTGGCTTCACATCGTTGACATACTTCATTAGCTGTTTGAATAACGTTCCACTCTTTATCAGTGGGTTGGCGATTTCGCCGGGTATTGTACATTTAACCATAAAACGCATGTTGTAACCTCATATCAGGTTTACAGTGCGCACCGATAAACCTTCGTAGCGGAAAACTCGGGGGAGCTCACTTATGCCCGATGATGGGGTATGAAGCTGCCGGCTGGTCGTTAATGAGTTGGCAACGTTGGCGGAGGTTGTCGAAGATAGCACGGCGCGTTCCTCTTGACAATTGCACGGCGCGTTCCTCTTGACAATTCGAAAGTGCGCCGTCGATATGCATATCTCGCCTCTGAAAGCTCACTAAGTCTTTCTTTTTTCGATTTGCTTTGATTTTTAAACCGCTACAAAAGCGTTATGATATCAGCTGCATTTCACGTCAAATAGGGGCCTGCAGGCAATGTGCATTTTGCGAGGGGCACGAATATGAAAAAGGGGACGTCTCTCTGCAAATTCTTTCCAGCGGTTATTGCATTTACGTTCAGTTTCAATAGTTGTTTTAGTCGATGTTGCTCTGCAACGTCAAAGCTGTGGATTTAGATATCTTCGGACACCTTTTCTTTTATAAACCTATAGAGCCCGTCAAGGTGAATAATCGCTTTGCTCCGGTCGGTAGGAGCTTCTTCGAAGTCTTGGAGGAATACCACATCGTCGTTCTCTGTGATAGCAACCACTGGATTGAGGTTATTATGGAACTTCGCTGCTCCTTTCATCTTTAGCCATTCAGTGAGATCGGCGATAACTTCACCCCCAAACTCGTCGCGTACGGTATTGTAATCGGAACCACGTAGCAGCTTCTTTAGCTCCCACATTCTAACCTTAAACCAATCTATTGCTTCTGTCATAGCTGTCGAACCACCCTTATGTTTTGAATCTCGGTTTCAATCCTTGTTTTTGTGGATGTTGCTCTGCAACCCCTCCAAAAAATACCCCTTTTGCGTCATAATCCTTGTCATGTTGTTTCTCCAGAAGAGCTGCCGTACTGATATGACGCGTTCTTCTGCGCCTAAGGACATTGCCTGCCTGAGGCAATCACCCGCGCATACAAAATCGTCTCGGGGTGATGGGGGCTGCCCGGTACGGAGTCATCAAAGCTGATATCGTATGTCAGCATCAACAAAATGACTGTCGCTGCTGCTGGATGTTTTCGTGGCACTGTTCGCTTGGGGGTAGCGCTGCTTATTTCGTCCCGTGCTTGTTGCCTCGTTTTCTTTCCAGCCATAGGTTGCGCGTCTCTGCATCAAAAGTCATGCTCCTATAACCCAAACTCGCCAGCTGTTGATCTAATTGCTCAACCCTTTCCCGCGCTTTTGCTTCGTCGTCAGGTGTCATGCAACCAAACGCCACCCACCCGTCTTCAACGCCTGCTTTTAACCAGTCAAGGATAAAACGCGCCAGTTCGTTTGGTCGTCGTTCAGTGTAAAACTCTATTGTGCAAAAAATTGAGTCATGATAGGGCCGATGGTCAGCAACCCCGAAAGTACCGAAAGGAGTGAGTAGTATATTGTTATCGCCGAGGAAAAGGGCCCAATCCTTTACCCTGTGCTCTTTAGCGGGAGTGGGGCCAGCCAGATTCATAACGTCGGCGTCGCTGAAGTAGTTAATAACGGTTCCTAGGAATTGAATGGCCCGAAAACCTTCGACAAACCCCCCTTCAGTTAGCCCATCTACGGTGAAGCAGGCGCGCCAATTTTTCTTTCTGTTTTCCCCAAACACAGTTTCTTGGCGCGCATAGGTAACGGGCCGCAAGAGACTCATCACGACAATGAGCAGATCTTCTTCGTTTAGGCGGTTTTTGTCGACGAATCTACCGTGCGCATCATCTTGTAGGTCGGCGGGTACGTCGGCGCCGCACGGTTTGCAGTCGATTGTCAGCAGCGCTGATTGCATCGGCATTCCGAAAGTTTTATCCATGGTCTTTTCTCCCGGTCACACACATTCACCTTTGCTTCCCAAATGCGGTCGAGTGCAAGGCAAGCACGGACGATCGCAAAGATGCGCCACGCACGCATAACCGTTATGATTCGCGATGGCAGTGTTTCAAATATTGGCTGTGCAGCACTCTAAAAGAAGAAGAACCCGCCAAGAAAGAGGGGGCACCAGTTACACGGCTGTAGCGAAGCTAGTGGAAAATAGAAGGATCTAACGGACGTCAAATCGTTCGAACGTAGCCATTCTTTGACCATTTGAACACCACGCACGGTTTCTACGGTCACATTTCAACCGAAGCCTTTATATTATGTTCTGAACGTTCTTAGGTGCCTAGTGTCTAAGCTCTCGCGAGAAAGTTATGCGCGCAAACAAGATCGTGCCATTTTCTGTAGTCATATTCCTGATAAGCGCCTCAGTTGCAGATACAGCTTCTTTCGCACGAGATACCCATGAACAAGTTAGTCCCTCATAGAAAAACGGGCGTCCGCACGCACAGTCGGAGTCGGCCTGGTGGAAAATGCGTCACTCTTTTAGTTCTGGCTACGGTTTTGCTCTCTCTCACAGCGGCGACGGTAAATGCCGCAAGTCCAGCGGCAAGCGCAACTAACGCGAGCCCTACGGTAGGGGCCGCGAAGCATCCTATAGGGTACGCTATTGCGGGTCCGCCGTCGATGATAGACTCTGGCTCACTTGCCTATTTTAAGGCACACGGGTTCTCCACTGTGGAGCTTATAGTTCCAGATAGCGGAACATACCAGACCGAGCTCAATACGATCAAAGCGCTTGGCATGCAGCCGGTTATTGATGTTGAAGCGGTCATTTGGAGCGGAGGACGGCTTCAGAGCACCCCGATAACCAGTTTCGGTCCCTATTTTCAATCACTTAAGAACGCCGGGTGGGAATATGTTGCCTCCGAGGGGGGCAGACCGGGCGATCTTACTTACATGCAGCAGTTTTTCAAGGGATACGTAAACTACAATTGCGACCAGTGCGGCCTTTGGCTCAACGTGTACAAAAACCCATTCACGGTCATGAACAGCTGGGAGAGCTACTATCCTCCGGAGTGGTCGTCCATCCAACAGGGAGCAAAACAGGCCGCCGCCGCTGGCATCCAGAACGGCATCATGGCAGGGCTGTGGGCCAACAGCGGGGGCGACAACCCGATTCTCGCCAACACCCTGGGCGGCGGCTCGCCTAGTTACAAGTCAATGCTCGACTGGTCCTACGCAAATGGGATCGGCTTCACGCAATTTTGCGTATGGTGTAGCCTTGATCCCCACGTGCTCAGCGACTATGAGCACCTAGGATTCCCACAGATAGTCGCAAATCTACAGGTTGAGTATCCACCAACTAGTTCAGCACAAACGTCATCTAGACTTCCCGCCACGCTCACCCTCACCCCCTCCACCACCACCGCCAGTGTCAATCAGCGGGTCACCTTCACCGCCACGCTCTCGTGGTGGAACCCCGCAACCGGCAAATGGGTTGCCACGAGCGGAAAGCCGATACAGATCTGGCACACGCTGAACGGCGTGCGCTACAACGCTGTGACGAAAACGACGAACGCGAGCGGCAAGGTCACGTTTACACAGAAGTGGACATCAGCTGGCAAAAAGCTCTACTACGCCACCTTCGCCGGTGACACGTGGTACAAGGCATCGACGAGCGCAGCCCTGACGATCACCGTTAATTAGCCCAGACACGCGAGCGAGGGCGTTGATAGTGCACAGAGCACGAGCCGACTGCAAAAGATCAACGCCTCTGGTTGCTGTTCGCTCACTGAGAGGGAGCCGCACCAAGCACTGTGGTTTTTTGGAGAATCTCGCTATAAGCAGTCGGGGCTGTCATTAGTTTCTCCGGACATAGGTGACGAATGTAACGGGCGAATCAAATTAGCCGTCAATGATGGATTGCCGTAGGTGCGTCAAATTCGTCGGCTGTAAGCTGCGAGGCGATGATGAGCGCATCTCGTATTGAGAATATTATCGCCGTCCGGCCGCGTGACAGATTGACGGTTCTGCATTACCGGCCGTGCCTAAGCGTTATTCGCCGGTCGGCGATGAGCGATGAATGATGAAGGTGTGCTGAATAGAGAGCGCAACTGCTCGTTTTCTTGTAAACAACCAACGGTGTTGCTCTGCAACATCGGTTCATTTATTCACTCATTCTCAATACCTTCAAGGACTTCTTCTACGATCTCTCGCACCCGTCTATTGGTCATCGCAGCAGAACGTGCCAGCGTCGTTTCAGGGAACGAAACGTCTGTACAAAGTTGATCTAGATCTTCCTTCTCATGGTCGAGTAATTCAAGAACCTCTACTAACCTCTCTTTCATTTATTCACCTTCCATAATCGGCAGTGCTTATAGCAGTCAGCTGTTATTTCTTTGATTTTGTCATAGTCTTATTGCGTTGCCTTTTTTAAACCAGGGCGCATTGCCTACGACTTTTGTATCGATCATCGGCATTTAATCCTTCGTTGACGAGATGTAGGTACCTGTGTCTCACAAGTTCAAGAGCCGCACATTCCAAAGTCTTTTACTAATCGTAGAATGTGCGCCTTGTCTTCTTCAGGTTTCAATCGTTGCTTTAGTGGATGTTGCTCAGCAACCCTTCCCGAAAGTACTCCTCTAGCGTAATCACCCTTGTCGTGTTGCTTCTCCTGAAGAGACACTGTACTGATATCGTTTCTAGTCGACCCCTCGTAATTAGGCTGCCGGTGCGCTAGGCGAAAGCATATAATGGGGCGCACGCGTGAGGACGTTTCTGTTTGCAAATGATCGATTTGAGAAATGACTAAAGCCGCCACGAGCACGCTAAGGTAGTTTTGATAACTCCCTAACTTCTTAATATATCTTATTTTTCGCGCTTCGGACGACCGAAAACAAGCGCAATCTCTCGTGCCCAACGAAGTAGCTAAAAGATCCCTAAGACGGCAAGTGAGCTACCAGTGTTCCCAATTCAAAGAAGAATTATAAATATGCCCGCGCGGTTGTACTGCGCGACCAACATGGGACTATTTGACAGGTTCAAGTCGAGCACTGCACCAACGCAGAAAGGACTGACAGCGAAGGAATTGTGTGACAAAGGAGATGCACTTGCAAAGTTAGGGTGCCACGAAGAGGCCCTTCAGTGCTTCGACAAGGCGCTTGCGATAGACCCGCGGTATGCTAAGGCGTGAGCTCTGAAAGGAGCCACTCTTGGCATGTTAGATCGCCACGAAGAGGCCCTTCAGTGTTTCGACAAGGCGCTCGCGATAGACCCGAAGACCAACCGCACAACAAGGGAAACCGGTGGCACGTGAGAAGATTCGTAAAACCACACCCAAGAAGGCAGTGAGGAAAAGAAACAACGAGCTGCTAGCTAAGGAACGAGCGAAAAGAACACGCTATCCTGAAAGGCCCACCCAACAAATGTGCAAGACCCCCTTTGTATCACGCTCTTTTGTGGCCTTCCGGGAAGAAGGCATAGGGGGAATCTGCCCTTCACTCATTGATCCGGACACGGCAAGTGAATCGGCTTAAAAAAAGGAATGTGAACGGGGAGCTATGGAGAGGATACTTCGTTCGCCCTCTTCGCAGCTTTCCAGGCTGCTCGGAATCTTATTAAGATCCTGTACAGCGTCAAAAAGCATAGGCCAAGAAGTACGACAGCGACTATGATTCCTCCAACAGGCCCTAGCACTGCAAACATAGCGGCAATGATAAGCACAGCGACTACAAGCAGCCAGAAGCCGAGGACTAAAAATAGCCCCAGAAACAGCCCCTGAACAAAAGACTCCCTTATTTTATCACCTCGGTTTCAAATGCCAGCACTCCGTTTTATGACGTGCCGCTTGCGTTATCGTCGCATAGGGGATGCCCACTGTGTCGTACTAGGCCAATGTTCGGTGTTGGTGGTAGTTCCCCCCGACATAGTCTGTTAGCACGCGCGGCGTTGTCGCTGCGGCTAACAGGTCTTGAGTAATTTTTGAGCATTTTGCATTAAACTTCTCGTTCCTCGTTCTAAACGAACTTAGGTTTCGACGATCCAAAACTTAGAGCGTGTTTGTAGGTGCACAGTAACAGTATTGTTCGCTTTCACTGCCAATCTACGCTTCTTAGAGCGTTGGCCCATGCCTTCCCTTTTTTCAAGGCAAACGAAATGCACGCTCATTTGCTCTTCTTCTCTATTAGGGGGTTTTCATTGAGACGTCGTGTTGGACGACGTCCCCATCAGATATCCGCCAAACCCTATGAGCCAAAGCACGATAGGATATACCGCCCATCGCTCTGCCCCTCCGACGCCGAGGAACGCGACGGCTGGAGTTACGTATGGACCTATGGCAAAAACCAACGCGGTGATCCCCAGAATCACCGAGAAATAGCGGAGGGGTGCCTTTTGTTGGTTGAAGGCCGCGATTGCGGCGAAGCCCCCGGCGATGAACGTGAGCCCTGACAACAGCCAGTGTATAATGCCGAAGGTCTCGTTGAAAATGCCGACCCCAACGGAGCCTATGCCGGCGAGGGCGATTAGCAACGGAAGTGCTGAGGGAAAAGCACGTTTATCAAGCGCGCGGTGAAGTGCGTACGCGCCTCCGATGATCAAGAGGCCTCCAACAACCAACGTTGCATCAAGAACGGCGCCGGCCGGCTGCATAATCGCGCCACTTGTGGCACCCCCCAAATCGCTTATATAGTTCTGCGAGACGCTATAGCCGGGATATGTCGCTTCCGCGGTAACGATTCCTAAGAGGATTAGCGTTCCTGCGATGAAGAAGAGCGCGCCAGCGACGTTCAGTCTGTTCATGCGCACATCAGGCAACTTGTGCGCACTTAGCTTTTTCTGAGGAGGTAAACGACAGATCTCGAGCCCGCGAGATTATTGCCTTCAGCACAAATTCAACCTTTGTTCATGCACATCATTATAAGTAAAGAAAATAAGAACGGCAAGCGCCTCGCTGAGACGCGGAGGTTAGTTGATTTTGACGTCTTTCTGATCTGCGCGCTTTTTGAGAAACGTGTATCATGGTGCTATCGCCTCGGAAGCCGGGCACCATACGTTTGGCGCTTTCAAAACAGGCGCTTAAGACGACTCGCTTTGCGTTCTCGGGCTCAGTTATGTTTAGAGCGCAGGCATAGGGCGCACGCCACTCACGCTATTTTGGCGATGCCTCCAAGAGGGACAATGGTCACTGTTTTTCCCAAATACGAGACAAACGAACCATCTCGTTTATCTCTTCTTGTCCTCTCCTGGGGAAACTAAGCCCCAGGTGCCAGGGGAACACGAGGGTGAACCACTTGTTCAGTCTGTTTACGTAATTTTCCCAGCTCCAGATGAGATCCGCAAACTCCTCCTTCGTCTCAACAGTATCTAAGGAGTCCACAATGTTATTACAGAGTTCGAGAAGCTTGGGCAAATTCAACCATGGAGCCGGGCATTTAGGGGGGTCGGTATCACCTAAGAGCTTGGCCATGTGCACCGTCAAGTACTTCCACATTCTCTTGCAGTGCTCAAGAGTAAAGAGAGGATCTGCGATCGCGGATCGGATCGCAGGCTCGATTGTCCACCATCCCATTGCCTGAGTGTCCGAGACAAGGAACAGAAGGTTGCCCAACACCTGACCGTCTGTCCCGGCCCCACTTGGAAATATCCCGAGTCTGCTCATCTTGACCTCCTCAGGTTCATGCCACCATATTCGGTCTATTTCCTCCTCGATTTCGTTTTTCACCTCTCGCCAGTGTTTAGCCACAACTTACACATCCTTCCTCTTTAGAGTGATCGTCTGCAGGTGGTGCGTGATGAATTGGGCGTTCCATATCCTCCTCCCTGCCTCATAGAGCTCTCCTAGAGCATCTTTAGAGACCCTAGCCACCACCGGCCCTCTCGCCACTAAAGGTTCGGTCAGATCGGGTCCATAAGCAATCGCAATGTCGTGTCCTCCACTGTACACGATGGAGCCTGGCTTCAGTTGGCTGAGAAGAAGCCGTTTCTTTCCGAGGGGAGTGGCCTGCGAACCTATGGCAACAGGATGTTTCGGAGGCCGGCCACAACCATGGAAGTAGTCTCCTGTGGACAATGTGTGGTGGCATATCATCTTCATGGGTTGGCCTAAAAGGTCCCACAGCGTCTGGCACATTTCGGGTTCTTCTTGGATAAGGAGGGTTGCGGGGATTCCTGTCTTTCTCAATGGAAACTCGATCAGAATCATTTTGTCCATAGGATTTGTCTCCTTCTATCAAGATGGTCCAAAGTCCTTTATTACCCTAACCGGTGTCCCATGCCTTATTTTAAGATACGGTTCTTTCCCTGATGTACGCGAAAACACCGCTCCCTGAAATTGACTACATCGACTAACGCGCAGCGTGAGCGACTCAATTAGAAGCGCTAAAAACACCCAGTGTCGGAGCCTGTTTTGAACAATATATGCAACGTTGGATAGACGTAGAATTCAAATAGGTTTAGAGAACCATTTCAAACGGCTTAGTTACCGGCTTTTTGTTGTGTCAAAAAACTGAAAAAAGATATGTTGGTGTTGTGCGATGATTACGAAGGGGGAATGATCAATGGTAATTGGTTTCACAATGATGAACGTTAATCAGGGCGCAGAATACGACGTGTGGCAAGAACTAGTGAAGATTAGTGGCGTAACAAGAGCTGTGCATGTTTTTGGAGAGTTTGATTATGTCGCTATCGTCGAAGCGAACGACCTTTCTGAATTGAACCGCGTGGTTGATGACATAAAGCTTATTCAAGGGGTCACGACGACACGCACGTTTGTTGAACATCAGCTTCCATTTATGAAGTGAGGTGAATTCTAGCAAAAAAGATGTGCTCGGCCGGATTCGAACCGGCGACCTCCGCCGTGTGAAGACGGAGGATCCAGCGCTTTCTGCGGCGTTTTCTGTGGCTGATATGACCACGAGAAATGCGAGTGCCCCATCGTGCACAGTCTGCTAGATTCGCGTGGGCAGTCCTGCAAGCTTTGAAAACGTGTAAGGCAGCCGAATTGTAGGGTAGTTATAACCTGCTTAGCGTGATGGGGTGAGATCTTGCTGCGATGAATCTCCAACATCTCGTGTGTTGAAATCGACACACCGTCAGTTAAAGCGTCTGGGTAATGTTCAGCAGTTAGCATAGCACTGAATGAGGTCAATGTTTGACACTTAATCGTTGTTATTAGCCGCGCGCGACTAAGCAAGAAACAACCTGCATTTCTATAAATTATGTTCTGCAGCTAAAGAAACTGGAATTACCAGTTCTTCTTCATGGTTTCTGCCTTCAGTTCCTTTGGCATCAGCTCAATCGCGTACCGCAGCGCCGTCCGGGGCATCCGCCTCTTGTTTTTCATAACATAGGCAAAGACCTCGTCAGTGTGCTTTCGGCTTGCCTCCTTCAGTAACCATCCGTACCCTTTCTGCACCATATCGTCTGTATCGGTTAGCAGCAGGTCAGCAATTTCAATGGACTCTTTTAAGAACTTCCCGTGTTTTGCAGGGACAATGAGAGAAACGGCTGATGCCCGGCGCATCCACCGGTTTTTCGACTGAGTCCAGCGTTTTAGCTCATCGGTATATTCTGGGTATTGCTCGATGAAGTCACCCACTGCATGATTGCAGAACCCATCGCACGACGCCCAGTTGGTGATGTAAATTTCGATCCAGCGCTGGAAGACGGCGAGATCATCGTGCTCATACCGCCCCGAAAGGGCATGAGCCCATTGAGAAACGATGAAAGATTCCTCCACGTATCCCGACCGGTAGAGTTCCTCGCAGAGAGCAAAGATCTCCGGCTTTGGGCGGTTCTTAACCTCCTTCCAGTATCTCTTTGCCATTGCAATCACAGTGGCGGTCTTCAAGCCGTAACACCGGATCTCTTCCTTGAAGAATCTCTTTGAGCTCTTCTGAATTTCAGGATCGGCCAGTGCTTCCAGCTCCTGCCGTATCTGCTCAATGATCGGGTCCATGAAAAGCGGTATGGGGGAAAGAGGGATAAGGGATGTGGCGGAAGGGAGGTGAAAGTGAATGGATCTCAATACTTTAGATCAACTTGCGACCTTCGCCTGAGATAGGCGACGTTGACAATCAATTGTGGCTGCTTAGACTCTTCGCTGATATCCTCGTTGGCAGCTCACGCTAGATTAACACCAAATGATTATCGACGTGTGAAGACGGAGGATTCAGCGCTTGATGGGGCTTTTTCGCGTTTATCTGGACTGCTTTTTGACGGCGGCGAGACAACCACGAGGAACGCAAGCGCTCAATTGTGCACCGTCTGGTAGGCGCGCCGACATCCCTATGAGCCCCAAAAATGCGAATGGAAAGCGTATCGTCGGGTGGTCGTAGTCGGCTCTGGCGCGGTGAGTGAGGTTTTGCTGCGACGGACTTCCAACAGCTCTTGTTTAGGCAGCGCAACGTGAGTACGAAGGGCGGGGTAGTTTTCAGCGACTAACATGGTGGCGGATGCGGGCGTGTTTGGCTCTTAATCGTTGCGATTATTCGCGCGCGCGACTAAGTTCAGATCAGCACTTAAAGTACCTTTACGGGGCTCCTTACAATAGGGCCTTTGGATCTGTCTTTATACTGCAGTTATACACAACTCATAGCGTGTGAATATGCAATATTACAATGAAGAAAAAATGCAGAATCTCAGATTGCTAATAGAAAAAGAGGTTCTTAATTGGCCCAATGTAACGACGAAAAAAATGTATGGTTGTCCGTGTTACAAAAATAAGGAAAAACTATTCGCATTTTTGGTTACGGACGGCGTGGTTCTTACAAAAATGAGCGAACAAGACAAAATTCGATTGTCAAAAGAATTTACGATTAAGCCCTTCCAAGCAGGAAAACGAAAAATGAATAAATGGCCACAGGTAAGCGTTGATGAGACAACCGACGTTGAGAAAATAATTCCATTTATGAAAAACAGTTATGACCAGTCACAAACATCTTCATAAAAAGAAAGTACCTGCAAGCTCCATATCGTCGCGGCTGCCTCCTACCAAAATGAATTCGCGATCCGGGGCCACAACTTTATAAATGAAAAATGGAAGTCGTTCACGGCGATTTCCATGAAGCTATGGCCGCAGAAGAAGTGGAAACAGGCATTCTTAGTCCTATTTCTTGCAGTCCTCGTGGTTGTTGCGGCTATAGGTTCGATCGGCCTGTACGCCAGTTCGGCCGTGAACAAGGATGTTGTGAGCGGAATCAGCGTTGTAAATCCAAGCGGAAGCAAGACGGCGCTCGTGGTTTACCAAGCGGGATTGACTGCTTACCCGAAGGACACATCATATGCGTTCGCGAACGGGCTTGCAGCGAGCGGGTGGAGAGTGAGGATTACCACCGCGAGTTCGCAGGCTCCGTCTAACCTCTCGAAGTACAGTCTCCTAGTGTTGGGCTTCCCGACTTATAGTAGTGCTCCGGGGCAGACCATCGTTCGCTACCTCGACAGGCTGGGGGACCTACACGGAATTAACACGGCGATTATAGCTCTTGCATCGTCGACTCTGCAGAGAAGCGCAGATGTCATGACGCAGAAAGTGCAAGCCGCAAACGGTACGTTGTAAAGTCACTTGCTCTGGCCAGCTTGAGTACTTTGATCGGCATAACTCAAGCGCGGGGACCGGTTCTCCAGCCGAGATCGCCCAACAAGCAGGAACACAGGGCCGCCGTTAAGCATCAGAGAATGCTGAGAAGAGCTTAGGCTGCTGAGCCGGCTTGTCGCCAGATTATTGACCTGTTGCAGCAGGTGATGTGTACACGTGATGCAGAAAAGCTTGCGATTTCTGTACTCGAAATCTGGAAAGACGGTCATCGCGAAGAGGGAAGGTCAAAGTGATGAGATTACTTGTTCCCAAGCTGATGCTGATACCTTAAGTGTTGTCATTTAGCTTTCGCTCTCCCCCACAAACGTTTATGCGTCGCCAGTAGAAAAAAAAAGGTGCCGGTCTAAATTCATCGAACCGGTTGTGGTGTCTCATCTAATCTAACGCAGTCAAACCCGTTATGCGTCGCATCTGAGCGCAGCTATCAACGATAGTGGCCTCTAGCTGCAGGTGCATCGTGTCCGCTAGCTTTAAGATGCGCTTTGCCTCCCCCTTTTTCAAGCTAGCGTCGAATATGATTGCTGCGCGTTGCCCGCCGTCAAGCGATTTAATCTCTTCTTTGAGCATTTTGGCTATCTGCTCTGCGTTGCCGATTTCAGTTTTCTTGCTGGCGACGTTATTCGTACTGACAGCGACGCCGCAAATGTCGTCTTGTTCTGTTTTTGTTTTTTCTTCCATCAAAGGCAACGGCGGGTGATAGCTTATAGCTGCGCACGTTTGATACGTCGAAAAAGGGGGGAGTTATCAAAACTACCTTGGTGTATGTGTTGCACGCCCGCACTTTGAGATAAACCCTCGCTTATGCCGTCGGTGCATCGATATACACCTCGGTGGATTTGCACTTATTACGCGTACACTCGCGATACGCATCGTTTTCAAGCCATTAACAGTTAGAGCACGAAATTTACCTAATGCGCTTACAGTTAGTGCTAGCCATTAACGCATTAATGCGACGGCAGTTTGCCTAAGGCTCAAGGATCAAGATCTGCAGGAAGTGAGGATATACTGGCGGCGTCA
>Ga0224557_1003241_pt1 | contig 12894 bp, 9 predicted proteins | sample 714S31014metaG_FD_180677 | JGI IMG/M metagenome (GOLD analysis project Ga0224557, IMG submission 180677) | Peat soil microbial communities from Stordalen Mire, Sweden - 717 S3 10-14 | ecosystem: Environmental > Terrestrial > Soil > Wetlands > Peat | place: Sweden: Norrbotten County, Stordalen... | reverse complement strand
CCGCCGGCAGCGCCTATGGCGTCGAGCCTCTGCGCCGTCAACTTCTCGCGCGATGCCAAGCGTCCCACCCGCGTGGACAACGAAGCCAAGGCCTGCCTTGACGACGTGGCCACCGCCCTGCAAGGCAAGGCGGATGCCAAGCTTTCGCTGGTTGGCAACGAAGACGCCAAGGAACAGGCGGTCGATGCCAAGCAAGCGAAGATGAAGCATCCGAAGCCGAATGCTGCCTCCCTCCGCGCGGTCAACACCAAGGACTACCTGGTGACCGAGAAGGGCATCGACGCTTCTCGTATCGCGGTCTACACCGGCACCGACGACGCCCAGACGGTAACTACTAACCTGGTTCCCGCAGGCGCAGCCGATCCGGCGGCAAGCAGCACGCCTGTGGACGAGAGCGCAGTCAAGGCTGTGCCTCGGACGCCACCGGTCAGGGCGACGGCGAAAGCCAAGGCCCAGTAGCAGTCGGGCAAACGAAGCAGCACAGCAGGCTGACTGGGTTGGTTCCAGTCAGCCTTTGTGCTGGGTTGCGCCAGGGCCGGGCCAACAGAACTATGTATTCTAGAAATGGTGCGTCGATAGGGCGCTGGGCGGGCTTCAGCGGCCGCCAGGCGCCGGGGCCCGCGTCGATTCGCGGCAGCTTGCGGACCGGCCAAAGCCGCACCGATCCAGGCTGCCGCTTGGGTTCTGGGCTGTACCTTAAGTGAGAGTTAGCGACCGGATGGGACGACGACGTTGAATTGCAGACTGCGCCGCAAGCTGTGGTTTCTTCTGATCATTGGACTTGTTTGCCCGCGCATGCATGCGGTGTCATGGTTCCCCTTCGGGCCCGACGGCGGGGACGCAAAGGCATTCGCCGCGGATCCGCGGGACCACGCTCATCTTTTTCTCGGCGCGGCCAACGGCTGGATCTTCCAGTCGTGGAACGGCGGCCAGAAGTGGGAGCGGCTGGCGCGGGTGGGCAAGCGCGACGATCTGGTCATCCGCCACATTCTGGTCGATCCTGCGGATTCCAAACACCTGGTCGTCGGCGCCTATGTGGTCAGCGACGGCGGCGGCATCTTCATCAGCAACGATGGCGGAGTCACCTGGAGCAGCCAGCCGGAGATGCGCGGGCAATCGGTCCGCTCGCTGACCGCTGCTCCGTCGGACCCGAAGATCCTCGTGGCCGGCACCCTGGAGGGAGTCTTCCGTTCGACCGACGGCGGCGGACACTGGGAACTGATCAGCCACGACCCGGTTCAGATCCACGAGGTCCAGTCGGTGGCCGTCGATCCGGCCAACCCCGACATCATTTACGTCGGCACCTGGCACCTGCCTTGGAAGACGACCGACGGCGGAGCGACCTGGACGAGTATCAAGCAGGGCATCATCGAGGACTCGGACGTCTTCTCCATCGTCATCGATCCCGAGCAGTCCGACGTCGTCTATCTCAGCGCGTGTTCCGGAATCTACAAAAGCGAGGACGGCGGAGAAAAGTTCACCGGCGGGGTTGGCGCCAACAAGACCCAGGGGATTCCCTCCACGGCCCGTCGCACCCTGGTGCTGGATATGGATCCCAACCATGTCGGCACGGTGTACGCGGGGACCACCGAGGGGCTCTATCGCAGCTTCGACGCCGGCAAGTACTGGATGCAGACCACCGGCGCGGACGTGATTGTGAACGACGTCTACGTGGACCCGACAAACTCGAACCATGTGCTGTTGGCCACGGACCGGCGGGGCGTGCTCGCCAGCGACGATGGCGGCGACAGCTTTCAGCCCTCCAACAGCGGCTTTTCCACCCGGCAGATCTGGGCTTTCACTGCGGACGAGCAACACGCGGCGACGGTGTACGTAGGCGTGGTGAACGACAAGGATTCCGGCGGCGTCTTTGTCAGCCATACCGGCGGGCTCAGCTGGTCGCACCTCGGCGATGGGCTGGATGGCCATGACGTGTTCAGCCTCGGACAGGCGCCGGACGACACCATTCTGGCGGGCACGGAGCATGGGATCTATCGGCTCAAAGACTCCGTCTGGCAGCGCGCGGGAGACGATCCAAGCGTCCGAACCCTGGCGGATGGCGCCGCCCAGCCTGCCCCAGTCAGGACCCCAGTCAGGACTCCAGCCAGGACCAGGCCGGTCAGCCGCGCGGCCGGTCGAGCGAACGCGCGGCGCCGGCCGGCGGCGATTCCCCGGTCCCCGGGCGCCGCGCCGTTGAAGAACTTCGACGGCAGTGTCTATGGATTCGCGCGCACCGGTGAGACCCTGTACGCGGCCACCTCGCAGGGTGTGCTGCGCAGCGTGTCGAGCGGAGCGACCTGGAGCGTGGTCAGCGCGGTCCCGGGGTACGATTGGCGCTTTGTGGCTGCCTCCGATGAGACGGTGGCGGCGGCCAGCCTGAATGCGCTGGAGTTGTCGACCGACGGCGGCAAGACCTGGGAAGCGGCGGCGCTGCCGGAGCAGGTAACCCAGGTCTCGGCGTTGGCAGTGGATGGGCGCGGCGGCCTGTGGGTCGGCGACAAGGACGGCGTCTATTTCTCCCCCGGCAAAGGTGCGAACTGGAAGACGCTGCCGGACCTGGTGGTTCGCAAGGTGAACAGCCTCTACTTCGATCGCCAGGCGGACCGCATGCTGATCACCGCGGGGGATCCGGCGACGGATGCGTTCGCTGTGGACATTCCGTCCATGCGGCTCGCCACCTGGGACACCGGCTGGGACCTGCGCTTTCTGCGCCCGGTGGGCAACTACCTGGTTGCGGCCACACTGTTCGATGGGATCGTGGTCCAGCCGCGCTGGGTCGATTCGGCGGAGACTGACAAGCACTAGAACCGGTTGCATAAATCGGGTTTGAAAGGGCACGACTTCAGTCGTGCCGAAAACGGCCAGCAAAATCAAGGGCTTTAGCCCCTGAGGGAAATTTCGAGGCGGCTTGACCGCATTTATGCAACCAGCACTAAAGCTCTCGCCATCGCGGCGCAACGCCGGATCGGGCGCGCCCGGATTAGAATGAAGTTGAGATGACTGACCTCAGTTCGCAATCAGCTGCCCGCGCACGGCACGGCTTCCAGACGGAGGACGCGGCGCTGCGGCCGATTGCGGCCCGGGTGGACGCGGGGCAGCGCCTCAGCTTCGACGACGGCGTTGCGCTCTACCGCAGCGGCGACATCCTGGCCATCGGCTGGATGGCCAACGCCGTGCGCGAGCGCATGCACGGCGACACCGCCTACTTCAACGTCAACCGCCACATCAATCCGACCAATGTTTGCGTCGCCAGTTGCCGTCTGTGCGCCTTCGGACGGAAGAAGGGCCAGCCCGGGACCTACACCATGGCGCTGGAAGAGGCCTGGCAGACCGCGGGCTCAGGACTCACTGAGGCGGTGACCGAGTTCCATATCGTCGGCGGGCTCCATCCCGATCTTCCGTTTGAGTTTTTCATGGACCTGGTGCGCGGGCTCAAACTGCGCTATCCCAAGGTGCACATCAAGGCCTTCACCATGGTCGAGGTCGCGTTCCTGGCCAGGATCGGCAAGATGAGCGTCGAGCAGGCGCTGCTGCGCATGAAGGAAGCGGGCGTCGATTCGCTGCCCGGCGGCGGCGCGGAGATCTTCGCGGACCGCGTGCGCCACATCATCTGCGACCACAAGATCGACGGCGGCGAATGGCTGGAGACGGCGCGCACCGCGCACCGCATCGGCCTCAAATCGAACGCGACCATGCTCTACGGGCATGTCGAGAACGACGAGGACCGCGTCGACCACATGCTGCGGCTGCGCGCGTTGCAGGACGAGACCGGCGGCTTCCAGACCTTTATTCCGCTGGCGTTCCATCCGGACAATACCGCGCTGGCGCACATCCCGAAGACCACGGGGATGATGGACCTGAAACAAATCGCGATCGGCCGGCTGCTGCTGGACAACTTCCCGCACATCAAGAGCTACTGGCAGATGGTGTCGCCGGAGATGGCGCAGATTTCGCTGCGCTTCGGCGCGGATGACATCGACGGCACCGTCATCGAGGAGAAGATCTACCACGACGCCGGCGCGACCACGCCGCAGGGCATGCGCCGCGCCGATTTAGTGCGGCTCATCACCCAGGCCGGCCGCGTGCCGTTCGAGCGCGACACGCTGTACCGCGCCGTCACGCGCAGCGAGGATACGTTCACGGTCGCGGTGTAATTTTCCGCAGGTACGCCCCAGCTTGTCATTCTGAGCCGATCGGGGCCCCCGGCCAGCTTGCTGGATGGGGTGAGTAGGCGAAGAATCCCCGCATTTGTCCTGGTTCGGATTTCGACACACGTTACGGAGCCTTGGTGGTGGCTTCGGTGTACAGCATCTCCCCGACGGCGCGATGCACGGCGGCGGAGGGGTGGCCTTCGTGGTAGAAAAAGTGCGCGTCGGGCGCGGCGCAGGGCGTGGTGTCTTCGTGATGGATGTTGCGGCCGGCGCAGGGTGAGGTGGTGTCGGTGATGCCGTACTTGGCGGGGTTGGTCATGACTTCGTCGAGGAAGGCGCCCCAGTTGGAGTTCGCGATGCGGATGTCGGGATGCTTGGCGAGCTCCTCGTCGGGGATTCTGGCGAGCTCCGGATTGAACATGGTTCCCGCGCTGGCGAACTGGCGGATTTTGGTGGGCAGCAGGGCCACCATGAAGCGCCGCGCTCCCAGGTCGTACAGCTCGTCAATCTCGCCTTCGATGCTGGTGCGGGTGTAGCCGTCGGGTTTGCCCCGGTCGTTCAGGCCGCCGGCAAAGAAGAACATAGTGTTGTCTGGGTCGATCTTGGGGATGTCGTTGGTCCTGGTGAAGGCGACGAAGTTGTCCACCTGGTTCTTCATGCCGATGCCCAGCATCTCGCCGGTGGGATAGCGGCGGCCTGCGCCGGCGCCGCTGCCGGCACCGCTGATGGCGAAGTTGAGCCCCTTCCCTACGCTGTTCGGATCGCCGTACCACGTGAACGGGATGCCCAGGCGCTGCGCCAGCACGGCGACGGCGGTGGGGCCGTTCGTGTCCAGGTAGCCCGAGCCGGAATCGGAGTAGCTGTCGCCGAACACGTAGAGCATGGTGTACGGATGCGGGTTGGGCGCGGAAGGCTGGGCGCCCGGTGCAGGCGCAGTCTGGGCAACGGCGGTCGTGGCGCAGACGAGCAGGGTTGCGGCGGCGAGGGCGAGGCGTTTCATGGTGCGGACTCCGGGACAGGATACAGCGAAAGCGCGGGGCCGACTAACTGAGCAACCCCATGGTCGACGCGAAAAGCTGCGTCGAACATGGGCCGCCCTGGTTGTCGCGGTTACGGCGTGGGCGGCGCGACCTCCAGGCGGACCACGTCGTAGCAGATGCCGCTGGCGACCGGGCCGGCGGGGACGGTGAGGACGATGGTGTTGGCGCCGGGATGCAGCAGCGCCGCGTCGAAGTTGAAGTCGCGCTCGACCCAGGTAGCTTCGATGCCGTCGCGGTGGATAGCGCCGCCGCTGCCGCCGAGGTTGGTGTCAGGGCCAACGTCTTTGCCGTTGACGGCGATGCCGAGGGAGCGGGTGCTGGCGTCGATGAGGCCGAAGCGAAGCGTCGCCTTGCCGGCTGTGGGTGCGTCGGCGGGCATGGTGAAGTGAATGGTCCACGGCGTGGCGCGGCCCTGGTCCCGGCCGGTGGGTTTGAAGTCGATGTCGTGCGGGACCTGGTAGATGTACCAGTCCTTGGCGGGGTCGGACTTGCCGACGGTGAAGTCGACATCGTTGGGGAAGAGCTTGGCGTACTCGATGTACATGCCCCAGTGCCAGTGGTCGTCGCCCTTGAAGAACTCCTTGGCGGAGCGGTTGGGCGTGCCGATCTGGAAGATCTGCTGGCCGTAGTGGACGGGGTGCCACTCGATGGTGCCGAGGTCGAGGGTGTGCTCGCCGGCGGCGATGGTGACGTTGGCGGTAGCGTCATACGCGCCGAGGATGCCGTCGGCGACGGCGTGAAGCTGGTAGGTGCCGGGGCGAACGTTGGGGATGGTGAAGCTGCCGTCGGCTGTGCCGTGCGTCCAGAACTCGTAGTGCTTGGCGTCGTTCTGCCAAGTGATGCCCTGAGGCTGGAAGGCGAAGCCTGCGGGGCGGGCACCGGCTGCCGGTGTTCCCTCGGGACGCGGCCCGACGTAGGTGCCGCGGTTGCGGCGCTGGCCGTTGGGCAGCAGCGAGTGGTCGGGGTTGGCGCCGTTGTCGGGGACGGTCGCGGGCGGGGCCGCAGCGGCCGGTGTGGAGGCCGGAGGCTGATAGCCGGCGAGGACGAAGTTCGGCCTGGTGCTGAGATTGGACGTGGGCGGAGCCGGAGCCGCGACCGGCGCGGGTCGGGGAGCACGTGGGACGGGTGCCTGGTCGGGATAGCTCAGGCCGACGAGGAGCGTGGTGAACTTGAAGTTGGGGGCCTGCGGGTCAATCACCTTCAGGCGGCCCTTGACGGTGGTGCGCTGGGCGGCCTGCGGGTAGTCGACGCCGTCGCCCTGGACGAAGCTGTAGGGCCAGCGAGCCTGCTCCACGGCGACTTCCTTCCTGGCGTCGGTGAAGAGCGTCTTGGGGTCGGCGCCGGTGGGAACGTAGATAAAGATGGGGCCGACGACCTTGGTCCAGAACTCGCCCGCGGCGAAGTTGAGGCTGGAGCCGCCGTAGTGGGTGCCGCGCCAGTAGTCGAGCAGGGTAGGATCGCCGCCGTCGCCGTCGTCCAGGTGGCCGGTCAGCTCGAAGTGGAGCGGGCCGGAGGAGAGGTACTCGAACGACGGATTGATGATGTAGAGGCCGACCTTCTGGCTGGTGGAGGACCAGCCGAACGCGGGGATCTTGTCCTGGTCGGCGGAGTAGTCGTACTTGTGCTCGGCGCGGCCTTTGTGGACGCCGGTGGTCAGGCGGCGCGCTTCCTTCATGTTCAGGTCGTCGCCGGCGTCCCAGTCCTTGCCGGTGGGCATGATGGCGTTGCGCTGGTCGTCGATGGAGAGCCAGTCGAAGACCCGCGCGCTGAGCTTGAAGCCAAAGCGGGACTCGCCGACGGAGCCGCCGGGGTAGCTGGCCTGGTGGGTGTAAATGGCGTAGGTGTACAGCCCCTTCGCGCCGCGTTCCAGAGTATAGCGGATCTCCAGATCGCAGATCAGCCCGCCGCCCTGGCCGGCTGCGGTGGGGTGACGGCCGAGGATGGAGACGCCGCCGGAGTAGCCCTTGACGGAGACTTCGGCGCGGGCGCCTCCGTTGGAGGCGGGATCGATCGTGATGCTCGCGACTTCGCGGGCGGCGAGGGCGGGAGACTGCTCCCAGTAGCCGGCGTGGTGGCCGGAGACGTAGCCCATCAGCTCAACGTTGGGCGTGACGGTCTTCGACGTCTTGACCGAGGTGAGGTCGCCCGTCTTCTTGTTCACCTGGACGGTCAGATAGCCGTTGGACATCGTGTAGGTCGGGCCGTCGTCTGTGACGGTGACGGGCGGCGCAGCGGCCGGTGGTGCGGCGAAGGCAAATGCGGAGGTTAGAAGCAGGGCGGCAGACAGCAGGGCGGCGGCGGGGCGGCGGGTTGCGGACATGGCGTCTCCAAACGGTGTGTAGATGGGTGACGCGGCAGCGGGCAGGAAAGACTCGCCCGGGGACTTTTTGCCTCCATGACGGAGCCGTTTTGGCGGGCATGCCCGGATTCTTCCCTGGGCCCAGGAGAACAATTTCAGAACCTGCACAATATTTGGCGGTCTCAACCGTTAACACTGTTAGGGAAGCTCTGAACAAGTTCGAGCATTGAAAGGGACGGGCTTCAGCCCGTCCGTAAGCGCCACAAAACTAGTGGGGCTTTAGCCCCTGAGGGAATGCCGAATACTTGTTCAGAGGTTTCCTAGACCTATTGGGAGTGAGGGAGCTCGATGCCGGCGCGGGATTGGACGGTCGACCAGCAGGACCAGTTGATTGCCGAGGCAGTCGAGCGCGACCGGCCGCGCCTGCGCAGCTTTATCCGCAAACACGTGCTGGATATGAGCGATGCGGAGGATGTGCTGCAGGATGTGTTCTACGAGTTGACCGCGACCTACCGGATGATGAAGCCGGTCGAGCAGGTCACGGCATGGCTGTACCGGGTGGCGCGCAACCGGATTGCCGATCTGTTCCGCCGGCAGAAGGCGGTATCGCTCAGCGAGCCGCTGGAGGCCGGGGAAGACTCGCCGGCGCTGGAGGACCTGCTGCCTTCGCCGGATGCCGGGCCGGACGCGCTCTACGCGCGCAACCTGATGCTGGAGGCGCTGGACGAGGCGCTCGATGAGCTTCCGGAGAACCAGCGCGAGGTGTTTGTGGCGCACGAGTGGATGGGCAAGAGCTTCAAGCAATTGGCGGAAGAAACGGGCGAGAGCGGCAACACGCTGCTCTCGCGCAAGCGGTACGCCGTGCTGCACCTGCGCAAGCGGCTGCAGCAGATGAGGGAAAGTCTTGGTACGAAGTGAGGAGAAAGCCATGAAGGGAAACAAGGTTTTGCGGGTGTTGAAGATTGTGGTGATCGTGACCGTGGCAGTGAACCTGTTCGGCTACGTGGTCATGCAATTGTGGAACTGGCTGATGCCGGCGATCTTTGGGCTGCACGCCATTACCTTCCTGCAGGGGCTCGGACTGCTGGTCCTGGGCAAGATTCTGTTTGGCGGATTTCACCGTCACGGCGGCGGCTGCCACGGCCGCGGATGGAAGCACCGCATGGCCGAACAGTGGGAGAAAATGACTCCCGAAGAACGCGAACGGTTTCGCGCGGGCATGCAGGGGCACTGGGGCTGCGGGCCGCAACGCGACCCTGAGCCCGGCCAGGGGCAGGTCTGACGATGCAGACAACGCAGCCGCCGGAAGCGCCTGCGCCTGCGGTTCATCTTGCGGCGCAGGCTGAAGGGGAGCCCGCAAGCATGGTGCATCGCCAAACGCTACAGCAGATGTCGCTGGAGGAGCTGCTGTACTACGTGCTGGTGGGCGATGGGCGCCGGCTTGGCGCGGAGCCAAGGTAGGAGCCGAGGTAACTGCCCGAGTGGAAGAGTTGTGGCGCTGAAGAGGATGCTGAAAAAGCGCTTTTTCGTTAAGGGCACGGATTCATCCGTGCCGCACGCAGGGCGCTTTTTCGTTAAGGGCACGGATTTATCCGTGCCGTAAACGCCGCATAATCCTCGCGGCTTCAGCCGCTGAGGTCACTCTTTGCAGCCGCAGACGGCTTTTTCAGCAGCCGTTGAAGCCCCGCGCCCCGAATCGCTACTTCTTTTTCTTCTTTGCGGCAGCGCTGGGTTTCTTGGCGGGAGCGGCTTTGACTGCCGGCGCTTTGGCGGGCGCCGCCTTCGCGGGTTTGGCTTCGGCTTTGGATTCCGCGGCTTTGGCGGGCGCCGCCTTCGCGGGTTTGGCTTTGCCTTTGGATTCCGCGGCTTCGGCGGTCGCGGCTGCTTCGATCTGCTGGCGCAGCGCGTGCAGAACCACCCGGAACATCTCTTCTTCCGGCGCCGGCTTGCCGGTAAAGATCTCAAACTGGCGCGCGCCCTGCTGCACAAACATCTCGATGCCGGTGATGAATGGTATCCCCTGCTGGCGCGCCAGGTGGATCAGCGGCGTCTCCAGCGGGTTGTAGACCAGGTCGAAGACCAGGCGGGTGTTCAGGTCCTTGGCTTCCAGGATTGACTGCGCCTTGTTGCCGGCCATGCCCACTGGCGTCGCATTGATGACGATGTCGAACTGCGTCTTGGCGAGCGCGTCCTTCTTGATCGTCTTCGAGCCCGACTGGCGCGCAAGTTTCTGGGCGGTTGCCGCAGTGCGGTTCAGGATAAAGACCTCGGCACCGCGCTCGCGCAGGCCGAACACAGCCGCCCGGGCTGCCCCGCCCGCTCCCAGGACCAGCACCTTGGCGCCGCGTAGCGCGATGCGCTTTTCCAGCGGAATCAGGATGCCTGCGACGTCGGTATTGAAGCCGTAGAGCTTGCCATCCAGCAGGCGAATGGTATTGACCGCGCCAATTCTCGCGGAGAGCGGGTCAGTCTGCTCCAGGTGGGGAACAATCTCCTCCTTCAGCGGCATGGTGATCGAGGCCCCCTGGATCGGAATCTCGTGGACCAGTTTCAGCAGGTCGCTCAGCCGGTTGGTCTGCAGCGCCAGGTAGACCGCGTTGACCGTCTCCCGGCGGAAGGCCGTGTTCATCATGATGGGCGAGAGCGAGTTGCGGATGGGATTGCCGGCGACGCCGTAGACCTTGGTGGCCGCGTCGACGTGGTCGATGCGGTAGGTCTCGATCAGGGTGCGGGCGGCGATCTGGCCGGGGCCGGTCTCCTCTCCGGGCGTGGCGGCCGCGAAGGTGAAGGCGCTGCCCGCCCGCAGGCCCAGCACGCGCGAGATGACGCCCGCGTCCCCCATGCAGATGCCGATGATGTTCGTGTGATCGTTCATGCGCTCCAGGAAGCGGATCAGGGTCACATTGTCCACCAGCGCCTTGGCGGTGGAAACGATCTTGACGAAGTCCGGATTGAAGGGGGCGATCCGGGCGTAGATGCCGTCCAGGTCCCTGGTAGCGTCGAAGTCGTGGTGGCTGATGATCAGCGCTGCGCCGGTGTCCCGCAGTTTCTGCACGCCCGCCTTCTTCAGCGTCTGCGCGGACTCCAGTTCCAGGTCCACCAGCAGAAAGCCGGCCTGCGCGGCCTTGATCAGTATTTCCTGTTCAGCGACGACGCTGCCGGGAAACTTGCCGCCATTGGCGGCGCGACGGCAGGTGGCGATGGCGGTCGCCGCCATGTTGTCGGCGAAGAACTGCTTGAACTTGGGCAGCGCGAGCAGAGGCTTGTCCAGGTAGTCGAGGCGGAACTCGAGGAACGAGTTCTCCTTCACTGCGGCGGTGGCCTTCTCGATCATCTCGGCCGGCGTCGCGCCGATAATGGCGACGCAGACCTTGGTGAGGCGAGAGCGGAGTAGCTGAGGAGCTAGGGTGGGCACATTCGTTCTCATAGACGCAATCGCGTATCTTACAGAGCAGGCGGCCAGGATGCAAACTCTATTGAAAACACAGGGCTTGCTAGTGTGGTGTCTCAATAGTTCGTTCCATAATTGAGGTGTCATCCTGAGCGCAGATTGGCGCGTATTTTGCGCCAATCGGAGTCGAAGGACCTGCGGTTGGAACCTCGACTTATGCATCTCCTTCAGAGACACCACACTGGGCTTGCCCTCACCTTTCAGTGCGGACTGTCATAGACTCGCCCGCCCGGCTAAACTATAGACGCCTAAGGAGAACCGAAGGTCGCCCGGGGAATGCGTCTTTTTGCGGCCGGTGGTGGAAATCGGCGGTCGAAATTGCCCGGGAAATGAGTGAGTTATGGATTGGGCCGAGAGTGCGGAAGCGATTGCAGAGGTCGATGAGCTGCTGGCGCAGGTTGGGCTGGACCACGGCCGCCGCAAGACCCGCGCAGGCGCCTGGAAGCAGGGCGAGCGGCTGGCGCGGGCATCCAAATCGGCGTTGGGACCCCCAAAAAAGGCGCGCCCATCGGCGGGACGAATCCCGGTGGTGCGCGCGGCGGGTTGGGAGAAGGTTGCGTGGCTCCGCCATGGGTTCAGCACTCGCGCGGGCGGTGTCTCGCCCATTTACGGCAAGGGCTCGTTGAATCTGGGATGGACCCAGCAGGATGACCCGTCGAATGTGGCCCGCAATCGCAGCCGGTTCCTGGGCCAGGTCGTCCTGGGCCAGCTCGCGGGTGGGGCGCCCGCGCGCCTGGTCACCCTGCGGCAGATCCATTCCGGACTCATCCGGACCGTGGAAACCGTCGACGCGGCCGATCACGGGCTCCAGACGCCGGATGGTCGCGCCTTGCTGCGCGGCGATGGAATGATGACCGACGCGCCCGGCGTGATGCTCGCAGTCCAGGTGGCGGACTGCGTCCCCGTGCTGGTGGCCGACGTGCGGCGGCGCGCAGTGGCGGCATTCCACGCGGGTTGGCGCGGGACGCTGAAGCGCATCGTCGAGCGCGGTATCGGGACCATGCGGCTCCGCTACGGATCGCGGCCGGAGGACCTGGTGGCGGCGGTGGGGCCCTCCATCGGGGCCTGCTGCTATGCCGTCGGCGAAGAGGTGCGCCACGAGTTCGAATCGCAGTTTGCCTATGCGGATCAGCTGTTCCGCGAGGTCTACGACTCGGACCCGGTGCGGGAGAAGTATCCGCTGCTCTTCCTGACGGCGCGCGCCCCGGGGCACTCCAATATCGGACCGCAAATCCACCTCGACCTGTGGGAGGCGAACCGCCGGCAGTTGCTGGACGCGGGATTGAAGGCCGGCCGGATCACGGTCATCGGCGAGTGTACGGCCTGCACGCGGCTAAAGGGTGGAGCGTTGAAGTACTTCTCTCACCGCGGGGAGAGCGGGTTTACGGGCAGGTCGATGGGCGTGGTCGGAATCGTCCAGCCCAACCCCCAACTCAACCCCCATCCCAAACCATAGCTCACCCGATCACACAGCCTTTTTGCATGCCATTGGCAGACCTAATCTCCCACATCTCCGTCCCACAACCTCTGCCCGGCACCATATAATCCCCTACAAATGGTCAGTTGGCTGGTCATCGGGATTGGCGACATCACGCGCAAGCGGGTGTTGCCGGCGATCCTGGCGGAGCCGCGCAGCCGTCTGCACGCGGTGCTTACCCGCGATCCGCGCAAGGCCGAGGCATATCCCGGCGTGGAGGCGTTCACTCGGCTGGACCAGGCGCTCAGCGATCCCGCCATCGACGCGGTCTATGTAGCGTCGCCGGTGGCGCTGCACGCCGAGCAGACGATCGCCGCCCTGCGCGCGGGCAAGCAGGTGCTGTGCGAAAAGCCGGTGGCTCTCGACCTGGCCCAGGCCGAGCAAATGGCGGTCGCGGCGCGCGACTACGGCCGGCTGCTGGGGATTGCCTACTACCGCCGGCTCTACCCCAAGCTGCTGCGCGCGAAGCAGTTGAT
>Ga0224557_1003234_pt1 | contig 12924 bp, 12 predicted proteins | sample 714S31014metaG_FD_180677 | JGI IMG/M metagenome (GOLD analysis project Ga0224557, IMG submission 180677) | Peat soil microbial communities from Stordalen Mire, Sweden - 717 S3 10-14 | ecosystem: Environmental > Terrestrial > Soil > Wetlands > Peat | place: Sweden: Norrbotten County, Stordalen... | reverse complement strand
GTGACACAAAGTATTATATTTTCTGTGCATGACGTGCTTGTATGGAAGAAGCTCTCTCTGTTCGCGTCACGTACCTGAGCCACTCGTGTTTCGAGGTGCAAGACGTCGATCATACTCTCTTGATTGATCCATTTTTTAGCAAAGAAAACCCAAACGCGCCCAGTTACGCCGGAAAACCCGATATCGTGCTTATCACGCACGAGCACTTTGACCACACCACTGCTGAGAGGTTTAGCGCGACGGTAGTTGTGCCGCCAACCATGGCAGGAAGATTCCGCAAGGCGGTTGTCATGGAACGCGGGCAAACTAGGCTTGTTGAAGGGGTTCGCGTGACCATGGTCGGCGCGAGCCATCATCAGAGCAAGTATCCGACCGGCTACGTCTTCGAACTCGGGGGCGTTCGATTCGCACATCTCGGCGACACCTATTTGGATGGCGTTCAACCTTTGGAGAACGTCGCCGTGCTATTCATTCCAATAGGCGGCTTTTTCACGATGAACGTAGAAGAGGCGCTTGAAGCTCTCGACATCATTAAGCCCGATGTCGTCATTCCGATGCACTTCAACACCTTCAGTCAGATCAAAGCAGATCCGCAGCGATTCAAGCAACTAGCCGAAAACGCAGGCCACCAGGTCACCGTGCTTCCGGTAGGGGGGACGGCGACCTTCTAGACCGATCTTGTCGATTGATTCTACTGGTCGCAGTGTTCAAGGCCGACTGAGCTGTATGGTGGACGGGATAGAGTAATCGATGGAGCAGTGCCGCGTTTCAGTACTGGTTGCCTGGCGTCTGACGCGCTTTGCTCAGCGGCTTGATCCGACGCGTTTCACTGAAACGATTGAGCGGATTCAACCCGCGCACATAGCGCTCGCTTTGTATTCGACGCCTTCGCTGTTGATCGATTTTGCGCGGGCTGCGCATCCCACGTCCTTGAGTCAAGAAAATGAGATGGATCGTCACATCAGACGAGAGAACCCTTCGCGTGGCATTTTTTGGGGTTGCTACTGCAAAAAGAATCTACGCTATGAACGCTGCGACCCGAGCTCTGAACGAGGACCTAGTTGGTCTCGTAATATGCCGATGCGAGTTTGCGAATCGTCTGTGCGGCCTGTTTGCCGACGCCTCGCACCTTCGTGAGCTCTTGAGTCTGCGCGCAAAAAATGGTTTCAACGGAGCCGAAATGTTCCAACAGGGCGCGAGCAGTAGTTGGCCCTATCGAGGGAATTGCGGCGAGTACATATTCTTGCTGCTCTTGAAACGTCTTTAGGATCTTCTTTCCGTGCACGCGAGGAGTCCGCTTTTTTTCCAGTTGTTCTCGTTCTGTGATCACAAAAAGTTGCATGGCCGTTTCGGCAGCGTTGCGTGAGCATATTATCGGCACCCCCAGATCCACAGTAATAGCAGCGAGCATGCCACGGATCGCATTAGGGTGCACGTCTGTCTGCGTGAAGAGGTCAGGTCCTTCGATGACGATGAGAGGCCGTTCGTAGTTTGTAGCGAGCTCTTGGATTTGAGCTAGAAGATCACGGCCCGTCAGCGATGCAGCGAAGTCACGGTCAGTTTTCCGCTCCACAGCGACTCGGTCACTCAAGATGTAGTCGGCGACAGGAAGCGCCCGACAGTCAACGATAGCCCCAAGCGCTTGAAGCTCTTCTATAACCCCTGATCGAGCTTCTCGATGGTCGGCGACAATCTGTATCACACTTGTGCCTATCTTTTTTTCGTGGGAATCAAAGTCCAGTAGCGTCTTTTGTTGCTCTTCAGAGAGAGCGCCCGCCGGTCTATTTGCCGTGTCAGGATCTCGACCTTTATTTTGAGTGCCCCGAACGTCATCTTCCGCGGGGAAGCTGCATTGGGTCTCCAATCGTGCGTGCGTTGATGTGAGATCGTCTGCGTCACTCAGCGGCGTTCGACGAGCTAATTGTCCGCGCCCACTTTCGGCATCAATTTGAACGAGCTCCGCGACCTGAGCGTGCTTTGCGCTCATACGCTTCATTTCGGCACTCATCACGCGCTTTTTTCGGGTGCTCGAAAAGCTGTACGTTTCGTCCCGCGTACCTTTTGTCACCAGAACTACTATACGACCGGCTCGTCTTCTTCCAGTGCGGCCCTCTCGCTGGATGCTGCGGATTGCGGAAGGAATAGGCTCGTAGAATACCACCATGTCGGTAGCAGGAATGTCCAAGCCCTCCTCTGCAACGCTTGTAGCGACGATGACGTTGTATGTCCCATTTACGAAGTCTGTTACGAGCTGCACCTGTTCTTTCTGTGAGAGGCCTTTTTGTCCGTCCTTCTTTGCTTGGCCGACGAATTTCTCTGCCCGGATGTCCCGCATCGGGTTGAGCGTATTTTTGACGAGTTCGGCGGTATCGCGGTAGTTCGTGAAAACGATGATTCGTGAATCGGGTTTGCGCGCCAGTTGCTGCGCGACGACGTCTTTCAAGGCGTCAAGCTTTGGATGCATTTCGTCCAGACGGTTTGAAAGCGTCATGGCCGCCTTTACGTGATCATCGGCGACGAGGCTTCGCGATGCTTTGCTGCCCTTTTTTGACTGCGCTTCTCTGTTCAGCCGCTCAAAGTACTTGCGCGTCGGCACGATGCCCTGGGTCTCAATCAATCCAATAGCATGCCGTAACTTGATCACCTCAGCAACCAGAGACATCGCTCTGTAGTTCCTATCGGTGGCGACTTTGTGCTGTATTTTGATCAATTCGGACGTGGAGACCCATTCGCTGAACACAACTTTCAACTTCATAAGTTGGCGCAGCCGCTGCGACGCCGCTTGCTTGAGATTCTGCCGAATGGTCTCCATCTGGGCCGGCAATGAAAGTTTGCGCGTCTCTACGTTCTTCTCGTGCGTGTACGGATACACATCAGGATCAGACTCGGTGCGGATCTCGATATTATCAATGAACAGGTTCTCGCTCACTTCGTGGATTTTCTCAACGGTGCCGCCAGGAGAGGCGGTCATCCCTAGGATAAGGGGGTCGGGTGCCTGCTCGACATACTTGCTGGCGATAAAGCGATACGCATAGTTGCCGACCGCGCGGTGTGCCTCGTCAAAGATGATGAGTTTCACGTCAGAAAGAGCGATCCTCGCCTTTTTAAGATCGTTTTCAATGACTTGAGGCGTAGAAACGATCGCTTGCTGTTTCTGCTTCCATAGTTCTCTTCGCTGATCGGGAGGGATCTCTCCTGTGAAGATGGTCGTCTCTGCGAGTAGGTGTGAACGCAAGAACGCAGCGTGCTGCTCGACAAGGGGCTTTGTTGGAGCGAGAAATAGGACCCGCCCATCGTTTTCGAGGCGTTTAGCGATGACGAGCAGCGCTACGATGGTTTTGCCAAGCCCCGTCGGCAGCACAATCATAGTAGAGGCGCGCGCGGCGGATTCGGCAAGCGCGAGTTGATATGATCGGGCCTCCACCGAATTATGCACGATTAATTTATGGTCAACGTAGTCTCGCATTCCCGCCTCTAGTTTGACTCAAGCGCTATTATAAGTATCCGTGGTTGTGGCGTGCTGCTTTTTTTGTCACTCTGTGGAAAGGCGCGGACCTATATGCTTATGAGCTAAAAAGCTAAATCCACGGCTTGCAGAGCTTTCAGCAGTGACGCCTGACAGGAGGTAATCGTGCAAAAAGCGTACGACGATTTAAAGGATCTAGTTAAGAAATACGCCTTCTTCTCTGATGGCCCGTACCGATTGTCGGGAGGGGCGCTAAGCGATTTTTACTTCGACTTGCGCCGCGTCACGATGCACCCTCGCGGCGCGTCCTTGGTTTCCGAACTCATGTTAGAGCGGTTGGGCAGCGTAGATGCTGTAGGGGGAATGGAGAGCGGTGCGATACCCATCGCTACGGCAATCGCCCTTAAATCAGGCACGGTGCGCGCTTTTTTTGTGAGAAAGGCGGAGAAGAAACACGGAAGGATGCGCCGCACAGAGGGATGTATAAGGCACGGGGATATCGTTGCGTTCGTTGAGGACGTTGCGACAAGCGGGGAATCAGTGCTCTCAGGAATAGCTGCAGTTGAGCAGCTTGGCTGCACGATTGCAAAAGTGATGTGCATTTTGGATCGCGAGAGCGGCGCGAAAGAACGGATAGGGTCGAGCGGTTATCCGTTTGAAGCCTTGTTCGTGGCGAGTGACTTTGTCGGGTGACGAATTCTTTGCATAGATCATCATTAGGCCGTGACTTAGAGCACGGCAGAACTGGCAAGTCTTTATTGCGCTGTCGTCCAAGTCACGCACAGCGGCGTCCGCCCGGGGCTTGGTTATATGGGTCGCTCACGTGAGTTCTCAACAGTCATCGCACCCGAGCAACGAGTTGACAAGGCTTATCCGTGCCGACAGCATATACGGTGTCCGAGAATCGCGATAACCCAGACTAGTGGCAAGAATGCCAGTGCATCGCGTGGTTTATGAACATGAACAAAAGCGACGATACTGAACTGTCTTGTGAGAAGTGCGGGACTGCATTAAGCGCGGACACTGCGAGCAGATCTATACTTACTGACGGGCATGTACACGTTTTCTGTCAAAGCTGCATACAGCATCTGCTTATCGTCAAAGATGGTTCAATACACTTCTAGGGTAACCCGTCACCTCGTAACGTTGAAATCGTGCGGTCGACGATTAGTAGACGCCATGGAGACACAGGAACCTGAAGCACGCCTAGTAGCGCGCTTTTTTTACCTTGTTCACCTTAAAACAAGTCCGTTGGACTAAATATCGAAGACCACCCCTCCGTTGATCTTGGCTTCTTCCGTGGGTAGTGATTGACCCAAACACGCGCGCGAAGCCCAAGCATAGTCTGATCTATGTCGTGTCTGCGGACGATGTCGCGAGAGGGCAAGTGAACGCGCCGAATACCGCTGTACCGAATGCGCTGCCAGCGCCAGAGGTGGTTATGCACGTGGCGACGAAGTTGCTCGCAGAAATTGCCGCTGGACAACACCCCCGCGTAAATCGTGAACACGTATGCGTGAGTTAAGCGGTGGTCTACGCAACCCCATAACCGGCCTCATTCTTTTTTGAGAAGCGGAAGGCGCGGCGAACGCGGTGAGGCGGTGATGATTGTGTGGCTCTCAAGTGCTGCTTCAGGCGAATCTGCTTTGCGTTGCGCAGCCGGCAACGCGGCAGCTTCGCTAAAAACTGTTTGGAAGCCATTGAGTTCGGCCGTAAGTTGCGCATACTCTTTGCGCAACTCTTTGAGCGCCTTGGAGACACGCTGGTCGCTTCCTGCTGCCATCGCCTCAAAACGCTTGACCACGATGGCTTCAAAATCAGAAAGAGTGAGTTGGTGTAAGGTAGGAACGAAGCTCATGATCTCTAAGTTTAATGCCCGCTGCGGTATAACAAGTTCAAGCCCGCGTCGACCGATACGCTCCTCTGTGATAAGCTCTCTGCTCTTGATCCGACGCTTTACGGTCGCAGTCGAAACGCCCAGGAGTTTAGCAGCCTCCTTTACTGTAAAGCAACGTTCTTTGTTAATCATTTATGCACGCCACTATCGCTTAGCCAGGGACGTCGCCTTCTCAGGTGTGCCATTTGCCTTCAACAAGGTCGTCCAAAGCTCTGGATGAATTTGAACTCGTTCGTTTGACCAGTCACCCAAAACCAGGCGTCCGCCGTTTCGCGCGTCGCGTGCGATTTGCTGAATTCTTCGAGACAATCGCTTCACTTTTCCTATGAGAACATGATTTTTGCGCCGTTAAGACAGTTTAGTCAGCGTTAGGTCGGTCGTCACGTCCTGCCGCGCTGCGTGACGTGTTCGATTAAGTTTAGAGTCTCTCGTGCTATGTTGATTGCTGGCGGGGGCAATTCGGCACTATACCCGCCAAGTGGGGAGCAATGCTCGTGCGCTGCGGATTAATGGCGTAGCTATCGATGAAACAACAGAAATATCTTACGAATCCTTCTTGCACCAGAGGAGCCACCGCGGCTTCGAATTCGCGCCGCCGGTCTTTCTTGCGTTGCGCCTTTAAGAAAGGAGCTAAGTCCTCAAGTAAGACCTCGGAGTGCATTGCACGAGGGCTGACCGGCATCAGCTCCGTTAGTATCGCCAGCTGGAGCTTGCTCATCTCTTGGAGCTTCTTGAGATCGTCCTGGTTTCGTTCGAGCTGAGCTCGCTTCGTTGCCGCCTCCTCGTGCGCGGTATCCGTCTGCGACCGACGGTTGTCTGCGATTGCGCACGAGTTGATATGGGGTCCTTTTTTGGCTCGAAGCATCTGTTTCGACACAGTAGGTCGACGTCTTTGAATAAAACGTTTTACCTGACGGCCTCCGTACGCCGGAGAGAAGCTATTTGGGTGGCAAGATAGAAATAGATGAGCGCGGCTGGTAGCGTCAGCTCGCCGCGGTTCACTTAGCGAAACTCTTGTATACAATGATATGTTTTATATCTAAAGATATATCGGAGCGCGAATATGCCGTACGAAGTATCGATCCACAAATGCGATTCTTACGATGATCCGAAGGTCAGTAAGGCCATCGAAGCCAGCCTCGCACCTCTAGGGGGGCTCGAGTCGGTCGTCAAGGCGACCGATCGCGTGCTGATCAAGCTGAATCTGTTGTCGGCGAAGCCACCAGAAGCTGCTGTGACCACGCATCCTGCAATAGTAAGGGCGACGATTAAGCTAGTCCAAGAGCTGGGAGCGACGCCGGTGGTCGGGGATTCTCCCGGCGGCGGAAGCACCCTTGCGTCGTATAAGACACTGCTCGAAAAGACGGGAATTCGGCAGGTGGTTGAGGACACCGGCTGCGAATTGGTCCGATTTGACGATGCCACACTGCAAGTTGCCTCAGACAAAGCCAAGACGTTTAAGAACCTCACGCTGGCTAAAGCGATTACCGAAGCAGACGTGATAATCGGCCTTCCGAAGCTTAAGACGCACAGCCTCACGTACTACACCGGGGCCGTCAAGCTCCATTATGGCTATATACCCGGAGTGTCCAAGGTCGAGTATCATCTGCACACCGCCCAGGACATAAACCTGTTTGCTGATCTGCTGCTGGATTTACACGTAACGTTCCCGCCCGCTCTCACGATTATGGATGCGATCGTGGGTATGGAGGGCGATGGCCCCTCTAACGGGAACCCGCGCAAAATTGGGTTACTGCTCGCGAGCAAAAGCTGCACGGCGCTGGACTATGTGGCGGTAACAATCGCAGGGTTTGACCCCATGTCGGTCCCGACGGTGAAAATGGCACAGGAGCGAGGCATCGGGCCAGCGCGCCTAGAAGACATCGAACTGTTTGGAGAGCAGGTTGAGCCCCTCATTATGCGTGATTTTGAGAAACCGTCAACCGCACCGACGAGAGTACCACAGTTTCTCCTCAACAGCTTCAAGAGGGTCTTCGCTGTAAAACCTGTCGTCAACGCCTCTAAATGCATCCGGTGCGCAGAATGCTTCAGGGACTGCCCGCCGAAAGCAATAACGTTCACAAAAGCCGCAGGGCCGAAGATAGATTACGGCAAATGCATACGCTGCTATTGCTGTCAGGAACTGTGTCCTGAGGGCGCTATTACCGTATCCTCCACTCCGATGATGAGAAGGCTCATCAAACGGATGCCGGGCACGTAATCGTAGTAGTAGTTGATGTGCGGGTAGCCGTGCACGTCAATGGCGAGCGAGTTGATGATTCCCACGTTACTACGTCTACGGTGGTGGTGTGCCAGCCTGCAGCGTCTTGGTAGGCGTGCTTGAATTGAGTTGTTGGTGCCCAGGCCGACAGTTGCCGGTCTTGGTCGGCGTATACTGTTTAGCGTGCCAATATGCGGCGATCATACGCCTTGCGGCACAAGCCACGCTGCATAAGACCTTATATGATTGAAACATATACTCTGTACCAACAAAAACGGAGGTGAAACATGTACAGATCGAATCAAAGCTCTTTCGGTGGCAGCAGCAGCAGTTTTAACAAGTACGGCAGCGGATCGTTTAACGATGCTCCTGTGGACGTCGGCAAACAATACGATGTGAAGATTGAAGACACTGCCAGACAAGGGGATGGCATTGCGCGCATTAGTGGTCTCGTGATTTTTGTGCCAAACACAAAGGTCAATGACTCAGTTAAGATTGAAATCAAATCTATAAAGCGCAACTGTGCGGTCGCTGAGGTCGTCGAAGTTCCTGAGGAAGTAGAATCCTTAGGGGAAGTCGAGTAACCTCGATTATCTATCTGCGTTGTTTTTGAAGATGGATCGACTGCATTGTTGTTGTTGTGGGGTTTTGGCCTCTGGTAATTGACGAGGATGTTGTTTTTCCATCAGTTTTTCCTTTAACGATCACTTTTTTTGAACGATTTCGAATTGTACTCAAATTCTTGGGTTCATCTGACCGTACTCTATAGGCAAGCGTCTATATTGAGAACGTTTGCTTGAGGCGCGCCGCTACCAGCGAATCGCCCCAAAACGGATCTCGTGATCTTTCGATGGAAGCACGTGCGCACCGGCAGCATCGGCACTAGCAAAGGTCGGGGATCCGTGAGAGGGAACCATTGATACGGATGCTCGATGACGAAGTGCCTCGGGTTCGAACCGCCGCCACGTATGCGCTGGGAGGGATTGGTGATACGCGAGCGGTTGAGCGTTGGCAGTCGAGTTGACCTCTGAAGACAAGGAGATAAGTCTCTCTGCGGCTTCGGCACTCAGGCAAATTGATGATACGGGAGCTGTGGGGCCGCTCATCCAGGCATTGGCTGACTCAGACAGCACGGTTCGGGGGGAACGGCGCGTATGTCTCAGCCAGATCGGTGATATGAGAGCCGTGCAACCGCTTATTAAGGCCTTGCTGAGCGAACAAAGCAAAATGCCGCATCAGACGGTGAAGAGGCTCTCCAGAAGCTTGCGGGCGCGAAGGACACGGACATAGCGTAAATTTACTCGTGAAGGGTTTCTTGGTCTTTTTTTGAGAAGCGGCGCCGAAGGATTGAGCCGTACTAGAAAAAGGATTGGCTAGCTACGTGCTGTCGGATCGGTGCAGCGCATACGCTGCGTAGACCAAAAGCGTGCTCTCAACATCCAGGCGTGCGGCCAATCCACCCTAAGAAGAATAATGTTCTCTCCCCTTGGGTGGGTGGGTAACGAATGCGCGCTTCCATTGGGAACCATGCAGTCCTTGGATTCTGAAAATAACGTTCCTCGTAGCCGATTCAAGGCCTGTGTAGTTGCATCGACCTGATGGTAATTCACTGCAGAGCGGTCAGCGTGCCTTTGAACAAACGGGAGCTTCTTTCAAACCTTTTTGCAAATGAAGAGCATTCCCTCACTTAACGAGACCGGCAATATTGACCCAAGTGCTCCCCGTAGATTACTGAAACCGATCCTTTCTTTCTTTTGAGGATCTAATCCGCGGTACAGCGATTCGATATAAGAATAGCCGTAGGACTTCTCTATGCGGAACCCATAATGGCCGAGGAGCCCTTTCATTCCCCTGAAGGTTAAGACGCTTGTGTGTCCTCGGTCTGCAATTTCAACCTTGGAAAGGGATCCAAATTTGTAGGCGCTCGGATCATAGTTAAAAGGATTGTACCCAAAAAGAAATGTAATCCGGCTGTATATGTCAGCCAAGTTTGGGGTGGACAGAATGAACAATCCATCACTTCGGAGGATTCTAGAGACCTCCGAAAGCAAGCTTGCCGGCTCTGTCAGGTGTTCGACCAACTCGAACGATATGACCGCATCCCAAGCTTCGTCGCAAAACGGCAATTGTAGCGCATTTGCGACTATCGATTGACACCCTCTAACACTGTGTCGTTCGATATTGAGGAGGTACAGCTCACTAGGGCTAACTGCAGATAGTAGCAAATCATAATATTCACAGATCCCCCCGATGTCTATGACTTTGCTGCCCTCTCGAAGTGAGTGGTGTGGACGTATCTTTAAGTAGTCCTTAAGCAGTCCAATCTTTCTGACGAGGGGGACGTTCATTGCGTTCAAGTCTTTAAAAGCTCATCCTTCTTAAACGCTTAATGCTCCACCTAAGATAACATGAAGGATGACTCTACCCAACTTCTTGACAAGCGTTTTTATTTCTTTAGCCTTAAAGTCGCAAAATGAATACAAGAAGCGTATAGACAGGCCCGCATGCAGAAGACCTTTTGTTTATAAAAAAAAGTGAGCAGTTGCGCTTATTTGTCGTTAAGCGCTCCTCCGCAGCTAAACGACAACACTTAAGCCACGTCACCGCCGTGTTATCTTCGTGATTAATTTTTCCGTCAAGGGGCGGCGTATATGGTAAAAAAGTTGTTAGTTATCCTGGTGCTTGTTATGATTGCTTCGCTTTCGGTGTGCGGTTGCACTACTACCACAAACAACAACACGGCGACAACCCCCCCCACGACGCACGATGCACTGCTTGAGAAGCTTGTCAATGCTACGAAGGAGGAAGTATATGGGAACGCGTCATATACGGTTCAGTCGTGGGATGTGACGTGGAACAACGGCACGAGCGTTACCATCCTTGGAACGGTCGAAGAGACGTCTACGGGAATAACGGCTGCAGCAAACAGCACGTTTATGTCATTCCCTACAACGCAGGACGCCACGAACTTTCTTAACGTATTTAACAAGACGAATTACAGCTTGACGAGCACGGATTACGCGAGCGACACGAGCAACATCTATTACAACGCGACGGGGCATGCTCCCAGCGTTTATAACGAGTACACCTACACGGAGGGCAGCATATTGAGCGGCTCCTTTAAGGTAAACGAGCTCATACAGTTCGACAGTGTTATCCTGATGGGAACGGCGACCGCGACCTTGTAGAAGTAGTTACTTGTACAGGGCACCGGACGCCCTGAGTCTTTGTGGTGGATTCGAGCCTAGCAAGGAACCCTTTATATACAAAAAAGTGAGCAGTTGCGCTTATTTTGTCGCTGCGCGAACTGATTTGAGACCCTCGGCATACTTGATGCAGCAGGCGTTGACGGTGCGTTTGTGTTTACTTTTGCCTTCCCTATCTACACGTATGATAGCGATCCCCGATACGACCTCGATATAGTCAGCACCAGCTTGGTCAAAAGCTATGGCGGCGGAAAACATGGCACAACATATCCAGACATGCTGTGGGAACCAAAGAAGTTCAGAGCGGTGGCCGAGTACTTCGCCAAACAATAGGCATATCGGCGCGATTCTGATGGTTGAATTCGTACCTCCGCGGTCACGTTCCTTCCTGCACAGCGTCGCTCAGCGAGCAACCATTCATCGTGATGAAAAGCGTGACAGCGCCGCGTTTGATCAAATCGCTGACCGCTTGCGCGGGTTATTCCAGTCCTAATCTGAAATGCGGGCGTAGAACTGGTCTCCATTTCAAGGACATGAGGAGTTCAACCAGCGGACCACGAGACTAGGTACGAAGCTGACTTGACGCGACAGGGGTTTTATTCCTGTTCTGTCTGGATAAGTTCAAAAATCGACGAGTTCTCCGGATAGAAAATGGCTTGAACGTCGGTCTTTAATTCGCTAATTTTCCCTCGCATAGTATCGGTCATCTGGGACGTGTCGTCGTAGTAGAGGCGTTGCTTGCACACAGGGCACACAAATTCGTATCCACACATGTAGCCACTCGCCATGTCAAACGTGTAGCGGCCGCAGTGGTTGTCACAAGTGTAATAGGCCGTGTTCAGCTCTCCATCCAGCCACGTCTCGAGCTTTGAGATAAGCTTTTGAGCATCATCAGCGACGCGACGCTCAATGTCCTCAAAGTCTACGCGCCATCGATACAGCATCCATCCAGTTTCTTTGTCGCGCTGAAGCGTATAGAAGGCGAGGCGATGTTCGTACAAAGTGAATAGCGTCCGCCTCACAATGTTCAGTTCAGAACCGGTTTCTTCTGCTATCTGCTGGTCCGTCAACTCGTTTTTTGAAAGTCGCTTGATCATTTCAAGCCCCGGTTGACCAACCAACTTCTCGAGATACGCCAGCGTTGCTTTGTCTTCTTTGTTTTTGTTCACTAGTGATATATGGACTCGCACCGCCTTATAGTTGCTGCCGCTGCAAAGTTCCTCGACTGCGTTCGTAGATTCAAAAAGCGCACAGAAGTGATGGGGCAACCATATTGCAGGTGTAATTTGCTTTTGCACGATGGACAAAGATTTTGCTGCAGTGAATCTCGTGCAGCACGAATTCTGGTAAATCAACGAAGGGCTAGGTATTGATGGCAGCTAGCACACTAATAAGCGCCTAGTCAGCGCTTTCGCTTAGTCGTTGCGGCCGGAAGAAGTGAAACTCTCTGCGACGTCCCTCGCGAAATGCCATTGCCTGCAGCCCCCATTTAACTTGAAATGGGAAGCCGATATCGCGTCACGCTTTTGCAGCGGCTCAAAAATCAAAGGAAAGCGGAAAACAAACATGTAAAATCGAGCTGGAACAGCGACTGCTCCACACACAGAGAAAAAGAACTGGACAACTGAACGTGTTGAGTGAGTTGCGTTGCCTCTTTCTATGTGCCATAGAGCCGAAGAAAGAAGCGCACCAAAGAGCGATCGCGGCTATAAACCCACGCAAATTAATCATTGTGCACACTCAACATTCTGAAGTTTTAGAGAATAGGGGCCGTCCGGTTGCTTTATAATGTGAAGGCTCTGCGCCATTCAAACTCTGGAAAAAAGAGCCACTGAAAGAAAAAGAAAGGAGTTACCTCTCAATCATAGGCAAAAAACGCGCCTTTGGTTATATCTCCTCAAGCTCCTCAATCTTCTCCTCAAGCTCCTCAATCTTCTCCACTGCCCCTTTCGAGTGCGTGATACCCTCCTCTAATTGCTCGCTATTGGTCTCTATTACCTCCTCCATCAATGCATCCTCGACCAGTTCCTCGCGCTTCAGTCCCTCCTCCAAATAATGCGCGTACACTTCCTTAAGTAGGTCGATCTCGCGCTGGAGCCGCTTAAGCTCGCTCAAGATAAACTCTTCTTTATCG
>Ga0224557_1003233_pt1 | contig 12926 bp, 12 predicted proteins | sample 714S31014metaG_FD_180677 | JGI IMG/M metagenome (GOLD analysis project Ga0224557, IMG submission 180677) | Peat soil microbial communities from Stordalen Mire, Sweden - 717 S3 10-14 | ecosystem: Environmental > Terrestrial > Soil > Wetlands > Peat | place: Sweden: Norrbotten County, Stordalen... | reverse complement strand
CGGCGGATGGAAAACCATGATCTCGCCGATATGCGGGGAGCCGAAGTGCATGCCAAGCCTGTCCACCAGGATCCGCTGGTGGATGTGGAGCGTGGGCTCCATCGAGCCACTGGGAATCTGGTACGGCTTAATGAGCCAAGCCTGAACCCCGAGCGCGAGGCCCAGAGCTACGACAACTATCGCCACAAGCTCCCCAGCGGAGCGTGCGAACGACTGCTTGGTTTTGGTCAAACCGCCTAGGCTTCGTCGGCCGGAGCGTCGGCGGCGCCATCGCCGGCCTCCGCTTCAGGCGCCGGGGCGTCAGCAGCCTCGGCCTCTGGAGCCGGCGCGTCAGCCTCAGCGTCTGGAGCCGCGACGGCAGCCTCTGCTTCGGGGGCGTCCGTGACCTCAGCGGCCGGAGCTTCGACGGCCTCGGTCTCAACAGCGTCGGCCTCAACTGCGTCCGGAGCGGTCTCAACAGGAGCTTCTTCGGCGAACGCCTCGCCGTACAGCAGCTCCCGCTCGACCTGAACCTCAGGACCGGTGCTACGGCGCTCACGCACGCGAGCGCGCTTGCCGACGCGATCACGCAGGTAGTAGAGCTTGGCGCGCCGGACGTCACCGCGAGCGGCAATCTCAATCTTCTCGATCTTCGGCGAGTGCAGCGGGAACGTGCGCTCGACGCCAACGCCAAACGACTGCTTGCGGACCGTAAAGGTCTCGCGCGAACCGTGGCCCTGGCGCTTGATGACGACGCCCTCAAAGACCTGGGTACGGCGACGAGTGCCTTCGATCACCTGGAAGTGGACACGCAGGCGGTCACCAGCGTCGAACTGCGGGACTCGGCGGAGCTGTGCTCGCTCCAAGGTTTCAATGACGGTGCTCATGGCTCGTTCTTGTCTTTGCCGGTAGCACCGGCGTGAGGTCAAAACTGGCAGAAAGAAGTGCGCAGCTGAAGAGCGCGCGGCGGCCTATGGTAGCGAATTGCCTCGCCCACGCTCGCGCGCCTGTTCCAGGCGCCACTCCCGAATGTTCGCGTGGTGACCTGAGAGCAGCACCTCGGGCACATCCCAGCCGCGGTAGTCGGCCGGCCGGGTGTAATGCGGATACTCAGGAGCACCGTCCAGAGCCTGACTGAAGGACTCCTCCAAGGCCGAGTCTTCGTGCCCGAGCGCCCCAGGCTGCTTGCGCAGAATCGCGTCACAGACAACCATCGCCGGCAGCTCACCGCCGGCCAGCACATATCTCCCGATCGAGAGCCGGTCGGTGGCGAAGTGATCGAGGATCCGTTCGTCGAAACCCTCATAGCGTCCACAGAGCAGCGTCAGCGCGGGCTCGGCGGCCAACTCGTCGACGAGTGCGTCGTCGAGCATCTGCCCACCCGGCGTCAGCGCCAACACACGTCGCTCGCGACGCAAGTCCGTGGGGTCCGCGCCATAACGTGCTCGCAGCGCCGCCTCGACGACATCGACACGCAACACCATGCCCGCGCCACCACCGAACGGAGTGTCGTCAACCTGTCCGCCGCTCAGCGGTGTGTGATCTCGGTAGTTCACGTAACCGAGCCGATGCCCCTCTGCCAGCGCGTTACGCACGTGGCGCTGAGACTCGAACCACTCGAATGCCTCCGGGAACAGCGTGAAGACGTCGATCTCCACGCTCACACCTCCCCGAGGAAGACGAGGTCGACGTCGATCACCTGCGCCGCGATGTCAACGCTCCGGACAGCGTCCGAGACCAACGGCACCAGCAGGTCAGCGCCTCCAGCCGCGCGCTCAACCTCGAGGACCTCGCATGACGGGAGCGCAAGCAGACGCTTCACCGTTCCAACTTCAGTCTCGCCGTCACGTACGGCGCAGCCCTCAAGATCGTCGGCCCACCACTCGTCCTCGTCCAGCTTGGGCGCTTCGACCCGGCGTATCGAGACCTCCTGGCCACGGAGAGCTTCGGCAGCGTTGCGGTCCTCACAGCCGACCACGCGGATGATCACACGCCCGTCATGCCCAGCCCGGCGATCGATCTTGCGCGCTACGCCCGCGATCATCACAGCTCGACCGAGAGTGAGCAACTCCGGTGCGGTGGCGATGACATTGAAGCTGCCGTCGAGCCCGTGTGGACTTCCCACCCGTCCGGCTCTGAGCAAGTGCCGATCTGGCATTTAGTGGCCCCGTCCGCAAATCCTGCGGCATTCGAGCGGCCCCTGGTGGTCGCTGACAGCGTCCTCAGTCAGGTCAATACCTCCAGTATTGACCCTTCCTGCGTCCTCGCCAGCGACCACCAGTGACCACTCTCGGTGCCCAGCAGGACTCACGGACGGAACCACTACTGCACCGACGGAATTCCGGAACGCTGCACTCGCGGACGCGGATCAGTCGATGATGTCGAGGAAGATGCGCCGCCCCTGCTTGGTGGCGACGCTCTTGATGACGGTGCGCAGCGCTGTGGCTGTGCGTCCCCCGCGACCGATCACGTTTCCGTAATCGTCCCGGCCCACAGACAACTCGAGGACGACGCTGCCGTCGTCCTCGCGCACTTCGTTGACCTTCACCTGATCCGGATCGTCAACGAGCCCCCGAGCTAGATACTCGAGCAGCTCTCGTGACGAAAAGGTTGTGTCGGTCAACCGGCGATGCCCTGCGTACGCAGAAGCTTTTTGACCGTATCGGTCGGCTGGGCGCCACGGGCGAGCCAGTCCTTGACCTTCGCCTCGTCGAGCACAATCGTCGACGGGTTGGTCTGTGCGTTGTAATGCCCAACGGTCTCAATTACGCGACCGTCACGCTTGGAGCGCTGGTCGGCGACAACAACCCGCCAAATGGGGTTCTTGCGTCCGCCGACGCGCGTGAGTCGAAGTCTTACTGACATATGGACCAGAGGTTAGCGTGACTGGCGCATTATTGCCCCAAGGTCAGGCATCTTCCCGGAGGAGAACTGCTTCATGACCTTGCGCATCTGCTCGAACTGGGTGATCAAGGCCTTGACGGCCTGCACATTCGTGCCGGCGCCCTTCGCGATCCGCAGCCGCCGCGAACCCTTGATCATCGAAGGGTTGCGACGCTCCTGAGGCGTCATCGACAGAATAATCGCCTGCAACCGATCGAACTGACGCTCATCGATCTTCGCACCGCGTAACTCCTTGCCCATCCCGGGAATCATCCCCAGCAGGTTCTGCAGCGGACCGAGCTTGCGAATCTGGCGCAGCTGGTCCAGGAAGTCATCGAGGTCGAACTCGTTGTTGCGGAACTTGCGCTCAAGCTCGCGCGACTGCTGCTCGTCGTAGGCGTCGGTGGCCTTTTCGATCAGGCTGAGCACGTCCCCCATACCGAGGATCCGCTGCGCCATACGGTCGGGGTGGAAGCGTTCGAACTGCTCAAGCTTCTCCCCGGTCGAGGCGAACATGATCGGCTTGCCGGTCACCGCCTTGACCGAAAGCGCCGCGCCACCACGGGAGTCGCCGTCGAGCTTGCTCATGATCACGCCGTCAAAGTCGACCGTCGCTCCGAACTGCTCAGCGACGTTCACGGCGTCCTGACCGGTCATCGCGTCGACGACCAGTAGGACGGCGTTGGGCCGGATCGCCTTCTTGATGTCAGCCAGTTCCTGCATCAGCTCAGCATCGACGTGCAGACGCCCACTCGTGTCGACGATCAGTACGTCCTTGCCCTCTGAGATGGCGCGATCGCGCGCCCACGCGGCGATCTTGACGGGATCGCGGTCAGTGCCCTGCTCGTAAACGTCGGCGCCGGCCTGAGCGCCGACCTTGATCAGCTGTTCGACCGCGGCCGGCCGGTAGACATCGCAGGCGGCCACAGCCACCGAAGAGTTGTGCTGGGTTCGCAGGAACAGAGCGAGCTTGCCGGTCGCGGTGGTTTTGCCGGAGCCCTGAAGGCCGGCCATCAGGATCACCGTCGGCGGCCGTGGCGAGAACTCAAAGTCGGCGGACTCCCCGCCCATCAGCTCCGTGAGCTCGTCGTTGACGATCTTGATGACCTGCTGGCCAGGATTGAGCTGGCCGATGATGTCGGCGCCAAGCGCCCGCGCCTTGACCGCGTCGGTGAAGGTCTTCACGACCTTGAAGTTCACGTCCGCCTCGAGCAGCGCCAGGCGGATCTCGCGCATCGCGCGGTTGATGTCGTCCTCGGTCAGCGTGCCGCGGCCACGCACATCGGCCAGCGTCGCCTGGAGCCGGTCAGCGAGCGAATCAAACATTGAGCCAGAGGTTAGGGCCTAGCTGATCAGTCCGGCCGCTCGCCCGCATGGCGAGCGGCTTGCCCGGGGCAGCGCCGACGCGCAGCTCTAGCCGGGGACAGCGGCTAACCGGTGGGGTGGCCTCGGGTGCGCCCCACCGGCTGATGCTCAGAGCGTGCCGACGGTCGGGAGCTCTTCCTCAATCGGGGTTCGGCCAAGCGTTGGCGTCTCATGCAGGTATGGGCTGCCCTTGATGTAGTAGTAGATCAACGGCACTATGCCGATCGCCAGCGCGCCAATCCCGATGCTGTTCTCCGTGGCAGTCAAGCCCGGGATCGACTTCGCAAAGATCCAGAACATGAAGAGCGATCCCAACAGCGGGAAGAGGCCCATAAAGAAGAAGTTCTTCACGGACTTGAACGCGTATTTGCGGAAGCCGATCACGGCGGCCAGCCCGGCGAGACCGTAATAGACGGCGATCTGAAGGCCGATCGCGGTGATCGCGTCGGTCATGATCGTGTTGACAGAACCGACGTTCGCTGAGATGGCAAACAGAAATAGTGAGACCACGGCGACCACCGCCGTCGCCACGACCGGAGTCTTCCAACCCGGATGCAGCCTGGCGAACACGGACGGGAGCGTCCGCTCGCGACCCATTGAGAAGAGCGACCTGGTCACCTGGATCAGCGTCGTCTCCAAGGTGGCGATGGTCGAGAGCATGACCGCGATGATCATCAGCTTTCCGCCAGCCCCACTCCAGACCACGTTGCCAAGTGTCTCGAGCACGTCAGCGCTGTTGCCCTTTATCTGGGCTGGAGTCAGGTCCATGTTGACCACCACCGTGAACAGCATGAACAGGACAAACACGATGATCACTCCAACGATGCCTCCCATCCCGGAGCTCTCTTTGCTGTTTTCAGTCTCCTCGCCTAGGTTCGAAGAGACGTCCCAGCCCCAGTAGTAGAAGGCCGCGACAAGCGCCCCAGCGGCAAATCCCGAGAAACCGCTGAAATGGCTAAAGCCAAGCCAGCTGAGTGAGAAGTTCAGGACCTTGTGGCCGTGGACCAGGCCGAGTACCGCAAAGACCAGCAGCAGCAGAACCTCAATCGAAGACATCACCCACTGCGCGTTGGCAGTAATTCGGATGCCACGCGCGACAAAGTAGGCCATGACGATGAACCAGATCGCCGCGACCCCCGTCTCCCAACCGACCTCCCCAGCTAAGTGGGCGCTGAACAGAGAGAGCGTGGCGTTGCCGGCCGGTATTGACGCCGCGACCATGAAGATCGTCGCAGAGACGACCAGCGCCCAACCCGTGAGGAAGCCCAGGAACGGGTGAATCACGCGTCCCACCCACGAGTAGGCGGCGCCCGCGTTGGCGCCCATCTGGTTGAGTTGGTGGTATGCGACCGCGATACCGAACATCGGAATCCCGCACCACAGAAGCGCCGCTGGTCCGGCCAGCGCGACAGCGCCGACCAGTACCGCTGACGAGCCCGCTATTGAGTACGCCGGCGCGCTGCCGGCCACGGCCATGACGACCGAGTCAAGGAAGTTCAGTGAGCTATCGAGCTCGGGCTCGTTTCCTCCGGTCCCGCCCGCGACCGCGTCCGTCTCCCCTACAACCGCCATTTAGCTCCCTCGATTAGACCTTCAGATCAAGCGAGCTATCCCGATAAGGCTGTGCCCGCCTCCCTCCCTATGCGGCATTGTCTCCTTTAGGGGGGTCGGATTGCTTATCCGCCTGTCCAAACAACCGCGGTAGGCCACTAACCGCCTGGCTGAACTCTGAGGGGATCACGAAGACCTTGTTGGAGTCGCCGCGGGCGAGTTCCGGCAGCATCTGCAGGTACTGGTAGCTCAACAGCTGCGCGTCGGGCTTGCCTGCGTGGATCGCCTCGAACACGGTGCCGATCGCTTTCGCCTGACCGTCAGCGCGCAGAACCTGCGCGGTCTTCTCGCCCTCGGCGCGCAGGATCGCCGCCTGCTTCTCACCTTCGGCGGTCAGGATCTGCGCCTGCTTAACGCCCTCGGCGGTGAGAATCGCGGCGCGACGGTCGCGCTCGGCGCGCATCTGCTTCTCCATCGACTCCTGGATCGAGAGCGGCGGGTCGATCGACTTCAGCTCCACACGCGTGATCCGCACGCCCCACTTGTTGGTCGCCTCGTCCAGCACTCCGCGCAGCTGCGCGTTGATGTGATCGCGGCTGGTGAGCGCCTGCTCGAGTGTGAGCGAGCCGATCACGTTGCGCAGGGTCGTGACGGTGATCTGCTCGATCGCCTGCAGCGGATTGGCGACCTCGTACGTGACTGAGCGGGCATCGTTGACCGTGTAATAGAGCACGGTGTCAATCTGAACCACGAGGTTGTCCTCCGTGATGACGGGCTGCGGCGAGAACGAGACGACCTGCTCGCGCAGGTCGATCAGCGGCTTGAGCCTGTCCACGAACGGCACCAAGATCGTCAGGCCCGGGTTGAGCGTTTTGTGGTAGCGCCCAAGCCGCTCGACGACGCCTGCTCTGGCCTGTGGCACGATCCGGATGGTCCTGGCGAACAGAATCAAGAGGAACACAACGATTACCGCAGCAACGATTGCTCCAACCATGTGTCCTGCTCCTATTCCATGACCAGCGCCGTGGCGCCTTTGATATCGACGATCTCCACTTGGGTACCAACCTCGATCACAAGGTCCTCGTCAAGTGAGCGAGCGGTCCACACCTCATGCTCTATTCGCACCCTGCCCTCCCCCTCGTGATTCGCGATCCGCTCCACCACCACGCCGCGCTTGCCGACCAGGGCAGCGGCGCCGGTGCGCAGCGCAGGCCCGCTCTGCAGACGTCGCAGTACCAGCGGCCGCAGCGCGGTCAAAGTCAGGATTGACACGGCGAAGAACACGATCCATCCGGCAAGCCCATCGATCGCGCTGTCGGCGCCGGCGGCGAGCACTGCTCCGACAGCGAACGGCGCCAGGTAGAAGCTTGAGCCGCTGAGGATCTCACCTGCGCCTAATCCGCAAGCAACAAGCAGCCACAGAAGCCATCCGTCCATCTCTGTGCGAGCTTACATCGCGGAGCGGGCGGGCGGCCATAGGGGCGATCAGACATTCGGAGCGCCAGCGCTCCAGAGTTCGGGCTCAGCCCAGGCGCCGGTGATGGCGTGGTCCGGATCTGTGCCCTTGGCCTCTGTGAGTTGGGCAGCCAGCAGCTGCAGCCGCACGGTCGCGGGGATCTGCGCGAGGAACACATCCGCGGCTGCGGCGCCGGCCGCAGCGCCGGCAAACTCGTGCGTGGTCATACCCTCGCTTCGCGCCGCAGCCAGCAGACCGGCGGTCAGACCGTCCTGGTCCGCCTCAGGAGCCACCCCGATCAACGTGTCACCGGCGCCATAGGGCACGGCGGCACCGTGGAGCAGCAGCTCCGAGTCGAAACCCTCGGCGAGGATGTGCGCAGACTCGCGGATCTTGAGCGCCCCCTCGCGCGCGGTTACGCCCCAGATCCCGGGTCCGGCCAACGCCAGAGCGCGCGTCGGCACGCCGATCTCAGAGATCCCCGGCGCGCAGATCACCCGCTGCACGTCGGCGGCGACGCGCATCAGCGCCTCGGGGCCGGTCTGCGCACCAGTGAGCGCCTGCGCGAGCAGGCCCAGTACACCGAGCGCAGCCGTGTAACTCACCGTGTAGGTCTCCGACTGCTCCTTGGTGGGCGTCTCGATCGCGCCTGACCAGCCCGCGTTCTGGCCGGTGATCGTCACCAAGGGACGGCCGGCTGCGACGACCTGCGAGCACGCGGCTCGCGCAAAGGCGGTCTCGCCCGTATGACTGATCACCACAACGCCGTCACCGTCAGTCAGGGCCGGACGCCAGCGCGCGAACTCGGATGACGTCACTGCGTGCGTGTCGAGGCCGCCGCCACGCAGCAGGTAAGCGCCGAGCTGAGCGGCGTGAAAGCTGGTGCCGGTCCCGACGATGAAGATCCGCTGCGCGGACTGCAAACGCGCAGCGTCAGCGCCGATGTCGAGCTCCGCGACGGCCTTGAGCGCGTCAGGCTGGGCGGCGATCATCTGCCGCAGCTTGCTCTCCTTTGGGCTCACGCCGTCAAAACCGTCAGTAATTACGTCGTGAGCCCATGGCCGTCAACTGACCAGCGCCCGCGCAAACTCTGAGGCTTCGAAGGGCCGCAGATCCTCGAGCTTCTCACCCACACCGATCAGCTTCACCGGGATCCCAAGGTCATGTGCGATTGCGAGCGCGATGCCGCCCTTCGCGGTGCCGTCAAGCTTGGTCAGGACGAGGCCGGAAACCTCGATCGCCTCTGAGAAGAGCTGTGCTTGGCGCAACCCGTTCTGCCCGGTGGTCGCGTCGACCGTCAGCAGCGTCTCATGCGGAGCGCCTTCCAGCTGCTTGCCGATGACACGTCTGATCTTGGTGAGCTCGCCCATCAGGTCATCCTGAGTATGCAGGCGTCCGGCCGTGTCGACGATCACCACATCCGCGCCGCTGTCCATCCCCGTCTTTACGCCTTCGAACGCGACCGAGCCCGGGTCTGTGCCGTCCGGCCCGCGGACGAAGGCAGCACCCGCGCGCTGGGCCCACAGCTCAAGCTGCTCCACCGCGGCTGCCCGGAAGGTGTCGGCGGCGACCAGCACCACCGAGTGCCCGAGCTCCTTGCTCAGGTGATATGCGAGCTTGCCGGTCGTGGTCGTCTTGCCGGTGCCGTTGACCCCGGCCATCAGGATCACGGTCGGCTTGTGGCGCAGGTCGATGTGGTCGTCGCCGGTCCGCGCGATCTCGGCCAGCAGCTCCGTCAGGCGGTCCTTCAGCGCCTCTCCGCCGACGATCCCGCCCTCAGCGGCCTCGCGCTCGAGCTGTCCCACCACCTCGGCCGTGGTGCGAGCGCCGACATCGGCGTAGATCAGCGCCTCCTCGAGACGTTCCCAGGTCTCGTCGTTGATCTCCTCGAAGAGCGTGGCCTGTAGCTCGGCGCCGAGCGCCTGCCGCGTCTTGCGCAAGCTCTCGCGCAGACGCGCGAAACGCCCGACACGTCTCTCGTCGGTTACCGCCTCGGTCTCTTGAGCCAACGAGCCGCCGGCCGCGGCGCCATCGACGATGAAGAGATCGGTCCATTCGCGCGCCACGAAGCCATTCTCCTATGCGGCTTCGCGCGCCGGCAGGCGCCGCGAGATCACCTTTGAGATGCCGTCGCCGCCCATCGATACCCCGTAGAGCGAGTCCGCCGCCTCCATCGTGCGCTTCTGGTGGGTCACGACGATGAACTGCGCGCGCTCGTTATACGTGTCGAGCAGATCCAGGAAGCGGGTGATGTTGAGATCGTCCAGCGCTGCCTCGACCTCATCCATGATGTAGAACGGACATGGCCGGGCGAGGAACACGGCGAACAGGAACGCGAGGGCGGTCATCGACTTCTCACCGCCCGACAGCAGCGTGAGCCGTTTCATCGCCTTCCCGGCCGGGGTGATCTCGATCTCGACACCGAGCAGATCCTCGTCGCTCTCTTCAGTGAGCTCTTCGCTCTCCGCCGCGCCGTCGGCTTCGGTCTGATCGTCGGGGTCATGAAGCTTCTGACCACCGATCACCGGCGCCTGGCCTTCGCCCTCCGACACCAGCCGCAGGCGACCGTGGCCGCCCGGGAAGACTCGCGCCGCGAGCTCCTCGAAGTTCGCCGCCGCCGCCTCAAAGGTCTCCTCAAAGGTCTCACGGATCTGGCGATCGGTGTCCTTGATCAGACCCTCTAGCTCGCGTAGCGCTGTCTCAAGATCGGTCCGCTGCGCCTCGAGCTCCTCAACGCGACCGAGTGCCTCTGCGTACTCATCCTGCGCGAGTGGGTTGACCGGCCCGAGCTGCTCACGGCGCTTGGCCAGACGCTCAAGGCGGCCGCGCAACTCCTCACGCAGCTGATCGGGCAGCGCCTGCGTTGCCGCTTCCGGCTCTAACTCAAGCTCCTGTGCGAGTGTTCTCAGCGTGGCCTGCGCGTCAGCTGCCTGGTCGCGCGAGCGCTGCGAGCGCACCTCGGCGGTGGTCAACGTCTCGCTGGCGGCGTGGAGCCGCGTTTGAATGCCGGCCTCCTCCTGGGCGCAGGCACGCAGCTCGGCGGCCACATGTTCGCCGGCCTCGCGGTCCGCCGCAAGCGCCAGATCAAACTCACGCTTGCGCTCGCCGATCGCCTCGACCAGCTCCTGCAGCGCTTGACAGATCGCTGTGATCATCGGTCCAAGCCTCTGATCCCGCTCGATCCCCCGCTGCAAACGCGATACCTGGCCACGGCGCTCAGCGCGTTCACGGTCGGCCCGCTCCGTGCGCGCCCGCTCGGCGCGCACTTCGGATTGGAGCTGCGCGCGACGGCCCGCGTTCGGTCCCTCGTCCGGCGCCGAGCGCCGACGCTCGATGGCCGCGACCAGCCGCCGCTGCTGCTCAGCCGCCTCATCGCGCGCATGCACAGCCGCCCGATGCGCTCCAACAGCCGCCTCGCGCGCTGCATCCAACTCACCCACCCGCGCCGTCGCGAGCTCTACGCCAGTCTTCAGCGCCTGCTCAGCCTGGACGGCCGCTTCGCTCGCGGCGATCAGCTGATCCCGCCGATTGCGCTCAGCCAACACCCGCTCCTCACCAACCGCAGCCGCCTGCCGCAGCTCGCGCGTGGCTCCCGACCAGACGCGCCCGTCGCGGGTGACCGCAGTCCCGGCAAAGTCGTTCGGGACCGACAAGAGGTCCGGCACGAGCCACACATCGCGCAAAAGGTGGCGGGCTATAGCGACAGCTCCGCTGTCACCGGAGACGTGTTCACGAAGGAGCACGCCTCCGGTGACGGCGGAAGCGGGCGCGTCACCCGGAGCCTCCAGAGCATCACCGTGGAGCACTAGGGCACGACCGCCATCCCGCCCCGCCTTGTCGAGCAACGCGTGACCTGCGGCAGAGTCGTCTACGACAGCCGCGCCCAGGCGCCCGTCAAGCGCCGCGGCCACAGCCAGCTCGTACCCCGAGGTGACGGTCAGTGCGTCGGCCAGCGACTGTGCGCCGCCCGGGGCGCTCTGATGGCTGCGCAGGAACTGGTTGACCGCGGCCAGCTCACCCCCCACGCGCGCCGCTTCGCGGCGCGCGTGCTCTACCTGCCGCTCCGCATCACGGACCGCCTGCCGGGCCTGCTCACAAACAGCGTCAGCTTGCTCTCGCGCGCTCTTGGCGGCCTCGACAGCCACAACGTGCTCCGCTTCATGTTCAGCGGCGACGACCCGCTGGCGTTCCAGCTCCTCGAGCTGCCGCTCCATCTCGGCCTGATGGTCGTGCTCGAGCGCCTCAAGCTCACGGCTGAGCTCGGCGAGCCGCGCCTGCGCCTCAGGGTCGGGCTGGTCGTCAGCCGCCTGAGCCGTAAGCGTCGCCAGGCGCTCCTGCGAGCTCGAGAGGCGCGCCGCCACCGTTTCTCCGGAGGCACGCACCGCCTCAGCGCGGTAGCCCACCCGATCGGCCGCAGATTGGGACGCGAAGCTGCGCCGGGAGAGCTCCTCGCGCTCGCTGGAACGCGTCGCCAGAGCCTCTTCAGCCTTGGCGCGCCGCGCCGCCACCGCCTCCAACTCCCGCTCGAGCTGCTGCCGGACGGCGCGCGCCTGTGCGGCCTCGCGGCCAGCGGCCTCCGAATCCTCGCGACGCGCCCGCAGCTCGTCACGGGCCAGCTCCCAACGTGCCTCAAGCGTCTGCCGGTACAGCCGCTCATGCAGCTCGGCGGCCTCCGCCTGACGCTTCAGCGGCTTCAAGCGTGAGCGGGCTTCACGCTCGACGTCGAGCGCACGATCGAGGTTGTCCTGCGTGTGGCCGAGCTTGAGCTGCGCACGCCGTCGGCGCTTGCGGTGCTTACCGAGCCCGGCGGCCTCCTCAATCAGCAGGCGACGGTCACGCGGCTTTGAGGTGACGATCGCCTCCACGCGCCCCTGTGAGATGACGGAGTGCATCTCCTTGCCCAGACCGGTGTCTGAGAGCACCTCGAGCACATCGATCAACCGGCACTTGGCGCCGCCCAGCCGGTACTCACCATCACCGTTGCGATCGAGGCGACGGAAGATCGATACCTCGGGGCCGAGCCCGAGCAGGTTGTCGCTGTCGTCCAGCACCAGCTCGACCGAGGCGCTCGAAGCAGCTTGACGGCCAGGCGCGCCGCCGAAGATCACATCCTGCATCGACTGGCCACGAACAGCCATCGGCGACTGTTCGCCGAGCGCCCAGAGGACCGCGTCGGTGACGTTCGACTTCCCCGAGCCGTTCGGCCCGACGATCACGCTCGTCCCGGGGCTGAACTCGAGACGGGTGCGGTCGGGGAACGACTTGAAACCCTTCAGCGAGATGCTCTTCAGGTACATCGAAGTCAGTTCCCGACAGCCGGCACGCCGCCGTGCTCCAACGCCACCTGAGCCGCAGCCTGCTCGGCATCCTTCTTGCTACGCCCGACCCCACGGCCGATCTCCTCGTTGCCGATGCGGGCGGCGATGGTGAAGGTTCGGTCATGCGGCGGCCCGTCCTCCGCGACCACGTCGTAACTGACCAGCGCGCCCCGGCGAGCAAGGCGCTCCTGCAACGCGGATTTGAAATCAACCGGGTGCTCAAGCGCGTCGTCGAGCAGCGATTCGAACGCCTCGACCACGGCCTCCGCCACACGCTCGTACCCGAACGTGAGGTAGCACGCGCCGATGATCGCCTCCGTGATCGAGGCGAGGACCCGCTCGGTGGAGACCAGGCTGGGGACGGTCGCTACCGC
>Ga0224557_1003231_pt1 | contig 12936 bp, 14 predicted proteins | sample 714S31014metaG_FD_180677 | JGI IMG/M metagenome (GOLD analysis project Ga0224557, IMG submission 180677) | Peat soil microbial communities from Stordalen Mire, Sweden - 717 S3 10-14 | ecosystem: Environmental > Terrestrial > Soil > Wetlands > Peat | place: Sweden: Norrbotten County, Stordalen... | reverse complement strand
TCGGCCATGGCTGGGGCCAGGGTCGCGACGAGGACGAACGGAACCTTGACGTTGACCGAGAAGGTCTCGTCGAACTCTGCCTCGGTGGCTGACTCGCTCGGACCGAGCAAAGCGACGCCAGCGTTGTTGATGAGAATGTCGACGTGACCGTCGCCTGCCTGGGTGGCCCACTCGGCCAGGTCTTGGGCCGATGTGAGGTCGACCAGCGTGGTGAGCCGGAACGTCGCCGTGCCGCCAGCGTCCTCGATCTCGGCGACCACGTCTTTGGCCCGTTGTTCGTTGCGCCCGACTATCAGCACATGTGCGCCTCGGGCGGCGAGGGCTATGGCCGTAGCCCGGCCGATACCACTCGTCGAACCTGTGACCAGCGCCGTCTTACCTTTCAGGTCTGTCATTTTGTTACGTGTTCCTCTCTGTTTCTTCGAAGTTTTGTTGAGAATGCGGGATACCGGCGTTTACGAAAAGACTGCGGCGTAGTCGGTGGCGAACTGCTCATACGAGCGGGCTTTGCGCCCGAGGATGGCCTGGACGTCGTCACTCACCCACTCGGCGTCGCCCTCAGCGGTCAGACTGAACGCCTGGGCGTTCTGCTCGGCGACCACTTCAGGCAGACCAGCACTGACCATTGTGCTCTTGTGTTCTTCGAAGCTGAGTTCGCGGTAAGTAATGGTCCGACCGAGCAACTTTGAGAGCACGTCGGCGACGTCGTAGTTCGAGATCAACTCAGACCCGCTGAGCCAGTAGGTCTTCCCTGCATGCGAGGCCGGAGAAGCGGCGATTTCTGCCGCGACCGCGCCGACATCGCGGGAGTCGACCATACCGGCAAGGCCCTTGCCGGCCGAGGAACCGAAGCTGCTCGTCTTGGCGATCACCGGCGCTAGCAACAACGTGTTTTGCATGTAGGCGTTCGATCGAAGCAGCGTGTAGGGCAACCCCGAAGCGGCCAGGCCGGCCTCGATCTCGGTCTGGCCGCGCCGTCGGGCGATAGGCGAGTCGGCCGAGGCCTTGCTGGTGGCTTTGACGACGTGCTCGACGCCGGCCCGGGCGGCGCTTGCGATCACGTTTAGTTCTTGAGCTGGAACGGCCGGACTAACGAGCACCACTGCCGTGACACCGGCCATCGCCTCGTCGATGCTCTCTGGAACGTCGAGGTCACCCACGACGATCTCGATCCCCTCAGCAACCAACGCTTTGCCCTTCTTTGGGTCCCGCACGAGCACGCGCACGGGCGTTTGACGCTGCGCGAGAAGGTGTGCGGCTTCGGATCCGACTTTTCCGGCCGTCGTGATGAGTATCACTTTGGGTTTCTCCGTTTCGATTAATAATGGGTCGTGTAACCCAGTATGACAGCCGTCTAATGGGTTGTCAAACCCAAACTGCGCCTAATATGGAGCAATGGCCAACGAGACGATCGAACGACCGAGGCTCACCGCAAAGGGTGAACGCACCCGGGCCCGCATAGTGGAAGGGGCCGCGCGCTTAATCCACGAGCGCGGTGTCGCAGGCACTACCCTCGACGACGTCAAGGCGGCAGCTGAAGTCAGTGGGTCGCAGCTTTACCATTATTTTTCGGATAAGGATGAGCTTGTGCAAGCGGTCATCGACTACCAGGCCGATACCATCGTCAATAACCAGCGACACGCGAATCTCGGTACCGTCAAAGGACTCCGAGCGTGGCGGAACATGGTGGTCGCGGTAGCAAGGGGCTCGCAGTCCAAGGGAGGCTGCCCCCTCGGTTCACTTGGTGGTCAACTCTCCGAGAGCGACCCGGAGGCCCGAGCCCTCATCGCCGCCGGGTTCGAACGGTGGTCGACAGCGATAGCCGATGGGCTCCGAGCACTGCATGCCGGCGGACAGATACCGCCCGACATCGACCCCGACGATCTCGCCGTCACTCTGCTCGCCACGCTCCAAGGAGGACTTCTACTGGCCCAGACGCAACGGAGTACACGTGAGTTCGAAACTGCGATCGATACCCTCCTCGCCCTTGCCTTGCGTGCGTGAGCTCAGGGCCAACTTCCTCGCAGGCATTTTCGCTGGACGCCGAGCATCGATTCACAGACCATTTTCGTCAGTGCCATGTTCAGCGACCTGAATCGCGACGGGTTTCGTGTTGGCGAATATTCTTCCATCTAGTTCAATTTTCTCTCAAGGTCGTCATTGTTGCGACCGTTGGGATCCACGAGCGTGAACGTTGAGAGCCTCTCTCGGTGGGCGCTGCAGTGGGCGCTGCAGGACTCGAACCTGCGACCTCAGCCGTGTGAAGGCTGCGCTCTAACCAGCTGAGCTAAGCGCCCCGAACTTGAATGCTATCCCCTTAGTGGAGCGTTGGCTTTTGGCTGGCGTTGTAGCCTTCACCTGTGCCAGAAAACCTAGATTCAACGCCGGAGCCGAAATCGCGCTTCGCACGTCGACCTCGCAGCGAGTCCGCCGCTCCGCGTAAAGCCATCATGGGCCTCGACAGCCTCGAACGTGGCATTAGCTTCTTCGGGGGGGTCATCGCACTCATCTCCGGCGCGTTCTTCATCCCGCACCTTCTTAAGAACACCACTATCACGGTCACCGCAAAGCACGTCAAGGGTAAGTCCTGCGCCGCCGGTTACAAACTGGTCGCCTCGCTGTGCGAGAAGTCGCAGATAACCCACCCCTCCTACTGGTGGCCCCAGTTCCTGCTGATTGTCGCCGCGGGGCTCGTCATTCTCCTCTTCGCCTGGCTGCGTCGGCGCGTCGGGGTGATCGTCGCCGGACTGCTCCTTGGCTTGGCTTCGGGAACTGCGGGCGTCGTGTTCCTCTTCCTCGCTGGCTGGCTCGGCCTTCGCGCCTGGCGCCTCCAGAAGTACGGCGACGCCTCGTTCAGCGGCTCTTCTCGACGCGCTCGTGAGATGGGACAGGCCCGAAAACAGGGACGCGAACCATCAGCCAAGAAAGTTCGAGGCGCCAAGGGAAGCACGGCCACCACGTCCGCTCCAGTTCCGTCCCCCTCAAAGCGATACACGCCAAAAAAGCCCACTCGCCGCAGTTAGAACATGACGCAGCTCGGCCTTGACTATCCAACAAAGTGGGGTCGCGGATACACCGCTCGCTTCGTTAGGGGTGTGCTGCAGCGTTACTTCATCTCACCCGTCACCCGTCGCATGTCGACGCTCGAGGTACGCGGGCTCGAGAACATCGCCGGCAGCGGCCCGTTCATTTTCGTGGCCAACCACACGAGCAACCTCGATACGCCCCTCGTACTCACCGCGCTTCCGACGGCCGAGCGCAAGCGCACCGTGGTCGCTGCGGCGATGGATAATTTCTTCATGGACGCCCGCAAGGCTTTCTCCACCGTCCTGCTCTTCAATGCCATCCCCATTGAACGACACAAGGTCAACCGGCAAAGCGCCCTACAGGCGCTCGAGCTCGTGCAAGATCACTGGAATCTGCTGATCTACCCCGAGGGGGGACGAACGCCCGACGGCGACCTCAAGGCGTTCAAGGGCGGAGCCGCCTACCTCGCCGACCGTTCGAAGGCCACCGTGATACCGACCTACATCCACGAGTCAGGTCTTCTGCGTGGCCCCAAGTACGCGAAGGCTCCTCAGTTCGTCGAGGCACCCAGCAAGCGACGCCACCACGTCATCGTGACCTTTGGCCCGGCGCTGCACGCTGAAGAGGGCGAGAACCTTCGACGCTTTGGTGCTCGGATCGAAGAGTCCGTGAAGGAACTTGGTCGCGAGGTGAGCGGCGACGCGACCTACGGCGTGAAACGAATCAGCGAGGGCTGAGCGCCGCACACCGCTCGGCGTAGAGCTGGTCGGCCACGCTCTGCATGGGTTCCAGCTCGTAGCCGAGCACCGACTCAAGCACCAGGTCGGCCAGCCACGGATTGAGCGCGAGCACCGGACCGTGGGCGTAGGTGGCCCAGATCCTCCCGGTGCGATACCCGTCAACGGCGCCGTCGTTGCCGCGACCGCGCAGCACCTGGCCGAACGGCGAAATGCCCGGGCCGAGCGTGGTGTGCCCGCCATGATTCTCGAATCCCACCAACGTCCTGTCGCCCACGCGCGCGCACAACTCCCCCACGGACCGACTGGTGCCACGGGTCGTCTCGACGTCCACGAGGCCGAGGCCCTGATACCGGTCGTTGCCCTCGACGCTGAACGAGTGGCCGAGTATCTGCAGCCCCGCGCACACCGCCACGACCGTGGCGCCGTTATCCACGCGCTGTTTGAACGAGCTCTTTGACAAGAGATCGCACGCGAGCCGTTGGGGACCGTCCTCGCCGCCGCCGAGCAGATAGATCGACGCCTCGGGGATCTCCTGGCCGAGTTCCACTGGTACCAGCAAGGCGTGAACGCCCCGCTGTCGGGCCCGCTGGGCGAGGACGAGCCCATTGCCACCGTCGCCGTAGGTTCCGAGCAGATCGGGAAGGAGCGTGGCTATCGTCAACACGGTGTTGACCTCGCGAGCCATTCGCTGAACGCCGTGTAGTTCGCGAGCAGCGCTACGGGCTCGGGTGAGGCGGGTATTCGGTCCACGTCGTTCACCACCTCGAAGGCCACGCCGCCGTAGTCGAGTCGAGTCGCCAGATCGAGGCGACGGTCCCCGAGGCACCACACTCGATGTCCCCGCAGCTTCTCGAAGGGCACGTCATAGAGCCACGACGGATCGCGACCATCGGCGATCCGAGCGTTGATCGCCACCCATACGTCCGCGTCGTCATCTTCAACCGTCGAGAGCAGGGCGTCAAACCCCGACGGATTCTTCGCGAGCAGGAGATGCAAGGTGTGGCCATTCCACTGGCGCAGGGTGAAACGCCCCGCCACCGCTCGTACGGCGTTGATTCGCTGGACAGCGTCGAGCGGTGACACGCCGACCTCGTCGAGGGCGGTGATCGCCAGAGCGGCGTTGGCCTCATTGAAGGCCCCCGGGATCGAAAGCTCGAGCGGCACGTCCACCCCGTCCACCGTCAGGCCGTCGTGAAGGGTCGTAGAGAGCGTGGTCGGTTTCGCGAATCCGCACGTGCAGCTCCAGGTTGACACCTGGTAGTGCACGGCGAGGGTGCACCTGGGACAGGACTTCGCGTCGGCCATCCACCGAGTGGGGATGTCGCACCATCGCACGTTGGTGGCTCCCATGGCGGCGTAGACGACGAGCGGGTCATTGGCATTTGCCACGACCGTGCCGCGAAAGCCACTCTCCGTGCTCAGGCACCGTCGCCAGCGCTCGGCCATCTGGCGGACCTCATTCGCTCGGTCCAGCTGATCGCGCGAGAGGTTGAGCAGTACCACGACGGCGGGGCCCACCTCTCGAACAACTTCGGGAAGCCATGCTTCATCGACCTCCAGCGCAGCGTTCGCGTAGGAGGATTCCACGAGGGCCGCCACGTGACCGGCGGGCATGTTGGCGCCGGTGGCGTTCGTGGTGACGTCGCCGCCCCATCCGGCGGCGACCATCGCAGTCGTGGTGGTCTTGCCGTTGGTGCCGCTCACCACGATTGTGGTCCGACCGCGAGCGAGTGCGGACAGCAGCTTCGGCGAGAGCTGGAGGCCAATTCGCCCTCCCGCGACGGTGCCGGACCCTCGTCGCGTGACCCGTGAGCCCCAGTTGACGGTGCGAACTGCGAGGATCGCCAGTCGATTTCGTGCTGACGGGTCCATACTCATTGACCTAACCTAATCACCCGGTAAAACACAGAAGGACCAACCGGGGGGCGGTTGGTCCTTCTGCAAAATCCATGTCATACCCAAAGGGGGGGTTTCGGGTAAAACAGGCTGAAACCAGTATGACGCACCGTCCTCTATCAATCAAGTGAATATAAGTGATACTTGTCATCTGTATACTTGATACATGGAGATTCGCCAATTAGAAGCGCTCGTTGGCATTGCCGAGCATGGCACGTTCTCGAGCGCCGCCGAGGCGCTCGGCACCGTGCAGTCAAATATCTCCAATCGCATCGCGCGGCTCGAGGCCGAGCTCGCCACGGAACTCGTCGACCGCTCCTCGGGAGCGCTCACCGAGTCCGGAGTGATCGTCGTCGAGCGAGCTCGTCGGATTCTCGCCGAGCTGGCGGCGATCGCCTCGGACGTGTCCGAGCTCAACGCCGATATTCATGGTCACGTGTCGCTCGGGATGATCGGCACCGCCGGCCGGTGGATCGTGCCACTGCTGCTCGAGGCGCAACGCTCAAACTATCCCCATATCGCGCTTCGCATCACCGAGGGAACCAATTCGGTCATTGAACCCCAATTGGTCAACGGGCAACTCGATCTCGCGGTGCTCGCGTGGCCGGTGATGGCACCGGAGCTGAACGAGGTCGATCTCTTCAAAGAGGACCTCGTCCTCATCGTCGACAAGACGCACGAATTGGCGCAGGGCAGCGGCTCGGTGACCTTCGAGACGTTGTCCCACTACGAACTGCTGCTGCCGTTCCCCGGCACCCCCATTCGTCGAGAGATCGACGAAGCCGCCCGCGCCCAGGGCATCGAGCTACGCCCCATCATCGAGCTCGACGGTCTTCGCACCATCGCGTCGCTCACCTTCGACGGCCACGGGCCCTCCATCCTTCCCGCCACGATGCTCTCGGCGCACCTTCGCGACAAATTCACCGCCGTCAGAGTCGAAGGCATCTCCCAGCGCCGCGTCAGCCTCGTCACTCGCCGTTTCGGCTTCCCCGCGGCCCCGGTTCGGGCCATCCACGCGTTGCTCATCGACGTCGTAAAGGGCGCCGTCGCCACTCCCGAGGGCGTCTTCATCCCGCCCAACACCACTCTGCAATAGTCGAGGAGTGACTTCACCGTCCCGCGAGGAGATCGCCCAGACCATTGCCCGTCGCGACAAGGCCTTTCGCACGGTCGTGCGGTCGGCGGGGCCGCCGCCGGCTCGACGCAATGCCCGCGTCGACGAACGGTTCCCTTCGTTGGTGCGCTCGATCGTCTTCCAACTCCTCGCGACGTCCGCCGCCAACACCATCCACGCCCGCGTCGCCACGGTCTGTGGCGGCACGATCGACATTGACTCAATACTGAACGCCGGCGTGGTCGATTTGAAAGCAGCCGGACTTTCTCGCACGAAGGCCGAGGCGATGGTCGATCTGGCCGAGCACGTGCAAGACCGGCGCGTCGACATTGCGCGCCACGGACGCATGAGCGACGCCGAGATTCTGCGCGAGGTGACCGCAGTGCGCGGGATCGGACCATGGACGGCTCAGATGTATCTCATGCACACCATGGCTCGACCCGACGTGTGGCCCGTCGGCGACTACGGCGTGCGCAACGGCTGGAGTATCCTGCACGGCCTCGACGAGCTGATCAGTGAAGCCGATCTTCGAAGCGCCGGCGACCGATTCCTCGGCGCGCGCACCGAGGTCGCGTGGTACTGCTGGCAGGCCGTTCATTTCGCGCGCCTCGCCAAGTAATCTCGACGTCATGACCGCACTTTCACTTGTCGACTTCGAACGTGACGCCCTCGACACCCTCACCGCCTACTGCACCATCCCGTGCCTGTCGCCCATGTTCGACGCCGACTGGGCCCAGACCGGCCACATTGATGCGGCCGTGGAACTTTTGGCCTCGTGGGCCCGTGAAAGAAGGATCGCCAACTTTGACGTCTCGATCCACCGCCTCGAGGGCCGAACCCCCGTGCTCTGTGTCACCGTCGAGCCCACCGGCCCCGCCTCGGGCACCGCTGTCCTGTACGGACACCTCGACAAGCAGCCTCCCCTGGGTGAGTGGTCCGAAGGACTGGGCCCGTTCAGTCCAGTCCGTCGCGGCGACCGCCTCTACGCTCGCGGGGTCGCCGACGATGGCTACTCCACGTTCTCCGCGCTGCTCGCGATCGAGGAGATGGAGAGGAGCGGCATCGCCCACAGCCGCTGCGTGGTGCTCATCGAGGCCAGCGAGGAGAGCGGCAGCCCCGATCTTGAGGCGTATCTCGATCACCTGAAGGACCACCTCGCCAACGTGGAGCTCATGATCTGCTTGGACTCCGGCGGGCTCACGTACGACCGTCTATGGCTGACGACGTCACTGCGCGGTATCGTCAACGTCGAAGTCACGCTCAGGGTCCTGGGTCAGGGTCTCCACAGCGGATCGGTGAGCGGCGTCGTCCCTTCGTCATTTCGACTGCTGCGCCAGATGCTCGACCGAGTCGAGGACAGCGCGACCGGGGACATCCTCATCGCAGAGCTCGAGAGTGAGATTCCGGCCAGTCACGTACAGGCTGCGAAAGAAGTCGCCGCGGAGTTCGGCGACCTCCTGGCCGACTCCCTGCCCACGGTTGACGGAGTGGCGTTGATGGGCAACTCGCCGGAGAATCGCATACTTCGAAGCACCTGGTACCCCACGCTCTCAGTGGTGGGCATGGGCGGAATTCCCGAGCCGGAGATGGCCGGAAATGTTCTCCGGCCGTTCACGACGGCGATGCTTTCCTTCCGACTTCCTCCGAACGTCGACGCCCAGGTGGCCGCCTCGGCGATTGAGAAGGCGCTGAGGACGGACGCGCCGTCATCGGCCGGGGTCACCGTGCGCCAGGCCGGCGAGGGCTGGATGAGCCCTCCCCTCGCGCCCTGGCTGCGTAGCGCCCTGGACGAGGCGTCCACGCAAGCCTTCGGGAAGGCTCCGGGATTCTCCGGCGAGGGAGGCTCCATCCCCTTTCTCGCGTCGCTCGGCAAGCGCTACCCCGACGTGCAGTTCGTGGCGACCGGAGTGCTCGGCCCCAAGTCCAACGCCCACGGCATCGACGAGATGCTCGATCTGCCAATGGCGGTGGGCGTTACCAACGCGGTCATTACGGTGTTAGGTGCATACGCGAAGAAAGAGGACCGATTATGACCCAACACATTGATCTCTGGGTTGACCCCGCGTGCCCCTGGGCGTGGCTGACGTCACGTTGGTTGCTGGAAACAACGAAGGTGCGCGATATCGACGTCAGTTTTCACGTCATGAGCCTCGCGGTGCTCAACGAGGGCCGTGACATGCCCGAAGAGTACGTGGAGCTCATGCAAAAGGCGTGGGGTCCGGTGCGGGTGCTCATCGCCGCCGAGCAACGCCACGGTAACGCCGTCGTCGAGACGCTGTACTCGGCCATGGGCACTCGCTACCACGTGAAGGGCGAGAAAGACCTCGACGCGATGATCACCGACTCGCTCGCCGACGTCGGCCTCGAGGAGGACCTCGCGAAGGCCTCGAGCGACTCCGAGTTCGACGACGCCCTGCGAGCGAGCCACCTCGCCGGGATGGCACCGGTGGGCTTCGACGTAGGAACCCCAGTAATTCACGTGGGCGACGTCGCCTTCTTCGGCCCGGTGGTCACCCCCGCGCCAAAGGGCGAGGCGGCTGGCAGACTCTTTGACGGGGTCCTCGCGGTAGCGAGCACCCCGGGCTTTTACGAACTCAAGCGAACCCGAACAGAAGGACCGATCTTTACATGACATCACGACAAGTACTCGACAATGGAACGCCGCTGCAGATTGCGGGAGATCCGCAGGCGCCCCACGCCATCATCGTGCTGCAGGAAGCGTTTGGGGTGAACGACCACATCCGTGAGGTGACCGAACGCTTCGCCTCAGCGGGCTACTACGCCGTCGCGCCCGAACTCTTTCACCGCACCGGCTCCCAAGAAGTGGCCTACGACAACTTCCCCGAAGCAATGGCAGCAATGGGTGAACTCTCGAAGGAGGGGATGCAGGAAGACCTGGTCAGCGCTTCGGAGTTCTTGAAGGCGGCCGGGTTCACCCCCGCGTCCACCGCGGTCGTTGGCTACTGCATGGGTGGATCGGTGGCGTTCTTCGCGGCGACCCTCGGCGTTGTCGGGGCGGCGGCGAGCTTCTACGGCGGCGGCGTCGAGACCGGAAGGTTCGGGCTGCCCTCGCTCTTGGAGCTGGCACCGGACCTGAAGTCGGCGTGGATCGGACTCTACGGCGACCTCGACAAGGGAATCCCGGTCGAGCAAGTCGAGGCCCTTCGTGCGGAGGTGGCCAAGACGAGTTTCGACACCGACATCGTTCGTTACACCGACGCCGAGCACGGCTTTAGTTGCGACGCGCGACCAGCGGTCTTCAACGAAGCCGCGTCCCGGGACGCCCAGCAGCGCACTCTCGACTTCTTCGCGGAGAACCTGACCGCGAAGTAGCTAGCTGCGCGGCACGTCCTTCCAGGGGACGTCCTTGTCGTTGCGCGGCTCCCCCGCCAGTCCCAGCACTCGCTCACCAATGATGTTGCGCATCACTTCACTCGTGCCGCCCTCGATGGAGTTGCCGCGCATGCGGATGAAGGCCTTGCGCATGTCGCCACCGGTCATGGCCGACTCGGTGGGGCGAATCTGGGGGTAGTTCGAGCCGTAGAGCATGCCCTCTGAGCCCATGAGGTTGACGCACAACTCGCTCGTACGCTGATTCTCCTCGGCGAAGGCCAGCTTCGCGACCGAGCCCTCCGGACCGGGAGTGCCGGCTCGGCGAAGGTCGTTCGCCCGCCAGTTGGTGAGTCGGCCGACTTCGTTTCGCACCCAGCACTGCATCAGCTCGGAACGAACGGCCATGGCGTATGCGTCGCTGCGGCTCGTCCAGTGCTTCTTCCAGATCTTCACGGCTTCGCCAATGAGACCCGATCCGCGCGGGGGCACCGTACCGCCGATGGAAACGCGCTCGTTCATCAGGGTCGTGATGGAAACGCCCCAGCCCTCGCCCACGCCGCCGAGACGGCGGCTGTCGGGAATACGCACCTCGTTGAAGAAGCACTCATTGAACTCCGCTTCGCCGGTCGCCTGATAGAGCGGGCGCACGTCCACGCCGGGGGCGTGCATGTCGACGAGGAAGGCCGTGATGCCCTTGTGCTTGGGCACGTCGGGGTTGCTTCGCGCGATGAGCAGTCCGAAGGACGCCTCGTGGGCGAGCGTGGTCCAGACCTTCTGGCCCGTGACGATCCACTCGTCGCCGTCGCGCTCGGCTCGCATGGCGAGTGTGGCGACGTCGGAACCGGCACCCGGCTCGGAGAACAGCTGGCACCAGATCTCCTCGCCCGTAAAGAGCGGGCGCAGGAATCGCTGCTTCTGCTCGTCGGTGCCGTGGGCGACGATGGTCGGCGCACACATCCCGTAGCCAATGACGTTGCGACCCGCCGCCGTCGGCGCGTTCAACCTCGACATGCGACGAAGCACGTACAGCTGCTCGGCGGGGCTCGCCCCAAGTCCGCCGAGGCCGACTGGAAACTGGGCCCACGCCAGTCCTCGATCGAACTGCTCACTCAGGAAGGTAACCGGGTTGGTTGACTCGGGCGGGAACTCGGCGACCAAGTCGTCAATCAGTCGATCAATCTCTGCTTCACTCGTGGCCACGTGATCTCCTTTGCGCAAACCTGACGCTAGCGAATACTAGGCAGTAATCGCGAGCGCTACCAACATCTCGCGGCCGTGAACTAAAAAGAGGAAGTGAAAACTCCTCGAATTCTCGCCACCTCGGGCGGCTTCGTGGCCGGTCCCGTCCAGCAGTCGGTCCGCCTCGGCTCGATGTTGCTCGACGCCCTCGCACGCACCGACAAGGTCCGTCCTCGGGTCTGCCTGGTCTACACCGCGAGCGGCGACCCGAGCACCTACTACGCAATGTCCTACGAGGCATTCAACGCGGCCGGGTGCGACGTCACCGAGCTGAAGCTGTTCCTACAACCATCGGCCGACCCCGAAGAGCGCTTGGGCACGAGCGACCTCGTCTGGGTCGGAGGCGGTTCGGTTGCCAACCTGCTCGCGTTGTGGCGTCTGCACGGCGTCGACACCGCCATGCGAAGCGCGTGGGAGCGGGGCGTCATCCTGGGTGGTGTCTCCGCCGGCAGCCTGTGCTGGCACATCGGCGGCACCACTGACTCGTTCGGACCCACGCTCGAGCCGGTCACCAACGGGCTCGCCCTCTTGCCCTACGCCAACGGCGTGCACTACGACTCCGAGGCCCAACGACGCCCGCTGCTGCACCGGCTCATCGGCGAACGAGTCCTCCCGCCCCTCGCCTACGCCACTGACGACCACGTGGGTGTCTGGTACGAAGGAACCGAGGCCACGTTCGTGGTCGCCGACACACCAGTGTCGCCAATCGACGGACCTGCGGCGTACAAGGTCGAACTACGAGGCGCTGAAGTCGTGGAGACCCGCTACGGCGTGGGCGCCCACTTCTCCTAGCTCGCCGCCACGACCATGGGCGTGGGCAGGGCATCACGGATCGCATTGCTGCGCTTGTTGAGCTCGCGAGCTCGCGACAACGCCTCGCTCGAGCCACACGTCGTGAGCCAGTTGGCGAGCAGCAGGTAGCCATCTTGGGTCAGGACCGACTCGGGATGGAACTGCACGCCCTCGAGTGGCAACGTGCGGTGACGAATCCCCATGACCAGTTCTCCCGCGCGCGCCGTCACCTCGAAATCGCTTCCGAGCGACGATTCGGTCACGACCAGCGAGTGGTAGCGGCCGGCGATCAACGGCGCGGGGGCGCCGGCGAAGACGCCGTGACCTTCGTGCTCGATCAAGCTCGAACGCCCGTGCACTAGTTCCGGGGCCGGCACTACCTCGGCCCCGAAGGCCTCACCGAGCGCCTGATGACCGAGGCAGATGCCGAGCACGGGGATATTGTGCGCGCCGCAATACTGAATTATCTCGATGCAGTTCCCCGCGCTCTTGGGATAGCCGGGCCCGGGAGAAACGAGAACCCCGTCGTACGATGCGTGCTCGAGATCGCTCGCGGCGACCTTATCGTTTCGAAGAACCGTCACCGACGCGCCCAGCTCGGCGAGGTACTGCACCAGGTTGTACACGAACGAGTCGTAGTTATCAACGACCAGGATCGAGGGGCCCGTTGTCATGCACGCATCCTACGGGCTCTGGTCGCGGAGTTACTAACCTTGATTAATGGACGCCAGCGACCTGAAGGATTATCTCGCCCACGTCAACGACGGATTCAACGTCATCCCCCTGCACGTGACG
>Ga0224557_1003230_pt1 | contig 12937 bp, 12 predicted proteins | sample 714S31014metaG_FD_180677 | JGI IMG/M metagenome (GOLD analysis project Ga0224557, IMG submission 180677) | Peat soil microbial communities from Stordalen Mire, Sweden - 717 S3 10-14 | ecosystem: Environmental > Terrestrial > Soil > Wetlands > Peat | place: Sweden: Norrbotten County, Stordalen... | reverse complement strand
GACGGCACACTTCCCGCTGCGCAGGGGCGGATGCCGCAGTGCGTCACGTGCGTCCCCACGTCGACAGTTGGACCGGCCGTCTTTCCGGTAAATGTCGCCAAAAGGACCGTCGGTCCGCTGTCCGGCCGAGGGCCTTGTTAGTCTGACGCCTATGGACTTCCGAGCCGAGCCAGTGCGCCGTCCGCGTGAACAGGTGGAGAAACAGTTGCGCGAGGCGATCTTTTCGGCGACTTTCAAGCGCGGCGAGCGGCTGCCGAGCGAAGCGCAATTAGCAAAGGAATTCCGCGTGAGTCGCTCTACGGTCCGGGAGGCCTTGAGAGCGCTCGCCGCCGAAAGACTCATAACTAAGCTGCCGGGGGCGACGGGCGGAAGCTTCGTAGAGACAGTCGACCACGAGTCACTCGGCACGCTGCTGTCGGACTCGATGGAGACGATCCTCAAGCTGGGCAGTGTCACATACGCAGAAGTCGCCGATATCCGGCAGATGCTTGAGGTTCCCGCAGCCCAGCTGGCCGCTGGGCATCGTACCGAGGAGCACGTCGCGGCCTTGGAGGCGGTGATTAACCGCGAGCGGCTCGTCGAAGTCGACGACCCTGTGGTTCCCGAATTGGACATTAACTTCCATAGCCTAATCGCCACCGCCAGCGGCAATCGCATGCTGTTCTCGTTCGTGTCAGCGTTACACAGGGTCACGCGTCCGGTCCACTACATCGATCTAGACCCGGAGGCTGGCGCAGCGACGGTCCGACAGCATCGAGCTATCGTCGCAGCGATCGCCGCCGGCGACCCAGATGCCGCGGGCGAAGCTATGGCCGCGCATCTCACTTATCTGGGCGAGATGGCCCCTACCGCAGTCGCTGGCAGCTAAGCCCTCGTTCCAAGATACGGAACGATGCCGGACGCTCTAAGGGTCCGTTTAGCTGGCTGGGTGCGTCTGTCGTGACAACGGTCTGACATTGCGCAGACAGATCTGAATTTGCTAATCTCGCCACCGAATGAGCAAGACTCCGGTACGACGGGTGGGGGTGCTCGGTGCGGGCACCATGGGTGTCGGGATCGCCGTCGTCCTACTCCGTGCGGGGCATCACGTCGTTATGCGCGACACAACCGATGAGCGCGTGCAGACGGGAATCGATGGCGTCACACGCTTCCTTGACCGCAGCGTCGAGCTGGGCAAGCTAGACGAGGCCACGCACCGAGACGCGATCGCAGCGCTGGCCGGTACCACGGACGCGACCGAGCTGGCGGACCGCGAGTTCATCATCGAGGCAATCTTTGAGGACACCGAGACGAAGGCGGACGCGTTTGCGGAGCTGGAGGCGTTGTGTTCCTCAGACACGCTCTTCCACACAAATACCTCAACCCTTTCAGTCTCGGCGATCGCCGGCCGCATGCGCGATCCGGGGAGGGTCGTGGGAACTCACTACTGCAACCCCGCGCCACTGATGCGCCTGGTGGAGGTTGTGCGCGGACGCAAGACGACCGACGCGGCGCTACAGCAGACCGTGGAATTCCTCCAAGGACTTGGGAAGACGACGGTTCAATGCCGCGATACCCCCGGGTTCATCGTGAACCGGTTTCTCGTCCCATTCGAGAACGACTGCATCCGAGCCCTCGAGGATGGAATGGGAACAGTCGAATCGATCGACGCAGCGGTGCGCGGCGCCCTGCGCTACCCGATGGGTACCTTCCGGCTGCTCGACATCGTCGGGCTCGATATCCATCGAGCCGTTTCGCTCAGCCTCTACGAGCAGTTGCGTGACCCGCGCTGCGCCCCGCCGCCGCTCGTCGATCGGATGATCGCCGCCGGCGACCTCGGCCGCAAGGTCGGTCACGGCTTCTACAGCTATGAGGATTCGGGCCTCATGGGGACATGAGCGAAGCAAAGACAGCTGAGACGGGCTCAAGCGCCACGCCTTCCCGTTCGAGAATTGCCGTTCTCGGATTCGGGACCATGGGATCAGGCATCGCTCAAGTGTGCGCAGCAGCAGGTCACTCCGTCGTCGTCGTCGAACCGACAGACGCACTGCTTGAGGCGGGGCGCAGACGAATTGGCGCCTTCCTCGACGAGGGCGTGCGCCGCAACAAGCTGCAACCCGATGAACGCGACGCCGTTTTGGCCCGCGTTGAGGCAACGACCGATCTGGAGCAATGTGCGGGCGTCAACCTCGTTATCGAGGCGGTGTCCGAGGATCTGGCCATAAAGGTCGACTTGCTCGGGCGGGTAGCGCCGATTGTGGCTGACGCCCTGATCGCGACAAACACGTCCGCACTGTCGGTGACCGAAATCGCTGCATTCTTGCCGGCGCCGCACCGCGTGGCAGGCCTGCACTTCTTCAACCCGGCGCCGCTCATGCCGCTCGTAGAGGTGGTCGAGGCTGTCCAGACGGACCCAGAGACGACAGCCGCGCTGGTCGCCTTCGCGCGCGACCTGGGAAAGGAACCAATAGTCACGAAAGACCGGCCCGGTTTTCTGGTCAACCGGCTGTTGATGCCGTACCTGAACCAAGCGATCGCTGACTATGACGCCGGACTTGCTAGTGCGGAAGATATTGACGTCGGCCTCGAACTCGGCCTCGGCTATCCCATGGGACCGCTGCGACTGCTCGATCTGATCGGCCTGGACACACATCGACACGCCACAGAGGCCGCCTACGCACAGACCCGCGACGTTCACTACGCACCACCACCTTTGCTCGAGCGGCTGGTGCAAGCCGGGCGCCTCGGTCGCAAGACCGGGCGTGGGATCTACGAGTACGAGGCGAAATCTTGAGCGAGTACGAGGACATCCTGTTTGATATCGATGATGGCGTGGCCGCGATCACGATCAACCGCCCTGATCACGGCAACATGCTGCGCAGGCAAACCACGCTCGAACTCGCGGACGCGCTGCGACGTTTACGCGACGATCAGACGCTGCGGGTAGGGATACTCACGGGGGCAGGCGATCGCTTCTTCTGCATAGGTGGTGAACACGAGCAGCATGAAGGCTTTGACAACTCGGTTGTGTTACCGGTTGTCGATGTCTACGAGCTGATCGACACCGTTCCTAAACCGATCATCGCGGCCGTCAACGGATTCGCGGTCGGTGGCGGCCACGTCCTACAGGTTATGTGCGATCTGACAGTCGCGTCGGACAACGCGGTGTTTCGCCAGGTCGGACCGATGGTAGGCAGTTTCGACGCCGGTTATGGCACCTGGTACTTGGAGGACACGATCGGACGCAAACGTGCTAAGGCGATGTGGTACCTCAACCCAAAGCTAACCGCGGCCCAGGCGCTGGAGATCGGCCTCGTGAATGAGGTCGTTGCACCAGACTTTCTGCACACGCGGGTGCGGGAGCTTGCTGCTGAGCTGATGAGAAGAGGCCCAGGCGCGCTGGCAGGACTCAAGGGAGCGTTCTCTGCACGCAACCACGGTGTACTCGGCCAAGCGAGGATCGCGCACGACCAGCTTCTGACCCACTACCTCACGACCGATGAAGCCGCTGAGCTGTCAGAGGCATTTCGGAGTAAGCGCGAACCCAACCCAGAGCGCTTCAACAAGTAGTTGGCACGGCAATGATCAGTCTGAACGACGAGCACGCGCTATTAGCGGATGCCATCGACCAACTGGTCAGCGCGCGGCTGGAACCTCTGGCCGCCGAGATCGACGCGTCCGACGAGGCTGACCAAGACCTGATCGCGGAGCTCCATAGCCACGGTTTCCTGGCCATCGACATTCCACCCGATTTCGGCGGCGCCGGTGCTGATCTGAGGGCTGTCCTTCTCGTCCTCTCGCGTATCTCACGCGAATCTGCGGCGATGGCAGCGCTTCCAGCCAGTTGCCACGCGGTTGCGGCCGCGTTCGTGGCCGGCAATGGGCCGGCTGCGGACGGCTTCGACGTCGAGATCCTCTCACAATGTGCGCTAGTTGACGGACTAGGCAGCGTTCGGGCCGAAGCTGCCTCTGACGGCTGGGCCCTCTCAGGACAAGTCGGGCGTGTCGACACGCCAGCGCAACCCGAGCAAATCGTCGCTCTCATACGAACTGAAGACAGCCTCAACACAAACGGGAGCGTGAGCGCGATTCTGCTACCGGTCGAGCGGGCCGGCATCACACTCGGATCCGCGGATCGGCGGACGGGCTTGCGAGGCGCGGTAACGCGCACCCTCACGTTTGACAGCGTCCTAGTGGGCGCCCGGGACGTCATCGGAGACGCGGACGCGGTGGCGGCGGCGATCCAGCACCGCCTTCTGACCACGTCAGCTCGTGCGAACGGCGTCGCTCGGGCAGCCCTAACGGCAGGCATCAAATACCTCGCCGAGCGACGACAGTTCGGCGTTCGCCTTCAAGAGATGACCGGATTACGCGCCCTTGTCGGGACGGCCGCCGCTCGAGTCTCGGCTGCCGAGGCACTGACCTGGGAAGTCGCCGGCCGCCACGACGCGCTCGCACCGAACTCACACGGGGCGTGTGCGGAGGTGGCACTGATCTCGACTGAATGCGCTGTCTCGGTCGCGACCGACGCTCTCCAGCTCCACGGAGGCTACGGCTACGTTCACGACTACCCGATAGAACGCCTGCTCCGTGACGCTCTCTCACTCCGAGCAGCGCTCGGCGGGACCAGACCGCTTCGGGCTGCGGCCGCCAACGGGCTCCTGGGCGCGCCAAACGAGTAGCACAGAACCTGCGGTTCCGCAGCGGTCCGTCATGAAGGCTGACGTGGCTTGACTCAAGAGGCTCAGTGAGCCAACTGCCCGCCGTCGATTACGATCGTCTCGCCGGTCATGAAGTCGGACGCGGATGACGCAAGGAAGACCGCGAGCGGTCCGATCTCCTCGGGGAGGCCCATCCGCCCGGCGGGAATGTCCCTCACCACGCGCTTCATGACCGCCTCAGCGGAGCGGACCTCCGCGTTCATGTCGGTCTCGAAGTATCCGGGAGCTATCGCGTTGACCTGCACGCCGAACTGCGACCACTCGACTGCGAGCGCGCGCGTGAAGCCCACAAGACCGGCCTTCGAAGCGCAATATGAGACGAAACCGGGAACGCCTTTGTAAGCAAAGTTTGAGGCGATGACGATTAGCTTGCCTGCCTCCTGAGCCGCAAACTGCGGGCCTACCGCCCGGGCGCAAAGGTACGTGCCGGTGAGGTTTGTCTCTATCACACGGTGCCACTCATGCGATGGGGTGTCGAGCACACTTCCGCGATGAATTACGCCCGAGTTGGCGACCAGCACATCCACTCGGCCGAGCTCCTCAACCGTGCGCGCCACCAACTGCTCACAAGCGACTTCATCGGTGACGTCGGTTTGCACTGCAATCGCCCGTTGACCGTGCGCGATCACCTCCGCGACGGTGGTCCTGAGTCCCTCAAGGTCACGGCCCGCGACCGCCACATCCGCGCCCGCTTGCGCGAGTGCCTTGGCAATCGCGCGACCGAGGCCGCGACCGCCCCCGGTTACGATTGCCACTCGATCGCCGAGAATCCTGTCGGAACTCATTGGGAAGGCCGCTCCTCAAGACGCAAGCGAATGTCCCGCGCGATAAGCAGACGCTGCACCTGGTTAGTGCCATCGTAGATCTGAGTAGCTCGGGCATCGCGCGCGATCCGCTCCACGCCCAATTCGACGAGGTCGCCATCGGCCCCGAGAAGATCCATCGCCCGGAACGAGACGTCGACGCCAACGTCAGTGCATCGCAACTTGCACATCGCGACCTCTGTAACCGGGTCCGTTTTCGCCTTATCAACCAGGTCGGCGGTCGCATATAGGACTTGCCGCGCTGCCAATACCTCGGTGCGGAGGTCGGCGAGGAGGAACTGCGCATCTTGAGCGTCTCGACGAGACCCTGACAACAGTCCGTGGTTAGCGGCCCAAAGCGCGGCAGCCTGGTATGCGGCACGGGCGAAGCCCACACCCTGCGCGGCGGCGCTCATCCGCGACTTGACAACCGAGCGAATCGAGAGGTCGTAGCCGCTACCCTCGTCGCCCAGGCGACTGCTTGCGGGGATACGGCAATCATCAAGGAACAGCTCGGCAGTCGACGATCCGCGGAGACCCAGTTTCCCAAGTACTCGCCCAGTCGACAGCCCCGCCGCTCCGCGAGGCACGAGGAAGGCCGTGATCCCGTGCCGCCCGCGGTCACGATCGACCGACGCAAAAAGCACGATCACGTCGGCGCGGTCGCCCGTTGTTATGAACGTTTTGTTCCCGTTGAGTACGTAGTCGTCTCCGTCACGGCGAGCGACGGTCCTCATCGCCGCGACATCTGATCCCGCCCCTGCTTCGGTCACGGCCAACGACCCGTATAGCGACCCATTACAGAGACCAGGGATGTACAGATCATGCTGGATCTTCGTTCCCTGCAGCAGAATCGGGTGGGCGCAGTGCATCTGAGTCATATAGACGGTCGAGGTCGCTCCGCACGCAGCAGCGATCTCCTCCATCGCGACGCAGTACGCGACCATCGAGTGACCGCTGCCGCCCAGCTCGACCGGCATCGAAAGGCCCGCCAGACCAGCTTTCGCTAGGGCTTGATAGCTGTCCGCGGGAAAGGAGGACGCCGCGTCCACGGCCTGGGCACGCGGCGCAACTTCAGTCTCCACGACCGCGCGTACGCGCCTTCGGATCTCGGACTCAGCGTCGCCCAGATTGAGGGACGCTAGGGCCTCGTCGAGGGCATCACGCCCGACGTGCTGCGGTGTCACCTGGACACTCATGAAAGCGTCACATCGGGCGGCGCGAAGACGGGTTCGCGCTTCTCGCGGAACGCCCTGATGCCTTCGACTGCGTCGAGTGTTGTCGTAGCAAACGCTGCCCTCGCGGTTTCGTGGGCCAGCGCCGCCTCACCGCCGGCGTCTGTCAGTTCGAGGATCGTCCGCACGGCGCTGCTGCTGCGCTTCGAAATTCTGTGCGCGAGCTCGCTAGCGACCTGGACCGCCTCACCGGCGTCTGCCGGCGGGCTGGTCAAGAGACCGAGCTCATAGGCCTCGGTCGCCTTCAGGCGCTCACCCATGAACATCAACCGACGCGCACGGCCAAGGCCGATCACGCGCGGCAGCCTTTGCGTCCCGCCATATCCAGGGATCAACCCGAGCCCGGCTTCAGGGAAGCCGAACTGCGCGCGCTCAGAGCCAATCACGAACGTGCACGACAGCGCAAGCTCGAAGCCGCCGCCAAGCGCATAGCCATCGACCGCCGCGATCGTAGGTACGCCGCAGCGTTCCAGAGACCTGAACACGGATTGCCCGCGGGCCAGCAGGCTCTGCACCTGATCGGGGGTTGCCAGGGCGATTTCGTCGAGGTCGGCGCCAGCACAGAACGCTCGCTCCCCTGACCCGGAGATGACCACGGCCCGGATATTGGGGTCCTCCCTGAGCCGCTGAACCTGAATCGAGAGCTCCCCGAGCATCGCAGCGTTCAATGCGTTGAGGACCGCCGGCCGGGACAGCTCGAGGAACCGCACGCCGCCATCGTCGTGAACCTTCAGGGTGTCTTCGTTAGATCCGCCCACAGGGCGCCCTCCTCGATCAAACGATCGATCTCGTCGTCCGTGCAGCCGACCTCGAGCAGTATGTTGACGCCGTGCTGCCCGAGCGCAGGTGCTGCCGGCAACGTGTCATGTTGCGTCTCGCCGACGATGCGCCACGGTTGAGCGACGATCGGCGTCACCTCGGGGCCCGGATGAGCGATCGGCCTGATGCTCCGGCGCGCGACTACCTGGGGATCAGTGAGCACGTCATTGAGGAACTGCACGGGCGAGCACGGTATCGCCGCTTGATGTAGCCGCTCCAAAAGCACCTGCGAGGGCAGCACCGCAGTCTGCTCTGCGATCACGCTGATCAGCTCATCCCGATGGTCGCGACGGCCGGCGTTTGTCTGCAGATCTGGACGACCGGCGAGTTCCGAGAGCCCCACAACGTTGCAGAAGCGTTCCCACATCGAGTCGTTGCCTACGGCGACGACCACTGGGCGGTCTGCCGTTGGAAACGTCTGATAGATCGACAGAACAGAATCGGTCGCGCCGCTGGGTCTGGGTTCGGGCTCGCCGGCTCCGAAGCTTGCGATGCGCGGCGCCATGAGCGCGAGTGCCGCGTCAAGTAGCGAGACATCGATCGCTTGACCTTTGCCTGATCGGGTCCGTCCGACGATTGCGGCGACGATCGCCATCGCGGCAACGGTCCCGGCCATCACGTCGGTTAGCGCGGTGCTGACCCGCTGGGGCGCGTCGCCGGCGGCGCCGGTGACGCTCATGAGACCGGACCGGGCCTGGGCAATGAGGTCATAGCCGGGCAGCGAAGAGTCCGGCCCGCTCAACCCGAACCCTGAGAGGGCACAGTAGATAAGCCTCGGGAACCGGTTCGTGAGCGTCGGTGGATCCAGCCCGAGGGAGGCGAGTTTGCTCGGGTTGAAACTCACGATCAGTACGTCGGCGCGCTCGAGTAGACGCATCAGAACTTCCCGGCCTGCGGGAACGCGAATGTCAAGACAGATGCTCCGCTTCCCTCGGTTGGCGGAGAGAAACCATGCCGAGTCTTCGTCCACGAACGGCGGACCCCATTGGCGGGCGTCCTCGCCGCCCGGACGCTCAACCTTGATGACGTCGGCACCAAGGTCGCCGAGGTACATCGCCGCGGTTGGGCCGGCGTAGGATGTCGCTAGGTCGAGGACACGTATCCCGGCCAGCTGACGCTCAGTGGAGTCTTGGCTCATGGAACCTCCACCTCTCCGATTAGCTTGGCCGTGTCCTCACCCAGGGTTGGATAACCCTGGTCCCCGCCCGCTGATGCCGCTCGCAATGGCGAGACCACGGGAAGCCGCAATGCCGGGATGGTGCTTCCGTCCGGGGCTAGGACTCGGTCTGATTGATCGCGTTGCACTTCAGCGAACGTGCGCACCAGATTGCAACACGCGTCAACGTCCGCGAAGCGCCGCATCCATTCGCCGGCTGGGCGTGCGGCGATTCGCGACGCCACCTCCTCGCGTGTGGCCCGAGGGTCCCGGCTGTCGTCACGCAGCTCCGACGGCAGAGCGATGACGTCGCAGAATGTCTGCCAAAAGCGCTCCTCGAGTGGAGCCGCGGCGAGGTGTCTTCCGTCAGAGGTCTTATAGAGCGCGTAGCGAGGCGAGCCGCCTGTGAGCAGTTCTGCCCCGCGGTTGGGCGGCACCCCGGTGGCGTCAGTAGTTGCCTGAGCCCAATAGGTAAAAGGATGGACATTGTCTGCCATGACGACTTCCAGATGAGCACCGACGCCAGTTCGGTGGCGGCGCAGAAGCGCGAGCAGAATGTTGATGACGGCCGGATAGGCGCCGCCGCCGATGTCAGCGATGAGTGCGTGCGGCAGGATTGGATTGCCATCGCCGTCAGCGACTAGGTCCAGCAGCCCAGCGTCGGCGACGTAGTTCAGATCGTGTCCTGCCCGCGTGGCGTCCGCGCCGTTCGGCGCGTATCCCGATACGGAGCAGTAGATGATTGTCGGGTTCCACGCGCGCACGTCGGTGTAGCCAAGGCCAAGCCGTTGCATCACGCCGGGACGAAACTGCTCGACGAGCACGTCACACTGTTCGATGAGGGGCCGCAGCCGGGTGATCGCATCTGGCGATTTGAGGTCGATGGCGATGCTCCGCTTGGCACGATTGAGGAGCGCGAAGTTGGCGCTTGACGTCCCGATCTGCGGCTCGTAGCGGCGCATCTCATCGCCATGGTCGAGACGCTCAAGTTTGATTACGTCAGCCCCAGCCTCGGCCAAGATTGCTGTCGCAAGCGGTCCCGGTAAGAGCGTGCTGAAGTCCAGCACCTGCACGCCGTCAAGGGCACCCTCCCCAGTCACCATGCGACGGCGCTCTCACGCGATGACGTGCAAGGTTGCACGCGGTTCATGACGTTGGGGTGGGGGTAGCGGTGGGTATGGGGCGTCCTCATCAGTGTTCGCGGACGGCGACATCATGAGCCCCTCATTCGCAAGCTTAACTCAAACAGATTTAGGCTTAGCTGTCAATCGTCAGACAAACAGCAACCTGGCACGAAAGTGGCGCGCGCGCTATAAAGGTGATGCATGGGGAGGAAGGTCATCATTAGCTGCGCTATCACCGGGTCGATTCACACCCCCACGATGACGCCCTACCTGCCGATCACCCCGGACCAGATCGCCCACGAGGCAATCGCAGCTGCCGAAGCTGGAGCGGCGATCGTTCATCTCCACGCTCGAGATCCCCAGGACGGACGGCCCACCCCCGATCCGGCAGCGTTCGGTCGTTTCCTGCCGGAAATCGCCGCCGCCAGCAACGTCGTGATCAACATCACCACCGGCGGGGGCCACGGCATGTCGGTGGACGAGCGGATCGCGGCGGCGAGAACATTCGCGCCAGAGCTGTGTTCCCTGAACATGGGCAGCATGAACTTCGGGCTGTTCCCCGCGCTCGACCGGATGACGGAGTTTCAGCACGAGTGGGAGCGAACGTATCTCGAGAACAGCCGCGACTTCATCTTCCGCAATACATTCGCTGACGTTGAGCGCATCGTCGAAGCGCTTAAGCCTCTAGGAACACGGTTCGAATTCGAGTGCTACGACATCGGGCAGCTCTACAACCTCGCGCACTTCCTCGAGCGGGGAATCTTTGAGCCGCCCGTGTTCGTTCAGGCGGTTTTTGGAGTCCTCGGTGGGATGGGCCCGGATCCTGAGAACGTCTTTCACGCCAAGGCAACCGCGGATCGCTTGTTCGGCGATGCGCATCGCCTCTCGATCCTCGCGGCGGGGCGCTACCAGACCCAGCTCGTCACGCTCGGAGCGTTGCTCGGCACTGACGTGAGGGTCGGCCTGGAAGACAGCATTTACCTGGCGAAGGGACGCCTGGCGGAATCCAATGCAGATCAGGTAGCCAAGATCGCACACATCTTGCGCGAGCTCTCACTGGACATCGCGACCTCTGAAGAGGCAAGAGCCATCCTCCATCTGAAGGGATCAGACAAGACCGCAATCCCTGCGCCCAAGCGATGAGGCCACGTCGGCCACGAGGGGCCGCTTGGTCGAATCCCGCGCGGCGAGTGTAAGGACGAATATGAGACTAATCCGACGGATCTGTCATGTCGCGATTCGAACCCCCGACCTCGCCAGCTCAGTCTCGCACGCGACCGGAATCCTCGGTCTTCGTGAGACGGACCGGATCGACGGCGTGGTGTTTCTCACCAGCGGCGACCGTCATCATGAGCTTCAGCTAATTCCCGGCGCTATCACGGAGCTGGACCATATTGGCCTAGAGGCCACGAGTCTTCAGGCGCTCGACGAGATCCGCGGCCGGCTAGTAGGGGAGGAGACGACTCTCCTTTCTGACAGGTTCAGCGAGCCGGGCCTCGGCACCGCGATTAGGTTCAGCGCACCGAGCGGACATGTCTTTGAGGTCCACGATGGGATGGCGGTTGTCGAGCCGGCCGACTACAACGCCGCCGGGGTGCGACCCCGGAAGTTGGGCCACGTCACGGTGAACGCCCCACAGCTCACCGAGCTTCAGGAGTTTCTTGAGCGGGTCTTGGGTTTCCTGCCTTCTGATCGTCTCGGCGCGGACCTCGTCTGGATGCGCTGCAACGCCGACCACCACGGACTCGCCATCGCGCGCGCCAGTGCGGGACTACGACACGTGGCGTGGGAGCTGGAGAACTGGGGCTACCTGGAGGTGATCGCCGACCACCTGATGCGGAATCACCTACCGCTGTCATGGGGGCCTGGGCGTCACGGGCCGGGCAACAATCTCGCTTGTTACCACGTGGATCCGGTCGGGGTCACCCATGAGCACCTCTGCGATCTCCAGCAGATCTATGACGACGATTGGCGCGGCCGCGACTGGGAAGGGGTCGCTAACTGGCGCAACCTCTGGGGTGCCGGCAGCCCTGGTGTGCCGTCACTCGAGGGCGACTTCCCGCCCCTCGCGACGGCCAATCACGACGCCGCCTAATCCCGAACCGGGAGGTGGCGGCGGTCTGACCCCGGTCGTGCCGGGTGCCCGCGAGCGGGAGCTCTGGAGATGCACCAAATAATTGAAGTGGCGAAAAGTCGGACGTTTGACAGGGTCCGCTTCTGTTGGTTTACTCACGATGCTTGCCCACCGTCTTGGGCGAGCGCTGGCTGTGGTCGCGACCTCGCGGAAGCGAAGACAGATCGCCTGTAGAAGGATTTGAGGAGAGAGCAAGGGTGGAACCGAACCAAGTGTTCGCAGTCGGTGCCGGTCAACTGTGGGAGCGCTGAGATGCAGCAGATTCTGCTGTTCGCAGCCCTTGGCCTAGGCTCCGGCGCGCTCATCGCCGCCGTCGCGCTTGGCGTCGTGCTGACCTATCGCGGCGCGGGAGTCATCAACCTCGCGCCCGGGGCGATGGCGATGCTGGCCGGCTACTTTTTCTGGGCTCTGCGAACCGGAGAAATGGGCGTTACGCTGCCCACACTGCCCGCGATCATCGTGACGTTGGCCTTGATGATGCTCGCAGGCGTGATGACCGAAGCCGTCGCGTTCCGTCCGCTCCGCTCCGCGCCGCCGTTGGCAAAGCTCGTGTCCACCCTCGGCATCCTGCTCGTCGTTCAAGCGGGCATCATGGTCGCGTTCGGGACTTCGGCACAACAGAGTCCAGCGGTACTCACCTCCGCCACTGTGCGGATCTTCGGGATCAACGTAGCCGACTCGGGTCTGATCCTCGCGTTGATTGTGATCGCGCTCGCGCTGGGTCTATCGGCGATATATCGGTTCACGCGGTTCGGGCTTGCGACCCGCGCGGCCGCCGAGAGTGAGACTTCGGCTCTCCTGATCGGTCTGTCCCCCGACCGGCTATCCCTGATCAACACCCTGCTCGCGAACTTCGTGATCGGGCTGGTCGGCATCCTCGCGGCCTCCGTTACATCGCTGGACCCGACGTCGCTTCCGCTTCTCATCATTCCGGGGCTCGCGGCAGCGCTGTTCGCGGGGTTCACG
>Ga0224557_1003226_pt1 | contig 12948 bp, 11 predicted proteins | sample 714S31014metaG_FD_180677 | JGI IMG/M metagenome (GOLD analysis project Ga0224557, IMG submission 180677) | Peat soil microbial communities from Stordalen Mire, Sweden - 717 S3 10-14 | ecosystem: Environmental > Terrestrial > Soil > Wetlands > Peat | place: Sweden: Norrbotten County, Stordalen... | reverse complement strand
AGCCGGTGGGGATGGTGATGGGCTCGAGCGTGTACCGGATCGCGGCTCAATGGGGGTACACCACCGTCTACGGCATGGGCGGGGCGGTGAGCGGAGGCAGGGTGCGCACCTACCCCTGCCCGCACGGCTTCTACGGCTACGGGGTCGGCAGCGAGCACCGCACCGGGTACAACTGGGAGCACCGCTACTACGAGGCGGGCATCACCGAAACCCGCAACGCCGCGCTGCGCCGGATCCTCGAGGAGGCACACGGCCTGGGCGCTCACGGGGTGGTCGGGGTGCGCATCCTCCGGCGCCACCTGGAGGGCGTCGGCAACTCGCTGGAGTTCACCTGCATCGGCACGGCCGTGCGCCGCCGCGGCGGTCCGCAGCTCCGCTCCCCGTTCATGTCCCACCTGGACGGTGTCGCCTTCAGCAAGCTGCTCCACGGAGGCTACGTCCCGGTCGCGCTGGTGATGGGCATCGGGGCGCTGGAGATCGACCCCGGCTGCGGCACCGAGTGGGCGCTGCGCTCGTGGTCGAACACGCGCATCCAGCAGATCAGCGACGGCATCGAGGAGGCCCGGATGCTCGGCATCAACCACCTCGAGGCCGAGGTCGCGACCGTCGACGCCGACGGCGCCGTCGGCGTCGAGACCGATCTCTCCACCTATGAGCTGGGCGGTGAGTCGATGCTGGTCGAGCTCTTCCTGCTCGGCACCGCGGTGCGGCGCTATGCCAAGGAGCCACTCGACGAGCCCCCGCTTCCGATCATGAGGCTGCGCTGATGTCGGTCATGCCCCACCCTCGCGCCGACGCTGCTCTCGCCTGCCTGGCCGGGAAGGGCGGAGAGCGCCACCAGGGTCGTGCCTTCAGCAGCGATCTCTCGGTCGACGAGGCGGTGCTGCTCAAGGAGATCGGCTACGAGCCGCGCGGGCTGGTGGTCGGCAGCGCCGTCTATCACATCGGCATCCAGTACGCCAACTGGACCACCAACCAGGAGATGAGCGACCTGACCCAGGCGATGTATCAGGCTCGCACCGAGGCGCTCACCGCCATGGAACGGCACGCCCAGCAGGTCGGTGGTCAGGGCGTCGTCGGTCTCAAGCTCGAGGTCCAGGTCCACCAGGGCGGCCACCCCCTCGCCGAGTTCGTGGCCATGGGCACGGCGGTCGCCAACCCCACCGTGAAGTCAAGTGGGGTCTGGGTGAGCGACCTCTCCGGGCAGGACCTGTACCTGCTGATCCGGGCCGGCTACCAGCCGATCGGACTCGCTTTCGGGGCCTGCGTCTACCACGTCGCCCACCAGCGGCTCGGTGCCTGGGTCGGCCAGCAGAGCCAGAACGTCGAGCTCGGCAACTACACCTCCGCACTGTACGAGGCGCGCGAGCTGGCCATGACCCGGATGCAGCAGGAGGCGCAGCGGGTGCGCGCTCACGGCATCGTGGCCATGCGGATCGAGCAGAAGTCGCACATGTGGGGAAGTCATGTCATCGAGTTCCTGGCCATCGGGACCTCGGTCAAGCTGGTGGCCTCTGAGCACCGGAGGATCGCCCCCGAGCTGGCGGTGAGCCTCGACGATGAGGTGGTGCCGGTCGACGACTCGGTGCCCGCCCCCGGGGGCGCCGCCGAGGGCTGACCGGGAGATAGAGGACCTCCTGATGACCGGCACCGTGCACGGTCCGCGCGTGGTGCACGCTCCGCGCGGCACAACCCTCACCTGCAAGGCGTGGCCGCAGGAGGCCGCCATGCGGATGCTGATGAACAACGTCGACCCGGAGATCGCCGAGCATCCCGACGAGCTGATCGTCTACGGCGGCGGGGGCAAGGCGGCCCGCAGCTGGGCGGCGTTCGACGCCATCGTGGCCAGCCTCCGCGACCTCGGGAACGACGAGACCCTGCTGGTGCAGTCGGGCAAGCCGGTCGGCATCTTCCGCACCCACGAGTGGGCGCCGCGGGTGCTGATCGCCAACGCGAACCTGGTGCCGGAATGGGCCAACTGGCCCGAGTTTCGACGGCTGGACGCGCTCGGACTGACCATGTACGGCCAGATGACCGCGGGGTCGTGGATCTACATCGGGACCCAGGGCATCCTCCAGGGTACCTACGAAACCTTTGCGGCGATCGCCGCCAAGCGCTTCGGGGGGACGCTGGCCGGCACCATCACTCTCACCGCCGGGCTCGGCGGCATGGGCGGCGCCCAGCCGATGGCGGTGACCATGAACGAGGGGGTGGCGATCTGCGTCGAGGTCGACCCCTCGCGCATCCAGCGCCGCCTGGAGACCGGCTATCTCGACGTCGTCGCCGACTCGGTGGACGACGCCCTGGACCGGGCGCTGGAGGCCAAGCGGAGCCGCACGCCGCTCTCCATCGCGGTCCTCGGCAACGCGGCGGACGTGGTGCCGGAGCTGCTCGCGAGCGGGGCCGAGATCGATGTGGTCACCGACCAGACATCGGCGCACGACCCCCTCATGTACGTTCCCCGCGGCGCCACCGTGGAGGAGATGGCGGAGCTGCGCCTCGCCGACCCGGTAGCCCTCACCGCCCGCGCCCGCGACTCGATGGCCGCTCACGTGGACGCCATGATCGGCTTCCTCGACCGCGGTGCCGAGGTCTTCGACTACGGCAACTCCATCCGCGCCGAGGCAAAGCTCGGAGGCTGCGCGCGCGCCTTCGACTTCCCCGGCTTCGTCCCCGCCTACGTCCGCCCGCTCTTCTGCGCGGGCAAGGGCCCCTTCCGGTGGGTCGCGGTCTCGGGCGATCCGGCCGATATCGCGGCCACCGACCGGGCCGTGCTCGACGAGTTCCCGGACAACGAGCCTCTGGCGCGCTGGATCCGGATGGCCGGCGAGAAGGTCAAGTTCCAGGGCCTGCCCGCCCGTATCTGCTGGCTCGGCTACGGGGAGCGCGACCGTCTCGGCCTCCGGTTCAACGAGATGGTGGCGCGCGGCGACCTCAAGGCGCCGATCGTCATCGGCAGGGATCACCTCGACACCGGCTCGGTGGCATCGCCGTACCGCGAGACGGAGGGGATGCGCGACGGGTCCGACGCCATCGCCGACTGGCCGCTCCTCAACGCCCTGCTCAACACCGCGTCGGGAGCGTCCTGGGTGTCGATCCACCACGGCGGTGGAGTCGGCATCGGGCGCTCGATTCACGCCGGCCAGGTGACGGTTGCGGATGGGTCTGCTCTGGCGGCTCAGAAGCTCGAGCGGGTGCTCACCAACGACCCCGGCAGCGGGGTGGTACGCCACGCCGACGCCGGCTACCCGGAGGCCGAGCGAGTGGCGGCGGAGAAGGGCCTGCGGCTGCCGATGCGCGAGTTCGGGGACTGACCGCGGGGCGTGTCAGGCCGTGCTCGAGAGCCGCGACGCGAACGCCGCCTCCACCGCGGCGACTTGCACCGTGGCTCCCCTCCGCACCCTCTGCACATCGCTCCGCAGCACGTCGGCGCGTGACGAGTCGCTCATCGCGGCGAGGTTGACGCTGACGTTGGCCAGGGCGCCGGCAACCGCGGTGTGGAGCAGCTGGCCGGCCGAGTAGGCGTCGGAGGTCGCATTGGCGTTGCCCGTCTCGACCAGCTCCCGCGCCGCCGGCAGGAGGGCCGCCGCGCGGCGGGCCACCTCCAGCGGCACCTCCGCCGCCCCGGTCAGCGCCGACTGCACCGCCGCGGTGCGGGCCACCCGCTCCCCGTCCGTTCGGTGGGGCTGGCGGTACGCCGCCATCACGGCGTCGAAGGCGGCCGCGTCCCGGCTGGCGAGAGCGGTCAGGGCGGCACGTTCCGCGTCGGCCAGGGCAGCCACCTCGGCCATGCGGCCCTCGAGGGTTTCATAACCCTTCCGTCCGCTGCTGAGCCGCGCCACCATGGCGAGCAGCGCCGCGCCCGCGGCACCGCTCAAGGCCGCCGCCGCACCCCCGCCGGGGGTCGGCCGCTCCGAGGCGAGGGCGTCCAGGAAGCCATCCACCGTCATCGTCCCGATGCCGCTGCCCGGAGGCGAGGAGGAGGCATCGCCGCCTCCGGGCGCTGCCGCATCTGTCCCGGCGGCCGGGGCGGCGCTCCCGTGGCCGGCCACCAGCGTCTCGATCACCTGGGCGTCGGGCTTGAAGCCGCGCAGCTGTAGGTAGTGGGCGGCGGACTCCGCGAGCGCCGCTTGGGGGATGAGGCCGACGATCTCGGTGTCCAGCACCTGCATGCCGAAGCGGGCGGCCTCCAGCCGGACCAGTTCGAGGGCCCGGTACGGCGGGGTGGCCAGCGGGTCGAGCAGGTTCATCGAAACCTGGACGCAGGCGCGCTCGGGCACCGCGAAACCGATGGCCCGGACGTTCACCAGGCCGCCGGATCGCTCCCGCACCCGCCTGGCCACCTCCTTGGCGGCGCGCTCGTCGCTGCCACTCAGGTAGACGTTGAAGGCGACGAGCGGTGGCCGCGCCCCCACCGCGGTGGCTCCCGCCTTGCCGAGCTGGTGGGGGCCCATATCCGGCAGCCGCCTTCCCTCGGCCACATCTGCCCGGAGGCCCTCGTACTCGCCGCGGCGGACGTCGGCCAGGCTGGCCCGGTCCGGGGTCGCGGCGGCGCGCTCGTACAGGTAGACAGGGAGCGAGAGGGTCTCGGCGAGCTCGCGGGCAAAGCTTCGGGCCAGCTCCACGCAGCTGTCCATCGTCACCCCCCGGATGGGGATGAAGGGGACCACGTCGACCGCCCCCATCCGGGGATGGCTGCCGTGCTGCTGCTCCATGTCGATCAGCTCGACGGCCTTGGCGGCTCCCGCCATGGCCGCGGCACGGGCGGCCTCCGGCGAGCCGATCAGGGTGGTGTCCAGCCGGTTGTGGTCGGGGTCCGACTGGCGGTTGAGCAGCGTGATGCCGGGGACGGACGTCATCGCTGCCACGATGGCGTCCATCACCTCGGCACGGCGACCCTCGCTGAAGTTGGGTACCACCAAGACCAGTGGCTCCGGTGCCGCGGCCGCGGCTCCGCTCATGGGCGTTACGCGGCCGAGCCGGCGGCGGGATGGAGGATACCGGCCACCTCGTCGAGGGGCATGTCGTCGCTCGGCAGGATGATGTCGCTCTTGGTGACATCCGCGCCTCCGAGGACCACGCCCTTCTCCTTGACGAACGCGGTGACGTCCCGGAGGACCGAGTGGTACGCGTCGTCGTCGTTGGCCTCGACCGCGGCGACCAGGCGGTGGTCGTACATGTCCAGGTCGGACTGCAGCGACGCCTCCAACCGGTACTGGTCATCGCCGTGGATGCGGACCACGATCCCCTGCGCGCTGATCGCCACGGGGGCCGCCACGGCCGGCGCGGGCAGCGCCGCCTGCTGCTTCATCGCGGCCAGCTTCGCCTGCACGCTGCTGTCCACGACGGTCGCGCTGATCTGATCCTCGAGGGTGGAGGTGCCACCGGTGAGCAGCGGGCTGTCCAGGGTGCCGCTGTCCAGCAGGGCGTCGACGGCGTCGGCGTGCGCCTGGGTGCGGGCGATCTTGTCCTGGGCGCGCTGCATCATCATCGCCGCGTCGCTCGTGTGCTCGCCGATTCCGGCCAGGGTGTCCCCGGCCGTGCTGGTCGCCTTGGAGGCCTCGTACGAGGCCTTGAGCGACTCCCGCTGGGTCGCGAAAGCCTGGACCTTGGCCTGGTACTTCTGCACGGCCAGCTGCAGCTTCTCGACCTGGGCCTTGAGGGTGGCGATCTGGGGGTCGAGGGCCTGGCGCTGCTGGGTGAGCACCTCGGCCTGGGTCAGCGCCTGGGTGGCCAGGTCGTCCTTGCCCGCGGTGACCGCTTGCTGGGCGGCGGCGTTCAAGGAAGCGATCCGGGTGTCCATCGTCTTGGCCTGGTTCTCGACCCTTTTCTCCCCGGTGGAGGCCTCGACCAGGGCGGTCCGGAGCTTCTGCTGCTGCTCCAGGAGCTGCTGGTACGAGAGGTCGATCGCCTGGGAGGGGTCCTCCATCTTGTCCAGAGCGGCGTTGGACTTCTGCTGGACGATGTTGCTGAAGCGCCGGAACACGCTCATGCGGGGTCTCCTTCGGGGTGGCAGCCGGACTATGGGGACGTTGCGAATTCTATGCACTGGCTGACCGCCCCGCTCTGCCACTCGGCGTGGCCGTCCGAGCTGCGCCCCCCAGACCCGTCCCGGGGGGAGCGAGCCGAGCGCGGGCGACCGGCGGTTGCGCTCAGCGGAGGTCGAGGGGCGCCGCGGCGGCCGCCGCCGCCTGGGCCCGGGTGAGCACCCCGGTCGCGACCAGGCGGTCGAGGACGTAGGACTGCCGTTGCCCGGCGAGCGCCAGGTGCTGGAGGGGGTCGAGCAGGGTCGGTGCCTGGGGGAGCCCGGCGAGCAGCGACGCCTGTGCCCAGCTCAGCTGATCCGGGGGGAGGCCGAAGTACCCCTGGCTGGCGGCGAGCACCCCGTAGTAGCCGTTGCCGAAGTAGATGGCGCTCAGGTACATGCTGAGGATGGCCGGCTTGGTGTAGTGGCCGTCCAGCTTGAGGGCGAGCGCGACCTGCGCGACCCGGTCGGTGATCCCGGTCCGGCCGCCGGTGTAGAGGACCTTGGCGAGCTGCTCGGTGATGGTGCTGCCCCCCTCGTCCACCCTGGCGAACCATCCCCAGAGCGCCCGGCCGGCTCCGGCCACGTCGATCCCGTCGTTGCTGTAGAAGGTGCCGTCCTCGGCCGCCACGATGGCCTCGGACACGCGCCAGGAGGGCTCCGCCGGGACCGGCACGGATCCGTGCTCGCGGTCGATGGCCGCGACCAGCGCCGGGGCCCCGGCGACCGGCGGAGTGGCCAGTGCGGCTCCCGCCAGGACCGTCCCGGGGATGAGGAGGAGCGCCAGCCCGGCGCGGAGCAGGTGCCGCCACCGAGGCGACCGCGGCCGGCCGGGCGCCGGCGATGGGCGCGGGGGTATCTCGGGCGCAGGGGTGGCGCCCTCGGGATTGACGGCCGCCGTCGCAGCCGGATCGGGCTGGGGCCGGTCGACCGGCTCCATCGGCGGGGTCTCGAGCACTCTGTTCATGGGAACGGGCGAGGTGCGAGGACGGATACGGGGCGGTTCTGCCGGGCGGCAACCACTCCACTCCCCCGCGACGCCCCGGGACCACGCCCCCATTGTCGCCCCCGATCCTTGCGATCCCCTGCCGGAGCCCGCGTCCCTCGTGGCGCTAGAGTGCCGCCAGGCCGTCTCAGCCGCGCGGTCCCCCCGGGGCCGTCCCGCCGCGATGTCAGGAGTCGCTCATGGAGATCACCTCGGTCGCCATCCACAAGCCGGAGGACGTCAACCTCATCCTCGGCCAGAGCCACTTCATCAAGACGGTGGAGGATCTCCACGAGGCGCTGGTGGGAGCCGTGCCCGGGATCAAGTTCGGGCTCGCCTTCTGTGAGGCCTCCGGGCCGGCCCTGGTCCGCTGGAGCGGCACCGACGACGAGCTCACGGACCTGGCCCGGGGCACCATGCTGAGGCTGGGCACGGGCCACGCCTTCCTGATCCTGCTCGGCAACGCCTTTCCGATCAACGTGCTCCCGGCGGTGCGGGCGGTCCAGGAGGTCTGCGGCATCTACTGCGCCACCGCCAACCCGGTGGAGGTCATCGTCGCTGAGACCGACCATGGCCGGGCCATCCTCGGGGTGGTCGACGGCGTGCGCAGCCGCGGCATCGAGGGCGAGGTCGAGATCGCCGAGCGCAAGGAGATGCTCCGCCGCTTCGGGTACAAGGCGAGCTGACGCCCGGCTCAGCGGACGGCGGGCGACAGACGCTCCGCGAGGTAGCGCAGGGCGATCGGGTACCGGTACTCGATCGACATGTGGCCTCCCTCGAAGAGCTCAAACCGGACGTCGGTCACCCCGATCTGCTCCAGAGCCCGCCGGAAGGCCTCGCCCCCGAGGTCGAGGTACCACTCGTCGCTCCGGCCGCCTTCGATGTAGATGGCGCGGAGCGAGCGGAGCGCGTCGGCGTACCGGGGGGCCATGCGCACCGGGTCCCACTGCAGCCACTGCTCCCACACCTCGGGGATCAGCATGCCGGTGGCAGTGTCGAAGGGAAGCCGGACGGTGCCGTCGGAGTCGGCGGAGTAGGCGGCGGCCATCGCCCAGGCGTTGGCCAGCTCGCCGTCGCCGTCCCGGCTCATCGCCGGCCGGGAGCGGAAGTCCGCCCAGAAGCGGTCGTAGCTGCCCTCGTAGCGGTCGCGGAGCACCCGGGCGCACTTCCGGAAGTCGGGCAGGTAGCAGTTCTCGAAGACGGCATCGCCGGCGTGGTCGGCCATCCCCCCGAAGAGGTCGGGCCGGAGCATGCAGGTGACCATGGCGCCGTACCCACCGCTCGACTTGCCCGCGATCCCGCGGTGGGCGGCGGCGGCGAGGGTCCGGTACTGGCCGTCCACCCAGGGCACCACCTCCTCGCAGAGGTGGGTGTGGTACATGCCGGTCGCCGGCGAGTCCAGGAACTGGCTGCCTCCCACGGAGGTCCAGCAGTCGACGAACACCACCACCACGGGGGGCGGGGCGTCGTCGCCGCTGAAGAGGGCGTCGCAGAGCTCGGGGAAGTTGGGACGGAAGGCGCTCCGCCCATGCCACATGTCGAGCTGGCCCGTGTACCCCTGGATCATGTACACGGAGGGGTAACGCTTCTCGGGGTGGTCGTCGTAGCCGGGGGGCAGGTAGACCTCGATGGGGCGCACCCAGGGGTCACCCAGCGGATTGTTCCGCAGGGCTGCGCTCTTGATCACCGACTGCTCGAAGCGGCCCCCGTGGGCGTGCCGCCAGGGAGGGCCGACCGCACGGGCTCCCCCCTTCCCGGACTCTGGATCGGACATCTGGCTTCCCCCGATGGGCGTGAGCCGAGGCTGAATCAATTGATCCTACCCGCCGAGACCCGCTGCCAGGGCGAGGCGCCTCAGACCTGGATCGGTGAGTAGATGCTCAGGCGGCGGTGCGACGGGGAGCCGGGCGCCGGCGCCGAAACGACCCGACGGGGCGGCGCGGGAGGCCCGTCCGGACCGGCTGGGCCGGACGGAATGCCGGCTCCGGGTTCTCGCTTTCGGCGAGGTACAGCCATTCGCCGCGGGCGAGGAGTGGTTCGGCGTGGAGACGTGGCAGGCGGGGAGCGCCTCCGCGCTGCAGCTTGTGCCACTGCTCGGCGTCGGCGGTCGAGAGCAGGGTGATGGCCCGGCCCGCGGCGCCGTTGCGCGCGGTGCGGCCGATCCGGTGGGTCAGCCACTGCGCGGTCTCGGGCAACTCGTAGTTGACGACCAGGCCGACGTGGGGGACGTCGAGGCCGCGGGCGGCCACGTTGGTCGCCACCAGGACGTCCACGTCGCCGTCGCGGAAGCTGCCGATGGAGCGCTCCCGGGCGTTCTGGGAGAGGTTGCCCTGGAGCTCGGCCACGCGCAGCTGGAGGGTCTCCAGCTTGCGGGCGAGCTTCTTGGCGCCGTGCTTGGTACGGGTGAAGACGATCGTCCCCGAGCCGGCAGGCTGGAGCTTGAGAAGCGTCACCAGGGAGTCCATGCGCTGCTCGTCGTTGACGTGGAGCACGCCGTGCTCGAGGGTGGGCTCGACGTCGGCGGCGACCTGAACCCGCTGTGGCTGACGGAGGTGGCGGTCGATCATCCGCTGCACCCAGTCGGGCATGGTTGCCGAGGCGAGCACGGTCTGGCGCGCGGCTCCGGCCAGGCAGAGGCTCATGATCCGCTCCACTTCGCGGGCGAAGCCGGCGTCGAGCATCTCATCCGCCTCGTCCAGCACCAGGTACTCGACCGCGGAGAAGTTGACCCGGCCCTGCCCCACGAGATCAAGGATCCGCCCGGGGCATCCGACCACGATGTCGGGACCGCCGGCCAGCGCCTGGTACTGCGCCCCATAGCCGACGCCCCCGTAGAGGACGGCGACCCGCAGCGCGCGGTCGAGGCCGGCGATCACGGTGGCGACCTGGAGCGACAGCTCCCGGGTGGGCCCGACCACCAGGGCGCGAGGTCCCCCGGGGCGGTGGCCCTGCAGCCGTTCGATCATGGGGACGGCGAAGGCGAGGGTCTTCCCGGACCCCGTGGGCGCCGCGATGACGGTGTCATGGCCGGCGAGGAGGTGGGGAAGTGCCTCGCGCTGCACCTCGTTGGGGGCGTCGATGCCCTGCCGGGTGAGCGATTCGAGGGTGCGCGCACGCACTCCGAGTTCTGCAAACGATGTCATGGGTTCTCCGGGCGCACACCAGCCTGGCCGTGCAGTGGCGGCTGGACCGCGCTGGCCCCTCTCGGGGGTGGGAAGCGTTCTTGAGGACCCCGCCGGAAGCGGGGGAGAGGGTTCGCCAAGATGCCGTCGACGTGGTCGACTGCCATTGACGGTAACAGAAGCCCGCTCGCTGGCGGGTTTCGTCATGGACGCGGCGCCGGATGGGGACGGCCGGGAGCGGCGCCTCCGCGGGTCACCTCGGGGGCGTGGGGGCCCTCTCGGCAGCGGACGTGGAGCCGCCTGGCTGGCAGGCGGTGGGCGGCACGGCGGTGGCGGCGAGCGGGGCCCGGGAGAGCTCCGGACCGGCATGTGCGGCACCGCTCGCACCGTGACGGCCGCCGTGGCCCGGGACCCCCAGGTGGGGCGACTGGTGGGGGTCGATCTTGATCCGCGGTACCCAGGCGTCGCGCAGCGCCGTCTGGCTGGTCACGACCGGCGGAAGGTCGCCGCGGACCACCTGGGCCAGGCTGACCTCGTCGAGCACGTCCCGGATGTAGGACCTGACCGCCACCCACACGTCGCGGAGCGCCTCCGTGTGCCCGGTGTAGGCGAGCTGGTCCGGCCGGTAGTCGCCCACCCGGGCCAGTGGCCCGTCGATGACCCGGATGACGTCGCCCAGGGTGATGGTGCCGGGATCCCGCGCCAGCTCAAATCCGCCCCCCACCCCCCGGTGGCTGATGACCAGCCCCTCCTCTTTGAGCTCGGCAAGGATGTTCTGGAGGAATTTGAGCGGGATGTTCTGGAATTCGCCGATGTGCTCAGCGCTGACCGTGCCCGGCCCGTGGGCCGCCAGCTCGATCGCCGCCCGGACGGCGTAGTCGGCCTTCACGGAGACGCGCATGCCGCACATTGTGACCGCAGGGCCGGCACCCGCACTTCATTGGTAGACATTGGGTTCGACGGCCGTCCCGGCATCATGCGAACGAGCTTCGCCGGGCTGGTTGGAGGGCGAGGTGACACACAGACTGCACGCGAGGCGTCCCGCGGCGGCGGGACGCCTCGCGCGTCAGCTGCGCTGGGGCAGCCGGAGGCTCAGCTGCAGGTCCAGGTCTCGCTGCCGGTGGCCGGCAGCTGATCCCCGTCCTGGAGGTTGGAGAAGGTGGCCGAACCCGACCCGTTGCTGTTCACCGTGATCGAGAGGGTGGTTCCCGACACCTGGTCAAATTGGTCGTCCGTCCCCTGGTAGGGGGCGTTGAGGTCGACCGAGTCCTGGAAGTCGGTCGCGTCCGTGTAGGTCCCCGGACCGTTGTAGGGGGTGATGTTCCAGTTGAGGGAGAAGTTCTGATTCGTGAGGGACTGGGGGATGCTCCAGGTCTGGTTTGCCATGCCGCTCTTCGCCAGCGCCGCGCAGGCCGGCAGGATGCTGAGGCTCTCGGTGAAGGTCGAGGACTGGGTGACGGCACCCGTGACCTTGAGGGTGGCGGTGAACTCATGGGTGCCGCTCGCGGCGGCCGTCGTCGCCGCCGATGTGGACACGGCTCCCCCGGTCGGGGCGCTCGCGGACGACGATGCGGTGCTGGAGGCTCCGCAGGCGGAGGCGCAGAGGAGGAGCAGGGCACCGGCCCCGCCGACCAGGCGCCGCCGCGCCCGTGCCGAGGAAGGGATGTCGACCAAGGAGCGGAGATTCATCTGACGCCCACCACTGTTCGCGAATTCATGCCACGCAGTATGTCGTTGCCGCCATCCCAGTCGACCCAGGGCGTCCGCTCTCCGGCTACACCGCCTGCTCGAGCACCGGCGTCCCGGCGCGCTCCTCGCGGTCGAAGGGGAGCGCCAGGAGCCCAAAGGCGAGCAGGGCGAACACCGCCGCCTCGATGATGTACCAGGGCCAGGGGGCGAAGAGGTCGAGCGGTGTGGTCCCGCGAGGCGGCTTGCCGGCCAGGTTGAAGTAGTTGGCCCGGGTCGCCAGGTCAAAGACCCCGACGGCCGCCGCGTAGGCCAGGGTGGCCTGGAAGGCTCTGGTCACTGCGCCCTTGCCGGGAACGTAGCCGAGCCCGCAGACCAGGAAGAGGGCCGCGATGATCACGCCGCAGTGGTCGATGTAGTACTCGAAGTACCAGTAGCTGCCGAGCGGTAGCGACCGGTCTGGCCAGAGCAGGCCCATGGTGGTCGCCGCCATCCCCCAGAAGTAGGTGATCTCGACCAGCCGGCGCCGGCGCCAGAGGAGCGCTCCCCCCGCCACGAACGCGGCCAGGTCGCAGAGGTTGAGGGGGAGGCCGTACCGGATCGACCAGTTGCCGTTCCACACCCCGCTCAGGCAGTAGGCGGTCTGATTGACGACCAGGGCGCCCGCCAGGCCGCGGGCCGCCCACGTGCTCCGGCGGCTCGGCCATCGCCTGCCGGCGACGACCGCCGCCCAGATGGCGACCGCCGTGAAGGCCAGCGCCCCGAGGTGACCGACGCTCCAGAACTGATTCACGTTTCCTTGCCGGTTGCCGGGATTGGGGCTGTTTCTAGCACACCACGGCCCGGCCGGCCAGAGCCGAATAGCGCCACCGCCCCAACGGCGGCTCGCCGTCATCAGACGATCTCGACGAGGAGGACGCAGGCGTCGAGGACGCCGCCAGCGAAGTGCCGCAGGCCCATGCGGCTTCCCGGAGGGTCTCACCCCTGGAGCCGATGGAGCCGATGGAGCCGACGGGGAGATTCGAACTCCCGGCCAGCGGTTTACGAAACCGCTGCTCTACCACTGAGCTACGTCGGCTGGGGAAGACGGGCACGCGGCGGACCAGCCCGAGTGGGCCATTATCCCAGTT
>Ga0224557_1003222_pt1 | contig 12969 bp, 13 predicted proteins | sample 714S31014metaG_FD_180677 | JGI IMG/M metagenome (GOLD analysis project Ga0224557, IMG submission 180677) | Peat soil microbial communities from Stordalen Mire, Sweden - 717 S3 10-14 | ecosystem: Environmental > Terrestrial > Soil > Wetlands > Peat | place: Sweden: Norrbotten County, Stordalen... | reverse complement strand
GTGGGGGGAGATCAGCCCGGGTGCTTCCATGGTCGCGCGGCAAGCAGTGCCGAGAGGATCGCGCGCGTCGCGGCGGAGCGGTTCATCGTGTAGAAGTGGATGCCCGGCGCACCGGCGCGGAGCAGCTCGCTGCACTGCAGCGTCGACCAGGCGACGCCCAGCTCCAGCACCGCCTGCGGGTCATCGCGCCGGTTCTCGAAGGCGGCCAGCAGCTTCTCCGGGATCTTGGCCTGCAGCTTGGCGATGAAGCCGTGGATCTGGCCCACGCTGGTGATCGGGATGATCCCCGGGATGATCGGGACGGTGATCCCCGCGGCGCGGGCGGCGGTCACGTAGTCGAAGTACGCCCGGTTGTCGAAGAACAGCTGGGTGATCAGGTACGAGGCTCCCCGGTCCACCTTCTCCCGGGTCCAGCGCAGCTCGTCGGCGAGGGAGGTGGACTCCAGGTGGGTCTCCGGGTAGCAGGCCGCCCCGATGCAGAGGCTGTACGACCCCGCTATGAGCGCGACCAGGTCCGACCCGTGGGCCAGCCCGCCGGGCTCGGGGAGGAAGGTGCCCTGTCCCCGCGGGGGATCGCCGCGGAGCGCGAGCACGTTGTCGATCCCGCCGTCGACCAACCGCCGCAGGATGTCGTGCAGCTCGGCCCGGCTGCTGCCCGCGCAGGTCACGTGGGCGACCGGTGTGATCTCCAGCTCGCGATGGATGCGCTCCACCAGCTCGAGCGTCCGCGTCCGGGTGCTGCCGCCCGCCCCGCAGGTGACCGAGACGAAACCCGGCTCCAGCTCGCGGAGCGCCGCGATGGTGGCGAACAGCGCGGCCACTCCGTCGTCGTCCTTGGGCGGGAAGAACTCGAAGCTGAAGTTCGGCCGGTGCGCTTCGAGGAGGTCGGCGACGCGCATGGTGTCGCCATGGTGCCAGAGGGGCGCCAGGCTGTGGGGGCGTGGGCGATCAGGACGGACTGGTCACCGGCAGGCCGTACCACCGGGCCGCGTCCGCCAGCCGCTCGTCGTAGGTCACGAAGGCCGCGAGGCGAGGCCCGAGGGAGAGGGCGGTGGCGAGGTGGAGGGAGTCCAGGGAGCGCAGCTCGGGGGGACGGAGGACTCCTGCCTCGTCACCGAGGGCGGCGTCGGCGGGGATGAGGCTGATCCCGTCGAGCAGGGCGCGCACCAGCGCCATGCGAGGCGGGGAGAGGCCGGCGTGTGTCGCCGCCCGGAGTGCCTCGGTGCGGAGCAGCAATGCCGACACCCGGCGGGGACGAGGGGCCAGGAAGCGCTGGAGCGCGAGGGCCCCGGGGTCGGGGACGAACAGCCGGACGAACGCCGAGCTGTCGAGGTAGACGAGGTCAGACTTCGCCGGCACGGAGCTCCATCAGGGCATCGAAGGGCGAGCGCTCGCCGGGCGCCAGCCGCGCCGGCGGGCTCTCGTACAGCACCTGGATGAGATCGCGCCGCGCCGGGATGATCCGCCCCTCCTCGATCATCTCGTCCCACCACCCCTCGTCGTCCCGGAGAGGCACGATCCGGGCGACCGGCCGGCCCCGATCCGTGACGGTGATCACCTGCCCGGCGGCCGCCCGGCGGACCAGGGCGCTGGCCTGCGCCTTCAGTTCCCGGATGCCGACCTCGTCACGGGTACCGTCCGTCATGAGACCACACGATATCACTGGATGAGATCTCATGGGACTACGTCAATCGAGACCCCTGCCATCGTATGCCGGGGATCACCGGGTCCCCTCTGGTACCGTCGGGTCGTGCGCGCTGTCTACGCCGCTCGCTTCGGGGGGAATGACCCCCTCTCCAATCTGGCGATCGGCGACCGGCCGGCACCCCGCCCGGCTGCCGGCTGGGCGCTGGTGCGGGTGGCCGCCGCCTCGCTCAACCATCACGACCTCTGGACCCTGCGCGGCGTGTCGTCCCAGCCCCTGAACACCCCTCAGATCCTCGGCTGTGATGCCGCCGGACGGGTGGTGGAGCTGGGGGAGGGCACCGCCGGGGCACCGGCTCCCGGGACCCGGGTGGTGGTCCACAGCGTCATCGGGTGCGGGGTTTGCTCGGCCTGCCTGGCCCCGGAGCCCGGGGTCTGTCACCGTCTCAGCCTCCTCGGCGAACCGCCCCACGGCGGCGCTCTCGCCGAGCTGGTGGCCGTGCCCGCCACCAACCTTGTCCCCCTGCCGGACGGGGTGGGTGACGAGGCCGCCGCCTGCCTTCCCACCGCCTACCTGACCGCCTACCGGATGGTCTTCAGCCGGGCCGGTCTCGGCCCGGGGGCCTCCGTGCTCGTCCAGGGGGCGGGCGGAGGCGTGGCGACGGCCGCCATCCTCCTCTGCGTCCAGGCTGGGATCGAGGTCCACGCCACCTCCCGCCATGCCGCCAAGCGGCGGGCCGCCGAGGAGCTGGGCGCGGCCAGCACCTTCGACCCCGGTGACCTCGAGGCGGCGCGGGCGCTGGTCGAGCGCACCGGTGGTGGCGTCGACGCCGTCCTCGAGACGGTGGGGGAGGCGACCTGGGGCCTCAGCCTGCGCTCCGTCCGCCCCGGCGGGATGGTGGTCGTCGCCGGCGCCACCAGCGGCCCCAACCCCCGGGCTCAGCTCAACCGCATCTTCTGGCGCCAGCTCACCGTTGCCGGGACAAGCATGGGGACGCGTGCCGAGCTGGAGCGGCTGGTCGCCCTCTGCGCCTCCGGTGCCCTCCATCCGCTGATCGACAGGGTGGTGGCGCTGGAGGACGTCCGCTCCGCCTTCGCGGCACTGGCCGCCGGCGAGCAGCGGGGCAAGCTGGTCATCCGGGTGGCTCCCTGAACCGTCACAACCGCCCACCTTCAATACGGCGGCCGGCGCCCGCTCCTCACGCAGGTTCGTCGCTTGCGCAGGTCCGTGGCCGGTGCTAGGGTGATTTGGCTACAGCGGCCCGAAAGGGGACCGCGAGCGGCGAGGCCTCGCCGGCAAGGTGCAGAGGCGAGGCCTTGTTCTTGTCCGGAGTTGGACGCGTGCGGCCTCCGGCCGGCGCCACGCCCCCCGGTGGCGCGCCGGAGGATGCGGTCCGGGGCCTCTCAGCCCCTCCCGGGCGCGGCTGTGCCACACCTGCGGATGGTACGATTCCGGGCGGCGAATCCCCACCTCAGACGGCCAACATCTTGTGCTGGCCCGTCCTTGCAAACCCGACATCTTGCGGTTTTGCGGTGGAAAAGGCTTCCCCTGCCGTATTGCCGCGGCTATACTGCAATGTCAATGTGAGCCGTCCTCGCCACGTCTTTGCACTAGATCTAGGAACGACCAAGGTCTGCTGTGCCGTCGCCGACCTCGAGCCGGCGGGGCTGCGGGTCCTCGGTGTGGGAGAGGCCATCTCCCGAGGCATCCGGAAGGGCGCCGTCGTCGAGATCGATCGCGCGGCCGAGGCGGTCGCCGAGGCGGTCGATCTCGCCGAGCAGATGGCCGGGCTCGCCATCGACTCCGCGGTCGTCGGGCTGGCCGGCGGTCACATCACCTCGCAGAACAGCCGCGGCGTGGTCGCGGTGGCCGCGGGCCGCCGCGAGGTTGGCGTTCAGGATGTCGGACGGGCCATCGACGCCGCGCGGGCGGTGTCGGTCCCGAGCGATCGGCGCATCCTCCATGTCCTGCCCCAGCAGTTCACCATCGACGGCCAGGACGGCGTCCGCGACGCCATCGGGATGTCCGGCAGCCGTCTGGAGGTCGACGCCCACATCGTCACCGGGGCGACCACCGCGATCCAGAACGTGGTCAAGGTGGTGCACAAGGCCGGGCTGGACGTCGATGACCTGGTGCTCCAGGTGCTCGCCTCCGCCGAGGCGGTGGTCACCGAGGACGAGTTGGAGCGGGGCGTGGTGGTGGTGGACGTCGGCGGCGGGACGACCGATGTGGCCGTCTTTGCCCGGGGCAGCATCATCCACACCGCCGTCCTCCCCGTGGGGGGCAACCACGTCACCGGCGACCTCGCCGTGGGGCTGCGCTGCGACCTCGACACCGCCGAGGTCGTGAAGCGGAGCTTCGGCCACTGCCTCCAGCTCACCCTGCCCGCCGAGGCCCAGGTGACCCTGACCCCGATGGGGTACGACGAGCCCGTCAACGTCCCCCAGCGCTATCTGGCCGAGATCATCGGCCCCCGGGCCAGAGAGATGGCTCAATTGATCGCCGCCCAGATCGAGATGGCGGGCCCCTCGTCGCTCTTCTCCGGCGGGATCGTGCTCACCGGCGGAGGGGCCCTGCTGCGCGGTTTCGGCGAGATGGTGCAGAGCGTCACCGAGCTCCCCGCCCGGGTGGCCGCGCCCTCGGGGGTGAGCGGGATGAACGACGAGATCCAGGGGCCCGACCACGCGACCGTGGTCGGACTGCTCCGCTGGGCGGCTCGCTCGGGGGGCCGACCGGCGGCGAGGCGCTTGAATGGCGGCAACGGCCACGTCAACCTCCGCGGCCGGGTCCAGGCACCATCCCAGGCCCAGCGCGGAGACCCGGCGGGCGCACGTCTCGGACGCTGGTTTCGAGAGCTCTTCTGAACGGCATGACGACTACGGCGGGATCAAGACGATGAATGAGAGAGAGCGCGAGCTGCGTCGGATGACCCAGGAGTTCCTGGCCCGATCGGGCGGCGGCGACGCGCGGAAGCGCGAGGAGAGTGAGATGGCAGACCTGGACCGGACCACCGAGGGCAACGCGCGCATCCGGGTCGTGGGAGTCGGAGGCGGCGGCACCAACGCGGTCAACCGGATGATGCGTGGCAACCTGAAGGGCGTCGAGTTCATCGCCCTGAACACCGATCACCAGGCGCTCATGCAGTCGACCGCCGCGCACAAGATCCGCATCGGGTCCAAGGTGACCCGCGGCCTGGGTGCGGGCGGCGACCCCCAGAAGGGTCATGACGCGGCCGAGGAGTCGCGGGATGAGCTGACCAAGGCGCTCGCCGACTCGGACATGGTTTTCGTCACCGCCGGGATGGGAGGTGGCACCGGCACCGGGGCCGCCCCGATCGTCGCCGAGATCGCCCGCGAAAGCGGCGCGCTCACCATCGGCGTGGTGACCAAGCCCTTCCGCTTCGAGGGGCTGCGTCGCCAGCGCATCGCCGAGGAGGGGATCACCATCCTGCAGGAGCGCGTCGACACCCTCATCACCATCCCCAACGAGCGGCTCATGCAGGTCGTCGACAAGAAGACGCCGATCACGGAGGCCTTCAAGGTCGCCGATGACGTGCTCCGCCAGGGCGTCCAGGGGATCAGTGACCTGATCGTCTACCCGGGGCTCATCAACCTCGACTTCGCCGACGTCAAGGCGGTCATGTCCGGGCAGGGAGCAGCCCTGATGGGCATCGGTTTCGGCACCGGGGATACCCGGGCCGCCGACGCCGCGCGGGACGCGGTGGCGAGCCCGCTGCTGGAGACGACCATCGCCGGGGCCAAGGGGATCCTGCTCAACGTCACCGGTGGCAAGGACCTCACCCTCTACGAGGTCACCGAGGCGGCGCAGCTGGTCAGCGAGTCCGCGGACAAGGACGCGCAGGTCATCTTCGGCTGCGTCATCGACGAGGCGATGAAGGACGAGGTCAAGATCACCGTGATCGCCACCGGCTTCACCGGCCACATCGATGTGCTGGGCACGCTGGCCTACGAGCCCCAGGCACGACCGGTCGCGCAGGACCGGCCAAACTTCGCCATCCCTCAGCGGCACGCCCTGCCGGGCAACGCCGATGACCTGGACATACCGGCCTTCCTGAGGGACCGTCGGTAATCGTCAATTTCGGCAAATACTGCGAATACTGGAGGATGCCTGCGGGCCGGCCCGCGCGCGACTTTGGGCGATGAGGTGCCCCTTCTGCTCATCGGTCGACTCCAAGGTCGTCGATTCTCGCGACACCGAGACCGGGATTCGGCGCCGCCGTGAGTGCCTTTCGTGCGGTAAGCGTTTCACCACCTATGAGCGCTTCGAGGCGACCCCGCTCTGGGTGCTCAAGAAGGACGGCCGGCGCGAGGAGTTCAGCCACCAGAAGCTGCTCGGCGGGCTGTTGATCGCGAGCAAGAAGCGGGATATCGCCCCCGAGCGTCTGGGGGCCCTGGTGGAGGACGTCGAGAACCAGCTCCGCGGCGAGCATCTCGCCGAGGTCCCCTCCCGCGTGGTTGGGGAGATGGTGATGGAGCGGCTGCGCGAGATCGACGAGATCGCCTACGTCCGCTTCGCCTCCGTCTACCGCTCCTTCAAGGACGTGGCCGAGATGCGGGCGGAGATCGAGGACTTCCTCGCTCATCCGCCCCCGACCCGGCGGCTGCCGGCCCGCAGGCCGCGCCCGGCGGAGGACGGGGGGGCGGAGCTGGCTCTCGACCTGGGCAAGTGACCGCCCGCCGGCCGCCCGCCGGATCAGGCGTCCACGATCCCGGGTCCATGGTCCCGCTGCCCGCGCCGCTCCTCGCCGCCCTGGCCGATGGCGACGAGGTGCTGGTCACCTCGCGCGCCGGGGCCGGGATGGGGACGGTGCGCATGAGCTTTGCGATCGCGCCGCCCGGGGTCGTCTACCTCCTGACCAACGCCTTCTCCCGCAAGGCCCTGCGCTGGGCCCGCGACCCCTGGGTGCGCCTCACGGCGCCGGGCTCCCGGCTCGTCGCCGAGGCGGTGGTCCAGCGGGTGATGGCGGACGAACTCGACCCCGCTGCGGAGGCGGCCGTCCTCGCCCGCTTCCCCGACGCGGGCGCGGCGACGCGGGAGGCGCTGCGCGAGCTGCTCGAGACCGGCACCCATCTCCTCTTCCGGGTGGAGGGCCGGCATGACTGACGGCGGGGGCATCCCCTCTGCCGGCGGGATCGCGGAGCGCCTCGCCTCCGTGCGCCGCCGGATCACCGAGGCCGCCGAGAGAGCCGGCCGCGACCCCGCCTCGGTCCGGCTGATCGCCGTCACCAAGACGGTGCCCTCCCCGCGCATCGCGGAGGCGGTCGCGGCCGGGGTCACCGAGATCGGCGAGAACCGGGTCCAGGAGGCCCGGCTCAAGTACGCCGGCGTCCCTTCGGGCGTCAGCTGGCACCTGCTCGGTCACCTCCAGAGCAACAAGGCCGCGCTTGCCGCCCAGCTCTTCGACACCGTGCACTCCCTCGACTCGGCGAGGCTCGCGCTTGCGCTCGGGAGCCGTCGCGACCCCGCCCGCGGTCCGATCTCCGCCCTGGTCGAGGTGGACTTCACCGGCATCGTGGCGAGGAGCGGGATCCCCCCTGAGGCTGCCGTGCCGCTCCTGAGGGCGGTGGCGGGACAGCCCGGTCTGAGGTTGGCCGGGCTCATGACCATCGCCACCTTCGGCGACCCGGCCGCCGCCCGGCAGTGCTTCCGCAGCCTCCGCGAGCTGCGGGACCGGCTCCAGAGCGACCTGGGGCTGGGGCTCCCCGAGCTGTCGATGGGGATGAGCGACGACTTCGAGACGGCGGTCGCCGAGGGGGCGACCATGGTGCGCCTCGGCCGGGTGCTCTTCGGAGAACGGGGCCCGGCGGGGGTCGAGCCTGCTGGCTGATCTCCCGCCGCGAGCCGCCGTCGGGGTCGAGCAGCCCGGCTGATCGTTATCCTTGGCCGACGATGGACGTTCCCCCGCGTTTCGCAGCCGTCGACGGGCGTGCCGACCTGGCCGAGGGCGAGCGCGCCGTCCTCGACCGGTGGAAGAGCACCGACGTCTTCCGGCGCAGCCTCGAGCAGCGCAAGGACGGGAAGCCCTACGTCTTCTACGAGGGCCCGCCCACGGCCAACGGCAAGCCCGGCATCCATCACGTCCTGACCCGCTCCTTCAAGGACCTCTTCCCCCGTTACATGTCGATGCGCGGGTACGCGGTCGCCCGCAAGGGGGGCTGGGACACCCACGGGCTCCCGGTGGAGCTGGAGGTGGAGAAGTCCCTGAAGATCAGCGGCAAGCGGCAGATCGAGGAGTTCGGCGTCGCCCGGTTCAATGAGCTCTGCCGCCAGTCGGTGGAGAGGTACATCGACGAGTGGGAGGCGATGACCGATCGGCTCGGCTTCTGGCTCGACATGGAGCACCCCTACCGCACCTACGACGGGACCTACATCGAGTCGGTGTGGTGGAGCCTCAAGCAGCTCTGGGATCGCGACCTCCTCTACCAGGGCTACAAGGTCGCCCCCTACTGCCCCCGGTGCCAGACCTCGCTCTCCTCGCACGAGCTCTCCCAGGGATACCAGGACGATGTCGCGGACCCCTCCGTATTCGCGAAGTTCCGCCTCACCGGCTCCGAGGACGTATCGCTGCTCGCCTGGACCACCACCCCCTGGACGCTGCCCGGCAACGTCGCCGTCGCCGTCCACCCGGACGCCACCTACGTCGAGGTGGAGAACCGGGGACAGAGGCTGATCCTCGCCCGGGAACGGCTCCAGGTCCTGGACGGCGAATACCGGGTCACGGCCGAGATGAGGGGCAGCGACCTGGTCGGCCGGACCTATGAACCCCTCTTCACCGACCTGCTTCCCGAGGGCAAGGCGTTCCTGGTGCTCTCAGCCCCTGAGCTCGTCTCGATGGAGGAGGGGACGGGGATCGTCCACACCGCCGCCGCCTACGGCGAGGCGGACCTGGAGCTCTGCCTGCGCGAGGGGGTCGCCGTCCGCCACGTGGTGGGGCTGGACGGCCGCTTCCTGGACGGTCAGACCCGCTATCGCGGCATCTTCGTGAAGGACGCCGACGCCAGGATCATCGCCGACCTCGAGGCGGAGGGGCGTCTCTACAAGGCCGGCCAGGTCCGCCACTCCTATCCCTTCTGCTGGCGCTGCGACACCCCGCTCATCTACTACGCGCTCACCTCGTGGTTCATCCGGACCACCGCCGTCAAGGAGCGCCTCATCGAGAACAACCGGAGCGTCGACTGGCAGCCCGCCCATGTCCGCGACGGCCGGATGGGCAACTGGCTGGAGAACCTCGTCGACTGGAACCTCTCCCGGAGCCGCTACTGGGGGACGCCGCTGCCGATCTGGATCTGCGCGGAGTGCGACAACCGGCGCTGCGTCGGGAGCGCCGCCGAGCTGGGCATGACCGCCCACGACGACCTGCACAAGCCGCACATCGACGAGGTCGTCCTCACCTGTGAGCGGTGCGGGGGCACGATGCGCCGGGTGCCCGACGTCATCGACTGCTGGTACGACAGCGGCGCCATGCCCTACGCGCAGCACCACTATCCCTTCGAGAACCAGGACCTCTTCACCCGACGCCACCCCGCCGACTTCATCTGCGAGGCGATGGACCAGACCAGGGGCTGGTTCTTCTCCCTGCTCGCCGAGAGCACCCTGCTCTTCGACAAGCCGGCGTACCGCAACGTGATCTGCACCGGGCTGGTCCTCGACAAGGACGGCCGCAAGATGTCCAAGCGGCTCGGCAACATGATCGACCCGGCCCAGACCTTCGCCGAGCTGGGCGCCGATGCCACTCGCTGGTACTTCTACAGCGCGGTGGCTCCGGGGAGCGACTACCGCATTGCTCCGGAGCTGATCCGGGACGTCGTCCGCCGCTTCATCCTCACCCTCTGGAACGTCTACAAGTTCTTCTGCGAGTACGCGCGTCTCGACGGCTACGTCCCGGAGGAGGCCGTGCGCGCCGCGCGGGGCGTCGACCTCGGCGGCGAACGCCCCGAGCTGGACCGCTGGTGCCTGGCCCGCCTGGCGGAGTGCATCGACGAGGTGCGTGCAGCTCTCGACGAGTACGACGCCACCGCCGCCACCCGGACCATCGAGCTCTTCGTCGAGGACCTCTCCAAGTGGTACGTGCGCCGCTCACGGCGGCGCTTCTGGAAGGCGGCTGACGTCAGCGACGCCGACAAGCGCTCCGCGTACGACACGCTCTACACCGCCCTCGAGACCCTGGCCCGCCTGATCGCGCCCTTCATGCCCTTTCTGGCCGAGCGGCTCCACCGCAACCTGAGCGGTCACGACACCGGTGCGGCGGCGGCCGGCGTCCCCGACTCGGTGCATCTCACCGATTACCCCGAGGCGGAGGCCGGCTGGCGCGACTCGGCGCTCGTCGAGGAGATGGCGCGGCTGCGCCGCCTGGTCGAGGATGGTTTGGGCGACCGTGAGGTCGCCGGGCTCGGCGTCCGCCAGCCGCTGCGCGAGGCCACCGTCCACGGACGGCCGCTCTCCCCCGAGCTGGAGGCGATCTTCGCCGACGAGCTCAACGTCAAGGCTGTCGCCTACACGGCTCATGGCGACGACGAGCACGAGGGGGTGACCCTGGACACGGTCGTCACCGACGACCTGCGCCTGGAGGGGCTGGTGCGCAACGTCTCCCGCAAGGTGAACGATCTCCGCAAGCAGGCGGGCCTCGCCCTCGACGATCGCATCCGCCTCCTGGTCGAGGCCGACGGCGACCTCCGCCGGGCCATCGAGACCCATCGCGATCACCTGATGGCCGAGGTGCTGGCCACCGGGATCAGCTTCGGTCGGGCCGAGGTTCTCAGCGAGTGGTCGGGGAAGATCGGCGGAGAGCCGTGCTGGCTGGGCGTGAGCCGTTGAGCGCGGGGGACATGCCCCAGGTGGCTCCGGGCGCGGCGGAGGCCCCGGGCGCGACCCCGGTCCCCGCGATTTCAGCGGACGTTGAGCCGGGCCATGCGGATGCGCCCGACGTCGCTCCGGCCCGGCGTCAGCGGTTGCGGAGCAAGCCTCGCCGTTACGCCATCATGGTGATCACCGCCGTGGCGGTCGGGGCCATCGATCACCTCACCAAGTGGCTGGTCGTCAACCACGTCAGGCTGGACACCCAGGTTCCGGCCGGTTCCCCGGTCACCATCCACTACATCCAGAACTCGGGGGCCGCCTTCGGCCTCTTCCCCCAGTTCACCTTCCTCTACCTGGTGGTGGCGGCGATCGTGGCCGGGTACATCCTCGTCTACGGGCCGCGCATGGGCGGTGGGCTGCTCCGCCTGCTGGCCCTCGGCGGCATCCTCGGGGGCTCGATCTCCAACGGCATCGACCGGCTCATCTCGGGCTCGGTGGTGGACTTCATCGACTTCCACTTCTGGCTGTTCCAGATCTTCAACGTGGCCGACATGGCGATCGTGGGTGGCATGCTGGTGGTGGTGTACCAGCTCGGATTCCGCAACGACAGCGTGGCCTCGGAGTAGCCGGCGTGCCCGCCGAGGTCGACGACGACGCCCGCCTCGACCTCTGGCTGGCGCAGGAGCGAGGGATCACCCGCCACGCCGCCCACACCCTGATCGCGGCCGGCGCCGTCCGGGTCAACCGTCGCCCCGGGCGTCCGGGACAGCGGGTCGGGAGCGACGACCAGATCGAGGTCAGCATCCCCGCGGCCGTGGTCGCGCCGCCACCCGCGTCCGCACCGGCCGTGGATCTCGTGGTGGTGTATGAGGACGAGTGGCTCGCGGTGATCGACAAGCCGGCCGGCCTGGTCGTCCACCCCGCTCCCGGCCACCCGGATGGAACGCTGGCCGACGGGCTCCGCCAGCGCGGCACGGTCTGGTCCCTGCTCGGCGGGGAGGAGCGGCCCGGGATCGTCCACCGCCTGGACCGCGACACCTCGGGTCTGCTGGTGGTCGCCAAGACGGAGGCGGCCCACCGCCACCTGGCCGCCCAGCTCCAGGAGCGCACCCTGACCCGCCTCTACTGGGCGCTCGTCGCCGGCGGTCTCTCCGAGGCGACCGCGACCGTGGAGGCGCCGATCGGGCGCGATCCCAAGGACCGCAAGCGGATGGCGGTGGTGGACGGTGGCCGGCCCTCGACCACCGACTTCCGGGTCCTCGCCCGCCACCCCCACACCGCCGAGCTGGAGGTGAAGCTGCGCACCGGTCGCACCCACCAGATCCGCGTGCACCTCGCCTACATCGGTCACCCGGTGGTCGGCGACCCCGTCTACGGGCGCCACAACGACGGTGCGGGCAGGCTGGCCCTGCACGCGCGAGAGCTGAGATTCGCCCATCCGGTCGGAGGGCGCGAGATGGTCTTCGAGTCGCCCCTGCCCGCCGAGCTGGTCGCCCTCGTCGAGCAGGTGCGCGAGGACCGGCCATGAACCCGGTGCCCGCCCCGCCCGAGGGGACGGCGGCCGGGCGGCAGCGGCTCTCGATCCCGCCGGGGCGCCTCATCGTCCTCTCCGGCCCGAGCGGTGTCGGCAAGGACACCGTCCTCCAGGAGCTATTCCGGATCGCCCCGTGGCTCCACTATTCGATCTCCTACACGACCAGGCCGCCTCGCCCGGGCGAGGTGGACGGCGTCGCCTACTCCTTCGTGGACGACGCGCAGTTCCAGGCGCTGCGGGATGGCCACCAGCTGCTCGAATACGCTTCGGTCCACGGCCACTGGTACGGAACCGGGGAGGCGCGGGTGCGCGACAGCCTGGAGCGCGGGCAGGATATCGTCCTCAAGATCGACGTCCAGGGTGCGGCCTGGATCCGGCCGCGGGTGGCCGGCGCCGTGTTCATCTTCCTGCTCCCGCCGAACCCCGAGGAGCTGCGCCGCCGCCTCACCGAGCGGGCCACCGAGTCGGCGGACAGCCTGGAGTTGCGCTGGGAGAATGCGCGCATCGAGCTGGCAGACCAGGACCGGTACGACTACCGTGTGGTCAACGACGACGTGCCCCGCGCCGCCCGCGAGATCCTCGACATCATCGAGCGCGACCGGCCGCGGGCGGACCGCCCGTGAGTGGAGGAGAGCAGGTGGATGAGCTCCAGGGACGCCGGGTCCTCGTCTACGTCAGCGGCAGCATCGCCGCCGTCAAGTCCGGCGAGGTGGTCACGCTGCTGCGCCGGCGGGGGGCGGAGACACGGGTCGCGATGACGGAGTCGGCGACCCGCTTCGTCACCCCGCTCGCCCTCCAGAGCCTCTCCGGGCACGCGGTGGTCACCGACCTCTTCCGGGAGGCGCGCGCCCGGCATCCGGGCGGGCGCTCCGGCGCCGGCGGCGACGATCCCGGGTCCGGCCACGGCATGGAGCACCTCAACCTCGCCGGTTGGGCGGAGCTCCAGCTCGCCGCCGGCGCGTCCGCCAGCCTG
>Ga0224557_1003221_pt1 | contig 12970 bp, 10 predicted proteins | sample 714S31014metaG_FD_180677 | JGI IMG/M metagenome (GOLD analysis project Ga0224557, IMG submission 180677) | Peat soil microbial communities from Stordalen Mire, Sweden - 717 S3 10-14 | ecosystem: Environmental > Terrestrial > Soil > Wetlands > Peat | place: Sweden: Norrbotten County, Stordalen... | reverse complement strand
GTGCTGGACCTGCGTCGAACCCTTGCCCATCGCCTTCGTCGTCGCGGTGCGCGCCGACGAGGCGGCGAGCGCGGCGTCGAGGCGCGGACCGCCGACATGGGTCTGCGGCGTGCGATAGGGCGACTCGAGCAGGCGGAGCTTGCGCTGGACCTGTGCGAGGGCGAGCATCCCTTCGTGGCGCAGCGCGGTCGAGAACTCTTCCGCCGCGACACCGTCAATCTGATGGCCGCCGTAGGTGATGAAGTTGAACACGAAGCCGGCCTTGCCCAGCTCCTCGGGGAACGCTCGCATCTCGTCGTCGCTCATCCCGGTGGAATCCCAGTTGAACGACGGTGAGAGGTTGTAGGCGAGCAGCTGCTCGGGGAACTGCGCGTGGATCGCCTCGGCGAACTCGCGGGCCTCATGGATGTCGGCTGACGCGGTCTCCATCCAGATGATGTCGGCGTACGGGCCCACCGAGAGCGACTTGCGGATCGCGTAGTCGAGGCCGCCGCGGACCTGATAGAAGCCCTCTGGCGTGCGAGCGACGTCCGCGTCCCAGTAGAAGTCGACGCCGATTTCACGCGCCTTGTCACGGACGCTCCAGAACGACGCGGTCTTCGCGAACGTTGACCACTCGTCAGCATTGAGCGAGACCTGGGTCCCGTCCTCCTCCTGGGTCTTGATCGCCGCGAGTACCGCTTCGCCGATCGTCATGATGCCGGCGTCGAGCTCCCAGCGCTCGACCATCGCGCTGATAATCCTGTCGTAGGCCTCATCGACGCGCGGCTCTTCGGCGCCGATAACGGCGGCCGCGGCGTCCTGTGCCTGTTGGCGCAGTCCGGTCTTCACAAGCCAGGCGTCGGCGGCCGCATACTCAGCGTCAGTGACGTGATAGAGCCTGAAGCCATTGAGCATGGGGTGTCCGGCGTCGTAGAAAACGCGCATCAGCGCGAACGTCGTCAGCTTGTAGGAGGGCACGTTCGGCGACGTCGCGCCCAGGATGTACGCGTGGTCACGCTCGTCACCTGAATTGTCCAGGAGGTTGGCCGCCTCAGCGTCGGTACGCGCAACGATGATGCCGGGAACGCCCATCGTGTCGAGCTGAAAACGAGCCGCGTTGAGACGCTTGATCTGCTCGTCGACGCCGACGAGTACCTTGCCGCCCTGATGGCCACACTTCTTAGCGCCCGGCCGCTGGTCCTCGATGTGGTAACCGGTGACGCCGACCTCGACAAAGCGGCGGATGAGGTTGCGGACCTGGGCGTCGCCACCGTGACCGGTATCGGCATCAGCGATGATGAACGGCCGGTAGTCGACGGGCGCGGCAGCGGCCTCGAGCTGCTCGGGCGTCATGCGCGAGCGCAGGAACGTCTGGTTCTTGTCGGCTGTCAGCAGCGCGCGGACGATCGACGCCGCCTCGTCGGGGACCTGCGAGAGCGGGTAGCTCGCAAGGTCAGCGCCTGGGTCCTCGGTGATCGAGCCCTTGGCGGAGGTCGCCCATCCACCAAGGTAGATGCCTTCGATGCCCATGCGCTTCATCGTCACGGCCTGGCTCGGCGAGTACGGGCCGAACGTCGTGATCGATTTGCCCTCCGCGAACAGCTCGCGCAGACGCGCGTAGAAAGCGATCGCATTCTCACGCGCGACGCGATAGTCAGTCGGTATCGTGCCCTGCTGCTCGGCGACCTGGCGGGCCGAGTACAGGCGGGTCACGCCAGAGAAACGCTCGCCGTCGACGAACTCCTGGACGGTCGCGACGTTCTCGTCGAAGGTACTCATGGGATAAGCCTGCCTTTGTCAGTTGCTGGGGTTCAAGGTCGAGGCAACGAGTCAAGCGCCCCCACATGGAAGGTTTTTGCACAGATCCTCAGATCTGTCCAATGGAACTCCTGTGATCTTGCGTTTTCGGAGAAGAAAGGTGAAACTTTTCACCGATTGACCGCTGAATCTTTCGGTCCGCTCACAGCTGATCAGTGTATGAATGACCTGCGGAAGCGCTCGGGTATGACTCTGGGCGACCTCGGTGAGGCCGTCGGCCGCTCCGCTGACTCAACGGGCGAGCACTTCGGCGACGTTTCGAGCGCCGGCCGCCAGGTTTCCGGATCGCCAACGCTGCCGTCGCCCGCCATCTCGCTTCGAAGCGAGCAAAGTTACGGCGTCCCGACGCTCGACCAAGCGATGGACGAGGCCGGCGTGCGCCACACGACCGAGCTCTACGAGGGCGCGCAACACGGCTACACAATGTCCGACATGGGCGCCTACAACGAAGCGGCCGCCGAGCGGCACTTCACGGCACTATTCGCGCTCCTTCAAAAAGCAATCCGGCGGTGAGCACATGCCGGGCACAACGCGCGTCCGCGTCGGGCGATCGCTTTCACGTCTGAGACTGCACAGGACGCGCGAGCGCAATGGCGACATATGGATCGGGAAACAGCCGCGAGGGCGAAGCGAGTGTCCGGTATTCGCGCAATCGGGGAGCGACTCACCCCGGATCACCGCGTCTCGGGGCCAAGGAGGGTCTAGCCGTCGGGGCAGGCGTGCGTGGTCGCGCCATGGTCGGACAGTAGGCTTTTTGATGTTGTACGAGCAGTTCGCCGCGAGCCGACCACGACTCTTCGTAGGGGCCTGATTACTGGCGGCCTGTGCACTAGTTGTCGTAGTGCTTCGTGGTTTGCCGACTGCCGGACGCCACTGAGGACCGGTTAGCGTGCGATCCCATTCGGGTCCTTCTTGGGCTCACCACTTGTGAACTCGGCGTCCAAGGAGGCCCGGATGGATCAAACTACTCGGGAACTGCAGCGCGCAGAGGAGTCTCAGGCGCTGACCTCCGGATCACGCGACGGAATGTGTCGGGATCTCGAGTCCCTCGGCGATCGCTTCTAGCGCCGACCCGAGCGTCTGTTCTGGCTTGTTGCTGTACAGCGGTCCGCTTCCATCGGTGACCAACTCAAGCGCGCGTGCAACTCCACAGGCTTCCACAGTTCCCGGCCGCTCAAGCACGTCAGCGACGCCGACCAGCTCGTCGCCCCACCGTTTGACAGAGCTACGCGCGACCGGAACGGTGGGAGAGATCCCGTACGTGCGACGATCGTTGACGTCGCTGACCGCCTCACGAAGCGAGCTGGCCAGATAATGCCGGGTCGATCCGTGGATCAGCTGCTCGGCTCGCAGCTCGAGCTCACGGGAGCCGGTGGGAGCGACGCCAGTTGCGAGCGTACGGTCGAGGCGCCGGCGATGCAGGGCCACACGCACACGAAGCTCCAATGCGGCTCGGTGATTCTCGTTGTCCGTCGTACGGCCGGCGCGTTGCCGACTATTCGTGTATGAAAGTGATGGTGCTGACACGATGCCTCCTAACGATCTGGGGAAGCAACCCTCTATCTACCCTGAACTCCAATTCTGAAGACCGCAGATTCAGATCTTGTCTAGATCGGTGGCGGCGTTGTCGAGGTTTTGTGAAGATTCCAGGCGCTCGCCGCCTGACCGGGCAGCTTCCCGGTTCCGTTTCGGTTCCCGGGTGCCGTTCACCTCCCGAATGAGCGCGGACGCGACTGCGATCACTCCGAAACTGCTCTGCGGTCAGAAGGCGATGTGGGAGATGACCTCCTGGACGCTAGAGCTGGCCACCGCCGGTTTCGGGCCTAGAAGTGGCCCTTTAGGTAGTCGGCGGAGATGGTTTTTGTGTCTGTTGAGCTGGGTCGGAGGATCATGACCTCGGCGCTTGTGTGTGTCAGTAGCCAGATGAGATCTGGGCCTGAAAGGCCGGTGCGTAGCTCTTCCGTGGCGGACACGATGACTCGGTCGAACTGCTCGTGTTCGAGGAGTCGTGCGAGCGCGTGACGGTAGGTGCGTCCTGCTTGGACACGGGAATCGACAGTGATGCCGTGGGCGGTTGCGCGTTGCTCAATCGTCTCTAGCAACGGCATCGCGAGGCGCGACTGTCGCGGGAGGGGGGTTTCGAGCGGGAGTGTGAGCGGGACGACCGCTAGGAATGCGGGCATCAGCGTGGCATCCTCCGCGTGGGCGAGGCGGATCGCGGCTTCGAGTGCGCGGCGAGATAGCGTGGCGGCGGTGAATGGCAGCAGGATGTGCCGCGTGCGCTCCAGCACCGGTGGGTGGTGGCGGCGTCGGCGGGCGTGGGGAATCGAGAGGCCGATCACGAGGCCGGCGAGCAACGCGACGAGTGCGAGCGCGACGGTCATGGTGTGGGTTCGTGACGTCGGGAGCGGTCGGCGACGATCCGGACGTCTACTCCGGGCAGGTGGTTCATGAGCTGCTGGGCGAGCGGAGTTCGCAGGCGGTTCAATCCGCGAGGCTGACGGGACCGGCCCATCAGGATGTAGGTGGTCCCCCGTTCCTTCACGACGCGTGCGATCGCCGCGGGGACATCGTCGGACTCCTCGATTAGCAGGGTTGCGTCGAGCATCACCGCGAGTCGCCTGAGTCCTGCGAGTGCCGAGTTCTGGGCCGGGGTGACGGGTGCCGCGGGACGTTTGATCCACAGCAGGTCGAGGGTGGAGCCGAGGCGTTGGGCGGATCGCCAGGCGCGCCTGACGAGTCGCTGGCTGCTGGGGTACGGCTCCACAAGCGCCAGCAGCCGCTCGCCGATAGCTTGTGGTGCGTCGGTTGTGATCAGCTCGTCACGAGCGCCGATGACCTCGAAGTCGAGGCGCTTGGCCTCGACTTCCTCGGCGACTTGGCGCAGCGCGATCTCGCGCAGCGCTGAGAGCGTCTCGATGCGGAAGAAGTGGTTGAGCGCCGCGTCGATCCGCTCGTGCGGGTACACCTTGCCGGTGCGTAGGCGGTCGAGCAGCGCCTCGGGTGAGATGTCGATCAGGACGACCTCGTCAGCGTCGGCGAGCACGCGGTCGGGGATCGTCTCGCGGATTGTGATTCCGGTCAGCTCGGCGATTCGGTCATTTAGTGAGTCGAGGTGCTGAACGTTGAGCGTGGAGATGACATGGATGCCTGCGGCCAGTACTTCTTCGACATCTTCGTAGCGCTTCTGGTGCTCGACGCCGGGCGCGTTGCTGTGGGCCAGTTCATCTATGAGGCAGACCTCAGGTGCGCGCAACAGGATCCCGGGGAGGTCCATCTCTTCCAATGTGGTGTCTCGATAACTGACACGCCGCCGGGCGAGCACCTCGAGCCCCTCGGCCAGTCTGGCTGTGTCGGCACGGCTGTGGGTTTCCAGTAAGCCAAGCACTACGTCGTGGCCGTTCTCCAGCTCGGCGTGGCCCTCTTGAAGCATCCGGCACGTCTTGCCGACACCTGCCGCCATGCCGAGGAAGATCTTGTGATGGCCGCGGTATGCACTCACGGTCAGACTGGAAGCGAGGACAGTGAGACGCGAGTCGCACGTGAACATGCTTCACAACGCAGACATGACGGCAGCTCAGTCCTGTGCATGAAGCCACTCCTCGACGGCCTGCAGACAATCTCTGAGCTCGTCGGGATTGCCACGGGTGTAGACCGGACCGCCGCCGTCCGTGAGCAGATTCTTGAGCGCAGCCATACCGCGTGCAGCGACGGGCGTGTTGCCTCGTAGTCTGGAGGCGAGGGTGAGCATCAGGGGGCGTGCTTCGCGGACCCGCGCTCGGGATGGCTGTACGACCGCGGCACGTTGGCGACCCGGAGCTTCCTCGGCCTGCTCAACCAGTCGCTCCAAGGACCGTGCGAGCATTCGGCGAGTACGGTCGCTGGCGAGCTGCCTCGCGCGGGCCGCGTGCACCGGTGAGGACCACGATTCCACGCCTGCCGCGAGCCGGCGGTCAAGCCAAGGAGCGCCCAGGCGTGCAAGCAGTGGCGCCAGCCGTTGTCGGCCGCGACGGTGGCTGATCACGACAAGCGGCGAAGTTGGCGTGATGGCGCCCGCGTGTCTCATGCGCCAAACACGCCGTGAACGACCAGATCGATCAGCTTGATCCCGATGAACGGAGCGATCAGCCCACCAAGGCCGTAGATCCAGAGGTTGCGTCGCAAGAGCGCGCTGGCACCGACGGGCCGGTAGCGCACGCCTCGCAGGGAGATGGGGATCAACGCCGGGATGACCAGCGCGTTGAAGACGATCGCCGAGATAATCGCCGAACGAGGGTCACCGAGGTGCATGATGTTCAGCACGTGCAACGGCCCGTTGGCGCTGCGGGTGGCGGCGTAGGTGGAGACGAAGATTGCCGGCAGGATCGCGAAGTACTTCGCGACGTCGTTGGCGATTGAGAACGTCGTCAGGGCGCCGCGGGTGATCAACAGCTGCTTCCCGACCTCGACGATCTCAATGAGCTTCGTCGGGTTGGAGTCAAGGTCGACCATGTTCCCGGCCTCACGTGCAGCCTGCGTCCCGGTATTCATCGCCACACCGACGTCGGCCTGCGCGAGCGCCGGCGCGTCGTTGGTGCCGTCACCGGTCATCGCGACCATGTATCCCTCCTGCTGGCGCTCCTTGATGAGCGCGAGCTTGGCCTCCGGGGTCGCTTCCGCGAGGAAGTCATCGACACCGGCCTCCTCGGCGATCTTGGCGGCGGTGAGCTTGTTGTCGCCAGTCACCATCACGGTGCGGATGCCCATCGCGCGCAGCTGGTCGAAGCGCTCCTTCATGCCTTCCTTGATCGTGTCCTTGAGGTAGATGACCCCGAGGATCTGGCTGTCGCGGGCGACCCCGAGCGGGGTACCGCCCTCGCGGCCGATCCGGTCAAGCGCGGCGTGCAACTCCGCCGGCGCTTTGCCTCCCTCGTCCTCGGCGAACTTGATGATCGCGTCGCCAGCGCCCTTGCGGAGCCGGTGCCCGTCGTAGTCGATCCCGCTCATGCGGGTCTGCGCGGTGAAAGGCACGAATTCGGCGTGCATGTTGGCCATGTCGTGCTCACGGACGCCGTACTGCTTGGCGAGCACGACGATCGAGCGGCCCTCGGGGGTCTCATCGGCGAGCGATGCGAGCTGAGCGATCCGCGCTAGCTCGGCTTCATCGACGCCGGGCATCGCGATGAACTCGGACGCTTGACGGTTACCAAGCGTGATCGTGCCGGTCTTGTCGAGCAGCAGCACGTCGACGTCACCGGAGGCCTCGACCGCGCGGCCTGACAGCGCCAGCACGTTACGGCGCACGAGCCGGTCCATCCCGGCGATCCCGACCGCCGACATGAGCGCGCCGATCGTCGTCGGGATCAGCGCCACCAGCAGACTGATCAGGGTCGTGTCGGAGATCTGGGTACCAGCGAACAGTCCCATCGGGCGCAGCGCCGCAACTACGATGATGAATACGAGCGTGAGCGCTGCGAGCAGGATGCCGAGCGCGATCTCATTCGGTGTCTTACGCCGCTCGGCGCCCTCCACCAGCGCGATCATGCGGTCCATGAACGACTGGCCGGGCTCCTGCGTGATCTCCACGACGATCCGGTCAGACAACACTCGGGTGCCGCCGGTCACGGCGCTGCGGTCGCCACCGGACTCCCGGATCACTGGGGCTGACTCGCCGGTGATCGCCGACTCGTCAACCGACGCGATCCCCTCGATCACCGTCCCGTCACCGGGGATCGATTCCCCTGCCTCGACCACCACGGTGTCGCCGCGAAGCAGCTCTGATGCCGCCTTCGTCGTGCCGTCACGCAGAGTCGCAACGGTGTCCTGCCGCAGTGCGCGTAGCGAGTCGGCCTGCGCACGACCGCGACCCTCGGCGAACGCCTCGGCGATGTTGGCAAAAACGACGGTCAGCCAAAGCCACACCGAGATCACGAACGTGTACCAGGCGGGATCGTTGCCGCCGAGCGCGGCACCCCCGAACACCTGCTTGAGCCAGGTGGCGGTCGTGATCGCCGCGCCAAGCTCCACGACGAACATCACTGGGTTGCGGATCTGCACGCGCGGGTCGAGCTTGATCAGGCTGTCGATGACCGCGCGTCGCACGATCCTGCGCTGGAACAGGGAGACGCTTTGGCGTTCCTGGGTTGCCGGGATAGCTGACATCAGCGCCCTCCTTGTATGTCGTTGAGGGCAAGGTTCAGTTCGAGCACGTTGACGCTGGCCTCACCGAAGATCCCGAGTGAGGGGCCGGTCGTGTACTTGGTGATCAGGCCCATGACCTCCGAGAGTCGGATATGCCGGACGGCGACGATGCGATGCGCCTGTATCCAGGCGTTGGCCGGCGAGATGTCAGGGTCGACTCCCGAGGCCGAGCTGTCGGCCGCGTCAACAGGCACTGTCGCCTTGGTCAACCCAGGGTCGTATGGCTTATTCAGCTGCAAGTACGCCTGGATGTTCGCGGCGATCTCTGCCTCGGTCGTTTTGTTGTTCGGACCGAGATTGGAGAACGTCGTGCCCGCGGCGTTGTCGGCCGGGACGGTCGCGGACGGACGGCTCTGGAAGTACCGCGGATCCGGCTTTGTGACCGGCTCGCCAGCTTCCATCTGCGCCTTCCCGTTCTTGTAGACCGGCGTGGCGAAGTCCTGGCCGATGATCTTCGAGCCGACGACCTTCCCGGCGATCTTGATCTGCTGGCCGTTTGCGTTGCCGGGGAAGACCACCTGGCTGATGCCGGTGATCGCCAATGGGTACGCGATGCCGAGCAGAAGTGTCAGGACGATCATGACCAGCCCGGCGGTGATTGCGTTGCGAGAGATGCTCATATTTCAGAAAAGGTGTCCGGTTAGGCTCTGCGCGATAGGTCCGAGTAGCAGAGCGGGGAAGAACGTCAGCGCGCCGACGAGGATGATCACGCCGATCAGGAGCACTACAAACGTCGGGTTGTCGGTTCGCATCGTGCCCAGTCCGGCCGGCGCGACGCGCTTACCGGCCAGCGAACCGGCCACGGCTAGCACGAACAGGATCGGCACGTAGCGCGCGAACGCGAGGTCTAAGCTGCCGAGAAGGTCGGCGAAGGTGATGCCGTGTGACCCCGCGAGGTTGCCGACGGTCCCGTCGTAGCCGGTGTATCCGGCGAACGCCGACCCGTTGTTGTTGGACTGCGAGAGGTAGGCATAGAACGTCTCTGAGAAGCCCTGCGGCCCGCTATTGAAGATCGATACGCGCCCGGCGTGGTCGGCGATCGCCAGCGCTGTGCTGGCGAGGGCCGTCAGTGGCGTGACGAGAATCCCCAGTGACGCCAGCTTGATCTCTCTTGCCTCGATCTTCTTACCCAGGAGCTCTGGCGTTCGCCCGACCATCAGTCCGCCGAGGAACACCGCCAGCAGGGCGTAGAGCAGCATCACGTAGAGGCCGCTGCCAACACCCCCGAAGATCACCTCGCCGGTTCCCAGGTTCGCCATCGGCACCGCACCACCAAGTCCGGTCAGCGAGTCGAACGCTGCATCGACCGCTCCGGTCGAGGTGGCGGTGCTGCTCTCGTTGAACATCGCCGTGCCGGCGATTCCGAAGCGTTGCTCCTTGCCCTCCATGTTGCCGCCGGTCGAGCCGTGCACCGCTGCGGTGTGCAGCCCGGCGGCATGTTGCGCGGGTGTGCCGTGCGTCTCGGCGGCGTACAACACGGCGAAGCCCACGACGAACATCACGGCCATTGCGCCGAACAGCGCCCACCCCTGTCGGCGGCTGCCGACCATCTTGCCGTACGTGGCAGTCAGCGAGGCTGGGATCGCCAGAATCAGCAGCGGCTCAAACCAGTTGGTGAACCCGTTGGGATTCTCAAACGGGTGCGCGGCGTTGGTGTTGAAGAAGCCGCCACCGTTGGTCCCCAGGTTCTTGATCGCCTCTTGAGAAGCGACCGGCCCGACCGCGATATGGCCGCCCAGCCCGGTCAGGCCGGTGAAGCTCAGATAGTGGCCGAAGGTTTGGATCACGCCTTGGGAGACGAGCACCAGCGCGCCGAACACGGCGATCGGCAAAAGTACATAGAGGATGGTGCGTACGAGGTCCTGCCAGAAGTTCCCCAGGCCCTTGCCGTTGCGCCCGACGATCCCGCGGATCAGCGCCACTGCGACACAGATTCCGACCGCAGCGGAGGCGAAGTTCTGCACTGTCAGCCCCGCCATCTGGCTGAAGTACGACATCGTGGTCTCGCCGCTGTAGTACTGCCAGTTGGTGTTCGTCAAAAACGACGTGACGGTGTTGAACGTGACGTTCCACGGGGCCGACTTGAAATGCTCCGGGTTCAACCCGGTGAAGTTCCAAAGCGTTTGTGTGCGTAGCAGCAGGTAAAGCAGTAACCATCCTGCGAGTGAGAACAGCAGCAGGCTGGCCGCGTATGACTTCCAGTCCTGCGTCCGTTTGACGTCCGTACGAATGACACGATAGATACCGCGCTCAAAACCGCCGAACAGTCGCTCAAGCCGCACTCGATCGCCGCTGTATACGCGCGCCATGTAACCGCCCAGCAGCGGAGTGATCGCGATCACGACCGCCAGCAGGACAATCAGTTGAATCCAACCGTCGAATGTCATGATCTAGAGCTTCTCCCCACGAACAAGCGCATACAGGAGATACGCGATCGCGATAACTGCCACGATCAGACCGAAGAAGTCAGCGGCGTCCATGTGTGCGATGAACGCGGCGAGTGGCAGTGACCCGGTCATATGCGATCGATGAGCTTGATCAGCGCCAGCAATAAACCTGTGAAAGCCACAGCAATGAGTACGGCAATTGCATCCATACGTGCATGGTGCGACACGAGACCTACACGCCGCGTACCGAAACCCCCATCCGGCGTACAGGTTTCGTACAGGTGATCGAACAGCGGCGCGCGCGAGCAGCCGCCGCCCCTCAAGATAACTGCGTTACTTCGGGTCGAACCGGTAGCCGATACCGGCCTCAGTGCGCACGTAGTGACGACGCGGACCCGCGGACGGCTCGATCTTGCGCCGAAGGTTCGCGATCTGGCCGCGCAACACGGTGACGTCGTCGGCGTACTCGATGCCCCACACCTCCACCAATAGGTCGCGATGCGTCAGCAGCCGTCCACGATTACGCACCAACGTCCGCAATAGCGCGAACTCCGTCGGCGTGAGATGGATCTCCTCGCCGTCCCCACGGACAACGTGCGCAGCGAGATCAACCTCCAGCCCGGCGGCTGAGATCACACTTTCCTCCGGCTCCGGCGACGCGCGTCGCAGGACGGCCTCGAGGCGTGCGACGAGCTCTTGGGGCCCAAACGGTTTAGTCACGTAGTCATCCGCTCCTGCGCGCAGTGCACGGACCTTCTGCTCTTCCTCACCGACCGCGGAGAGCACGATGATCGGCATCGTGCTCCACTCCCGCAGGCTGCGGCACAGGTCGATGCCGTCGCCGTCGGGCAACACAAGATCCACGATCGCTGCTTCAACTGGGAAGAGCGCCACAACATCCAACGCCTCCTGCATCGTGGCGGCAGTCAACACCTCGTACCCCTCGGGTCGCAGCACCAGCTTCAGTGCGCGTAGGATCCTCGGCTCGTCGTCGCAAGCCAAGATGCGCCGGCCTTTTGGAGTGCCGCTTGCCATCACGGTTCAGTCTGCGGGCCGGTGGGTAGCCCCACGACGAAGCTCGTTCCCTGTCCCAGGATTGACTCAACGTGAATGCTACCGCCGTTCGTTTCGATAAACCCCTTCGCGATCGCAAGGCCAAGACCCGAACCGGTGTGATTGTTGTCCGTTTCGGGAGCGCGATAAAACGGCTCAAAGATCCGCTCCTGCTCGACTGGTGCGATCCCTGGGCCGCGATCGATTACGCGGATGACAGCCCGCTCGCCGACGGCTCGCGCCCTGACCATGACCGGCGAGCCGTTTGCATAGCGGCTGGCGTTCTCGAGCAAGTTCGCCAGCGCCCGCTCGATCTGCGCGAAGTCCGCACGCACCACACGAAGCGCCGGATCAATTTTCACATCAAACTCGCGCTCGCTCGGCTGAGCCGCCAGTGCGGCGTCGATCACCTCATCTACCGAACACTCCACCGGGCGCGACGCGACCGTTTGTGCCTCCAAGCGCGACAGATCCAACAGATCATCGATCAGTCGCGATAACCGTGCGCCCTCCTCGACTACCAGTGCGCCGAGCTCGTCACGCTCGGCCAGCGTTACCTCCGGCGCACGCACCGCTGCGCCCGCCGCGACCATCGCTGTCAGCGGCGAGCGCAGGTCGTGCGAGACCGCACGCAACACCGCCGTCTTTGCCGCATCGCTACGTCGTAACGCCTCCGTCCGCACTGTCTCAGCCACCAGCTGCTCACGTGCAAGCCCGACCTCCAGGACTGCGGCGAGCGCCGGCGCGACTCGCTCGCGTAGACGCGCCGAAAGACCCGGGCGTAGTCCTGCCGGCACCATCAGCGCACCGATTTGCCGGCCGTCCACCGATAGCGGGATGACCTCGCGGCGCTCATCTCCTTTGTTCTGATCAAGCGTGACCGAAGCCCACGCCAGCCCGAAAGCCGCCGCCAGGCGTCGCCCGATCGGTACCAGCGCGTCATGTACCCCGGCGCGGGCGAGAACCATCTGCGCCATCTCGGCAGCCAGATCGGCCTCCGCGCGCCGCTGATCAGCTTCGATCGCCCGCGCACGGGCCAGCTCGCTGACCGTGCTGGTCGCAACCGCGACTACCAAGAACGCCCCCAGTGCTACCCAGTTGCGGCTGTCGGCGATCGTGAAGCGCAGAATCGGGGGCAGATGAAAGAAGTTGAACGCCGCCGCGCACAGCAGCGACATGCCCACCCCGAACCACAAGCCCCAGTACGCCGAGACGATCACGACTCCCAACAGGTAGACGACCCCCAGCGAGGAAACCGTCGTCACCCGCTCCAACGGATAGATCAGACCTGTGCACACGCCCGTAAACACCACCGTGGCGACAACACCCGTAAACTGCGAAGGCCGCCGGCCGCGTAAAAGTATCGGATCTACCCCACGACGCAACATACGGATCAGCGTACATCCGCGCCCACGGCCGACCCGCGTCAGCCCTTGTTGGCCGCGCCCGTTCGGGCTCGCCGCGAGACCGTCGAGAAGACCATCCGCGCCTGCAGCAGTGACACCGGCTTCGGCGTAATGCCGACTCCTCTGACCTGCGCGACAAGAGCA
>Ga0224557_1003218_pt1 | contig 12979 bp, 6 predicted proteins | sample 714S31014metaG_FD_180677 | JGI IMG/M metagenome (GOLD analysis project Ga0224557, IMG submission 180677) | Peat soil microbial communities from Stordalen Mire, Sweden - 717 S3 10-14 | ecosystem: Environmental > Terrestrial > Soil > Wetlands > Peat | place: Sweden: Norrbotten County, Stordalen... | reverse complement strand
GTTGCGCGGCCCCTTGAGCGCATGGAAGCGCAACCACTGGACCATGCAAATCGCAGAACCTAAGGCTAACTGACTGGCCGGAACTCGGTACTCTCAAGAAGCAATCTTAAGACGCGAAATAGCATAAACATCAGGGAAATAGCCATCGCTCCAAACTTCAGCAGCCTCACGGTCGTCTGCTTTTGGCTTATTTCCCATCTCGTTCTTTCCTCGATCGTCATTTCGAGCTACATAAGTTGTCGTATCGGTTATCTCGATAATTTTTAGCTGTACGCTACACGATTTGTCAGATATATCTCGTATAGCTGTGGGTAACATGCCTTCGGCAAACATGCATATTTTTGCATCGCGGCTAAAATGAAAGTTGCCTCCTCCCTTGTCTGCAGGAATATACGGATATACGCGGTAGGCAAATGTAAGAACACTAAGAATAGATAGTGTGATCACGATTGCCCAGCGTGTAAGATGGACGCCTTGTTTTTGCCCTGGGTACCAAAATGTTATCTTTGAATCCAGAGAATTGGTCAAGTAGTAGGTTAATGCTGAGACGAATATTATGTATGAAAGCGCCTTCCGAAAAATCACTAGTAAATACAGTATTGTTCCCTGAACTGCGAGGACCAATAATCCAACGGATAGTACGGCAAGTACAGTACGCATTACTGGTCGTTCATTTCCTGTAGTAAAACCGAGATACTTCTTAGCTGGTCCAACTTGTATAATCAACATGACGAGTAGAGCAGCCACGCGCCATAGATGGTCGTGAAACTGACCATATGGCTCAAAGAGAACATAGACTGACAGACAGAGGCTGACACAGAGAATCTGTATTGTATATTGCCAGTGACTTTTCCCAACCGTTTTTCCCTCACTTTGTGCCGTATTAAATAAGTCAATATAGTCGTCTTGCGTTGTGCACATCCAGTAGTGTGCTGTGATGGGTACTACGATGAAGAGCGGCAGCGCGATACATAAGAGACCCGTGTGGATGTAGCTAATCCGCAAAAACTCTGCGTTGGCATCATGTATGCCAAGCCTGCTTTGAAATGTATAAGTCACAAGAAATCCGGCAAGATATGATAAACCGATGAGCACTAAAGCAATCTCAGCTAGCGGCTTGGCAAGATCCTGTAGTTGCTGAGGTAAGTGCTGATCGTTCCGTACTGGCTCGATATCCTTGATGCCGTCCACAATGTCTCCTTCAATCTTCTCCATTGAGATATCTCTCTGAAGGAAGATACTATCAACTTTTGGAAAATCTAATAGAGAATACAGTGACAAGTAAGGTCCATCAATTGAGTGGTTCAGCTAAATCTATTCCACGGTGACGGATTTGGCTAGGTTGCGGGGCTGGTCTACGTCGCAGCCGCGGCGGACGGCGATGTGGTAGGCGAGGAGTTGCAGGGGGACGACCTCGAGGATGGGGAGGAGGAGCTCCGGGGCGGGGGGGATGTAGATGGTGTGCTCGACCTGGGAGGCGATCTGGCTGTCGCCCTGGATGGCGATGGCGATGACGCGGCCAGAGCGGGCGGTGACCTCCTGAATGTTGCTGAGGGTCTTCTCGTACTTGAGGACGGAGGTGGGGTCGGCGGGGTCCTTGGTGGCGATGCAGACGACGGGGAGGGTCTCGTCGATGAGGGCGTTGGGGCCGTGCTTCATCTCTCCGGCGGGGTAACCCTCGGCGTGGATGTAGCTGATCTCCTTGAGCTTGAGCGCGCCCTCGAGGGCGATGGGGTAGTGGATGCCGCGGCCAAGGAAGAGGAAGTCGTTGGAGGTGGAGAAGACGCGGGCGAGCTTGGAGCATTGGTCGTCCACCGAGCGCACCACCTCTTCGAGCTTGCCGGGAATTTTGCCGAGTTCGTCTACGAGCTGGATGGATTCGGCGTCGGTGACGGTGCCGCGGAGTTGCGCCATGTGGAGCGCGAGGAGGAAGAGCGCGGTGAGCTGGGCGGTGAAGGCCTTGGTGCTGGCGACGCCGATCTCCGGGCCGGCGTTGGTGGTGATGGTTCCCTGGGCCTCGCGGGAGACAGCGGCGCCGACGACGTTGCAGATGGCGATGGTGCGGGAGCCGAGGGCGTGCAGCTCGCGCTGGGCGGCGATGGTATCTGCCGTCTCGCCGGACTGGGTGATGAGCAGGCCGATGGAGGCGGGGTCGGCGATGGGCGAGCGGTAGCGATACTCGCTGGCGTAGTCGACCTCGGTGCGCAGGCGGGCGAGGCGCTCGATCATGAACTTGCCGGCGAGGCCGGCGTGCCAACTTGTTCCACAAGCGGCGATGGTGATCTGGGTGCAGGCGCGCAGATCGGCGTCGGTGAGCTGCATCTCGGAGAGGAAGACGCGGCCCGTGTCTGCGGAGACGCGGCCGAGGATGGTGTCGCGGACGGCGCGGGGCTGCTCGTTGATCTCCTTGAGCATGAAGTGCTTGTAGCCGGACTTTTCGGCCTGGATGGGGTCCCAGGCGATGCGCTGGATTTTTAGCGGGATGGGCGCGCCGTCGAAGTCGGTGAGGGTGATGCCGGATGAGGTGAGGATGGCGAGTTCGCCGTCGGCGAGGAAGTGGATGTCGCGGGTGTGGTGGAGGATGCCGGGAACGTCGGATGCGAGGAAGAATTCGCCCTCGCCGAGGCCGAGGACGACGGGAGGGCCAAAGCGCGCGGCGACCAGCTTGTTGGGCTCGTTGGCGGAGAGGACGCCGATGGCAAAGGCGCCGGTTAGACGCTTGACGGCGCGGCGGACGGCCTCTTCCAACGGAATTGCGGGCTTGCGGCGGGGGAGGGTGAGGACGGCTTCTGCTGGGTTGGACTCGGGGGAGTCGGAGTTCTGTGGAGGAAAGGTGCGAGCTGTTGAGGTAGTGCGAGCTGCGTCGGGGCCCTTCGACTGCGCGCTACGCGCTCCGCTCAGGATGACAACATTGTTGGAAGAGGCGGCGAGGTCGAGGTCGTTCTCGAGGGAGGATTCGTCCTCCTGTTGGGCAGCGAGGTTGAGTTCGTTCTCGATGAGGTGGGCGATGATCTCGGTGTCGGTTTCGGAGACGAACTTGTGGCCCTTGGCGATGAGTTCGGCCTTGAGAGCGAGGTAGTTCTCCACGATGCCGTTGTGCACGACGACGAGCGTGCCGGAGCCGTCGCGGTGCGGGTGGGCGTTCTCCTCGGTGGGGCGGCCATGCGTGGCCCAGCGGGTGTGGCCGATGCCAAAGGTTCCGGAGATGGGGCTGGCCGCGATGACGGCCTCAAGGTTGCACAGCTTGCCGGGGGCGCGACGCAGCTCCAGACCCTGCGGGCCACCGGCGACGGCGATGCCGGCTGAGTCGTAGCCGCGGTATTCCAGGCGGCGCAGACCTTCGAGAATGATGGGGACGGGAGGCTTGGGGCCGATGTATCCAACGATTCCGCACATGATTAGAGTGTAGATTGTTCGCGTGGGATTTTGTGAGTTGAAGAAGATGGGACTTTTGGGTGAGCGATTGAGGACGGATCGAACGCGCGGGGAGTGGTAGTTTGGTGGTGGCCGCGGAGTGGCCTCAAGCGAATGCATATTCTGGTGCTGAATCCCGGGTCGTCGTCGATCAAGTTTTCCATGCATGAGGTTGGTGAGGGTGCGGCTGCGGAGGGCGCGGGCCCTGTTGAGTGCCGTTCGCTGTATGAGGGCGAGCTGGGCGGCATCGGAGGCCGGCGGGAGAAGCTGGAGTTTCGCTATGTGGCGGGCAACGACCTGAGCGGCAGGCTGGGCGCGGTGAAATCCGGCTCGATGAAGGAGGCGATTGCGGTGGTGGAGCGCGCGGTGGGGCTGGATGGTCTGCCGCCGCCGGACGCGGTGGGCTATCGCGTGGTGCATCCGGGGGCGCATCTGCGCGGACATCAGAGGCTGACGCAGGAGGTGCTGGTGGAGCTGCGCGCGGCGTGCGAGTTCGCTCCGCTGCACGATCCCGAAGCACTGGAGATGATCGACGAGATGATGCGGCGGTTCAGTGGCGTGCCGCACATTGCATGCTTCGACACGGTCTTCCACGAGACGATGCCGGAGGAGGCGATGGTGTATGCGTTGCCCTACGCGGTGCGCAAGCAGGGCGTGCGGCGGTATGGATTTCATGGGCTGTCGTGCGAGTCGATTGTGGCGCAACTGAGGGAGGCGCAGGGGATTGCGTTTCCGCGGCGGATGGTGATTGCGCACCTGGGCAGCGGGTGCAGCGTGACGGCGTGCGTGGACGGCAAGTCCGTGGACACGACGATGGGACTGACGCCGACCGGCGGCGTGATGATGGGGACGCGGACCGGCGATCTCGATCCCGGCGTCGTTCTGTTTCTGATGCGGCAGGCGGGCGCGACGGCGGATTCGGTGGAACGGATGATCGATGGCGACGCGGGGCTGAAGGCGCTGGGCGGCGTGAACGATATGCGCGAGCTGAGGAAGCGGGCCTCCGCAGGGAACGCGCGGGCGGGGCTGGCGATTCGCGTCTTCTGCCGCAGCGTGGTGAAGGCGATTGCGGGATTTATCGCTCTGGATGGCGCGGATGCGATTGTGTTTACTGGGGGGATTGGAGAGCACGATGCGGCTACGCGCGGGGAGATTGCGAGCAACCTGCGCGGGCTTGGCGTGGAGCTGGACGCTGCGGCGAATCAAATGGAGCACAAGGCTGCGGGGCAGAGTGCAGGCCAGACGGTGCGCAATATTAGCGATGAGGACTCGGCTGTCGCGGTGTATGTGGCGCCGGCGGAGGAAGACCGGATGATCGCGCGGCATGTGGCGCGGATCTGCCGCGCAGCACCGAGGAGCGAGGGGAAGGCGTCGTAAATTGATGCGGCTGGAATGCGGGCGAACGGTGGATGGACGTAAGCTGGCATCTGAAGCAATACAGCTCTTTCAATCGATTTGATACGTCATGGAATATAGGATTCAGCTACTTGAGCAACGTGGTTACGAGATAACTACCGACAGTAGCGCACAAGATGTTGAAGAATTGTTGGACGACTTCATAGAAATGTGGAATAACAGTTCAGATATGGATGTTATGACTGAAAAAGAACTGGCTTTGCAAAAAGCCGCAATGGCCGCAGAGCAATCGGGTGATCTGGAGGATGCATACGACATCTGGCGTACCATTTCATCCATCGACACAAATCGTCCGGATTATTTGTGCATATTGGGACGTGTAGCGCAGAAGTTAGGGAGATGGGCATACGCAGAACAAGCATTTCTTGACGCCATAAAAGTTGCTTCCAAATTGAAAGCCATCCTAGCGTCCTGAGTCAGAAGTTCGTTTACAAAATCTGGCGACGGAATCGAGGATCTGGTCTGCGGTTTTATGCCAGATGAAGGGTTTTGGGTCACGATTGTGATCTTGGATGAAGGTGTCGATGGCCGCTTTCAGTTCTTTGGTCGAGCGGTGAACCCCGCGTCGAAGCTGGCGTTCTGTGAGCAGGGCGAACCAGCGTTCCACCAGGTTCAGCCAAGAGGCAGAGGTCGGCGTGAAGTGGACATGGAAGCGGGGGCGTTTGGCCAGCCAGTTCTGAATTAGCTTCGTCTTGTGCGTCCTGTAGTTGTCCAGGATGAGGTGTACGTCCAGCGCGCCGGGCACGTTCTTCTCGATGGTGTCGAGGAAGTTGCGGAACTCGGTGGAACGATGGCGTTGCTGGTTCTGGCCGATGACCTTGCCGGTCTTGGTGTCCAGCGCGGCAAACAGGCTGGTCGTGCCGTGGCGCGCGTAGTCGTGGGTGCGGCGTTCGATCTGGCCCGGTCGCATGGGCAACAACGGTGCGGTACGATCCAACGCCTGAATCTGCGACTTCTCATCGACCGACAGGACCACGGCGTGGTCGGGAGGGTTCAGGTAGAGACCGACCACATCGCGCACCTTTTCGATGAAGAATGGATCGGTGGAGAGCTTGAAACTCTTGCTGCGGTGCGGTTGCAGTGAGAACAGTTGAAAGACGCGATGGACCGTAGACTTGGAAAGCCCGTTCGCCTCTGCTGCCAGACGAACGCTCCAGTGCGTTGCTCCAGGGGGCTTCTGCTTGAGGGTGCGGCGCAGCAGAACGGCAACCTGTTCGTCGGAGACCGAGCGCGGACGGCCTGGGCGAAGCTCATCGTAGAGACCTTGAAGGCGATGCCCGACGAAGCGTTGCCGCCACTTGCCCACCGTCGGCTTGGACCAGTTCAGACGCTCGGCAATCTCCGTGTTGGCGATGCCTTCGGCAGCCCACAACACCAGTTGAGCGCGGGCTACAAGAGAATGAGGGAGGCTGCGGGAAGCGGCAAAACCAGACAATTCACGCCGCTCCTCCGCAGTCAGTTCAAGAACAGGCAAAGGGCGTCCCAGTGACATATCCAAGCCTACCCTGAATAATCTAATTAGTCAAGCTATTTATGGGACACTACACTAGGGAATGCTCGTCTGCCAAACTGACCCACTACCGGCTCACAAGGACCGTAGCGGACGCATCGGGCTGAGTGGTAAGCTGGCGCGGATCAAAACACGTTGATTTTGGCGTTTTTAGAGCGTTCCGCGCAGGAGAAGATCGTATGCCGAAGATGAAGGAAAACCTGGAAGTTACGCGGCGGGACTTTATGCGAACGGCGGCGCTGGTGGGCGCGTCTGCCGCGGTGGGGCGGGTCGCAGGTCTGCCGGGCATTGCGGGAAGCCCGGAGGCGCTGGCGCAGCAGCCGGCTGGCGGGAAGGATGCCGCGATGGGACCGGTGTTTCCCTACGGCGCGGTGTACTTCCGCAAGACGAATCCGCCGGCTGAAGATTGGGCGCGCGATCATCAGACGGCGGCGCGCGTTGGGATGAACACCTTTCGCCACTGGTTTCTGTGGGGCGCGATCGAGGTAGCTCCCGGCAAGTTCGACTGGGCCGACTACGACCGCATGATGGACCTTGCTGCTGCCAATGGACTGAAGGTCATCATCGCGGAGTTCACGACGAATGCGCCGGAGTGGGCGTTTCGCCGGTACGCCAGCGCGAGGTACAAGGGGAGCGACGGTTCCCTCCAGAACAGCGAGATCGGCGAGAGCACGGCGGTTGGCGGCTTTCCGGGATTGTGTCTCGATAACCCCGATGCACAGGCGGCGGCAGAACGATTTCTGACGGCGCTGATCGCGCGTTACCGAAACCATCCCGCGCTGCTTGGGTACGACCTTTGGAACGAGAACACCTATCCGGGCGGCGGCGCGCGCAAGATGAACTGCTACTGCGAGGGGACGAAGCGAAAGCTGCGCGAGTGGCTGCAAGCGCGGTATGGATCGCTGCAGGCGCTGGGCAAGGCGTGGGGCCGGTACAGCTATGGGACGTGGGACGATGTAGATCCTCCAGAGAGTCTGGGCGGATATGTGGAGAGCCTGGACTGGTTGCAGTTTCGCATCGATAATGCGTTTCGCCTGTTGCAGTGGCGCGTCGATCTCTTTCGCAGGCTCGATCCGCATCATCTGATCTGCGCGCACGGTGTTGCGGGAACGCTGGAATCGCTGCCATCCTCCTGCCACAACGAGTGGCGCTCCGCCGCGATGGTGGACGTCTGGGGCCTGACTTGGGTTGCGTCGCGACACGGAAATGCGCCGTGGCTGCAATATCAGGCGCTCGACCTGGTGCGCGGAGGCGCGCGCGGCAAGCCGTTCTGGCACGCGGAGGCGGAGGGCGGCCCGCTGTGGATGCAACCGCAGGTGATTGGGCGGCCGCGCGAAGATGGCCGCCAGCCCGACGCGGAGGATGTTCGCATCTGGAACCTGATCTCCTGCGCGGGCGGCGCGAGAGGCATCCTCTATCCCCGCTGGCGTCCTTTCCTCGACGGTCCGCTCTTCGGGGCCTTCGGCCCGTTTGCCATGGATGGCTCCGTCACGCCGCGTGCCGAGATGACGGGCAAGGTGGCAAAGTGGGCGAACTCGCACGCGGAGATGTGGAAGTCCCGGCCAGTGAAGGGCGATGTCGGGCTGCTCTTCATTGCGGAGTCGGAGCTCTTCAACTATGCGCAGCAGGGCAGCACCGAATACTACGCCCAGTCGGTCCGTGGGGCTTACCAGGCGTTCTTCGACCAGAATATCCAGGCGGACTTTGTGGCGCTGGAGAATATCGACGAGTACAAGCTCGTCTATCTGGCCTATCCGGTCATGTTGAAGCGCGAGACCGCCGACCGGCTGAAGCAATATGTGCAGCAGGGCGGGACGCTGATCTGCGAAGGGCTGCCCGCTTACTTCGGCGACCACGGCCATGTTGGGACTGTTCAGCCGAACCTCGGCCTCGACCAGTTGTTCGGCGCGCGGGAGAAGGTCGTCGAATTCGATCCCGACCTCTCCGATCAGCTGATGTTTGAAGTGAAGGGAAGCAAAATCTACGGTCGCTTCTTTCGCCAGGACTACGATCTGCACGGCGGCAAAGCTGCGGGGCTATATTCCAATGGCAACACCGCCGCCGTCGAGAATACGTTCGGCCAGGGGCGAACGTTGCTCATGGGCTCCTTTCCCGGAGCGGGATACACCCTGCATCATGGCGCAGCGACCAGGGAGTTGTTTGCGAGCTTTCTGAAACTCGCCGGACTGACGCAGCAGATCGCGATCGACGATCACGCTTTGCAGGCGCGGCTGCATCAGGGACCGGGCGGGACCCACATCTGGGTGACGAATCCGACGCGGGAGCCGAAGCAAGTGACAATCACGGTGGCCGCAGCCGCCGGTGAATTTCAATTCGCGGACGACGCTTGGGGAGATGCGCGCATCACGCAGGCCGGACGGCAGTTCACCATGAACGTTCCCGCGCGCGATGCCGTGGTTGCGATGTTGCGGTAGCTTCCCGTCTGAGTGCATCCAGGCAGGCTCTCCGTTGCTCAGTCTGAACTGTTGCCGTCTCACGGCGAACTTCACCGCCTCGACCGGCAACGACGTTGAGTGGAAGGTCTATTTCTAGGAGTTTGGTCATGTTCGAATCGACGGTTGCGATCGCTCTTCCGCGGAGTCTGTCGCGACCTTCGCGCTTTTTGCCGAGGTTTGGCATGGATGTGAAGCAAAGTCGTCCAGGCTCCGAGCGCTTGGGCAAACCCGCTTGCAGGACGCGGAAGAAATGAGGATTGAAATGAGAAAGAACTTTATCGTCGCGGCAGTTCTATTGGCATCGTTTGCAGGCTTCGCAGCGCAGGCACAGGAGAAGACACAGGCGAAAGCCAACCCCATCCCGAGCATCGTGCAGAAAGAGGGCCGCTACGCCCTGATGGTGGATGGCGCGCCCTATCTGATGCTGGGCATGCAGACCAACAACTCCAGCGACTGGCCGGCCACGCTGCCGCAGGTGTGGCCCGCGGCCGAGGCCCTGCACGTCAACACGGTCGAGACGCCGATCTACTGGGAGCAGTTTGAGCCCAAACCGGGCCAATTCGATTACACGCAGATCGACACGGTCCTCGCCCAGGCGCGCGCGCATCACCTTCATCTGGTGCTGCTCTGGTTCGGCACATGGAAGAACGGCAGCCAGCACTACATGCCCGAGTGGATGAAGCTCGAGCCCGAGAAGTACTCTCACGTCGTCAACAAGCGCGGCGAGCCGGTCGATTCGCCGTCGCCCTTTGCCCAGGCATCGCTCGACGCGGACATCCACGCATTCACCGCCTTCATGAAGCATCTCAAGACCGCCGACCCGCAACACACGGTACTGATGGTTCAAGTGGAGAACGAGACCGGAACATGGGGGACCCTGCGCGATTACTCGCCGCAGGCGGAGAAGCTCTTCGCCGCGCCGGTGCCTGCCGAGGTTCTGAAGGCGATGAATGTGTCGCCCGGATCGCGCACTGCGAACTGGCAGGATGTCTTCGGCACCGAGGCCGAGGTGAACTTCCACGCCTGGGCGGTTGCCCGCTACGTTGGGCAGATCGCCGCCGCGGGCAAGGCGGTCTACCCCTTGCCGCTCTATGTCAACGCCGCGCTGCGCGATCCCATCAAGCCCGGCGCGCCCGGCAGCTACGAGTCGGGTGGCCCCACCGATAACGTGCTTAACATCTGGAAGGCGGAGGCGCCCGCCATCGACGTTCTCGCGCCCGACATCTACAACAACGACACCACGGCGTACCTCAAGATTCTCGACCTCTATCATCGGCCGGACAATGCCTTGTTTGTCCCGGAGACCAGCGGCTCCGTTGCCAACGCGCGCTTCTTCTTCTCCGCCCTTGGACTACAGGCCATCGGCTACTCGCCCTTCGGCCTGGACTACACGCGGACTCCCGCGCCGCAGCCCGGCGCAACGTCCGCGCAGGACAGCTTCCTGCAACCGACGGCGCAGAACTACATCCTCATCGGCCCCATGATGCGCGACATCGCCCGCCTCAACTTCGAGGGCAAGCTGCAGGCCGTGGCGGAAGAGCAAGGCACGCCAACCCAGACGCTCCACTTCGGCGACTGGGACGCGTTCGTTACCTACGGCTCTGGCCGTGGCGCCGCACCTAGGCAAGGCTCCGAGCCAACCGGGCGCGCTCTAGTCGCGCAACTGACGGACAACCAGTTTCTGGTCACCGGAATTAACGCCCATGTGGACTTCCGCCCAGCCGGAACCGAGCAGCAACGCAAGTCCCAGCAGATTGTGAATGGCACCGGTCAGACCCCCTCGGCCCAGATCGACGGCAAGTGGCAGCACCGCCAATTCCTGCGCGTGGATGAGGGCACCTATGAAAATAGCGCCTTCAAGTTCCGGCGAATTCTCAACGGCGACCAGACGGATTACGGTCTCAACTTCTCGTCCGCGCCCCTGGTCCTGCGCGTTTCGGTTGCAACTTACTGAAGTCGGGCAAGAGTTGAAGTCGGATAGAAATTGAGGTCAGGCAGAAGAGGAGAACTGCACCCATGAGTCGTGAACTGACGCGAAGAGACTTCCTGGGCGACGCAGCCCTGGTTGGCGTTGCATCGGCAATCGGGATTCAAAATGCCCTGGCCAGCCAGGCGAACGCGGCAGCCACTCCGCCTCGCATGCGCCGGACGAGCTTCGACGATGGATGGAGCTTTGCCAAGGGAAACATCGCCGGCGCGCAGGCCCCGCAGTCGACCGGCGGCGTCTGGTCTCCCGTGATTCTGCCGCACGACTGGAGCATCGCTGGCCCCTTCAGCGAGACGGAGCCCTGCGGCAGCGAGGGCGCCTACCTGCCCACCGGCATCGGCTGGTACCGCAAATCCTTCCAGCTTCCCCGCAGCGAGGCGGGACGGCGCATCCTGCTACAGTTTGACGGCGTGTATCAGTGCAGCGATGTGTGGATCAACGGCCAGCACCTGGGCACGCGGCCCTACGGCTTCACCACCTTCTACTACGACCTCACTCCGCATCTTCACTTTGGCAGCGAGCCGAACCTCGTCGCCGTTCGCGTGGACAACTCGCACCAGCCGAATCTGCGTTGGTACTCCGGCTCCGGAATCAATCGCCATACCTGGCTCATCAACACCGGCCAGCTCTACATCGAGCAGTGGGGCACCGGCGTCACAACTCCGCAGATCACCGCGCAGACTGCCACCGTCGAAATCTCCACGCGCTTGCGCAATGCGCTTGCGCAATCCGCGTCCTACACGCTGCGGACCGCTGTCCTCGACCAAAGCGGTGCAGTGGTGCAGTCGACAGATACCGACGCAGAGATTCCCGCCGCCGGCGACCATCTCTTTGTGCAGCGCATCGTCGTGCCCCAGCCCAAACTCTGGTCACACACTGCGCCAACGCTCTACTCCGTTCGCCAAACGCTGCGCCAAGGCAATGAAGATGTGGACGCAACAAGCACTCCGTTCGGCATTCGTTCCATTCAGTTCGATGCGGACAAGGGCTTTCTGCTGAATGGCGAGCGCGTCAAGCTGAACGGGGTTTGCCTGCACGACGATGGAGGCGCGGTGGGCACCGCGGTCCCGCAGCGCATCTGGGAGCGGCGCTTCGCCTTGCTGAAAGAGATGGGCTGCAACGCCATCCGCGCCAGCCACAATCCGCACACACCCGAGTTCTTCGACCTCTGCGACCGCATGGGCCTCCTGGTCATGGCCGAGGTATTCGACGAATGGCGTGAGGAAAAGCAGCCCGCCTACGGATACCACCGCTACTTCGACGAGTGGGCTGCGCGCGACCTGACGGACATGATCGCGCGCGACCGCAATCATCCGTCGATCGTGATCTGGAGCGCCGGCAACGAGGTCCCCGACCAGGACGTGCCCCGCGGCGTGGAGACGCTGCGCGCTTTAAATAAAATCCTGCACGACAACGACCCGACTCGACTGGTCACCGTGGCCTGCGACCAGATTGTTGCCGAGCCCCACGGCGCGCTGCCCCAGTTCCTCGCCGAACTCGACGTGGTGGGATACAACTACGTTGGCCGCTGGCGCGACCGCCGTGAAAAGTTCTACAGCATCGATCGCCACGACTTCCCGCGGCGCCGCTTCATCGGCACGGAGAACGGCGCCATGCCCAGCTTCATCCCCAGCAGCAGCGCCACGGCCAACCAGTTTCGTTCCCCCTCCAACCAGCGCATCGAGGTCGAGCAGTTGCAGCGCTTCACCCAGGTCTACGACTACGTCTGCGGCGACTTCATGTGGACCGGCATCGACTACCTCGGCGAAGCGCGCTGGCCCGCCAAGACCTCGCGTTCCGGCGTCATCGATACCTGCGGCTTCGCCAAGGACGGCTTCTACTTCTACCAGAGCCTCTGGACTAAAATCCCCGTGCTGCACCTCTCTCCGCACTGGAACTGGGCCGGAAGTGAAGGCCAGATCATTCCCATCATCTGCTTCACCAACTGTGACACGGTCGAACTCTTCCTCAACGGCAAGAGCCTCGGCGTGCAGGGCTACATGTTCCCGGAGATGGGCATGGAGGGCAGGTACTCCAACTTCCCCGCGCGAACCAGAGTCATGCAGACCACCGGCGACCTTCATCTCACATGGTACGTCCCATACCAACCCGGCACATTGCGCGCAGTCGGCACAAAGGACGGCCAGGTCATTATGACCGTGGAGCAAATCACAACCGGCGCTCCGGCAGCCATTC
>Ga0224557_1003216_pt1 | contig 12991 bp, 11 predicted proteins | sample 714S31014metaG_FD_180677 | JGI IMG/M metagenome (GOLD analysis project Ga0224557, IMG submission 180677) | Peat soil microbial communities from Stordalen Mire, Sweden - 717 S3 10-14 | ecosystem: Environmental > Terrestrial > Soil > Wetlands > Peat | place: Sweden: Norrbotten County, Stordalen... | reverse complement strand
ACCAGGCGTGATCGAAGAGGCCGGTGGCGGGGTCCTGCAACCGTTGGGCCATGCCGATCGCCTGGCGCGCCCCATCGTCGTAGTAGGCGCGATCGCCGGTCAGCTTTCCCATCTGCGCCAGGAAGGGAATGCTCATGTACGAGTCGTCGATCCACAGCGATACCGGCTGCGGACGCGCGCGCGCCAGCGTGCCGTCGGGGAGGCGCATCTGCTTATGCGCAATGTAATCGGCGATCTTGTCGATGGTGGCGCGGTAGCGCGGGTCGGGCTTGGCGGCGTAGGCCTTGATGAGGGCCGCTCCAATGGCTCCGCAATCGTCCAGGGCCGTCATGTTAAGCAGGCGGCGGTAGCCGTTCGCCTGCGGGCCGAATTGCGCGGCCTGCTTCCGGAAGTAGTCCAGGTGGTCGAAGATGAAATCGAAATTCTTCAGGGTGTAGTCGCGATAACTGGGGTCGCCGGTAACATCGCTGATGTGCAGCATGCCGGCGAGCGCGACCCCGATGGGGTAATCCCAATCGTTGAGCGTCTCCACGCCCGCGGTCTTAATGGGCTGCGAGAAATCGGCGATGGGCTGGCCGGTCCGGGTGTCGACGACCCGGTAGGTGGTCGAGCGGACGAAATAGTCGCGAATACGGTCGAGCGTGGCCTTGATCTCGCCCTCGGTGGGGACGGCGTAGTCGACACCTTGTGGCGCCGAAGGCTGGGCTTTCGCGGGAAGGAAGGTCGCGGCCAGTGCCAGCGGAACGACGAAGTACCGCATTATGAAATGATGTACCATTTTCTTGACGTTGAATTCTAGCATAGGGCGGGAGCCCTTGACGTTGGCCTCGGAATCGCTCACAGTAGACAATCATGAAGCGCATACTCATCATGGCGGCATTATGTGTCGCGGTCGCATCGGCCGCGGACATCAGCGGCACCTGGAAAGGCACCGCGGAGAATCAGGGCGCGACCATTGAACGAACCTTCGTGTTCAAAGTGGACGGCGCCAAGCTGACTGGCGAAAGCATCAGCGAGATGATGGGCAAGTCCACCATCACCGACGGCAAGATCGACGGCGACAACATCGCATTCACCATCACGGCGAAGTTTCAAGACAATGAGATGAAGCTGAACTACAAGGGCAAGGTTACCGGCGACACCATCAAACTATCGGTGGACTTCCAAGGCGGCGGTGGTGGCCAGACCATCGAGTGGACGCTGAAGAAAGCGTAATTTCAGAACTCCTGATGTCGTGGAATTTGCAGTGAGCCCGCAGGAGAGGGCTGGCGAGCACCGCCTGCCCCACCGAGCAAGGAATAGAGAGTCCGCGCCACGATGTTTGCCGACGCATCACCCTCCGTATGGCATGGCAGGAACTTTTCCCAGCAACCGGGAGTAGACCGTCAATGCGCCGCGGTGATGCGCGGTGTGCTCCACCATGGACCATACGATATCGCCGATGGGTTGACCGCCCATGACCGGGCCTGCGGGGAGCGGCAGGGCGAGTTCCTCGGGACTGCGTGAACGGAGGAATTCGACGGCCTTGGCGAACGAAGATGCCAGCCACTGGCGTGCGGCCGCAAGCGACGTCACGCTCGCCAGAGCCTTGGCATGTGTCGCGAAATCCAGATTGAAGCCTTCCGGGCGGGACGCGCCTTCGATAAACCAATCGAGGGTCTGTGCCGCATGCGCCACTTGCTGCGCGACGGTCATCATGCCTTCCCGCGGGCAGAATTGCGAGTCTTCTTCCTCCAGCACGCGCGTGGATCGGGCGAAGAAATCATGGCTGGCGAGGAGTTGGGAAGCGAAATCGTAGGGTTTGCTCATGGATAGATCCTACCAAGCTCCCTGCCGCGCAGGCCATACCGATATTCGCGTCACTCCTGGCGCAGCGCCACTAATTAGTTAATTGGTTTCTGTCGTGAAACTCCGACTCGTAACGGCACAACCGCTCCCTTGCGGTCGCGGCTCAGTAACAAGTCCCGTGGAATCATCGCTGCGTTACCGAGCCGCGACCGCAAGGGAGCGGTTTCTTGAGTTTTGCACCAGAAACTAATTAGCTGGGGGGCAGTTCATCGCCATCCGACTTTGCGGTGGAGCAGGCCGCTGCCGTTTACACCAGCGTGCAGAGCGGTTGACCGGGTTTCACCAACTGGCCGGGAACCACGTGCACCGCATCCACTACGCCGTCTACCGGCGCGCCGATGGTGGTCTGCATCTTCATGGCTTCGATCACCAGCACCGGGTCGTCCTGCCGGACCTTCTGGCGAATCGAGGCGGACACCGACACGACGATACCCGCAATCGGACTGCGGCAGATCCTGTCCTCGGCACGGATGTCGATGGGCGGAGGCGGCCGCAGCAACGAGGCCGGCGCCTCGATCTGAGACTCGAACTCCATCGGGTCGCCGGAGGTCTCCGGCAGAATTTCCACTTCCACGTCGTAGCTCTGGCCCTCAAGCGAGATGCGCAACTTCATGCGGTTTCTCCCTTCGGGCGGTTCGGATGTGGACCTGGATCGGGTGTCGAACTTCCGGCACGGCATGCACCGGCTGGTATCCCGGACGCAGTTGCGACCATCCCACTGGCGCGATTTCGAGAATGCGGGCGCGCGGCCCCAATACCGCCCTGGCTGCGGCGGCAATCAGGATCCGGTGACGGCGGCTGATGTCGGCTTGCTTCATGCGCATCACAGGGGGATGTTGCCGTGTTTTTTCACCGGCCGCAACACCCGCTTGGTGATCAGCGAGTCCAGTACGGCCGCCAGACAGCCGCGCGTTTCGGCGGGCTCAATGATGTCGTCCACCAGGCGCGCGCCGGCGGAAACGTAAGGGGTGGCGAATGTTTCGCGATATTCGTCGATCAATTCCTGGCGGCGGGCCTCCTGGTCGTCGGCCGCGGCGATTTCGCGCCGGAAGACGATCTCGGCCGCTCCCTCCGCGCCCATCACGGCGATCTCCGCGGTGGGCCAGGCGAACACGTGGTCGGCGCCCAGATCCTTCGAGCACATGGCGATATAGCCGCCGCCGTAGGCCTTGCGAATCACTACCGTCACTTTGGGAACCGTGGCGGCCGAATAGGCGAACAGCAGCTTGGCGCCGTGGCGGATGATGCCGTTGTGCTCCTGGTCCACGCCGGGTAGAAATCCCGGCACATCCACCAGGGTCACCAGCGGGATGTTGAAGGCGTTGCAGAAGCGGATGAAGCGCGCGGCCTTGTCGGAAGCGTTGATATCGAGCGCCCCGGCCAGTACCGAGGGCTGATTGGCGATCACCCCGATGGAGCGGCCCAGAATGCGCGCAAACCCCACCACCACGTTCCTGGCGTAATCTTTCTGCACTTCGAGGAAGTCGGCGCGGTCCACGATGCGGGTAACGATCTCGCGGACATCGTAGGGGAGCTTGGCCTCTTCGGGCAGGATACGGTTGAGCGACTCGTCGCGCATGCGGCGGCGGTCGGGGTCGGCGCGCGGCGGCTCTTCCTGATTATTGGAGGGCAGAAACGAAAGCAGGCGCTTGCAGATGCGGATGGCGTCGACATCGTCTTCGGCGATGAAGTGGACCACGCCGGAATTATTCATGTGGGCGCGCGCGCCGCCGAGTTGTTCGGCCGTGATCACCTCATTGGTGACCTGCTTGATGACCGCCGGGCCGGTGATGAACATGTAGGCGTAGCGCGTCTGAATGATGAAGTCGGTCAGGGCCGGACTATAGGCGGCCCCGCCGGCGCAGGGACCGCAGATGAGCGAGATTTGCGGCACCACGCCCGAAAGCAGCACGTTCTGGTAGAAGACGCGGGCATAGCCGGCGAGGCTGCCGATGCCCTCCTGCACGCGCGCGCCGCCGGAATCGTTGATGAAGATGAAGGGGGTTCCGGTATTGAGCGAGTGGTGCAGGGAATCGGCGATTTTGTTGCCGTGCACTTCACCGGCCGAGCCGCCGGCCACGGTGAAATCCTGGCTGGCGAAGTGGACCGTTCGCCCGCCCACTTTACCGCTGCCGGTGACCACGCCGTCGGCGGGCAAGGGCTTGCCGGCCATCCCGAACAGCATGGCGCGGTGCTGGGAGAAGAGGCCGGTCTCCTGCATGGTATCGCGATCGAGCAGCGCTGCCAGCCGTTCGCGGGCGGTCAGTTTGCCGTCGGCATGTTGTTTGGCGGCGCGGTCTGGCCCGCCACCGGCGCGAATGCGCTCTTTGCTCTCCTGCAGGGCCGCGATGCTGTTCTTGGACGCCTTGATATGGACCACCATAATTTGGGATTGTGAAGACTCATTCTAATCGGAATCGCGACGATCCGGGGCGGAATTCCTCGCGCTGGGAGCTTTGGCGATGCGCGCCCGTACATTTGGCGGGGCGGATGCCGGTACAACCGCAATGACGGCGCGCCTCCGCATAGGCTCAGACCTCGTTTTTCCCAATACGGTTGCTTGGCGTCACCTTCTTGGCCGCCACGCTGGGATGGCTCGGTTTGCGACAGCCTTCCCGGGGCAAACGCAGACCTCCTGATGTCGGCCGGGGGGTTCGGATAATTGGGGAAATTGACCTGAGCCATGACGTGGCGCAGACACTCGTGTCTGCGGCGCCGAGACTCTTCTCGGCGCTCCGGGACGCTGGATGGCGCTCGCGAAGAGGGTCGAGATGAGTCTCGACCCTGCAGGCAGGAGTGCCTGCGCCACGAAAACGGGCTCATCCCAAATTCCACGACGTCAGGAGTTCTGAAACGGGTCTACGGAATCGGGTGGATCATATCTCCGCCGTTTCAGTTACGCGGTGAGAATGGTCAGCCGGCCGGCCTTCCCGTCGGCCTGGTGCGCGACGCTGCCCCGCGGGAAAAGGCCGTGGATTTATGGCCGCTTATCACGGTCACTCCCGAACGCTCGGATATATGAAAGGTCTTCTGGTCCGCACCGACAGTCCCTACCGGCGCCGGGTTCTACTCCCGAGGCGTGCTCAAGTCCGTCTCTTCCTGCGCGCGGTGGCGCACGTCGATGCCCTTCACCAGGAACACCACGTCTTCCGCGATATTAGTCGCGTGATCGCCGATCCGTTCCAGATTGCGCGCCACGAAAATCAGGTCCACCGCCGCCGGCACTACACCGGGATCTTTCTGCATCGTTGCCAATAACTCGGCATACACCGCGTCGCGCAACTTATCCACCTCGTCGTCGGAGAGCAGAACATTGCGCGCCATCTCCGTATCCGAGTTCACGAACGCATCCAGACAGCGCAACAACATCGATTGCACCAGCGAGGCCATCTTGGGGATGTCGATCATGGGCTTCACCAGCGGATGATGCATCAGCGAGAGCGAACGCTCGGCGATGTGCTGCGCCAGGTCGCCAATACGCTCCAGATCGGTGTTGATCTTCAGCGCCGACGTCAGAAAGCGCAGATCGCGGGCCACCGGCTGGTTGAGCGCCAGCAGACGTGTCGCCAGGCCGTCGATCTCCATTTCCATGCGGTTGATCTGCGGCTCGTCGCGGATCACCTGCTCGGCCAATTCCCGGTTCTGCTCCACCAGGGAACGGACGCTGCGATGGATGGCGGATTCCACCAGCCCGCCCATTTCCAGCAGTTTATGATTCAGTTCTTCGAGTTCAACGGTGAAATGACGCACCTGAGTCCATCCCCTTTCCGGCACGGCCAGTTTGTAATCGGCGATTCCCGCAAGATGATTTGAGTCTACCCGAATCGGCCGGTAATGTAATCTTCCGTCTCTTTCTTCGCGGGATTGCGAAAGATGAGGTCGGTCTTGCTGTATTCGATTAACTTCCCCATCAGGAAGAAGCCGGTGAAATCGGCGACGCGCGCGGCCTGCTGCATATTGTGCGTCACAATCACCATGGTGCATTGGTCCTTGAGGGTGAACATCAGCTCTTCAATTTTGGCCGTGGCGATGGGGTCGAGCGCGGAGCAAGGCTCGTCGAGCAGGAGCACCTCGGGGTCTACCGCCAGCGCGCGCGCAATGCACAGGCGCTGCTGCTGGCCGCCGGAGAGCGCATAGGCCGATTCGTGCAACTTGTCTTTCACTTCGGACCAGAGAGCGGCCCGCTGCAGGCTGCGCTCCACCCGGTCGCGCATCTCGCTCCGCTTGGCCATGCCGTTGATCTTCAGGCCATACGCGATGTTGTCGTAGATCGACTTCGGAAAGGGATTGGGCCGCTGGAAAACCATGCCCACGCGCCGCCGCAAATTGGTCACGTCCACGCCGCGCACGTCTTCGTTATCCAGCAGAATCCGGCCTTCCATGCGCGAGTTTTTGATCGTATCGTTGATGCGGTTCAAATTCCGCAGGAAGGTCGACTTGCCGCATCCCGAAGGCCCGATCAGCGCCGTCACTTTGCGCTCCAGCATGTCGAGCGAGATATCGTACAGCGCTTGAAACTTACCGTAATAGAAATTGACGTTGGTGGCCCGCAGTTTGGGACCCGCTGCGGGTGTGGGCGTGGGCACGGAGGCCCCCTTTCGGTCCTGGACGGTCTTCGGTTGCGGAGCGTACTCGGGTGCGCTGCTCATAAGATTCTCGAAATTAGCCACGTGGAACGGACACTCCCTTGGCGAGGACCAGCCGGGCCAGGATGTTGGCGGTCAGGACTCCGCCGATTAGGACCAGGCCCGCGGCCCAGGCTTGCCGGTGCCAATCGTCGTAGGCCGATAAGGCTCGAAAGTATATCATTACCGGGAGGGAAGCCGTCGGTTGGGTGATCGAACCATTCCAGAATTGATTATTAAACGCCGTAAACAAGAGCGGCGCCGATTCACCGGAAATGCGCGCCACCCCGAGGATCATGCCCGTCAGGATCCCCTTGCTGCCGGCAGGCACCACAACAGTGGCAACCATTCTCCACTTGGTAGCGCCCAGCGCCAATGCCCCTTCTCGAAGCGAGTTGGGCACCTCGCGCAGAAACTGCTCGGTTTGCCGCGCCACAATAGGAATCAACATCACACTGAGCGCGATGGAGCCGGCCACTCCTGAAAACTGCCGCATCGGAACCACTAGCAGGCCCCAGGCGAGCAGGCCCACCACGATCGAGGGGATTCCGTTCAGCAAATCCGAAACGTACCGAACCACCGACGCGAACACCTTGTCCTCGAATTCGGACAGGTAAACGCCCGCGAAAAATCCAATGGGAAGGCCTATGAGCGCCGCCACGGCGACAATTTCCAGGCTGCCGAGAATCGCGTTGGCCATCCCGCCGCCCGTTTCCCCCGCCGAAAGCGGCAACTTGGTGAAGAAATTCCAATCGAGCGAACGGCCGCCGTAATAAACCAGAAATCCCAATATCAAAAAGAGAAAGGCGACGGTGACAGCGGTGAAGACGCCGGTAACCGTCAGCATCACTGCGTTTACACCCTTGCGCCAAATGAGCCGCTTGCTCATGACCGTTTTGAACCCTTTCGAGTGGTGGCGACGATCATCAGCCGCGCAACTGCGTTGATGAGGATCGTCAGAACGAACAAGACTAATCCAAGCTCCACCAGTGCGGCCTGGTAGATGGCCCCGGTCGCCTCCGAGAACTCATTGGCGACGACGGCTGCGATGGAATAACCTGGCGCGAGAAGCGAAGCGCTGATCTTCGGGTCGTTCCCAATGACCATGGTGACCGCCATGGTTTCGCCCAAAGCCCGCGCGAGGCTGAGGAAAATGGAACCAAAAATTCCCAGTTTCGCATAAGGGACCACCACCTGCCATGTGGCCTCCCAGCGAGTAGCCCCTAGCGCCAGTGCCGCCTCCCGTTGCTCCCTCGGTACCGCCAGAAGAGACTCACGCGACACCGAAATAATATACGGGACCGTCATGATCGACAGCACCACCCCGGCGGTCAGAAAGCCTACGCCAAATGACGGTCCCTTGAACAGAGGCAGAAAACCCAGAGCGGATTTCAGAAACGGCTCCACGTACGACCGCATCAGCGGGACTACAGTAAGAAACCCCAGCAACCCATAAATAACGCTCGGGATGGCGGCCAGGAGCTCAACGAGAAAAGTCAGCCCATTCGATAGGCCCGCAGGCGCCAGTTCCGCCAGATAAATAGCCGCCCCCACGCCGAGCGGAACCGAGATCAGAAGAGCTAAGACTGAGGTGACGACGGTACCGTAGATGAACGGTAGAGCCCCGAATTCTTCCGTTACCGGATTCCACTTCGAAGACGTAAGGAAAGCAAAACCACTTTTCAGCCGGGAAGGCTCGGAACCAATCCAAAGCTGATAGACAATCAAGGCAGTAACAAACAGGATGACTGCCGCAAAGACCGTGACCACCCAGCGGGCGACAATGTCGCCCGTCTGAGTGCGTCGCCGGATTACTGGAGTTTCCACCACTAGCGGTGTAGCCATGCTTGCTGCCGCAGGTCTTACTTGCCCTTCCCAGCCGGGGCACCCGGCGCGTTGATCTGCGCGATTTGCCTGGTCTCCTTGGCGACTATTTCTTTCGGCAGCGGAGCATAATAAAGGCCCGCAGCGTACTTTTGGCCGTCGGCCAACATCCACTGCAGAAATCCCTTGATCGCATCAGTCTTGGCGGCATCCGGAATCTTGCTCGGGATCAGCAGATAGGTGAAGCTGGAAATGGGAAAAGCCTGTTTCCCGGGAGCATTGGTGATCGAGATGCGAAAATCGGCCGGAATCTCCTTGGCCGCGCCAGCAGCAGCTTCGGTCACGGATTCCACGCCGGCCTTCACAAAGTTGCCAGCCGCGTTCTTCACCAAACCAGTGGCCAGTTTATTCTGTGCCGCCCACACAAGCTCCACGTAACCAATGGAGTTGGGCGTCTGCTTCAAAAGACCGGCGACCCCCTCGTTTCCCCTGCCGCCCAAGCCGACCGGCCAACTCACCGACGTATTGGCCCCAACCTTGCTCTTCCATTCGGGGCTGACTTTGGACAGGTAGTCCGTCCAGACGAATGTGGTTCCACTTCCCTCCGACCGGTGTACGACCTGAATCTCCTCATTTGGAAACTTGACGCCGGGATTGTCCTTCGTTAAGCGGGAATCGTTCCACTTCGTGATGGTTCCGAGGAAGATGCCGGCTAAGGATTCCGGGGTGAACTTGAGGTCGGCCGAGACGCCCGGAATATTGTAGGTCGGCACCACGGCTCCCAGCACAGTCGGAAAATGGAAGGCCTTCACCTTCAATTTCGAGAGCTGATCGTCGGTCATCGGCATGTCGGACGCGCCGAAGTCCACCGTTCCGCCCGTCAATTGGGCAATTCCGCCGCCGGAGCCGATCGATTGGTAATTGATCTCGATGCCGGGATGCAGCTTGTGGTACTGTTCGAACCATGTCTGGTAGATCGCCGCTGGAAAGGTTGCGCCAGCAGCGTTGATCTTCTGGGCAGCGGCGATCGACGCGCCCGCCGCCAGCAATACCCCGCACGTCAATAATCTTCTTTTCATTTCTTGGTATCTCCAATTTTCTCAGAGCATTGTTACAGTTCTGTTAAGGTACCGGGAAATTCCGTGCGCTACTTGGCCGGCGGAGCACTCCCCGGCAAGGTGTAGCGCAAGTCCATGAAGATGGTGTCGTCGTGCGCGGATTTGGGAGCGCCGCCGGCAACGTACCACGGTTCGCGGAAAACGTAGGCGTACTGGCCCATCACGTTCACCGCGCCCCACTTGGCATCTTTCCAGATGGTCTGGTTAAAGCCGAAAGTGACTTCCTGTATGTATCGATCCTGACTATTGGCCGAACCATGGTAGCCATATCCAATCAGGGTCGTGCCGTTGGCATCGAGCCCCACGTCTTTTCCGATGTAAATGCCGCTCCAGTAAGCGTACAGCAGGGTCTTGTTCACGGTGGTCTCGAAGCCCTGGATGGTGCCGCCGGAGTGGATCGGACTGATGCTCCCGTCGGAACGGATCATCAGGTCGGGCGCCTGGCCGAACAGATAGCGGCCACCGCCATCGCTCCAGTAATTGTTGGTGATGAGGCGGAAGTTCTTGGCAACTTCGAGATTGGCGTTAAAAGAGACGCCGCCGCCCACCTTGGTAAAGTACACGTTGGTATTGGGATTCCAAATTCTGAAAGTCCGCTCGATTCCGGCGACTTCGAAGTGTACCTGCGAGACCGGATCGAACGCCAGCTTGGCAATGATGTCAGGGTGCAGGTTAGGAGTGGTCTGAACGTTGGTCGCGTTGTCCAACTGGGCGCCCGCCAGAGTAGAAAGCGCCGAAGGAAGGACCGGCGAGGGACCGCCGCCCGAACCTCCGATATACGCGTCGGGATTTTCCAGAGCGAGACCCACCGCCACCCGATCGCTCGGATGATAAACGAAACGGATGCCCGGCTGGCGCGTCCAAGTCAAGCCGGCGAGGTAGTTCACGTCCGTCGCCTGGCTGAAGAAGACGTCGCCCGGCAGCGGCGAGATGCCTTTGCGGTTCGGGGTGAGCAGGCTCCAGCTCTGGCCGCCGAGGATCTCCCAATCGCCCTTGCGGATATCCACCCAGAACAGGCGCAGGCGCGGCACGAAGGCGCCATTCGTGACACTGAGATTATTGGTACCGCTGGTGCCCAGGAAGTCGTTCTCGTTATAGCCGATAATGTGCGCGCCTTTGTAATTCGCGTCGATGCGGAATCCGATGCGCGAGTTCTGGGGGCTGAAGCGGAATTCGGAAAGTCTCGCCGTGGAGGCGTTATCGAAGGGCACGCTGCCGAAACTGCTGCCGATGGATCCGCCGGCATTCTCGCTCTTGAATTCCGCCGTGAAATCCATGAAGCCGATGGGCTGAATGGTAGCGTCGCCAATCTTGAGCTGCAGCGGGGCGGAAGCGTCACCCGCGGGCACTTGCGGATCGAGCACGCGCGGCGCCGGAGCCGGCGGAGCGGGCGGGACCATGGGAGTGGTCGACGCCACTTCGCCCAGGTTCGGCAACATGCGCACGGGCGCCACCGGGGCCGGCGCGGCCGCGGCTGTGGCGGCAACCTGGTCCAGAACTTTCTTCTGCGCCGCCAACATCGCGCTCAACTGCTCAATCTGTTTCTGCTGCTCTTCCAGTTGCGCCTTCAGCTTGGCCAGTTCGGTCGTACCGGTCTTATCGGCCTGATTATCCTGGGCCTGGCCGATGGTGAGAAAGGTCATCGCCATCAGGGACAATACGAATGCTGCTCGTCGTGTTCGCTTCATTTCCATCCTTTATATCGACAAAAATTTACGGCCCCTTTAGACGCAACGCGGATGTGGCTTGCGCCCTTCTGAACATCTGATTTTGGGGACCAAGGGTTGAGCTTAACGGAGACGAGTTACGACGCGATGACTAGATCATTAAGACTCGCTTACCTGGAAATAAACTCCGGCAGCGTGATGGTGAATTTCGAACCTTGTCCCAAGGTGCTTTCCACCGCGATGGCGCCATTCATTTGTTCGATGGCGTGCTTCACAATGGACAGCCCTAACCCCGTGCCTCCCACCTGGCGGGAGCGCGCTTTATCTACCCGGTAGAAGCGCTCGAATATCCGCGAAAGGTCCAAAGCGGGTATTCCGACTCCGGTATCCCAAACACAGACTTCCACACGGCCCTCGGGGCGCCGAAGCACTTCCACGCCCACTTCTCCGTTTTCCCGGTTGAATTTCACGGCGTTGTCGAGCAGATTGAGCAGCGCCTGCTCGAAACGGATTCCGTAACCCAATATGAAAGCCTCGGGGATCTCCCCGGTCCGCAGCGACAGCCCCCTCAGCCGCGCCGCGGGTTCCACCGCGCGGATGGCGCCCGCTACCGCATCGGCCACGGGGATGGGGCCGGGCTCCGGCTCGGGGCGTCCGGCCTCCAAGTCCGATAGCGTCAGCAAATCGGCCGCGATATTATTCAGGCGGATGCCATTGGCCTGAATGATCTCGACGAATTTGCGGCGGTTCCTGCGATCTTCCAAGCCGCCATCGAGCAGCGTCTCCGCGTACCCGCGGATGGTCGCGAGCGGCGTACGAAATTCGTGCGAAACGTTGGCGATGAAGTCGCGCTTGACCCGCTCCAGGTGCTCCTCGGGCGTGACATCGTGCAGGATGGCGATGGCGCCGCGCGAAGTGCTGTTGGCCAACGGGGCGGCATTGACTTCGAAGGAGCGCCCCGACAACTGCACCCGCCGCCGCACCGCCTCTCCGGAATCCACCACTTGCTTGAGCACGCGAAACAGATCCGGGTCGCGGACCATGCGGATGAGCGGAATCCCCTGCGCCGCGCCATGGTCGCCCACCGCCCGTTGAAAGGAGTGGTTGCAGAAAGTGACGCTCAACTGCGCGTCCACCGCCAAAACGGCCTCGGTCATGCTGGCCAATACGGCTTCGCGGCGCGTCAGTTCCATGCTGAGCCGGTTGACCAGTTCGCCGATTTGCGGAGTCATGCGCGAGACCGAGCGGGTCAACTCGCCCAGTTCGTCGTCACCGTGAATCAGAGGAGGCCGCTCGGCGCCCTGATCGAGCATGCCGTCGACGAAAGCCGTGAGGGCGTTAATCCGCCGCGCCAGCGACTGCGCCGCGAACCATGCCAGCCCCACCGCCACCATGGCAATGGCGGCCGACGCCAGACGGACGCGCATATCCGCCACGAAGACAAAGATCAATATGACCAGCGGAGCCGCCAGTATGGTGGCGACTGCAAGGACCTTGCGCGCGATCGAACCCGTCATCGCGAACCCGCGCGGCGAATCAGGCTGAGGCCGCCTTCCAGCCCAGGGCGGCTTCGGCCGCAGCGAAGGTGGCGTAAATGGTCCGGTTCGCCCGCATCGCATCCTGAAAATCGACCACCGTGGAGAGCGTAGACGCGCCGCTCAGCTTGGGGATGCCTTCCCCCGGCAGACTCCAGTCGCTCCGGACCACGCTGAGATCGGCCATATTCACGAAGTCTACTACGTTCCCGGCCAGAGAGGCAATGAATGACTTCAGAACTCCTGATGTCGCCCCGCAGTTGCTGCCTGGCGGGGAAAATGGGCTGAGCCATTCCTTTCGATGGCGAGAGCTTCGCAGGTGGGGCAAGCGGTGCCGCCTGCCCGCCCGCGCCGAATTGGGCCCGCTGCTCGAA
>Ga0224557_1003211_pt1 | contig 13003 bp, 15 predicted proteins | sample 714S31014metaG_FD_180677 | JGI IMG/M metagenome (GOLD analysis project Ga0224557, IMG submission 180677) | Peat soil microbial communities from Stordalen Mire, Sweden - 717 S3 10-14 | ecosystem: Environmental > Terrestrial > Soil > Wetlands > Peat | place: Sweden: Norrbotten County, Stordalen... | reverse complement strand
GGCGTCGACGGGCTGGCCGTCGTGGACAGCGGCGACGCCCTGCTGGTGATCCCGCTCGACCAGACCCAGAGGGTCAAGGAGGTCGTCGAGCGGCTGAGAGCGGAGGGCCGCACCGATCTCCTCTGACGTGCAGCGGGGTCCCAGGGCTCAAACGGCCACGGCCGGTTCGGTTGGGCAGATGCTCCGCCTCGCGCTGATCACGTCGGTCGGAGCCGCCGACCTCGGTGCGGACGGGGACCTCCTGCTGCCCGAGCTCGGCCGGCTCGGGATCGCCGGCATCCCGGTGGGCTGGGGGGTGGACCTCACGACCCGCGCTTTCGACGGGGCCGTCATCCGGTCCGCCTCCGACTACGTCGACCACCCTCGCCGTTTCCTCGACTGGTGCCGTGAGACCTCGAACCGGATGCCGCTTGCCAATCCGGTCGACGTGCTCGCCTGGAACAGTGACAAGCGCTATCTGCGGGACCTGGAGCGGACAGGGGTGGCCGTCGTCCCCACGCTCTGGCTCGGGCCCGGGGAAACCCTGACGGGCATCCGCTGGGAGCGATTCGTCGTCAAGCCGGTGATCTCGGCCGGCGCCCGGGCATCCGCCACCTATGGCCGGTCCGGTCTGCCGGAGGCCCGCTGCCACGTCGACGCCATCACCGCGGGAGGCGTCACCGCCATGGTCCAGCCGCACCTCACCTCCATCGATCGCGAGGGCGAGGTCGGCGTCTATGTCATCGGAGGCGAGGTCAGCCACGCGATTCGCAAGGCCGGAGTGCTGCGGGCCGGGGCGCCCCCCGCCCCGGACCTCTCGCTCGGCCGTCACCAGCAGGTGGTGCCATCCCCGCTCCTGGAGGAGCACGTCCGATTCGCGCGCGCCGTCCTCGACGGGGTCCCGGGTGGCCCGGATCGGCTCCTCTACGCCCGGGTCGACATGGCCCGCGGGGAGGAGGGCGAGCTGCTTCTCCTCGAGCTCGAATGCATCGAGCCCCGCCTCTTCCTGGAGCATGCCCCGGCTCGTGCCGGCGCGGTTGCCGGCGCGTTCGCGGCATGGCTGGCGGGCCACCCCGCCGGCGGGGAGCAGCGTCGGGGCTGAGGCCGGGGCCGCCCACCCCGCGCGGCCTGCCGCTCGGGGCACAATGGCTGACCATGACCTTGCCCATCAACTTCGGCACCGACGGGTGGCGCGCCGTCGTCGCCGATGACTTCACCTACGAGAGAGTCCGCGCCGTCGCCCAGGGGGTGGCCTGGTACCTGGAGGGGGATTCCCGGGGCGTGGTCGTCGGCCACGACACCCGCTTCTCCGCGGAGCTCTTTGCCCGCGAGGTGGCACGCGTGCTCGCCGCCAACGGGCATGACGTCCTCCTGCTCGACCACCCGGTGCCCACGCCCACCATCACCTGGACGGTCGTCGAACGTCACCAGGCGGGCGCCGTGGCCGTCACCGCCAGTCACAACCCGGCAGAGTTCAACGGACTCAAGTACAAGCCCGACTACGGCGGTTCCGCCACCCCCGAGGTGGTGGAACAGCTGGAGAAGCAGACCCGGCGGGCACTCGAGGAGGGGGTGCTCGCGGTCCCGTTCGAGGAGGCGCAGGCGAGCGGCAGGGTGCAGGTGCTGGATCCGATCCCGGACTACCTCCGTCAGGTGGGACGTCTCGTCGATCTGCAGCGGCTGCGCGACGCCGGGCTGCGCATCCTCCACGAGCCGATGTACGGCTCCGGGATGGGCCTGATCCGGGCCGCGGTGGCCGGCGGCAAGACCTCGGTGGCCGAGCTGCACGCCGATCGGAACCCCGGCTTCGGCGGCATGCACCCCGAGCCCATCGGGAAGTACATGCCCGAGGCGATGGCAAAGATGGCGGCGGGGGGATTCGACCTCTGCATCGCCAACGACGGCGACTCGGACCGGGTGGGGATCATTGACGAGACCGGCCGCTTCATCACCCAGCTCGAGGTGATGGCGCTGCTCGCCATGTACCTGCTCGAGAAGCGGGGCCTTCGCGGGCACCTGATCCGGTCGCTCACCAGCGGGGTGATGCTGGATCGGCTCGGCGAGCGATTCGGTGTCCCGGTCATCGAGACCCAAGTCGGCTTCAAGTACATCGGTCCCAAGATGATCGAGACCGACGCACTCCTCGCCGGCGAGGAGTCGGGCGGTTTCGCCTTCCGGGGCCACATCCCCGAGCGCGATGGGATCGTCGCCGGTCTCACCATCGCCGAGATGGTCGTCGCCTACGGCATGCCGCTCTCCCGCGTGCTCCAGCATCTCTTTGACCTGGTCGGTCCCCACAGCTACGCCCGGCACGACATCCGCTTCGAGCGGGCGGACTACGACGAGCGCAAGCACCAGGTCGAGGAGCGGATGCGCGGACAGCAACCGAAGGAGATCGCCGGTGTCGCCGTGGTCGGGACCCGCAGCGACGACGGCTTCAAGTTCCTCCTCGCCGACACCAGCTGGGTGCTGGTGCGCATGAGCGGGACCGAGCCGCAGATGAGGGTCTACGCCGAGGCGGCATCCCCGGAGCGGGTCGAGGAGCTGCTCGCCGCCATCGGGCAGATGGTGGGGATCGGGGCCCCGCAGCCCGGCGCGGGAGCCCGATGAGCGAGGTGGCGCTCCCGGCCGACATCCACCCCGCCGGCCACGGACGGGTCGACAAGCCCTGGGGATACGAGCTGCGCTGGGCGGTCACCGACCGCTACCTGGGCAAGCTCATTCACATCGAGGGTGGCCAGGCGCTCTCCCTGCAATACCACGTCCAGAAGGACGAATCCATCTTTGTGCTCTCGGGCCTTCTGGACCTGGTGCTCGAAAGCGCCGACGGCACCCTCGAGACCCACCGTCTCGCCCCCGGCATGAGCGCGCGCGTCCGTTCGGGCCGCCGCCATCGCTTCGTGGCCGTGGAGGAGACCGATCTCTTCGAGGCCTCCTCAGCGGAGATCGACGACGTCGTCAGACTCGAGGATCGATATGGCCGCGAGGGCGCCTCTGCCCCCTGAGCTTCCGAAGAGGGGTGGCGGGCACACGGCTCGGCGCGTGGCGGGCGGCGCTCCGCCGCGGAGCCGGCATGCGGCGAGAGCGCCCGGGAATGGGCTGCCCACGGGTGCCGCCGTGCGGGGTCATGCGTACCACGCCGATCAGGCGCGGCGGGCTCTGGGGATCTCGTCCGAGCCACGCCTGGCCGAGGTGCCATTCCCGATCATTCACGCCGCGCTTGGGGTGGCAGCCTGCGCGGTCGCGGTCGCACTCCGCCCCGGAGCGGTCGGGCTCTTCGGCTCGGTGGTCGGGGTCACCGCACTCTGTGTCGTGACCGGCCTGGCCCTCGCCGCCTACGACCGCTTCGTCTACCCGGCGGAGCACCGGCCGGCGGTGGAGGCGATCGCCCTCCCTGTGGCGGCCCTCGGCGCCTTCTCGCTGGTTCTCGCCGGCACGGTCGACATCCGAACCCGGCTGGTCGCCGCGGCCGTCACCGTCGCGGTCTGCGGAGGGTTGCCCCACCTCGGTGGGCTCCGGGCCAGCGGCAGGGAGGGCTGGGGGGCTCGCTTCCTCCGCGACGCCGCTGCCATCGCGGTGCTGGTGCCCGTGCTCCTCGCCTCGGCCAGCGAGAACCTGCCCCTCGGCCTCCGGGTCGCGGTCGCCCTGGTGGGGGTCGGCCTGGTCACCCTCGACGGGCTCCAAACCGAGGCGCGCCTCCCTCACACGGCCGCGCTTGCGGCGCTCACCGCCGCCATCGTGACCGGAGCCATGGTCGCGGTCGACTGGGCGGTGGTCACGCCGGGTGTGGCGGCCGCCGTGACCCTCGTGATCTGGTACGGCGTGCGCGGCATGGTGGCCGGCGCCGTCATCCCCCCGCGCCGCCTCTCCAGCGTCGCCGAGCACCTCGCGGTGGTCGCGATCGCGCTCTTTGGCCTGTACTGGGTGACCCGCTGAAATGCTGCCGCTTGGCGGCGAGGCAAAATGGGTCTAAATTTTTACCACAGTGTCCAGCCTCTTGCCAAGACGCAAACGTCCCGCCGAAACGGGACATCGGGGAGTTCCCGGGGAGCCCCCTAGTAGCGCAGGCTCTCCACAGGTCGGTAAAGCCCCCGGCGTGGAGGTGCAGCAGGTGGCCGGTGGGATCATCCCGCATCCACGGGCGGGTCGAGCACCCCGGGTCCTCGTCGTCGAGGACCATCGCTACCTGGGCGGTCTCCTCCGCGACGTGCTCCCCCAGGGGGGCTTCGAGGTGAGCCTCGTCACCGACACCAACGGACTTGAGGCAGCCCTCGAGACATTCGAGCCGGACGTGATCCTCGCCGACTTCCGGCTTCGGGGAGAGGACGGTCTGGACCTCTGCCGGAAGGTGCGCAGCCACGCGCTCTGCGGGGACGTGCCCGTGATCCTCCACACGGCCATCGACCCCCGCAACCTGCGGCTCCAGGAGGCGCTGACCCTCCCCAGCGTGACCCTCCTGCTCAAGCCGGCCGACTTCCAGACCATGGTCGCGCTGCTCCGGGAGCAGATCGCCGACACACCCGGCGCCGCCGAGTTCACCCGCATCACCAACTGACTGGACCCAGGCTGGGGCCTGTGGATCACGCCGGGCCGGGTGGCCGTCCCGGTCGTCGCCCGGCCGAACCGCTGGGCCTCAGGCCCTGGCCCGGACCGCCTCGCGTCGGGCGTAGAGCGCCTGGTCGGCGCGGTCGACCAGGGTGGCGGCGGTGTCACCGCTCTCCAGGGAAGCCAACCCGCTGCTCACCGAGCGGCCCGAGGTCCGGTCGCGAACGTGTTGCTCGATGTCGGCGAGGGTCCGCTCCGCCGCCTCGCGGGTGGCATCGGGGAGGATGCAGACGAACTCGTCGCCACCCCAGCTGATCACAAGGTCATAGGCGCGCACCCGTTCGCGGATGGCAGCCACCACGTTGGCGAGAAGGGTGTCTCCGGCCGCGTGGCCCTCGCTGTCATTGATGCGTTTGAGGCCATCGACGTCGATGAAGATCTCGGCCACGCCCTTGCCCCCGAAGCGGTGAAAGCGCGCGATCTCCCGGGTCATCGCATGGAGGCCGGCACCCCGGCGGAGGGCTCCGGTGAGGTCGTCGACGGCTGCCTCCGCGGAGAGGCGCTGGATCTGGCGAACCAGGGAGCGCAGCCGCTCCAGCCCGGCGGTGATGTCGGTGTCGCTCAGTCCGGAGAGCTGTGCGGGCCGGACACCGAGTGCCGTCGAGAGAAGCTCCCGGGCCAGCTCCGGGCTGACGGGCTCGTCCGCCGTGAGGCGATGGCCTGTCGCCCATCCGACTAGGTCGACCGGGAGGTCGCCGGGGTCGTCTGGTGTGCGTTCGGGGTCGACCGGGTCAGGCATATGCGGTACGCATAGTTGGTTGAATTCAAGAATTGACATTGCAAGGATACGCCGTCGCACTCGGTTGCTAGGCATCCGCCCCCGAAACCCCCCTCATCCCGACGCAAACGATGCGTGATGCCACAGCTTTCGGCGTTTGACACGATCTGGCCGGCCCCCGCGAGCCCGTCTTTCGCCCGGGTCCTGGCGCGGAGTGGCGGGCGCCACGCCGAGTGTGTTATTCACACCGCCTGTGGACAACCTGGCCGGTCTTGCCGCTCTCCTGAGCTTCCTGTTTGCCCTGGTCGTGGCTGCCCGGTGGGTCAGGAGCCATCGCCCCTCCTTCGCGTTCTGGACCCTGGGCCTGCTCATCTTCGCCGCTGCTGCTGCGGCCCAATCGCTGGGGGAGACCCAGGGTTTCGAGGACCACGTCCTCCTCTTCCGGCTCTTCTACCTCCTGGGCGGAGCCCTCGGCGTGATCTACTTGGCACTCGGCACCCTCTACCTGTTCGTCCCGCGCCGGGTGGCGGACGTCAGCGCTCTGGTCCTTGCTGTCCTCACCGCGGTGGTGGCGGTCGACGCCTTCGTCGCCCCCGTCGACGCCGCCAGCCTGGCGACGCCTTGCGGCCTCTTTGGTGGGGCCTTCAGCTCGGTGGCCCCGGTCGCCCTCGCCGCGGTGATCTTCAACATCGTCGGCACCGTGGTCTTCGCCGGTGGCGCCGCCTGGTCGGGGTGGCGCTTCCTCCGCGCGCGCACCCACCTCGACGGGGTCGTCTGCAACGTCCTGCTCACCGCCGGAGCCCTGGTGATCGCCGCCGGCTTCAGCGCCGCCAAGATCAGCACCGCCACCGGCCGCTGCACGCTCACCTCCCTCGACTACCTCGGTGGCTACGAGGCCGTCGGGATGGCGGTGATGTTCGCCGGATTCCTCTCCCTCGGCAGGCTCCGCCTGCGCTCCCCGGGGAAGAGTAATCTGCCCCGGGAAGGCGTCAGCGTACCCTGAGCCGACGTCGTGGTCCCGTCACCTGGAGCGTGGTCCGTTGAATCGATCGATCGTCGATAGCCGCCTGTCCATCGCCACCCTCCTCGAGAAGGACCGCGAGCTGATATCGCCGGCCATGGGCCGGTACAGCGACCTCGTGGTGGACACCGCCGAGGGAGCCTGGCTGCACACCCTCGACGGGCGCTCGGTGCTCGACTTCACCTCCGGCATCGGGGTCACCAACCTCGGCCACCGCCACCCCGCGGTGACGAGCGCGGTGCACGAGCAGGTCGACCGGCTCTGGCACGTCTCGGGCACCACCCACCATCCCCAGCTCGTCGCCGCGGCCGAGGCGCTGGTGGGCGTCACCCCCGCCGGGCTCAACTCGGTGTTCTTCGGCAACAGCGGCGCCGAGGCGGTCGAGGCGGCGCTGAAGCTGGCCCGTCGCGCCACCGGCCGCAGCGAGATCATCGCCTTCCTCGGCGCCTTCCACGGCAGGACGTACGGTGCGGTGACCCTCACCGCCAGCCGGGCCAAGTACCGGGTGCAGATGGGCCCCTTCCTTCCCGGCGTGCACCACGTCCGCTACCCGTACTGCTTCCGCCTGTGCAGCCACGGCCCCGGGGAGCCCTGCCCGATCGCGGCCGGGGAGGACCTGGACCTTCTCTTCCAGACAGTGGTGCCGCCCGAGTCCGTTGCTGCCATCGTGGTCGAGCCGATCCAGGGCGAGGGCGGCTACGTGGTGCCCCCGGACGGCTTCCTGCGCAAGCTGCGGGAGATCTGCGACACCCACGGCATCCTGCTGGTCGCCGACGAGGTGCAGACGGGCTTCGGCCGCACTGGCCGGATGTTTGCCGTCGAGCATGACGGAGTGGTCCCCGACATCATGTGCGTGGCCAAGGGCCTGGGCAACGGGCTGCCGATCGGGGCGATGGTCGCCAAGGCCTCGGTCATGTCCAAGTGGCACTCTGGCGAGCATGGGACGACGTATGGCGGCAACGCGGTGGCCTGCGCCGCCGCGGTGGCGGTGATCGAGACCCTGCGCAGCGAGCGGCTGCCGGAGCGGGCGGCAGCGCTTGGCGAGCGGATACTGGAGCGGGCCCGCGGCTGGCGTGCGGATCATCCCCGCCTCGGCGACGTGCGCGGGCGTGGATTCATGATCGGCCTCGAGTTCATGGAGGACGGGCGCCCGGCGCCCGAGCTGGTCCAGCGGATCATCCGGGCCGCCGTGGATCGGAACCTGCTCCTGCTCAGCTGCGGGCTCGACGAAAACGTGATCCGGCTGATCCCCCCGCTCACCCTCACGGAGGAGGAGCTGACCCAGGGTCTCGACATCCTGGAAGCCTCGCTGGAGGCGGCGGGAGCATGAAGGCACCCTCCCCGCGGGGCGTCTGACCCCGTGGAGGAGCGCTTTCTCGACTCGCCCCGACCGCTGCGCTACCTCATCGGCGGAGACGGGCCGCCACTGCTGCTATGCCACGGGTTGTTGGGTTCGGCGGAGAACTTCCAGACCTGGTTCGAGGACGTTGGTCGGCGCCGGACGGTGATCGTCCCTGACCTTCCCGGGTCTGGGGAAAGCCCGCCGTTGCCGGGCCGCCACACCTGCGCGGCTCTCGCCCGATCGCTCGAGCCTCTGGTCGAGGCTCTGGGGCTGGAGCGGTTTGACCTCGGCGGTCTCTGCCTCGGTGCGGGAGTCGCCTTCGAGTACCTGGCCCGGTGGCCGGAGCGGGTGGACCGTCTGATCCTCCACACCCCGCTGGTGGACCCGTCGGTGGTCCGGGCCAGCTTCCACGTGCAGGCTGCGGTGATGACGTCCGGGCCGGTCTTCCCGGTGATCAGCTGGCTCTCCCACCGCCGCGTGGTGAGCGACCTGTACAAGCGGCTGATGGTGGAGGGTGCCGACGTCGACTCCGGCCAGGCCGAGATGAACTTCCACAATCAGCAGCGGGCATCCCATCGCGCGCAGAAGGAGTGGCTGCGGAGCGGTCTCCGCCGCCACGACGCGCCCATCCTCGCCGGGCACCTGGGCGAGAGCCTGGTCATCGTCGCGAGCGACGATCGCCTCCTCCGCCGCGACGCGCTGGAGCACCTGGTGAAGGGGATGCCGCAGGTCCACTACACCTGCATCGACGACGCCGGCCATGGGTGGAACGAGGGATTCATCCGCGGGCAGCTCGACGCCATCGCCACCTTCCTCGACGCCGTGGCCCCGTCCGGAGTGACGGTGGCCGCCTGAGCGTTGCGGCGTGCCGCAGGCCGGCCGCCGGTCAGGATCCGGGCAGGATGATCGGGCTCGGTGGAGCGGTGACCGCCGCGATGCCGTTCCAGTTGGAGAAGTCCGCGTGGCCGGCGCTCGACCCCGTGGCCGTGATCCGGACTGGGTAGGCGGGCCCCGAGGTGGCCACCGCCAGCAGGCTGTCGTCGCCGTCGTGGACCAGGACGACCTGCTGCCCGTCGATGGTCGCGGTCCCGCCGGCGGTCAGGGAGGCGTGGTGGGCCAGCTGCGCCGCGATGTCGGTCACCGAGGTGAGGTCGGTGAAGTCGGCGGACTCCGACGAGGGCACCTCCACCCACCGGTCGGCAAGCAGCTCTGCCTCCACGCTGGAGATGCCGAAGTCGGTGGCGAGGGCGGCCTCCGGCGCGTCGATGTAGAAGGTGCCCTGGACGGCCAGCACCCGGATGGTGCTCCCTTCCAGCACAAAGGATCCGGCGAAGTCGCTTGCGTGCACCTTGAAGTCGAAGGTGACCGTCGAGCCCGCGACCGCGACCTCGCCCGTCGCCTCGTACCCGCTCACCCGGGCGGTGGTGGACGCGGCTGCCTCGTAGATCTGGGTTGGTGTCTCAGACGCCAGGCTCCCGCCGCCGCAGGCGGCGGTGAGCGCGGCCGCGGCGGCCACCAGCCCGGCGATGCCCTGGCGCATGGAGATCGTTCCCTGGCGAGTCCGGTCCGGTGATGGGGAGGCACCTTCCCTCTCCCCCGTGCGGGGCCGGAAGCGTACAGAGTGCGCTCCGGCGGCGGAGGGGCGCTCTCCGCACCCCCACCGCCGCCGGGGGTCGGACGCGGCTCAGGCGCTGGGGAGCTTCACCGGGTTCGGCGGCGCGGTGAAGGTGGCGACGCTGTTCCAGTTGGATAGGTCGTAGGTTCCGGCGGTGGAGCCGGTCTCCTTCAGCTGCAGGGGGTAGGCGGGGCCTGAGGTGGCGATGGCGACGATGTCGCCGCTCGTGGTGTCCTTGAGGAAGACGACCGACCGGCCGTCGACGGTTCCGGTGCCGTCCGACGTGAACGTGGCCGTGGTCGACGACAGCTTCGATGGGATGTCGGTGATGTTCGACAGGCTGGAGAAGTTGCTGGCATACGAGGAGCCTGCCGTGATCTCAACCCAGACGCCCCCGAGCAGCTCGGCACCGGCCGCGGAAGCGCCTTCAGCCGTGTAGAACGACGCCGGAGCCTTGATGTAGATGTTGCTGGCGACCTTCACCATGTCGACGGTGGCGCCGTTCAGCACGTACGAGCCGCTGATGTCCGCGCCCACCACCTTGAGGTCGAAGCTGTTGACACCGGTGCTGGCGGTGCCGGAACCGCTGATCTCGTAGCTGGTCGCGCTCTTGGTGGCCGACTCCGCGGCTGCCACGATCTGGGACGGCGTCTTCGAAGCGAGGCTGCTGCTGCTGCCGCAGCCGGCGGCCATGACCGCGATCGTGACGGCGGTAGCCGCCACACCGGCCCATCTGGTGGGCTCAGACATCGATCCTTCCCTCCGGCGTCGGCGGTCCGGCCCTGCCCAGGACGACCATCGTCGACGGTGGCAGTCTACGCCGAGCCGGCCGCCGATTTGGGGGCAGCCTGGGTGTCTCCCCTCGTCGGTACACTGAGTCGGATGTCGCGCTCGCGCCCGCACTCCGTGCTCCGTTTCCCTGTCATCGTCGCGGGGGTGCAGCCCTGAGAGCCTTCCTCGCCGTCCCCGTCGGACCGCCCGCGCACGGGCTGCTCGCCGCGCACGTCGAGAGGCTTCGCCAGCGGGTGGGCGGGGTGCGCTGGGTCGACACTGCCACCACTCATATCACCCTGCACTTCTTCGCGGAACTGCCCCTGGATCGGATGGACGGGGTCATCCAGGTGGTCGGCGTGGCAGCCGCGCGGGAGCAGCCGTTCACGCTGCGGTTGGATGGCCTGGGGAGCTTCCCCGGAGGGGCGCGGGCGAAGGTGCTCTGGATCGGGCTGGTCGAGGAATCCGCCGCCCTCGCCCGTGTGGCGGCCGCCGTGGGTGCCGCGGTGGCCCGGTGCGGTTTCGAGGTGGACCCCCGTGCCTTCCGTCCTCACGTGACCCTCGGCCGGCCGGCGTCGCATTTCGATCTGAGCGGTTGGCGGAGCGAGCGGGCGGCGCCCGTCGAGCTGCCCGCCTTCGTCGCCGATCAGATCGTCCTCTACGAGTCCAGGAACGGGTACCACGTTCGGGAGCGGCTCCCGTTCGGGGTCGCCGCCGGGCGTCGCGGCACTGAGGCGGCGGTCACGACATGAGCGAGGATCAGCCGCGGTGGCTCCCGCTCTCTGATCTCCGGCTGCGGCGGAGCTACAAGTGGCGCGCCTACCCCGCCGACGTGATACCGGCCTTCGTCGCCGAGATGGACGTCACCCTGGCCAGCCCGGTGACTCGCGCCCTCCAGGATGCCATCGCGGCCGGGGACACCGGCTATGCCACTTCCGACCCCGAGCTGGCTCAGGCCGTGGCGAGCTTTCAGCTCGGGCGCTTCGGCTGGCAGGTCGATCCCGCTGACGTCCGTCTGATCCCCGACGTCATGGTGGGGGTGAGCGAGCTCCTGCGCCGCGCGGTGCCCCCGGGGAGCGGGGTGGTCATCAATACGCCCGCCTATCCGCCCTTCTTCCACCACATCGGAGAGACGAGGTGCCGGGTGGTCGAGGCTCCGCTGGCGCGCGCCGGCAGTGGATGGGTGCTGGACCTCGACGCCGTCGAGGCGGCCTTCACCCAGGGTGCCGCCGTCTACCTCCTCTGCAATCCCCACAACCCGACGGGACTGGTGATGACCGAGGAGGAGCTTCGGCAGGTCGCCGGCCTTGCTGAGCGCTTCCGGGTCCTGGTACTCGCCGACGAGATCCATGCGCCCCTCACCCTGGCCGGCGCCCGTCACGTCCCCTTCCTCTCCCTGCCGGAGGCGCAGGCTCGAGGCATCACCCTGGTCTCCGCCAGCAAGGCGTGGAACCTTCCTGGCCTCAAGTGCGCACAGCTGGTCACCGCCGCCCCGGCGCTCCGCGACCTGGTGCGCCGCCTGCCCGAGGAGCTCGTCTATGGCGCCGGCAACCTCGGTGTCATCGCCTCGATCGCCGCCTACCGGGATGGCGGGCCCTGGCTCGATCAGCTCCTGGTGCTCCTCGACCGCAACCACCGGCTCTTCGGCGACCTCCTGGCGGACCGGCTCCCGGAGGTCGGCTACGTCCCACCCCAGGGCACCTACCTGGCGTGGCTCGACTGCACCCGGCTGGAGTTGCCCGGAGAGCCCACCAAGGTCTTCCTCAAGAAGGGCCGGGTCGCCCTCCGGCGCGGCTCGGACTTCGGCTCCATCGGCACGGGATGGGCCCGGGCCACGATCGCCACCTCTCCCGAGATCCTCGTCGAGATCGTCGAGCGGATGCGGGCGGCGCTGGCTGGTGGGGGAGCCGGTCTCGTCTTCACCGCGGGCGCCTGATGACCACCCTCGCACGACGGTCGGCCCGGCTGCTCGCGCTGCTTCCCCTCATGGCGATGGCCGGCTGTTCGCCGGGGAACACCGGCACCGTCACCGGCGGGATCATCCCCTGCGAGGCGCTCGGAATCGCCGGTGAGCCTCACTATGCCGCCGGCACCGTCACAGTCCTGGAGGGGCAGATTCACTGGCGAACCACCGGCCCGGGCACGTCGGTGCAGGTATTCCCAACCACGGTGGTCGTAACCGAGCAGGTCGGGGTCGATACGAGCTACGACTTCACCCTCAGGCCCGGCGGCTACGTTCTCCGCGCCCGCTTTGCGCCGCCCGCCAACGTCGAGCCGTCGGTGTCGGTGACGGTTCACGCCGGACAGACGGAACACATCGACATCCCCAACATGTGCATCTGAGACGGGGGCCGCGGCCACCCTCCTAGAGTCGACGGCGTGACCGGCACCACCGTCGTTCGTCTCCAACCCGCCGACTGGGCCGCATACCGCCAGATCCGCCTGGCGGCGCTCGACGATGCTCCGAGCGCCTTCGGCTCGACGGTCGCCGACGAGGAGGCGATGACGCCCGCCGATTGGCGGGTGCGGCTCACCCGGAGGTCCACCTTTGCCGCCAGCGCCCCGCACGGTCTGGTCGGCACTGCCGCCGGAATCCCGGGTGACGTGGCGGACCACGCCGAACTTGTCGGGATGTGGGTACATCCCGACTGGCGGCGCCGGGGGATCGGCGGCCTGCTGGTGCGCGCGGTCATCGACTGGGCCGCTGCGGCACCGTTTCGGGCGATCGATCTCTGGGTCACGGTGGGCAACGACGCCGCCGAGGCGCTCTACGCCCGCCTCGGCTTTGTCCGCACCGGCGCCACTCAGCCGGTGCGCGAGGACGACCCCACCCTGCTCGAGCTGGCGATGACCCGGCCACTCTGAAGTGGCGCCTCGCCCACCCCCTGTCCCCTCTCCAGATGGTTTTGGACAATAAAGTCCTTAATCGGGTTCAGGAGGGAGGGGGCTCCC
>Ga0224557_1003210_pt1 | contig 13008 bp, 12 predicted proteins | sample 714S31014metaG_FD_180677 | JGI IMG/M metagenome (GOLD analysis project Ga0224557, IMG submission 180677) | Peat soil microbial communities from Stordalen Mire, Sweden - 717 S3 10-14 | ecosystem: Environmental > Terrestrial > Soil > Wetlands > Peat | place: Sweden: Norrbotten County, Stordalen... | reverse complement strand
GCAGACCTGCGCCATTTTTTCGTTGTCACCGAGGAAGAGAGTGCGACGCGCGCTGAAGATTAATCGCACCAAATGACGAGATTCAGATTCACAGCGCAGCCGGTCTTTGACACTACGAGGCCGGCTTGGTCCTGAATGTCATTTCTTGCGATACAGCGGTCCTGGTTCCCTCGATGGGATCTACCCTGACGTTCACGACCCACCGCGCAGCTCAGCAACGAATGATTGTGCATGCGCGGGCAGTTTGCCAAACGAGCTCACGCGGCTGGAAGAATATCCGGTTTCTCCGCGTTGTGGTCAGGCAACTGATCGAGCAGGACCACATTGAGCAGCGACTTATGGACCTGGATGCGGCCGTTGTAACTGATAAAACCGAGCTTGCGAAAACGATTCATAAAGAAACTGACTCGCGACCGGGTGGTGCCGATCATATCCGCCAGCGTTTCCTGGGTAATCGGCGGAATGAAGGTTTCCGGCTCGCCAGGCTTACCGAATTCCGCCATCAATAGGAGAATCCGGGCCAAACGCTTTTCGCTGGAGTTGAAAAGCTGATCAACAAGGTCGGCCTGGGTTCGCATGCTGCGGGTCAACAGGAACTTGAGAAACAGATCGGCGAATGCGGGCTCATCATGCATCACGCGGATCATTTCGTTTCTGCTGATCTTGAGCGCTGTACAGGTGTTCACGGCGGTGGCGGTGGCCATATGCAGCCCGACGATTGCCGCGAGAGACTCCTCTCCGACAAAATCGCCAGCAGCTAAAAGGGTGATTGTGGCCTCTTTGCCCTTCTGCGAGACGACCGTGACCCTTGCACGGCCTTTTTGCAGATAGAACACAGAGTCCGCAGGGTCGCCCTGACCAAAAAAAGTCTCCTTTGGCTTCAACTCGATGATTGTTCTGCCGAGTCCGGCGTTTGCAAGAAAGGCGGCGGAATCGAATGTGCTGCTGTTATCGCTCGTCAAAATGGTACCTCGCTGCAGGCCGGTTCTCTGGCTGGACGGTTCATGCCCAGGAACGCGTCTTCGCTTCGTACTTGGTTTAGGCTTGGTGGCGAATGGATCAAAGGCAGTGACCGCAATGCTCGAGGGAATAAGAGCCCAAGTCTCTTTGCGACCTGACGCCGGCAACGCAGGCCCGAGTTCATCTTTGGGAACTTGCGCAAAATGGGGACTGCCCACCCCGTGATTAACCGCAATTACGATCAATCTCTGTCCATCATCGCCCGTGTTCAAGAGCCGCGTATGGTCAATTCTGCTCAGAGATGCGGTGGATGACTGGCACGATTGTGCGCAGCGAAACGGGGTCCTAAGCCTTCTCTACCACCATTCCGTGGAACGTCTCGCCGGAGCCTTCCCATCAGCGTCAGGCTTGGCTGAACGCAGAAGCAGGAGGGGACATTGCACGAGCTTTACGACCTTTTCGGCAATCGACCCAAAGACCAGCGGATGCCAGCCGGAGATGCCGTGTGTGGAGATCACCACCATGTCGATATGCTCGTGCTCCACAACTTCCATGATGTTCCCGACGACGTCATTTCCAACTTCGACGCTGGAGGTTGACTTCACTCCCCTGGCCGTAAGGGCTGCATGGCACTTCGCCAGATGCTGCTCCGCAAATGTTCTGGCCTCTTGGATGAATGCGCCCTCGGGAACCAGGTCGGGAAGAGTCGTAGTGGGAAACATCGGGATCACATTCAATAGATGGAGCTCTGCGTGAAAATGCTTCGCAAGATCAGCGGCCATCTCCAACGCCGCCTGCGAGGATGCGCTGAAGTCGATGGGCAACAAGATCTTGGTGGGGATATGAGGGAAAGTATGAATCTCTGACATGACGAACTCCGTTCCGAGCCGCGAAAACGGCTGGTTTCCTGAATTGTCGTCTCAACGCTCATGCACAGACTGTGCTCTTTTGGACATCTGCTCCGTGGGGAATCTACACCAACTGGGGCGGATTTCACCTCGATTGGCCAACGCGGTCGTTGCGGAAGCAGAGAACCTGCGATTGCGTGCAAATGTGACCATCCCTTGATACCTCCACTCTGAAAACATCTCCTAAGGTGTAGCGATACGACGTGACAGTTCGTTAGCGGCGCAGGCCTTATCTGACGTAGGGCGATGCAGATCAAAGGAGAGATGATGCGATCATCCAAGTGGATCCCGGAGTCGCATTTCTCGTTGGCCAGCCCTGAAGGCCCGACAGCAAGGCGTGGTGGCCAACCGGGCAACAAGCCTGCTGGCACCAAGGTTCACCGGGCGGTTCCCCTCGTGTTGGCTACTGTGGCCCTTCTTGCAATGCCCGTATTGGCGAGATCGCAATCAATTCTCTCTTCCGGAGATTCTTTGGCAACTTCAGCAATTACGTCCTCAGCGAATCTGGACCTGACCTATGTCCCGCCGACTGAAAGAACAAAGGTGAGCAATTATGCCTTCGACGCATTTGGTCCGTATCCAATTGCCGGCGCCGGAGTCGCGGCGGGAATCAACCAGTGGAGCAATTCACCGCCGGATTGGGGCGAGGGGCTGAACGGTTTCGGCAAGCGGTTTGGTTCCGACTTTGGGATCGCCGCTATTGGAACAACGACGCGCTATGGGCTGGCGGAAGCCTTCAAGGAAGATACGTTGTACTACCGATGCGAATGCAGGGGCCCATTTCCTCGGCTGCGCCACGCAGTCATCTCGACTTTGACCGGGCGTCACGGCGAAGACGGTCATCGCGTCTTTTCCTTCTCCGCGTTTGCCGCGCCCTACGCGGGTTCCATGATTGCAGTTTATGCGTGGTATCCGGACCGCTTCGGGGCAAAGGACGCATTTCGGATGGGCAACTACACCCTGCTGGCAAATCTGGGCGGCAACATTGCCCTGGAGTTCTTCTATAGCGGACCTCACGCTCTGATTTCACGTCTGCATCTGAATAGTCCGCACGCCTCCACAACTCAAGGTCAAAACTGATGAGCGACCGCGGATTTACACCCGTTGCAGGCCTCAACCCGCCACTTCCGGCGCGGCGGATCGATCTTCCGTCTTCCGTTGCAGACTATGCGACGAAGCTATTCAACGGGTTTTTCGAGTGGTTCGGCAGCCTCGGAATCTTTTCCTGGCGGGTATTGTGCGCTGCGGTGACTCCGCCGTACGAATGGTGTGAGCTGATTCGGCAGCTCGACGAAGTTGGTTCGAAGTCCCTGCCGCTGGTCGCCATGGCGAGCGGAGCAATTGGCGTTATCCTCTCGCTCGAAGCTCGCTACACTCTAAGTCGATTCGGCGCCAAATCGATGTTTCCTGCCACTCTCGTGTACTCCGTGCTTCAGGTCATGGGACCGGTTATTACCGGCCTGGTGGTGAGCGGGCGCGTAGGCGCGGGCATGGGCGCAGAGCTCGCATCGATGAAAGTGACCGAGCAGATCGACGCCATCGAGGCATCCGCGATCAACCCTTACAGGCTGCTGGCCGCGACACGAATACTGGCCTGCATTCTGATGCTGCCGCTGCTGACGATTGCCACCGATGCATGCGCCTTGTTGACCGGCTGGTTTGCGCAGGCTATGGTTGAACCACTTTCATTTCATCAATTCATTGCAAACGGGTTTAATGGCGCCACTTTCAGTGCATTTCTGCCACAGACTCTCAAGACCTCCGTCTATGGCCTGATCATCGGGCTCATCGCGTGCTTTCAGGGGATGCGCACGCGCGGAGGAGCCGCGGGCGTGGGCCGTGCAGCTACCAACTCAGTCGTGCTGGCCTCGCTCTTCCTCATCCTGGCTGATGTTGTGCTGGTGAAATTTATCCTTGTCTTCTTTCCTTAACCGTTGTTTGAAGCACGCGTGAAACAAATATGGCCACGGCTTATGACATTACGACGAAGCAAGCGGAACCCGAACAAGACAGTCCTGCGCCTGTCGTTGCCGTCGAGAATGTGTACAAGTCTTTCGCCGGCCATAAGGTCCTGAACGGGATCAGCTTGCGCGTGAACCGGGGGGAAACGCTGGCCGTGCTCGGACGCAGCGGCACGGGGAAGAGCGTGCTGCTGAGGCTCATCATCGGTCTCGAGAAGCCCGACGCAGGTTCGGTTTGCATCCATGGCCAGGATCTTGCCGGCCTGGGGCTTGACCGCATGGGAGAAATCCGGAAAAAGATGGGCTTCCTGTTTCAGAGCGCAGCGCTTTACGATTCGCTCACCGTCCAGGAGAACGTGGCCTTCCCCCTTGAGCACCATCGCAGAGACATGCCTAAATCCGAGCGAGCCGATCGTGTAAGGCAGTTGCTGGTCGAGGTAGGGTTGGAAACCGACATCGATAAGATGCCCTCCGATATCTCAGGCGGGATGCAAAAGCGCGTAGGCCTGGCGCGCGCGCTGGCTCTTGAGCCGGAGATTCTGCTGCTCGACGAGCCAACGGCCGGTCTCGACCCCATCAGTTCCGCCGAAATCAACGAGTTGATTCTCAAGCTCCAGAGAGAGCGCCGAATGGCGTCCGTCGTGGTAACGCACGATCTGCATAGCGCAAGCACGATTGCAGGCCGTCTCGCCCTGCTGAACGAGGGCGACGTAGTGATTGAGGGCACGTTTGAGGACCTTCAACAAAGCGACATCGGTTTTGTGAAGGAGTTTCTAAAGCAGTCGTAGGAGGACATATGACAAGAGTGGCGAGGTTAGGAGCATTCATCGTTGCAACACTGGCAGTCCTGGCTGCGGGTGTCTTCATCATCGGGAGCAAGGAGTATCTGTTTCGGTCCACCTATCAACTGAAGACGCAATTTGACAATGTCGCAGGCCTGGCTGTGGGAGCTGACGTGCAGGTGGGCGGCGTTCATAGCGGAAATGTGCATAACATCCTGCTGCCTCACAAACCGGGCGATAAGATCATCGTCGTCATGGATCTCGACAGATCGACAAAGGAGATCATCAAGGGTGACTCTGTTGCTTCGATCGAAACCGAGGGGATGTTGGGCAATCAATACGTTGCGATTTCGTTTGGATCTGCGGGACAAGCCGAGGTGAAAGATGGCGGGACCATTGGCAGCGTACCGCCGCTGGAGTTGGGAGAGCTGCTTGCAAAGACGAGCGCGATTCTGGATAGCAGCCAGCAGGCCATCCTGAACACAACTTTGGCCACGGCCCATCTGAACTCGGTAAGCGCCAAGATCGATTCCGGACAGGGAACCGTGGGAGCGCTGGTGAACGACAAGCAAGTCTATGAAAACCTGGAACAAACCACGGCCTCACTCCAGGCCACGATGGTGCTGGCACAAGCTGGCGTAACGGACTTCCAGGAGAATATGGAGGCTTTGAAGCACAACTTCTTGCTGAGCGGATATTTCAAGAAGCGTGGATATGAAGACTCTGCCAGCTTAGCCGCGAATAAGATCGCGGAGCTTCCGCGATCGACTCCTGAGAAGACTTTCACGTACTCAGCCAAGCAGATCTTTGATGACCGCGATTCGGCCAAGATGAAGGACGAGAAGACTCTTAAAGACGCCGGCGATTTCCTGGCACAGACCCCATTCGGAGTTGCGGTCGTCGTGGTCTCGACAGGCATGGATGGCGATACCCAGAAGGATCTTGTCCTGAGCGAGGCCAGGGCGATGGTGATCCGCGAATATCTGGCTGAGAACTTCGGATTTGACGACAGCCAGCTCAAGACGTTGGGACAAGGCAAGCAGCCGGGCGCGAACCTTGACGCGGATTGGGGCTCGATCCAGATTCTCATTTATCCGGCGGGAACCGAGATACCGGCCGCAACGCCGGCGCCGGCGGTTAGCACATCCAGAACCGATGCCGACCGGCCAGTCCAGGTCTCTGCAGCTGCGCCCCCAAAGCCATAGCCTTCGAGGTCTGCCTCTGAGCTGCATCTAAGACTCGTATGCTGCGACTTTGCCGAATGCGACAAGACAACTGGAGGCGATATGACAGGAAACCGGCACTTCACTGAAGGACATAGCGGCGACCATGGTGAAACTAACCCCGGTCCCTACTGGCAGCGGATGCACCGCGACTGGCGCTTCTGGGTGTGTGCGTTCCTCATGGCCGTGGCACTTGCCGTCTTCGTTATGAGCGACAATCTGGCTTTCATCCCCCGCCGATGACCAAGGCCGCCGTCAGAGTGACGTCCCAGGCCCGAGCTGTCGCTCATTGCCATTTCAGCATCTAAACGTAGCAATCGCTCTGTTAAGATGTGACCGAAAGTGTGGCCGCTGCATGTGTTTCGAACGGTCCGCGGCCAAAAGCGTTGGGAGATTCCAGAAAAAGGGTGAATCCATGGAAATAGGCATGATCGGCTTGGGCAGGATGGGAAACAATATGGTCCGGCGTCTTATGCGGGCCGGCCACGAATGTGTTGTCTACGACATTCACCCGGATTCCGTGCAATCGCTTGCCAAGGAAGGCGCGGTTGGCGCCGATTCGCTCGAAGATTTCGTGAAGAAGTTGAAAACGCCTCGGGCCGTCTGGATGATGGTGCCGGCGGGCGTGGTCGATGCGACGCTCAAAGACCTGACTCCCCTGCTCGAAGCCGACGATGCGGTCATCGATGGCGGGAACTCTTATTATCGCGACGACCTTCGCCGCGCCGCCGAACTGAAACCCAAAGGCATCCACTACGTGGACGCGGGAACCAGCGGCGGAGTGTGGGGGGCCGATCGAGGCTATTGCCTGATGATCGGCGGCGAAAAGGATGTGGTTCAGCGCCTTGATCCCATCTTCTCCGCATTGGCGCCATCCATCGATTCGGCGCCGCGCACGCCTGGCCGGGAAAAGGTGGGCGGCACCGCCGAGCACGGCTACTTGCACTGCGGACCCAATGGCGCCGGCCACTTTGTGAAGATGGTCCACAACGGAATTGAGTACGGAATCATGGCTGCGTACGCGGAGGGGTTGAACATTCTCCAACATGCCAATGTCGGCAAGCATCAGCAAACTGTGGACGCCGAAACTACCCCCTTGCGCAACCCTGAGGTGTACCAATACGACCTGAACCTCGCCGATATCGCCGAGGTCTGGCGCCGCGGTAGCGTGATCTCTTCCTGGCTCCTGGATTTGACCGCCATCTCGCTGCTCGACAGCCCGGATTTGGCGAAGTTCGCCGGCCGCGTGTCGGACTCAGGTGAAGGACGTTGGACGATTACCGCTGCGATTGACGAATCGGTTCCGGCCCCCGTACTGAGTGCCGCGCTCTATGAGCGCTTCAGTTCGCGTGGCGAAGACACCTTCGCCGACAAGCTGCTATCCGCGCTGCGATTCCAGTTCGGCGGCCACCAGGAGAAAACTGCTGCCACGAAAGAGGGCGCCTGATGGCTGAGTCGCAGTCAGACGCGCTGGTGGTTTTCGGCGTGACGGGAGACCTGGCTCACAAAATGATCTTCCCGGCGCTCTACGCGATGGTGAAGCGCGGCGTACTCAAGGTTCCGGTGATCGGCGTTGCCTTCCCCAATTGGAGTCTGGACCGGCTGCACCGGCGTGCGACAGACAGCATCAAGCGCGCTGGCGGAATCGATGACAAACGAGCATTGCAACGCCTTCTATCTCTGCTGAAATATGTGAGCGGAGACTATACCGATAGCAATACATTCAAGGCGATTAAAGACGCCCTGGGGAAATCGCGGCGTCCTGCATACTATCTGGCAATCCCGCCTGCGCTCTTCGAGACGGTTATTAAAGGACTCGGAGCCGCGAAGCTGGCCGAGAACGCGCGCGTGATCGTTGAAAAGCCGTTTGGGCGCGATTTGGCCTCTGCGCGTGAGCTGAACCGGGTTGCGCTTGCGGCGTTCCCCGAAGACTCGATTTTTCGCATCGATCACTTCCTTGGAAAGGAAGCGATCATGAATATTCTTTATTTCCGATTCGCCAACTCATTTCTTGAACCGATCTGGAACCGCAACTACGTGGCCAGCGTTCAGATCACTCTATCGGAGAATTTCGGCGTGGGCCGACGAGGCGCGTTTTACGAGACGGCGGGCTGTCTGCGCGATGTGATCCAGAACCATCTTTTTCAGATCGTGGCGCTGCTTGCCATGGAAGCGCCCGCCGGGCGGGACTTTGGAGACGTGCACAACGAGAAGGCCAAGGTTCTTAAAGCTATGTGCCCCGTAAAGACTGACGATCTGGTGCGCGGCCAGTATGCCGGTTATCGTGATGAGCCGGACGTGGCCAGGCGCTCCGACGTCGAAACCTATTGCGCTTTGCGGCTCTTCATCGATTCATGGCGCTGGGACGGGGTGCCCTGGTATTTGCGCTCGGGTAAATATCTCCCAACTACCGCAACTGAGATCCTGGTCGAGTTGAAGCGCCCCCCGCAGAAGCTCTTTGCCGACGCAGTTCAGGCGGATAGCAGGTCGAATTACCTCCGCTTCCGGCTCTCTCCCAATTCTGCCATCGCGCTGGCTGCCCGCGTAAAGCTTGCGGGTCAGGAATTCATCGGCGAAGAGCGAGAGCTTTACCTCTCCGATGAACAGCCGGGAGAGGAAACGCCTTACGAGCGGCTTCTGGGCGACGCAATGAAGGGCGACGGGGCGCTCTTCACGCGCGAGGACGCGGTTGAAGCTGCATGGGAAGTGGTCAATCGGGTCCTGAAGAACCACCATCCGGTTCACCGATACAAACGCGGCACCTGGGGGCCGAAAGAGGCTGACGCGCTTATCGCCTCAGATGGCGGCTGGCATAATCCAAGCCCCGATGGCGCATCCGAATAATCTCCCATTTTTAAGCGCAATCATCTTCCACCTCTATCGCATCAGTCTGCGCCGCCACAAAAGCCGCCCTATCTGTCTCTGATCGCACCGGCTCAAGTCACGTTACAGCAGTTTCGGAATTGGTGTAGACCGAATGCACTCAGCAAAGTGGCATTTTCATCAAGCCGGGGTCCCCGCAGACAGGTCTTCGTCTGTGGGGTGGAAGTAAATGCCACCTTTTAATGCACTCAAAAAGTCTACGTTAATTCCGAAACTGCTCTGGATATTTGTCCGATGAGCATTATGGCTCAGCTATTTCTCAATTGACTTGGAAGAATACCAATCAAGCGGAGCAATCGTTCCCCTCTTTCGATGGCTCCCTCGCTAAGTGAGTCGATCGTTCGCAACTTCCCGGCGATGTTCCGGGGCGCCAAACCTAAAGAGTGATTGGAGAACACGATATGCCGCTTACAACTGTACTCATCACACTTGTCGCAGCAGGACTTCTGTTGTGGATCGTGAACAGGTTCATCCCCATGCAGGGACAAGTCAAATCGATCCTTAACGGCCTTGTGGTCGTTGTTCTGGTCTTGTGGATCGCAAATCTTTATGGGGTGTTCGATCACCTCCATCAATTCCGCGTCGGGCGTTGACAGCTCGAGCCAACGGAGCCGGCGCGGCTTCCCGCCAACCTGAGAAAGCAACGCAATACGGCAGCCCTCTGACTGCAGGAGATATCGTGAAGCACACGCTATTGTTCGTGATTGGAAGTGTATTAAGCTTGAGCGCGTTTGCTCAGGCCAGCGCGCAAGATTCCATCGCCCTCGCCCCTACCCAACCGGTGCCCGCCTATGTCGCGGACGAGACCAGTCGCACCGTCGACGCGATTAATTATCAACATCGCGGCGGAGCCACGGATGTGGATCTGGCCGGAACCGCTCTGCTGCCTTCAGCCGACGGAAAAGCCAAAGTGCGCAGCAAGCGCGGCACCATGGAAGTCGAAGCGACCTTTGGGAACCTGCAAAACCCCACGACTTTCGGCACAGAATATCTAACCTACGTGTTGTGGGCGATCTCGCCTGACGGGCACGCAGTAAATCTTGGGGAAGTGTTGATTGGCGGCAACGATCGCAGCAAGTTGACCGCGACCACCGATCTCCAGGCATTCGCGTTGATCGTCACCGCGGAACCCTATTTTGCAGTCCGCCAGCCCAGCAATGTTGTGGTGCTCGAGAATGTTGTTGGCGCCGGCACCCAGGGAACATCCGAAGCAGTCCATGCGAAATATGAACTCATGGAGCGCGGTGGGTATATCCCGACCGGGTACAAATTCGACCCTGTGGTTCTGGATGCCAGGTTGCCCCTGGAATTCATGGAAGCACGCAACGCAGTTCGCATCGCAAAATCTGAGGGCGCCGAGCAGTACGCCGGTGAGAGTTATCAGCATGCTGTGCAGCTGATGGATAGTGCAGACGGATACGCGATAGATAAGCACTCGGATCAGAAGGAACTGATCGCGAAGTCACGCGAGACCGTCCAGACTGCCGAAGACGCGCGAGAAATAGCAGTCAAAAGGATCGAAGACGACCGCAGGGCGAGCGAACGCCAGGCTTCCGCGGATGCGCAGGCAAATTCGCAGGCGCAAGCCGACCAGGCAACCCGTCAAAAGGAGCAGGCTCAGGCCGATGCTGACAACGCAACCCGCCAAAAGGAACAGGCTCAAGCCGATGCAGCCAACGCACAGGCTGCCGCGGTAACGGCCCAAGCCAGTGCCACGACGGCGCAACAAAATGCGGCCGCGTCGCAAGCCGATGCGGCAAACTCCCAGGCTGCATTGGTCACAAGCCAGAATGCATCTGCAGCGGCAATTAGCGCGGCTCAGGCCGACGCCGACCGCTCCCGATCGATCGCGCAGCAAGCGCAGCAGAATGAGTCAAAGGCGGATGCCGACAAAGCGGCCATGCGTGCTCAATTATCAGTGCAACTCAATGAGATCCTCGAGACGCGCGACAGCGCACGCGGGCTCATTGTCAGCATGTCCGACGTTTTGTTTGACACCGGACAGTATTCGTTGAAGCCCGGCGCGCGCGAGAAGCTGGCAAAGGTTGCCGGAATATTGATTGCATACCCGGGGCTCAACATTGCAGTCGGCGGATACACCGACAATGTTGGCGGCGACGAGATGAATCAGAAGCTGTCGGAAAACCGTGCAGGAGCTGTTCGCGATTACCTCGTGCAAGAAGGCGTAACCGCAAACTCAGTCAGCTCAACGGGATTCGGGAACAGTTCGCCGGTAGCTTCGAACGATAACTCCGCCGGGCGGCAAGAAAACCGGCGAGTGGAACTGGTCGTATCGGGTGAAGCCATTGGAAGCCCGGTCAATGCTACGACTGGGAGCCTGCGGTAACATAAGCTTCGATCCTCTGCGGACTCGCGAGAGGCCGCAGAGGATCTTGAATCACTCGGCATGGATGGTAAGGCGAGCTCTTGTTTGCCGTGCACTTATATGAGTATTCCTGTTCGACACGCAGGCCTGTTTCTAGCGCTCCCTGTGCATCGCTCGCTGATGCCGCATTGGCTCACGCACCTGGGAGCGCTGGGACTTTTCCCCGTTGCCGTCGTCGATTCCTCCCCTATTCCTCTGCCTATTCCGGGTAGTACCGATCTGTTGTTGCTCTGGCTGGTGGCCCACGGTGAAGATCCATGGTTGCTTGCTGCGATAGCCATCGTCGGCAGCCTCGTGGGCGGATACGTGACCTGGAACATCGGGCGCAAGGGTGGCGAAGCGGCTATGCGCCGCTACGTGCCGGCTCGTCTGCGTGGCCGAGTCGCCAAATGGGTCGAGCGTCACAGCATTCTCGCCGTTTTTCTTCCCGCCGTGCTTCCTCCGCCCATTCCCCTCACGCCATTTGCGCTTGCCGCTGGCGCGCTCGGCGTCTCGCGTCGCCGTTTCCTTGTTGTATTCGGCGCGGCTCGCGCTCTGCGTTACTCCTTCGTTGCATGGCTCGGCGCCGTATACGGCCGCCACGCCATCCGCCTGTGGTCAACGACGCTCCAGAAGTGGTCGACTCCGCTGATTTGTGTGTTCGTTACTCTGCTCGTGGCCGGCGTTTGCTATGGGCTCTGGAAGATCAGGGACCTTCGCGAGAGGGATGCCGCTGACAAGTTTGCTATGCATAACGCGGCAGCCCGGGCTTACAAAACACGCGAGGGCACTTAGTCCTGCGTCTTACACGACAAACATCGCAATGCCCGCTGCGAACATGGCTATGGTCGTGATTGCCACAACAATCCATCCCAGGCGGGAACTCGGCTGGCCCTGCATCAGCTTCTTGTTCGCGGCGACAATGAGAATGGCTACAAGAAGAAAGGGAGCCAGCAATCCATTGATGACCGCGGTCCAGTAGAGCGCCTTGACCGGATTGATGCCGATAAAGTCCAGCGCGACACCCACCCCCGTCGACACCAGAATCAGTGCGTAAAACCACCGCGCCTGTCTCAGTTTCTTGTTCAAGCCCTGCCGCCATCCCAGCGTCTCAGCGAAGGCGTATGCGGCAGATCCCGCCAGGGTAGGGATGGCAAGAAACCCGACGCCGACAATCCCGAGTGTGAACACGGTTGTAGCGAATTTGCCTGCGAACGGCCGCAGGGCCTCGGCCGCTTGCCGGGAAGTTTCGATATTCATGATGTGGTGCCGGTTGAGGGTGATGGCGGTGGTCAAAATGATGAAAAACATGACCATGTTCGAGAAAAAAGCGCCGACGCCCACGTCGATGTTTCTTAATTCAAGCTCTTCTGGTGTAGCTCCTCTGCGCAGGGCGAGCGAACTTTGGCCTGCCGACTTCTCCTCTTCAACTTCCTCACTTGCCTGCCAGAAGAACAGATACGGGCTGATTGTGGTGCCGAGGATCGCCACCAGCGTCGCCCATTCGTTTCTGGTATGCGGCATGGAAGGAATCAGGGTATCCCGAAGCACCTGGCCCCAGTCGGCTCCCACCACAAACGCAGTAATGGGGTATGCGAAAAGCGCAAGCACCAGCCACTTCAGCACATTCGCGATCTGGTCATACTGGAGCCGAATCGTTGCCCATGAGATGAGAAGCGCGAACGCCACGACAAACCAGCGGGAATTGACGCCGGACAGCATGGAGGCTGCATCTGCCATGCCCGCCAGATCCGCCCCAATGTTAATCGTATTTGCGACGAGAAGGGCAAAGACAAACGTCAGCAGCAGCCATTTTGGAAATCGCTGCTTGAAATTCGCGGCCAATCCCTGCCCCGTCACCTTGCCGATGCGGGCGCACATCATTTGCACTGCTGCCATCAGCGGCCACGTCAGCAGTGCGGTCCA
>Ga0224557_1003207_pt1 | contig 13010 bp, 14 predicted proteins | sample 714S31014metaG_FD_180677 | JGI IMG/M metagenome (GOLD analysis project Ga0224557, IMG submission 180677) | Peat soil microbial communities from Stordalen Mire, Sweden - 717 S3 10-14 | ecosystem: Environmental > Terrestrial > Soil > Wetlands > Peat | place: Sweden: Norrbotten County, Stordalen... | reverse complement strand
TACTGAACACATTTTTCGCAAGCCTGTATTCCTCCAGGCCGGACTCGCCCTTTGCTTCTGCCCATCGCTTCAGTGTCGGCCGCTCTCCGATGTAGTCAAACAGCGGCACGCCGTAGCCGCAGGAAGTCTGCACCAGGTCAATCTCAAGAACCACCATCTGCCGGGCGCCGTGGCACTCCTCATGGTCGAACGCTGAAGCCAGCAACTTGCGATAGCCGGCGCTGCCACGCGCCAGCACCTTGCCGCGGCCATAGAGCCGCAGAATGGTGGGCGCGCCTTCAAACGCGCAAAACATAAGTGTCAGCCTCCCATCGGCGCGCAGGTGCGCCGCTGTTTCATTTCCGCTGCCGGTCTGGTCCAGGTAGGCAACGCTGTTTGCGCTGAGGATGCGCAACGATGCCCCGTCCTTGGGAGAAACATTCACGCGTCCTTCAGCGGCTGCGGAAGCCGTGAAGAAGATGTGCTGTTGCAGAATGAATTCGCGGTGGTTTGATTCGATGGACCTGGACTGTTTGCCCATGGATGCGGCCGCCTGATCCGCTAAACACAATTCTAGCCATGAATCTTCTGCGATAGCGGAGGAAATTGGAAACAGGGACCAGGGAATAGGGAATAGGAAACAGCAGTTGGCAGCCGAGAGGGGATCGACGATAGATGCTCAGTTGCCTGGGCACGCGGACTCTTTCTTAGTTTTCTTCAGAGCGCGATCAGCGGCCAGGACGGACGCGGCCTGGCGCGGTCGAGGAACAGCCTCATGCGCAGAGCCTCGCCCCGCTGCAGGGCCACCAGCCGCATGTGCCTGCGGATATGATCGCCGTCCTTCAGCAGGGCCATCTGCGCCTCGTCGAACGCGGCATCTTTCTCCAGCCGCGCAATCCGCTCCTCGACGGTGCGGCGAAACCGGGGGCTGATCTCGAAACCTTCGTTGGCTGCACAGTTGGTCATCATGGCTGTCTCCTGGGGAAGAAAAATTCGCGCGCTCCAAAAAATAATTTCTCAGGAGGGCTAAAGTATTTTCGACCTTTGCCGATGTTAGAGGAGACTCAGTTCGCGCGCCAGATTACCTTGTGACGAGACGAAGGTAATTTACTGTCCAGAAACAGAACAGATGGGGCCGCGTTCTGCTTGTTTTTGCACAATTGAGACCTACGTGCAGGCAGTGTTAGAGGGTTCTATGGTGATGTCACAGAAGTTAGTTGCATATTTGTTTGCGACCGAAGCACTGCCATCTTGCGTAAAATGCAGGTCCTTCGACTCCCTGCCCCTTCGACAAGCTCAAGGTCCGGTCGCTCAGGATGACAGCGCATTTATATAACGTTCTTCTGAGACAAGACACTAGTTTTCCGGCGCGGCCGCGAAATAGCCTTTGCGGACCTGCACCTTGGCGCCGCCGCCGCTACACTGGACCGAGAGCGCGCGGAAGCTGCCGTCCATTTTGGTGTTCGTGGGCGTGTAGCTGGCCACGTACTGAGTGCGCAACTCGTCCTCGATCTGCTGGAAGGCGGCCTCGAGCTTCTTGCCGTTGTTGTCCACGTCGATCAGGCGGCCTCCGGTCTCCTCCGTCATCTTCTTCATGGCCGAGTAGCCGCTGTAGCCAAGGCCCGCGTAGAAGCCGCGGTCGGCGATCAAAATCGTGTAAACCATGACGTTGGACTTCTGCGCCGCGGCAATCGCCTCGTTGATCCTGGCGCGGCTGCCCACGTCCTCGCCGTCGGTGAGCAGAATTATTGCCTTGCGGCCCGTCTCCTGGTTCATCTTCTGATCGGCGGCCAGGTAGACCGCGTCGTAGAGCAGGGTTCCTTTGGGCTTTCCGATGGAGGGAATGGTCCCGCCGCCGGCGCCGGGAATGCCCGCCGCGCGATTGCTGCTGCCGGAGTTGATATCAGCCTTGCTCATGGCACGCGCCAGTTGGCGAGGGTTGTTGGTGTAATCCCGCAGCAGATTTACGTCTACATCGAAGGAGAGCAGAAATGCCTCATCTTTGGGCTGAAGTACGCGCTCCAGGAACTGGCTGCCCGCATCCTGCTCCAAGGACAGAACACGGGCCTGGCTGGCCGAGGTGTCCAGCAGAATCCCCAGGGTCAGCGGCTGCTGGGTTTCGGCCACAAAGCTCTTCAATGTCTGCGGCTGGTTGTCTTCCGAGACCACGCAATCGCCCTGGGTCAAGCGAGGAATCAGATTGCCGGCCTTGTCCTTGACGGTGAAAAACACGTTCACCAGGTCAACATTCAGCTTGAGGGTCGCCACCGGCGTTTCCTCGGGCGCCGCAGCCGGCGCGGTGCTGACCGGGGGCGCGTCCGGCGAGGGAGCAAGCTGGGCTACGGCCGGAACCAGCGCCGGCAGGCCAAGCAGCAATGCAGCAACTCCCCATAGAGGTCTCATTCCGGCCCTCTTAGACGAAATTCCGAGTCTGAGGAGAGCATACCTGAACGGATTCCCGCGGGGGGTGAAACCTGCGCGGTTTCGGCACGTCTGATACTCTGAGGATTGCGGCCCTGCGTCTGTATTGAGTGGTCAATTGTCAGTGAAGTTCGCAGTCGATTTTCACTGACAACCGGATACTGGCGGGGGACCACGAACAGCGGCAAAGTCACAAGCGATCGGGATCGCCTTTGATCGGCCACTGAAAAACTAACCACTGACCACTGGAGAATATCTGTGAAGCTAGTTTTAACGGCAATCGCGCTGGCTGCGCTCCTGAGTTTGAGCCCGAATTCGCACATGAGCTTGAGTACGGCGGCTGTGGCCCAACAGCAACAGCCCACAGTACCCGACGCCCCGACGCCCCAGGCGCCTAAGCCGCTGGCGTCGGACGTGAACGGCCCGATTACCCCCGGCCAGGGCGCCGGGAACACCACGCCTGGACCTACCTCGTCCTCCAATCCTCCGGCACAGCAGCCCGCGCCCACGAGCCAGGCTCCCTCCCCCAGTCAGGTTCCCACCAATCAGGGCAAGGATCAGGTCCAGACCGCGCCGCCGGAGACACCCGCCGCCGGCGAAGGCGTTGAGTCGGTCACGAAGCTTGTTGTGCGCGTGAACTTTGTCGAGGTTCCGGTCACCGTCAAGGACTCGAAGGGCAAGCTGGTGGCCGGCCTCACCTACCGCGACTTCAAGGTCTTCGAGAACGAGACTCGCGAGCCAATCGCTTTTTTCACCACGGACTCGTTCCCGCTGTCGATCGCTTTCGTCATTGATCAGAGCCTGACCTCCGACGTGATGACCAAGGTGAACAACTCTCTGGGCGCCATTCAGGGCGCGCTCACGCCTTATGACGAAGTGGCCGTCTTTTCCTATAACAACGGCGCACAGAACCGCTCTGGAGGCTTCACCGGCGCGCAGAGCGCACGGGTTCCTTTCGTGCTCTCCATGGCCAAGGCCGCCGGCGAAGAGATGCTGGTGCCCATCAACGACGGACCGATGGCCGGTTGCAACGTCCGCCAGAACGGCAATTGCGTCGATCCCAACATCCAGCCCGGACGCTCGGCCGGCGGCGGTACGTTCATGACCATCCCCAAGGAGATTCACACCCTCAACGACGCCATCCTGGCTGCGGCCAAGGAGCTTTCGACGCGCCCCAAGGGCCGCCGCCGCATCATCTACGTCATCTCCGACGGGAAGGAGTACGGCAGCAAGGCCACCTACAAAGAGGTGCTCCGCTACCTGGAGACCAACAAGATCGCCGTCTACGGCACGCTGGTGGGCGACTCGGCCCGCTGGGGCGAGGGCTACGTGAGCCGCGTCCATCTGCCGTTTTCCATGTATGACAACATCCTGGCCCGGTACATTCTGGCCACCGGCGGCGAGCCGGACGCCGAGCGCGGCCTGGACGGCATCGAGAAGAGCTACGCGAGGATCGCTGAAGAGGCGCGCAACCAATATACGCTGGGCTACTACAGCCACCAGCCGGTCATCGACGGCAAGTTCCGCAAGATCGAGGTGCGGCTCGAACGAACCGGCATGGAGGTTGTCGCCAAGCAGGGCTATTACCCCTCGGCAGAGGATATGCGCTAGGGCTTACCCGCTCAACCGGTACAGACACGAAAGGCCTGCGCTCTCGCGCAGGCCTTTCTGTTTGAACTGATGTCCAAGCCTGGGAGACCCAGTGCCCGGCGCCCACTTCCTGTCATGAACGCGTCTGACACGAACGGCAAACATAATCCGTCACTTTAAACCCGAGCGGATTCTCGAATCGATTACCGCAGCGGCTGCAAATGACATACTCCATATCAGTCTTTCCAGATGTGGGCACGTCCTGCGTCGAGGAAGTAGATGGCGCGGAAGCCGCGCTCTGTTGCACCGTTGGTGTTGTTGGGGATGTATCGGTGATACCCTTGAGGCCTTCCTTGAAGCCCTTCAAGCCTTCACCCAATCCCTTGCCCAGTTCCGGCAGGCGCTTGGCGCCGAAGAGCACCACTAAAAGAAGTAATATAAAAATCCAATGCGTTGGTTCACTGAGAAAACCCATTATCTTACCCTCCTCGCTTCCAGCTTTCGCCGTCACGCTCTCTCAGGAATTATTGTCGCACAAAGCCGGATGCCCGCGCAGGAGCCGGCGCGCACCTGGACACCAGACGCCTAGTTCACCTGCGCCGGCCGGCCCAGCCTCTCGGTCACCATGGCATAGAAGGCGCGAAGGTCTTCCTCATCGCCCACGGTGAGCCGGCGGTAGACCTTCATCAGGGGAAAGAGCCTTGAGGCGCGCACTTCGATGGCCGGAACCGCCATCGCGCCGCCGGGATACTGGGTCATCTCCCAACTGCCGGCATAGCGGCGCCGCAGCACCTCACCCAGGTAGCTGCCCCACAGCCGCACCTCGAAGTCCAGGTCCAGCTCGGGGCTCTCGCCCACCACGACCAGAATCTCGTCCAAGCCGTCGATCGATTCCGAGGTAAAGTCCAACTTCTGCTTGAACTCGCGCGTGCCCCGCTCCGCCGCCGCCCGCGCATAGCCCTCCATCATCGCCCCAAGGTCAGGGAAGGCCGACGACTCCAGGCGCTTGCGCAGATCGACAGAGTTCTTCATCCAGTTCCAAGAATAACTGTTCCGGCGGTGCATGGGGAGCAGGGACAGCAGCGCAGGGCGTGAAAATGGCGCGGCAATCCTGCAATGTGGCTCGCGGCGCGGGTTTGTGGCAAACTGAGAACAGTTGTGGAGAGTTCCCCTTGAAGACCATCAAGATTTTCGCCCTTGCCGCCCTGCTTGCCCTGAGCGCCGGCAGCGCCCGCTCAGCAGGACGCGACATCTATCCCGACCCGTCGCAGGCCAAGGCCGACCTGGCCGCCGCTCTCAAGACCGCGGCCAGCGCCCACAAGCGCATTCTGCTGGACTTTGGCGGCAACTGGTGCCCCGACTGCCAGGTGCTGGACATTTACTTCCACAACCCGGCCAACCGGCGCATCCTTGAGGCGAATTACGTGCTGGTCCACGTGAACATCGGACACATGGACGCCAACCTGGACATCGCCGCGCGTTACCAGGTTCCGCTGGAGAAGGGCGTGCCCGCGCTGGCCGTCCTCAGCGAGAACGGGAAGCTTCTCTACAGCCAGAAGAGCGGCGAGTTTGAAGCCATGGGCCGCATGGAGGCATCGGCCGTCACCAGCTTCCTGGTCCAGTGGAGGCCGGAGCAACCCTGCTCAGTGGTGATGGTGAATTGCTAGAAAATGACTGATTTCAACGGCCGGAGACAGCCGTTGGAATCGTCCCCTTAACTCGGCGGCGCCAGTTGCTTGGTGTTCTGGTAGGTGTAGATGATGCGGTGAGCCACGGTGATGGTGGAGAGCACGGCCAGAACCCAAAGCACAGGGGCCATTGCGCCCCAGTGGTTGAACAAGGCGCCGATGATGATGAGCACGATGCGCTCCGGTCGCTCCATGAAGCCCACTTTGCACTGGCCGATGAGGGCCTCGGCGCGGGCGCGTGTGTAGCTGACCATCAGCGAAGTGACCATGACGAAGGCCACCAGCACCACGTAGCGAAACCGGTTGATGCGGCCGTAGTAGACCAGCAATCCGAAGAACAGCACCACGTCGGAGTAGCGGTCGATCACCGAATCGAAAAACGAACCGAAGACGGTGACCTGGTTGTTGCGACGCGCCACGCGGCCATCGACCATATCGAAGATGCCGGCGCCGAAGATGACCATCCCGGCGTAAAGAAACATCCAGTCGGCGTTGGCGGCGTTGGCGTGGCCGAAGAGAAACGCGGCTACGATATTGATGACCAGGCCAATAAAGGTGAGCACGTTGGGCGAAATGCGGGTCAGCGCAAGGCCATGAACAATCTTGTCAAGAAGCCATCCGCAGGCGCGACCGAAAGCGCTGGTCCAGGTCATTTGCATCTTCCCTACTGCTGTTCTGTGCCGGTGGCGGCGCCGTCCTGGCTTTCGCCTTTCGCGGCCTCATCGTGAATGGTGGTCAGTTTCAAAATTTCCAGCTCGCGCTTGCCGTTGGGAGTGACGATGGTGGCGACGTCGCCCACACGCTTGCCCACCAGCCCGCGGCCGATAGGCGAGGTGGTCGAGATCAGCCCCTTCGACACATCGGACTCCTCGCTGGTGACCAGACGGTAGACGATCTCCTCGTTCTTGGTGGAGTCGTAGACCACCACGGTCGAGCCAAAGCCGGTCTTGTCCCTGGGAATGTTCGTCAGATTCACCAGCGACAGCTCGGCCATGCGCCTCTTGAGCTGGCCCAGGCGAGCATCGACAAACGTCTGGCGCTGTTTGGCCATGTGATACTCGGCGTTTTCCGAGAGGTCTCCCATGGCCACGGCCTTCTTGATCTCGGCGGGAAGCTCGTGCTGGAGTTCGTGCTCCAGGATTGCAATCTCGGCGAGGAGTTTCTTTTTTATGTGTTCGGGCATCAATGGTCCGTGGCGGCGAGCAGGATTGGCTTCGTCCGCAAGAGATGAAAGAACTTAACATCTCATTATACGCGGGGGGAAGGGTAGGGAATAGGGAACAGCCGGTTGTCAGAGCTTCCGGAATTCTAGTAGTGGTGCAGTTTCCGGTTAGCCGGTGACTCGACCGGAACCCCAAACCCAGGTCCTTGCCCGGCTCAATCAGTGCTTATGGCGATAATGAGCTCAGCGAGAATGTGTCTCACGCAGTACTGTAAAGAGCCCCATTCCGCACATAGATTTCCCTATTCTTGAGTTGTCCGCTTGTTTGCCCCGTCATCGCTCAAATCTGTGGTCTGGTGCCCATTGCCAGGCGATTGATAGCTCTTCCGAGGCTACGCAAGCACGCCCATCTCGAGAAATATCTCCTGTACGACTTCGTCCGGAGATTCTTCCGAGACATCCACAGTCATATGAGCGTGAGCCGCATACAACGATTTCCGAACGGAAAAGCGAGCGAGAGCAATATCTGGTTTGTGCAGTAGCGGGCGATAGGTTGCACTCCCAGTGCGCTCTTGCTCCTTGCAACGCTCCATCAGAGTGACGAACGGAGCGTCGAGAAATACGACCAAGGTATGAGGCCTATTTGCAAGCAGCGTTTGATTTGCGGTCATGTCAATTGCCGCACCGCCAAGCGCGATGACGGTCTGTGATCCCCGCAGCGAAGATGCCAGAACGTCAGATTCCAGCTGTCTAAACCCTCGTTCGCCTAGAGTGTCGAAAAGTACTTTCGCAGTGACACCTGTTGACGTCTCAATGTGGTCATCCACATCAAGGAAATTCCAGCCAACTCTTTCGGCAAGCGACCGGCCAACGGTGGATTTGCCCGCGCCCATGAATCCGGTGAGTACCACACGGGCCAGATTGCCGCGAAAGGACATCGCCGCGAACTTCGGAGTGCAATTAGGGTCGTTGGGGACGTTCCGCATAAGTCTTTATCCTCCGATAGTAATCCAACTCTCGGCCCATATGGGGCCTTTCAAGTTGGGTATCAACCGCCGTTCCCTTGACTTATGCCAACATGGCAATGCACGCATCGAGCGCAGGGGTGATCACAACAATTCGTCCTGCTAAACACCCCAGGGTCTTGGATTGGGGTTGTGCCTGGTTTGTCGGCTATTCGGAAACTGCACAACTGCCGGAATTATCTACCCCAAAACGGAACGGATCAATTCGCGCTCACGCTTCGTTATCTTCGTCGCCAACCGGCTCGCCGTCCCGTCGCTTTTCTGTTCCCTGTTTCCTACTCCCTACTGCCTGCTTCTCCATGAACGACTGCAGGATGAGCGTGGCGGCCACCTGGTCAACGACTCGGCGGTGTTCCTGGCGGGCGTGGCCGGCTTCGTACAGAATCTGATGGGCCTCGCGCGTGGTCAGCCGCTCATCCCACAGGTGGATGGGCAGACCGGTCAACGTGCCCAGTTCGGCGGCAAAGGCCTGAGTTTTGGCGGCCTGTGGACTCACCTCGCCGGAAAGATGCACGGGATTGCCCACCACGATGCCCGCGACGCCAAACCTCCGCGCCAGCCGCGCCAGCGAGCGCAGGTCCTCGCGGCGGTTGTGGCGCCGTTCCAGCGTCAGCACCGGCTGGGCGGTAAGTCCCAGTTCGTCCGACACGGCCACGCCGATGCGGCGATTGCCAACATCGAGACCGAGATAGCGGGGATGAGGTGCAGATTCCAGCTTTTTACTCCTGGCTTTCAGCTTAACGCCCGGCGCACGACGGAAGAAATTGCCCAGCTACGGGCCTGATGCCCGTTACAATCAAAGGTAGCGAGTCCCGAGAGGGATTTTTCGCGTCTCTTAAGAGGAATGAAGGGTTAACAGCAGAGAATGGCGCGCCGCAGAGGAAGGAGCAGAAGAAAGAAGAGTTCTGGCGCGGCGGGGGTTCTTTGGGCCCTTATCCTTTTACTGTTCGTTGGGGCGGGTGCGCTTGCCTGGCTGGTTCTTACGCCCTTCGGGCCGGAGACGGAGACCTTTGTCGAACTGGCGCCGGGCTCCTCGACGATACAAATGGGCCGGCAACTGGAAGCGGCGGGGGTGGTGCGCAGCCAGTATGCGTTCGATCTGATGCGCTGGGTGAGACGGAGAACGCTCAAAGCCGGCGAGTATCGGTTCGATCATCCCGCCCCAATCACCGAGGTCTATGCGCGCATCAGCCGCGGCGATGTTTATACCCGGACGGTGGTCATTCCAGAGGGAGCGAACATCTTTGAGATCGCCGACCGGCTGGAGCAGGCGGGACTTGGCGAGCGGAAGTTTTTTTTAGACGCGGCCGCAAGCCAGGCGAAGTTGGTGGCCGACCTGGACCCCGGAGCGGTGAGCCTGGAGGGCTACCTGTTTCCGGACACCTATCATTTTGCCCGCAAGGCGACTCAGGCCCAGATTTGCGCGGCGATGGTAAGGCGCTTCCGCGCGGTGGCCGGGCAAATTGGATTGAAGGGGAATGTGCATCGAGTGGTGACCATGGCTTCGCTGGTGGAACGGGAGACTGCCGTAGACGCACAGCGTCCGCTTGTGGCCAGCGTCTTTGAAAACCGTCTGGCAAAAAAGATGCCACTGATGACCGACCCATCGGTAATCTACGGCCTCGAACTCGACGGGCGCTGGCGCGGCGCGATCTACGGGAGCGACCTGAAGCTCGACACACCCTACAACACATATCTGCACACCGGCCTGCCGCCGGGACCGGTGGCCAATCCCGGCCTGCGGTCGCTGCGCGCGGCCATGACGCCGGCGAAGACGGACTATCTTTTCTTTGTGGCCGCAGGGGCCAATCCCCAGGGAGGGTCGCTGTTTTCCAGCACCATTGAGGAGCATGCGCGCGATGTGGCCGGTTACCGGCACGCATTGAGAAAGGCAGGGGACCGGTGAAAACAAGCCATCGTCGCGCTGCCGCCGCAATCCTCATCGCGCCGCTCCTGTTGCTTTCCGGGTGCCTGTGGACCACGCGCAGGCTGCCCATTCCCAAGCCGCCTTCGATCACTCGGACGGTCACCCCGCTTGAGTTGGTGGAGCGGCTCAACCAGAGCTGGGCCGCGCTCGACAGTCTCAACGCCACCGTCGAGCTCCAGGCCAGCGTACTCAAGACGAGCGAAGGCACAGCCAGGGACTACACCACGTTTCGCGGGCACATCCTGATACGCAAGCCGGAGATGCTGCGGGTTCTGGGGCAGGTTCCCGTGCTGGGCACGCGCATGTTCGACATGGCCAGCGACGGAAAGAATTTCACCCTGTACATTCCCTCAAAGAGCCTGGCGGTGAAGGGTGCGAACGACCTGCAAAAAAAGTCCACCAGCCAGATCGAAAATATGCGGCCGGGGTTCTTTTTCGACGCCATGGTGGTGCGCGGGCTGGAACCGGACGACCTGTACGCGGTGGTGGCGGATTCGGAAACGGTGGAAGACGCGGCCAGGAAGCATCTGTTCACCGTCCCGGAATACGTTCTCAGCATCAGCCGCCGCAAACCGGGCACTAACGAACTGACGCCGGTGCGCGTGGTGACCTTCCGCCGCGACGATCTGATGCCTTATCAGCAGGATATATACGACAGCGCGGGCAACCTGGAGACCCAGGTAGATTATGCAAACTACCAGGACTTCGATTCCGTAAGGTACCCCTCCACCATCACCATCAAGCGCCCGCTTGAGGAGTACCAGCTCGTTCTGACGGTCGAAAGCGTGAAGGAGAACATGACGCTTTCCGACGACCAGTTCCAGATCAAGATCCCCGAGGGAACCAAAATTCAGAACCTGGAATAGCGGCTCGTCTGTGTTAGTATCCCGGAAAACGCCAACACCGCATTTCAGGGGAGCCAGACATGGAAAGCAACCTTCGCCCGCTCACTCTCGGTGAGATTCTGGACCGTACTGCCCAGCTCTACCGCACGAATTTTCTGCTTTTTGCCGGGATCTTTTCCGTCTACGCCGGCGCGATGCTGGTGTTGGGCATGGTGCAGATCGGCCTGAACGAACTGCTCAAGGCGCGCCATGTAACCGGGATAACGCAATGGACAATTGTTTTCTTTTTGGTGGTGGCATGGCCGGTCATGATTCTGATGCTGGGCGTTTCCACGGCTGCCATCAGCCGCGCTGTGGCTTGGGTCCACCTGGGCGAGCGGGCCACCATCCGCGGCGCTTACAAGAGCATCCGGCCGCGGCTGGGCCGCTATCTGTGGCTGATGGCGATTGTCTACTTCCGGGTTTGGACGCCGTTTGCGCTGCTCTACGCCGCCTTTCTCGGACTCTCCGTCCACTACGGCGCCTTCAATGGTATGAACGCTCAACCTGGCGTGGCCGCGCACCCCGCGTTTGCAAACAACCCGCAGGAGGCGATAGCCTTCCTTGGCGCGATGGCGATCATAGGCCTGCTGATGCTCCCGGCCTTTATTTACGCCATCTTGATGAGCCTGCGCTACTCGCTGGCGGTTCCGGCCTGCGTGGTGGAGGACCTGAAGGCCCGCAAGGCGATCCGGCGCAGTATCGAGTTGGCCAAAGACTCGTGGGGACGTATCATCCTCCTGGCGCTGCTGGTTTTCGTTATCAAGTTCATGCTGGTCATGGTCACTCAGGCCTTTGTCTTCGTGGCGGCCTTCAAGCATCCCGGCCAACTGCCGGGACCGGGAATTCAAGCGCTTTCGCAGGTGATTGGCTTCTTCACCAACAGTTTCCTTGGGCCGATCTGGGCCGCTGGCATTACGCTCTTCTACTACGATCAGCGCGTGCGTAAGGAGGGCTACGACATCGAGTGGATGATGCAGGCCGCGGGATTGACCGTGCCGGCAACACAGGCTCCTCAGCAAGACACAGGATCTGTCCATGAATGAGCCGCTGCACCCTTCGACGCTGGGCGAGATTCTGGACCGCACCGCGCAGCTTTACCGCTCGCGCTTCCTTCTCTTGCTGGGCATCTCGGTAATTCCTACTGGAGTGGTGCTGGCGCTGGTCTGTGCCGTCGCTTTGGTTGTCGCGTGGTGGAGCGCGGCTGGTGCCGGCACGGTCTCTACGGAGGCGGGATGGGTTCTTGTCGTCGTCTTCGCCATTGCCGTTGCGCTGCTGGCGCTGCCCGTCTTGCTGGCGGCAACCTCGCTGGCCATGGCGGCCATGAGCCATGCTGTTTCCCGCGTCAATCTGGGAGAAACGACCACCATACGCGATGCATACAAAAGCGTGTGGCCCCGCGGCTTGCGCTATGTCGGACTCTATCTTCTTCTCGCGGTTATCATCGGAGGCATTCCGATGGCCGCATGGACTTTGATGATCTTCCTCGGCGTTGGCATGGCGGCGCTGGGGCAGGCTGCGGGCGCGGGAAGCATCGTTGGCGTGCTCGCCGGCATCGGCGCGGTTCTCATCTTCGTTGCTCTGATTGGCTATGTCTTCTATATGGTGCTCAGGCTCTCGCTGGCCTTCCCCGCTTGCGTGGTTGAGCAGATCGGCGCATGGGCAGCGGTCAAGCGCTCTTCCATTTTGAGCAAAGGAACAAAGGGCCGCATCTTTGTGCTTTTTCTGCTGGCTACGGTGCTCAGTTGGCTGCTTTCGATGGGGGTCACGCTACCCTTGACGATCGTCATTGCGCTGCTTCCCGGCATGAGTAACCCGCAACACGCGCCAATCGCCGCGATCGTGATTGCTCTTATCAGCTACGGCGCGGCTTTTGCGGTGCAGGCTCTCATCGGGCCGGTCTATGGCATTGCGCTGGTGCTCTTCTACTATGACCAGCGCATCCGCATGGAGGGCTTCGACATAGAGTGGATGATGCGCCAGGCGGGGATGGTGCCCGCGCCTACGCCGATCCCGGAGGCCGCGCCCTGGCTGCCGGCCGCGCATACTGAATCCAGGGAGGGTCAGGCTTGACGGCTCGGATTCAACTCGCCGGCATGGCGCTGGCCGCGCTTCTCGGCGCGTCACCGGCTTGCAACGCTGATGACGCGACCGCAGCCTCTGCTCAGCCAACGGGCAATGTGCGCGAGGCGACGCTCACCGAGTATCGGCAGCATCTGGTCGAGTTGAATGTAGTCGTTGCCGCCTGCGCTAAAGCACGCGACACCAAGAGTTGCGATCCTGCGCTCGTGGGGCAGGACGACCGTATACTGCCCAGCAACGCGCCGAATGCGG